>Ga0105238_10003676_pt1 | contig 15281 bp, 15 predicted proteins | sample KBSC34metaG_FD_81526 | JGI IMG/M metagenome (GOLD analysis project Ga0105238, IMG submission 81526) | Corn rhizosphere microbial communities from Kellogg Biological Station, Michigan, USA - KBS C3-4 metaG | ecosystem: Host-associated > Plants > Roots > Rhizosphere > Soil | place: Michigan, USA... | reverse complement strand
TTAGTGCGTTCCCGGTCTGTGGGCTTGAGCGGGGCGCGGCGGCGGTACAGACCGCTAGTTCGCGACGTAGTAGTAGAACACTACCTCGCGCTGATCGGCCGATTCCTTCGCCGTCACGATGAACGTGGTGTTGTTCACCCAGTCGTACGGACCCTTCGTATCGGCCTCAATGTAGGCGATCGCCCGGTAGTATCCATCCGTACGTCGATAGCCGACGTGCTCCATGTAGATGTACTCGCCGTTGTCGGCCTTCAGGATGAAGTGAGCATCCACATCGCGCGTGCTGTCGCGGCGTACCGTGTCGTATTGACCGCCGCTGTCGGGATAGACCGTGGCGTTCAGACGCTCGCCGCGAAGCTCTCCTGACGTAATGTCCTGGTAGCGAAAGATCCCCTTGGGACTGCGAGATTCTTTCGGCGGGTCGTATTTCGCCCGCAGTTGAAATGCGTACTCCAGCTTGATCTCGCCGAGGATCTTGGTGTCGGTCTTGGGGACGACGAAGTCGCGCATGATCGTTAGCCCCGCCTCGTTAGAGGACTTCGTAATACGTGAAGACGGTGTGGTCCGGATTATCGCGGCGCTGGCAATGCGCTACGAATACTGTGCGGTTCATCCAGTCGTGCGGGCCTTCCGGCGCCGTGAAAACAGGTGTCGCTCTAAAGCGCGTCCAGGCGGGCGCCTTGGGGTCGGCGTTGGTTGCGGGCACGAGCGGATGACCCGGCTCGGGGCCGGACCCCTGAAAGCGCCGCATCGTGCCGCGGTTGTGGATGAAGATCAGCGCGCCGTCGGACGCCTCGAACATGTAATAGGTAGTGAACGTGGTCTTGAAGTAGTCGGCGCCGCTGTGCGGAAGCACGCGGCCCTGAAGACGGGGACCCCATATCTCGCCACCGCCAACCGACGTGTATCCGCGCGGCGTTGGCGAGCCGATCATGATGCGATCGGCGAAGAAAACAGTCGCCGAGAACGCCCACCGCAAACCAACCTTTGGAACGTCCGCGCTCGGCCCGCCGTAAAACGCGGGCGGCAAGGGATCTGCTGCACCTGAGACTTTCGCCCGCGCGGGCGTATCCACCAATGCGCTGAGTGCGACGCCCGTGCCCGCCGTCGCCGCTGTGCCGAGGAAGGTTCTACGGCTTATCGGCCGTGATTCATCGCTCATGGGGTACCCCTTCATATCGCGGTGGGCTTCACCGCGCGTTTGTTGCGTGCGTCGGCGTGCCCGGTCGGCACCTTACACCAAGCGCGAACCGGGGTGTCCTCGCTCCCGCAATTGCGACCACTCGCGCCGCCGGATAGTTGACTCAGTCAACTATCTGGGCGGACAATAGGCCCTTATCGCGGGTGGGGCGTCAGAGGCCCCAGCCCACGTCGCCGAAGGAGCCGACATGTCAGTCACCGCAGAGCAGATCGCCCGCGTCCGAGCCTTCAACCGTGACTACACGCGCCGGATCGGCGTGTTGGGCGAGGGTCTGCTCGAAAGCCCGTATTCATTGACGGAAGTGCGAGTGATGTACGAGGTCGCTCACCGCCCGGGTATCACCGCGGGCGAACTGACCGAGGAGCTCGGCGTCGATAAGGGCTACATGAGCCGTATCCTCAAACGGTTCGAGACCCGTAAGCTGGTTTCACGCCAACCTTCCGCGGAGGACGGCCGGCGTCAGCATCTGCGGCTCACCCCGCTGGGGAAGAAGGTTTTCACGCCCCTCGATCGGCGCTCGCAGCAGCAGGTGCGGGCAACGCTATCGGCGCTCGATCAGAACGGGCGCGAGGCAGTGTTGGGCGCCATGAGCACTATTCAGAGCACGCTGTCGCGATCAAACGCGCCCCCCGGGCCGCACTCGCAGCCGCGCGATCTGCTCTACGATCAGCCACGCGATCTGGCACACGATCAGCCACGCAACGCCGAGCCCAATGAGGCTCCGGCCGCCCCCGATGAGTCGCCGCCTGCGCCGGGCGCAAGGTTCACGCTGCGTACTCATCAACCTGGCGACATGGGTTGGATAATCGAGCGCCACGGTGCGATCTACCACAAGGAATACGGCTGGAACCGCGAATTCGAAGCGCTCGTGGCGGAAATCTCCGGAGATTTTCTGCGCAACCTCGATCCCCCACGGGAGAGGTGTTGGATCGCCGAGAACGAGGGCAAGCGCGTGGGTTGCGTTCTGCTCATGACCGATCCACACGATGAGTCGGCTGCGAGACTGCGCCTGCTGCTGGCCGAACCCGAGGCGCGCGGCATCGGCCTTGGACGCGCGCTCGTCGCTAAGTGCGTGCAGTTCGCGAAGGCCGCCGGCTACAAACGGATTGTGCTTTGGACGCAGGAAACCCTTACCGCCGCACGGCGGCTGTACGCGGACGCCGGGTTTATCGTGACGGCGCGCTGGCCCCACCACAGCTTCGGCCACGACCTTGTCGCCGAAACCTGGGAGCTCACGTTGACCTGATCGCCGGTTCTACGGCGCCAGCGGCCTGAACTGCTTGGCGAGCTTCAGGCTCTGGCCCTGGTAGTTGGATTGGATGTCCTGCCCGTAGAGCATCTGCGGCGCTTCGGCCATGCGCTCATAGCGCAGCCATCCGACGATCTGGCCGTGCTCGAGCAGAAACGGCACCTCGTGCGAGCGCACCTCCAGCACCCCGCGGCTGCTGCCGGCGCGATCGCTCGCTTCGCTCCATCCGAATCCCGGGTCGAAAAAGCCGGCGTAGTGCACCCTGAACTCACCCGCGCGCGTGTCGTACGGAAGCATTTCCGCCGCGTAGTTCGGAGGCACCGCGATCGCCTCCTTGGTCATCAGGATATAGAACTCATCCGGCACGAGCGTCAAGGAGGTTTCCTTATGGAAGTACATCGGCTCCCAGAAGTCGAGCGGGTCGTAGTCGCGCCGGTCCAGGTCGACGCGTTGGGTGTTCTTTTTCGCCCGCCAGCCGATCAACGCATTGGGCTGCCCGCTGCCGCGAAGATCCACGGTGAACGGCAGCATGCCGGGCCGCTCACTCAGCCGTCTGCGGTCTTCGCTGTCCGTGGTGCTCACGACACGTCCACCGTCGAGAAGTTGTTTCCAGTCTTCCCAGCTGATCGGCTTCGGCGTGAGACCCCGCGTGCGCCGGAATCGTAGCTGATTCAACCTGGTGCCCGTTTTCACTACGACGCTGAAGCTGCGGGGTGCGATCTCGATGAAGAGCTGACCTTCGTACCCGTCCTCGACCTGATCGAAGTGCGTGGCCTCATCCGCGATCAGCCGCGTCAGAATGTCGAGCCTTCCGGTCGAGCTCTTCGGATTGGCGAAGGCGGCCACGTCGCTCTTGAGACGGATCGCTTCCTGCAGCGGGACCAGGTAGACACGCCCTTTCTCGAGCACGGCGCCGGAGCGCAGGTCGAGCTTGAATCGATCGAAATCCGGATCGAGCTGACGCATCTTCTCGAACACCCGCACCCCACTGCCGGGCAAGAAGCTCGTGTCGAGCGGGTAAGCGTACTGTCCGAGCCGCAGATCGATGCTGGCCGGCTGAACCTGGTCCGCCTCGATGCCGCCACCCAGGATCTGCGTCGAACGGATTTCCCCGCTGGCGACCATTTCCTGGATTGCCTGGTAGGGCAGGATGCCGGTGTAAGCGGCCTGACGGGCGGGGGCGAGGGCTTCCATTCCCGCCATTCTATCTCTTAGAGCGAGGCCTCACCTATAGACCGAGGCGTCCAGCAACGGCCCGGCCGCCTCGATGCGCTTCGGATCAACCTTCTCGTCCGGCAGCGCGGCAACGAGGGCGCGCGCTCGAGCCTCGAGCACCGGCCTGATCTCCGCATGCGTCATGATGTACAGCTCGTTTGCCCGAATCCCGCGCAGAACGTGCTCACCAATCTCATCTCCCGACGGAGCCGTGACAAAGATGGGCGTCTGCTCTCGATTCTCTCCCTCCTTCACGATTGGAACCGATCCCGTGGAAGCAAGCGACGGCGGCCGCACGGCGAGCGTGCTCTCGAATAACTCCGATTTCACCGGCCCCGGACACAGCACCGATACCCCAATCCCGTTCGGCGCAAGGTCAGCGCGCAGACACTCGGCAAACCCGACCAGCGCATATTTGGTCGTCACATACACGCCGGCAAAGCCGCTGGTGAACAGCCCGCTGACAGAAGACGTAATGACGATGTGACCTTCCTGACCCCGCGCCACCATCCGCGGCGCAAAAGTCTTGACGGCGCTGACGGCGCCTCCGAGGTTCACCGAGAGCGCGAAGTCCCAGTCCTCGTACGTCGCGGTGTGACCGGGCCCTATGAAGTTGACGCCGGCATTGCTGCATAGGATCTGGACATCGCCCAGTTCGGTTTCCACGCGATCCGCGGCCGGCCCCCACGCACTTCGATTCGAGACGTCGAGCTGAATTGTCAGGACGTCAATGCCTTCACGCTTCAAAGCCGCGGCGGCGGATTTCAGGGCATCAGCCCGTATGTCCGCAATCGCCACCTTCGCGCCGGCGCGCCCCAGAGTCCGCGCAATGCCCAATCCAATCCCGCTCGCACCGCCGGTCACGAAAGCAACTTTGTTTGCGACGTTCTGCATTACGAGAAGTGCGCCCGAATCGGCAGCTTCGCCGGGCCGTGCCCAATGGTAGTCATCCAGGGTACCGGCGGTCCCGCCGCCTCAAACCTCTCCACATTGCGTGCCAGCGCTCCCAGCAGCGCCTCGGCTTCCAACAGCGCCAACACTCGCCCTACACAGGCATGGACCCCGTATCCCCACCCTACGTGTCCTTTGTTGTCACGCTTCAGGTCATAGCGGTCCGGATCCTTCCACTTGCGGGGATCCCGGTTGGCCGCCGCGAACATCAAGCCGCAGCGCTCCCCCGCCGGAATCACCACTCCCTCGATTTCCACATCCCGCATCGCGATCCGCCCGGCCATGCGCGAAGGGGAGTCCCACCGCAGGCTCTCCTCGAAAGCACTGCGTGCGAGTGACGGATCCGCTCGCAATAGCTGGTACTGATCGGGGAACTCGCAAAAGGCGCGAATCGTCGTCGCGAGCGTCATCACCGTCGTGTCCGCGGCCGCGGACAGCAGAATCCCCACAAGCAGCTTGGCCTCATCCTGCGTGATTTCCCCGCGATCGGCCGCCTTGAACATCTCCATGCCGAGACTGTCGGGAGAGAGCGTTTCGCGATTGCAGCACCGTTCGGCCCACTCGATCACCGCCCCCGTGTTCTGCATTGCCTCCTGAAACAAAGCATTCATCGGCCCCATGGTCGCCCAAACCATGTGACCGAATGCGTACAGATGCTCGCGTCCTTCCTGCGGTAGACCGAGCAGATCGGGTAGCACCTTATAGACGAATGCCTGGGTGATGTTGCTGACCGCATCCATCTCCTCGCCGCTTCGGCTTCTCAGGCCGGTGACGACCCGCTCCGCCTCGACAGCGAACGCCTCGGCCATTTTTGACAAGGCGCGGGGCGACAGGGCCGTGGCGACGACGGCGCGCACGCGTGTGTGTTTGGGCGGGTCGTCAGTCAACAACAGCTCCGGCCGCACCGACTTGGGGTCGTGCCAGGGCCGCGACGTCGAGGAGTACGTGCGCCAGTCGTTGAGACCTTTCGATACGTGCTCATAGCGCGCGAGCACTGTGATGTTCTCACGGGACAGCTTCACCGCCGGCGCCATTTCCCGCAAGCGATCGTCGACGGCGCGTGCGTTGCGCACCGCCTCATGATTGAACACATCGTCATCGCAAACAGTGATCGGAGAAGCCATGACTCACCCTGCGGCGGCAATGCCGCCATCCACATTGAGAATCGCGCCGTTGATGAATGAAGCCGCTGGGCTCAGCAGAAATACAGCCGCATCGGCGTTATCTTCCTCCCGCCCAAGCCGCCGCAGCGGAATCGTCCGCGCGCGCCGTTCGTATTCCGCTTTGTCGTTCAATCCTACGGCGCCGGGCGTCGGCACCGATCCCGGCGCCAGGGCGTTGACTCGCACGCCGCGCGGGCCCAGCTCCGCAGCGAGCGTCTTGGTCAAGGTCACCAGCGCACCTTTTACGAGGCTGTAAGCGGCGGTATTCGGATACCCTCGTCCGGCAACCGGTGAGGCCATGTTGATGATCGCCCCGCCGCGTGCCTTATCCATGTGAGCCAGCAGAACCTGAGCACCCCAGATCGCCCCTTTGATGCCCACGCCGAGCATTTTGTCGAGCACATCCTCACAGATCATCTCTACCGGTTCATACCTCAACAGCATGGCGTTATTGATGACGGCATCAATCCGGCCGCGTTCGCGTGCAAAGTTCTCGCCGACTTTCATGAAGGCGGTGCGGTTCGAAACGTCGGCGGGGTAGGCGAACGCCTTGCCACCGGCATCGCGGACCCGCGCCGCAACGGCCTCACAGTTCGCGCCGTCGATGTCGACAACCGCAACGGCGGCGCCGCAGCTCGCGAGCCGCTCGGCCATCGACTGTCCGAGTCCGCGGCCCGCCCCGGTAATGAGGATGGAGTGGGAGGAAAGATCGGGGTTCAGTGCCATGTTCAGTCTCGTCAGATAATCAGTTTCCACACCTTGCCGTCGCGCACGATCCGGCCCGAGGTCGGATGACAGAAGTGACTGCCGATGATCGTGACGTCGCGGTCGGCGAAGCGATTGATGAACTCGACGCGGGTCCGCACTCCCTGCTCCTTGTCCATGTCGAAATTCCCGGGTACTTCGGGCAGGGCGAGCTGGATGGGATGATGCATCATGTCGCCGGTGATCACAGCCTCCTGGCCTTTCGAGCGAATGTGCACGCTCACGTGCCCGGGAGTATGCCCCGGCGTCGGAATCAGCGAGACCTCGTCCGTGACCTGGTGCTCGGGCCCGATGAATTCCACGAGCCCCGCCTCGACCACCGGATCCAGCGCGTCCTCGAGGTGGGCGAAGTCATGGTAGCCGCCGGTGCGTTTCAGGAACTGCCAGTGCTCCCACTCCCTGCGGCCGAAGTAGTAGCGCGCCTGCGGGAAGGTTGGAACCCACTTGCCATTGACCCGCCGCGTGTTCCAGCCCACGTGGTCGAAATGGAGGTGCGTGCATAGCACGCCGTTGATCGATTCCGGCGGAAACCCCGCTTCCGTCAGGTCCTGCAGAAACGTCGACTGCAGATTGCAGAAGACCTCGTACTCGCGCTGCCGGTCCGCGCCGATGCAGGTATCGATCATCACGTTGTTTCCCCGCGACCGCAGGACGAAGGCCTGGAACGAGATCAGCATCCGCCCGCCGGGGGTCGCGAAGTTCGGGACGAGCCAGGGATAGCGCTGCACCAGCTCGTTCGTTCCGCCAGGCAACAGCATCGCGATATCGTCCTCGAACGAGTTGATCTCGACGATGCGCGCCACGTCGACGTCGCCGATCCGCCAATGCCTGATGTGCTCCGCAGCCATGATGACCTCTCTTATATAGTTATGCCGAGCATCATGTCGGCCGCCTTTTCCGCCACCATCACAACCGTGGCGTTGGTATTACCGCCGATGATGTTTGGAAATACAGACGCGTCCGCCACCCGCAGCCCGTCGACCCCCTTCACCTGCAACTGAGCGTCTACAACTGACATTCCATCGGGCCCCATCCGGCAAGTGCTGACCGGGTGATGCACCGTGTGGGCGGCTCGCCGAATGTAATCTGTCACATCCCCGTCGCTCTGTACGTCGGGGCCGGGCGCCACCTCCACACCGTGGTAGCGCTCGAACGAGGGCGCAGCCAGCAACCGCCTCGTCAGAGCAATACCGCGCAGCAGCGGCGGCAGGTCTTCCGGATCGCCCAGCAGGTTGGGATCGATCAGGGGGTAGTCGCGCGGATTGGCGCTCGCGAGCGTGATGCGCCCGCGACTTTTTGGATACAGAAGGACGGTATTCACCGCATACCCGTGCCCGAGCGGCAGCGGAAACGTGCCCTTATTCCGGCGCGCCGGCTGAAAGACGATCTGCAGGTCCGGCCGGTCCAGCCCCGAACGGCTCCGGATGAAGGCCGTGGATTCGAACAGATTGCTCGCCAGAGGACCGCCGCGATACAGCACATATTGCAGCAGGTTCCAGGCGGCGCGCGGCAGCGTGCGCATCGAGATGCCGTACGAGTCGGTGTTGGTAGTCTCCATGAGCACGCCGACTGCGAGATGATCGTGGAAGTTCGCGCCAACGCCGGGCAAATGTCGCTTCACCTCGATGCCGAGTTTTTGCAGCGCGGTTCCGTCTCCGATGCCCGAGAGCATGAGAATCTGCGGAGACTGAATCGCACCGGCGCAGACCACGACTTCACGCCGGGCTTCGATGCGCCGTCGCGATGACGCGCCGGTTCCGGACACCTCGACCTCAACACCCGTCGCCCGACCATTCTCGACGATCACCCGCGAGACCAGTCGGTTGGTCAGGATGTGCAGGTTTGCCCTTCCGCTCGCGGGCTTCAGGTAAGCCACCGCGGTGGACGCCCGGCGTCCGCGGCTAATCGTCCCCTGGCGCAAGCCGTACCCTTCCGGATCCGGACCCCCGAAGTCCGCACAGGGTTTGAACTGCCCCAGGGAAGCCATTCCCTCCAGAAACGCCGCATTCATCCGGTTGGGATGTTTGATGTGCACGACCTCGATCGGCCCGCCGACACGATGGTGGGGCGAGTCGCGGTAGTGGGGGTTGTTTTCGGAGCGCAGAAAGTAGGGCAGGACCTCCCTGGCGCTCCACCCCGGATTCCCCGCTCGCGCCCAGTCGTCGAAATCCGCCGGCTGTCCCCGGTGATAGGCCATCCCGTTGATGGACCCCGAGCCCCCGATGACCTTGCCCCGCGGGATGGGAATCCGGCGGTTCGCGAGGTTCGGTTGCGGAGTCGTCAGGAAGCGCCAGTTGAGCGCCGGGTTCGCGATCGCGGCCCCGACGAGCGCGGGGACCTGAATGAACGGATGGCTGTCCCGGCCCCCCGCCTCGATCAGGCATACGGTGGCGTTCCCCTCGGACAGTCGGTTCGCAAGTACGCAACCCGCCGTACCGGCCCCGACGACTATGTAATCGAACGACTCGGTGTAGGCGAACGACTCGGTCATATCCATCCCCCGCCGTTGAGTCTACGGCAGGGGATGGAGAGGGGAGCCGCCCAAAAGTAGGGTTCGGCTCCTACTTCAGGGTGAACCCAATGTGGAACCGGTGGCACACCGGCACCGGAGTGTCACCCTGCACTGCACGCGCGAATTGCCCGGCGCGCGTGACCCTGATCGCCGCTTCATCGAGCTGCGCGTTGCCGGAGGTCTGCTCGATAGTGGGCTCCCCGCGCCGGACGCCATTCCCATCTACACAAGCCTGCACGATGGCAGCGCCTTCGATCCCCTGCCGGATGAGACTCGGCGGGTAGTAGTCATCCGTGTTCGGCAGCTTGTTCCGGCCGATCAGGCGGATCGGCTGCGGCGGCGCGGGGCGGGTGTCAACTTTTGGCGGAGCCGCCGGCTCCGGGGGAACGGTCAACGCGGTCTCGCTGGGAGGGAAGACCACGTTAACGAGCCGCGGCGGCCCGATGTCCGGTATGGGCTCGTGGAACGTCGGGTTGACCACCGGCGGTGGCTCCCGTGTCGTCGGCGTATCGGGGAAATAATCAACCGTCATTGGCTGCGCGACCAGTTGGGCCAGCCGGGTACCCAACCCGCTCGCAATCAGAGAAATCACCACAAGGTGCAAGCCGACGATGCTTCCCAACACCACCGCCCGGCGTGACACCGCCTGAGAACCTGCGATCGACCGATGCATATCCCTGACCTCCTCAAGCACCATGCTCGTGTCAGGTTATACGCCGCGCCAGCGGTTGTCGGGTTGCCCCCAACTGGGGTCGGGAAGAAATCCCGACACCGACGGGAAGACTTCCCGAGGCCGCCGGCGGCTACTTGCTGCTGACGTCGACAAACGGAATGGCGGCGCCCCCGTACATGTTCACCGGCAGCTTCCCATCCCACTTCTGCACGGCCTCCCACGCCACGAGCTTGGGATTCTGGGTGAGCGCATCGGCGCGGATCTTCATCGACTGCGCCTCGGCGGTCGCGGCAATGACCTTCTGCTGCGCCTCCTGCTTGATCTGCTCGGTTTTGTTCTGCGCTTCCTGCGCACGCTGCTGCGCGATCACCTTCGCCTCCACGGCCGCATTGAACGCACGGCTGAATTGGAAGTCGGTGATCGAGAAACCCGTCACGTCGATGCTGCTGGAGCCGAGGGCCTGGACGATCGACTCCTGCGCGGCGTCGTTCGCCTTCTGCCGGTTGGCAATGAGGTCGACCGCATCCCACTGGCCGATAACGTTCTTCAGGTGTTGATACACGGCCTGGCCGATGAGCTTGTTGGCCCAATCGTCCCCCACACTCCGGTACACCTCCGCGGCGGCTTCCGGGCGCAGCTTGTAGGTGAGCACGAATTCAACCTGCGCTTCCTGGACGTCCTTGGTATAAGCCTCGGTCTTACCGTCCCAGCGCTGGATGCGCACGTCCATCGAACGAATCGACGTGGTGATCGGATTGACGAAGTACAGCCCTTCCACCAGCGGTGGCCCCTCGACCTGGCCGAAACTCACCTTGATGCCCCGGTGGCCCGTATCAACGGTGTGGACGCCGCAGCCGCCGAGCGAGGCGGCGACAACGATCACCACGATCAACGCCACCACTTTGATGTTGTTCACGATTGCACCCCCGTAAATTTCCCGAAGAGGGTGCTGCGCCCCCGCGAGCTGAACAGAGCCAGCGGCCACAGCAGTCCCACGATGATACGTGTGAGGAGAGTTCCCGCGCGGTGAGGCCGGCGAAAGATGAAATCCGACAGGGCCACGACCAGGAACAGCAGCGCACCTGCAACCCAGATGCGCAGGACGATCGTGGTGATCTCCCAGGACGCTCTCATTGGACCCCCTTGCGCGCGAGGCGTAAATTCTAACGCGTTCGGGGAGGGGACGTTGCATCGTTGCGGATCAAGCCGCCGGCAGCCCGCTCCGATACTCCGATGGCGTCACTCCGAATCTCGCCCTGAACTCCCGACACAGGTGCGAGTGGCTGCTGAACCCGCAGTGGAGCGCGACATCACTGATGCTGCTGCGCGAACTGAGCAGCAGGCGCGCAGCCTCTTCAGTGCGCAGACGGCGCGCCAACTCGCCGATGGATATCCCGAAGAAGCGACGAAATTCCCTGGCGACGTGCACCTCGTGTCTGGCCGCAGCCCGCGCGATCTCCTTCAGACCGATTGGTGCAAGCGCGTGTTCATGAACGTAATCGCGGACCCTGCGCAGCCATGGCGGTGGCGACCTGCCCGGCCGCACGGCGCGCTCCCGCCTGCCGAACGCGGCAACGATTTCGAGCAGGATGCCTTCGCAGGCCAGCGCCGAATAGCGATCCTCCCGCGCAACTTCCGCAAACAGGCGGTCGCCCAGTTGCCGGAAGATCGGGGCGTTGGCGTGTGGCGAATCACTCAGTGGCGTCCCGCAGTCGGATAGATAGTCGATCCAGTCCGGCAATGGCCGGAACAGGATTTGCGTTGCGCCTCCCGCGCCGAACGTTTGGGAGTGGACCACTCCGGCTGGCAGGAAGGCGGCGTGTCCTCTGACATAGTCCCGCGCGCGTCCGCCAACCCGCTCCGTGAACGCGCCGCGCACCAGTACACTCAGACAGTCCGCGTCGTGGGCATGGGCCTTCATCGGCATCTGCGCCGGATAGTTGCGGACCCGAAGTTCGTGGAGTGCAAACACGTTTGGAATGTGCAAGCGCTTCTGACGGCCAGCGGATATTGTGCACGCAGCGAGAGGATTGCTCCATGCACACACGCCGTTCCCTCACTCTGCTCGTCGCAACCGCCTTTGCGTTCGTCGCGCCGCTGTGTCGCGCGGCCCAGCCTTTGACCGCAGCGCAGGCGCTGTCCTTCGTGAGAATCGCAGATCTGCGGTTCTCTCCCGACGGTGCGCAACTGGCATACGTTATCGCAAGTTATCAATGGGACGGTTTGCCTCGTTTGCGCATAACCACGCTCGATAGTGGGGAGACACGCGAGCTCACACCGCCGCAGAAGGGCGAAAGCTCCCCGCAGTGGTCGCCGCTCGCGGCGACGCTGGCCTTTCTTTCGAACCGCGGCGGCAGCAGGCAGATCTACGCCCTGTCAGGCAGCGGGGCCGAGCCCATCGCATTGACAGCCAGCAAGTTCGGCGTCGAGAAATTTCACTGGTCACCGGATGGCAGGCGCATTGCCTACTTGGCCAGGCAGGATACGGGCCCGGATCCGAATGAAGGCGCACAGGTTGCCGATCTGGAGGCCAACCTGCCGCGCCTGTGGGTCATGGACGTGAATTCAAGGCAGACCCGTTCACTCGGATCAGCGGGGCTGCGAATCGCGGACTTCCAGTGGCAGGACACAATGCATCTGCTCGTCGCGGCGAGCGACCGCCCGCGCGTCGAGGAGTTCACGGACAACCTGTACCGTGTCTCTACCTCCGACGGCGTCTTCAAGCTCATGGCAAGCCCGCCACGGCCGTTCGACTCTCTGCTGGCTTCGCCGGACGGAAAGCAGTTCGCCGTGCGCTCGACCACCGCCGGCGGGCCGATACCGCGCGATCTGCTGGTTGCAGCCTCTGGCGAGTCGGCGTTGCACGATATTTCTGCGCCAACGGGTCTCGCCGTCGCGGACATCAGGTGGCGCGATCCGGGCGTGATCTGGTTCCTCGCCAGGGATGGTTTCTACAATCGGATCTTGCGCATGACCGCAGGCAAGGCCGCCTCGAGAATCGAACTGCCGCTGTCGGTGGCCGCGTTCGACGTGTCGGGGAGCGGCGTTCTGGCCTTCGTCGGCGAGGATTTCACACACCTTCCGGAAATCTTCCTCAGAAGGCCCGATGGTGAAATCCATCAGCTGTCGCATCTCCAACAGGGATGGGATGAGGTCATCCTGCGGCCGGCCCGGATTTTCCGTACGCCTGGCCCGGATGGCTTCGTCACCGAGGCGGCCCTGTTGAAACCGGCTGTTGCAAAGCCGCCTCTCGTCATGCTCGTGCACGGGGGTCCGGCGACGAACTACATCGCCGGCTACGGCTGGGAAACCGCGTGGGCGCAGTTGCTGGCGGCGCACGGCTATGCGGTTCTGATGGCGAATCCCCGTGGCTCGAACGGTTACAGTGAGGAATTCCTCAAGGCCAACCGCGGGGATTGGGGTGGTGGTGATTACCGCGACCTGATGTCGGTCCTGGGTGCGGTGTTGGAGCGTGGCGAAGCGGATCCGGAGCGGTTGGGCATTGGCGGTTGGTCGTACGGCGGCGAGATGGCCGCCTGGGCGATCACCCAGACGAGCCGGTTCAAAGCGGCGGTCTTCGGGGGAGGAGTTTTCAATCAGCAGTCGGAGTTCGAGACGGAGGACGAGCCGGCCGCAGATGAATGGTATTTCGGTACTCCCTGGGAGCATCCGGAAGTGTTTGCCCGCAACTCACCCGCTACCTATATCCGTGCAGCGCGTACGCCCACGCTCATCCTTGCCGGTGAGAACGACACCGTCAATCCGGTCGGTCAGGCGAGGGGACTCTATCGCGCACTCAAGCATTTCGGCGTCGAGACTGAACTGGTCACCTACCCCGGCGAGGGGCACTCGCCACGTCGCAGAACCAACAATATCGACATGTTCGAGCGGATCCTGGACTGGTATGACAGGCACCTGCAGCGCAGGAATTGACCCTGTCGGGATGCTGCGGCCGGTTACATGACCGTTGGCAGTGCCGGCGGCGGTTCCTGGGGCAGCGGGATGAATTCCCGGTTGTCGAAGTCAGGCAGTTTCATGCGGCCGGCGCGCCAGTCCGCCTTCGCCTGGGCGATCCGCTCGGCCGAGGAGGACACGAAGTTCCAGTCGATGAATCGCTCGCCTACCGACTCTCCGCCCAAGGCCATGACGATGGCAGCCGTTTCGGCGGTGACAACAGCTTCCTCTGCCTGAGAGAACACGATCATCTGACCCGCGTTGAGTCGCTGGCCCGCCGCCACGACCGTTCCGGAAACGACGTAGGCTGCGCGTTGCGCAACGTTCGAAGGCAACGGCGCCCGGACTCCGGGGGAGAGCCACCAGTGAACGTAGAACAGAGGCGAGTGAGTCGCGACGGCCGACTTCAGGCCGAACACTTCGCCCGCGAGCACGCGCCCGTGGGCACCGCCTTCCTGAAACACGGGCAGCGACTCCTGTCCGTAGTGGACGAAGCTGGGCTCGGTTTCCTCGAATTCCGTGGGTAACGCTACCCACGACTGGATGCCGTGAATCCTGCCGCCGTGGGCCCTTGCGTATTCGAAACGCTCGGAGTGCGTTACCCCGCGGCCGGCCACCATCCAGTTCACTTCTCCTGGCCGGATCGTAACGTCCGAGGCAACGCTGTCCCGGTGGACGATCTCGCCATCAAACAGATACGTGACCGTCGCAAGTCCGATGTGAGGATGCGGTCGGACATCGACGCTCCGGGGAATGCCGCGTGGAAAATCCACTGGGCCCAGGTGGTCGAAGAAGATGAAAGGACCCACCATCCGCCGCTGGGCGAAGGGGAGAATGCGCCCGACCTCGAATCCGCCGAGGTCGCGGCGGCGCTGGTCGATGATGAGTTCGGGCATGCCCGTCAGCGGCTATTTCGATATCAGCGTACGCGCCTGTTCAGCCCAGAATACCGCATCGAGATAGGCCGCGCGAATCAGGTGCGGATCGATGTCCCGATATTCGACATGATTCCACGACGCACGCTCATATGCTCGCGTGCACTGAAGCGCCGCTCCCATGTCGCCTTCACCACTGATCAGCGCCGCGCGGATCGCGGGCGCCAGCGGCAACTCCTCGACGATCTTCTCGGTGGGCATCCCCACGAGCGCGTTGAGCAACGAGAACAGCCCGGTCATGAAGAAGGGCCCGGCATCTTTCGCTCCACCCATTCTTCCCAGCTGCTCACACAGCCGCGCGCGCGTCAGCGCCTGCACGAACAGGCTGGGCGGCCGATCATCCAGTCCCTGCAGACACAACAATGTGCACAGCTGACGCAGGTTCTCGAGGCCGAGAATCACGATCGCCTGCCGTATGGAATCGATCTTGCGGGACAGGTTGTAGTAGCTCGAGTTGATGCAGCGGAGCACGTGATAGGACATCGAGATGTCCTGACTCAGCAGCTTCTCCACCTCGTCGAGCGCATAGTTTTCAGTCTGCAACGAGGCAACCAGCCGCAACGTGCTCAGCTTGTTCGAGGGCACGCGGCGGGCGCTGAAGGTCTGCGGGTGCTGCAGGAAGTCACCCTGGAACCCTTCGAAACCCAGCGAGATGCAACGCTC
>Ga0105238_10003672_pt1 | contig 15288 bp, 6 predicted proteins | sample KBSC34metaG_FD_81526 | JGI IMG/M metagenome (GOLD analysis project Ga0105238, IMG submission 81526) | Corn rhizosphere microbial communities from Kellogg Biological Station, Michigan, USA - KBS C3-4 metaG | ecosystem: Host-associated > Plants > Roots > Rhizosphere > Soil | place: Michigan, USA... | reverse complement strand
GATCGAACAGCAATTCATGGATGTGCCGGCGGAAATCCTGCAGACCTCGATGCGGACGCATCAGAAATATTTCGCCTTGCGGGATCCCAAAAGCGGCAAGATGGCCAGCCGCTTTGCCCTGGTCGCCAACATGATCGCCAAGGATGGCGGCAAGGAAATCGTCGCCGGCAATGAGCGCGTGCTGCGGGCGCGGCTGTCAGACGCCAAATTCTTCTGGGACGAGGACCGCAAGCGAACCCTGGAAAGCCGCGTCGATGACCTGAAGGGCATCGTCTTCCACGCCAAGCTGGGCACGCAGGCGGAGCGGGTCGAGCGCGTTGTGGCGCTGGCGGGCGAAATCGCGGGCAAGATTGGCGCGGATGTGGACAAGGCGAAGCGCGCTGCGCGGCTGGCCAAGGCGGATCTCACCAGCGGTGTGGTCGGGGAATTTCCCGAACTGCAGGGCGTGATGGGCCGTTATTACGCGCAGCGGCAGGGCGAGCCGGCCGAAGTGTCCGAAGCACTGGATCAGCACTATCAGCCGCGCTTCGGTGGCGATGCCATCGCCCGCGGCAAGGTGGCCCAGGTGCTGGCCGTGGCCGAACGCCTGGATACGCTGGCCGGCATCTTCGCCGTGGGCATGAAACCCAGCGGTAACAAGGATCCCTTCGCCCTTCGTCGCTCAGCGCTGGGCCTGGCCCGCACCCTGGTGGAAGGCGGCCTGGATATCGACCTTGCCGCGGCGTTTGCCGAGGCGCTGGAACTGGTGCCGGAATCTGCGTTTGCCGCCGGCATCAAGCCCAACAAGGATGGATCGGTTCCATCGCTGGACGTTGGTGCACGCCGTGCGGCCCTGCGCGACGAACTGGTGGGCTTCGTCTTCGATCGCCTGCGTGGTTATTACGCCGACCAGGGATTGGGCGCCGAGTGGTTCGATGCGGCCCTGGCCGCCCGGCCCGCGACCCTGCCGGATTTCGATCGCCGCCTGCGTGCGGTGGGCGCCTTCGCGGGCCTTCCCGCGGCGGCGAGCCTGGCGGCCGCCAACAAGCGCGTGGCCAATATCCTGCGCAAGCAGGAAGAGGAGAGCGGTCCTGTATCCACCCACGTGGATGCGGCGCATTTCGAATCGGATGCCGAGCGGGAATTGGCTGCGGCGCTTGAATCGGCGCGGCGCGATGTCGAGGCTTCGGCCGACTACCAGTCTTCACTGGCACGCCTGGCGCAATTGCAGGCACCGGTGGACCGGTTCTTCGACGAGGTATTGGTGAATGCCGATTCCGATGCGGTGCGCTTCAACCGGCTGGCGCTCCTGGCCCAGCTTCGCGCGCTGTTTGGTGGAATCGCCGATATTTCCCGGCTGGGCTAAGCCCGGCCGGGCGCCTTGCTTCAGGCCACCTTGCTGCGGATGCGCTCGCCGACCTTGTGGTTGAAGGCGACGATCATGTCCGTGTAGATCGGCTCGTTGGCCTGGCCGAGGATGTCGTAGAGCTCGCCGAGCAGATCCGCGTTCTTGGGCAATTCGAAATTGCCGCCGGCCAGTTCCACGTTGGACTTCAATAGCTTCACGGCGCTGGCCAGTCGATCGGCATCCAGGCCGCCGATCTCTGTTGAGCCGTCCGCGGTCAGCACGCGCGAAGGGCCGTTGCGCTCGTAGGTCTCGCCGCTGCGGGAAGCAAGCCTGCCGCCTTCGCGGGTCGCGCCGTCGATTTCCATCGAGCCTTCGCCGGCGACCAGCCATACCAGGCTGATGCCCAGGGTCTTGGCCATGGTGACGCAGCGTGCGCGTGAGGGGTCGGTGTGGCCGTCGCGCCAGCTACGCACGACACCTTCGGAGAAGCCGCAGCGACGTGCGATCTCGCTCACGCTGCCGACCATGCCGATGACTGTTTTTACGCGTTGGGCGAACGTGGCGCCGGCATTGCTGTTCATGTCTTCCACTTCCATTGGCAAGTGTGTGTCGGTCTGGATCGAAGCGCTAGCGTCCGGAAACGCAGAGATGGACGATACCGTTGACCGCAACGTTGCATGGCGGGATGAAAAATTCTTCATTTGGGGAATTCCTTGGAGTGCGGGCGCCCGCCACGCCAGCTCAACCTACCGTCGACAGCTTTCCCCGGACTTTCGCAAGTTCCAGCGGTCGATGAAAGATTTTTCATACTTTATACCGCCCTGAGGGAACCGTGGCGCCGGGTTCTTGCGACCCAAGTGCCGGAAATTGCTGAAATTCAACAAGAAATCGCAAGAAATTACCTGTCGTGATAGCGAAATTAGGAAACATTCCTACCTGATTTCGTTGGATTTTCGTTGTCGTGCCGTGACGATTGGGCTATAGATACTCCGCAATTACTTGCGTAGGGGCGGAAGCCTCAGGTCGCAGGTTCTTGAGGTGTGGGGGAGGGCGCGTCCGGGGAGCGGTCGCGCGTCCTTCGGCATCAACGCATCAGGCCTGTCCGGCCTACCTGGCCGACGCAACGCCTTGTTTTTGTTTGCCCAGTCACGGGCTTTGGGGAGATAGTTCAATGAATCTGGTTCATTCGCCGCGCGGGCTTGGCCTGCGCAGGACGGCGCTGGCCGTCGCGCTTATCGCCGGCATCGCTGGCAGCGCGACCTCTTTCGCGCAGTCCAATGCTTCAGGCGTGATCTTCGGTCGCGCCGAGTCGGGCACGATCCACCTGGAAAATACCGATACCGGCCTCACCCGCGACATCGAAGTGGGCGCAGACGGCCGTTACCGCGCCTCGTCGCTGCCTATCGGCGTGTACAAGGTCAGCCTGGTGCGCAACGGCACCACGGTCGACAGCCGCAGCAACGTGCAGGTGACGGTCGGCCAGGGTGCCGACGTGTCGTTCGCCGGCGCTTCCAGCGTCGCCAACGCGCAGAACCTCGAAGGCGTGCAGGTGATCGGCACCGCACTGCCCTCGATCGACGTTTCGAACGTCGACTCGCGCACGGTGCTCACCTCCCAGCAGCTGCAGAAGCTGCCCATCGGCCAGAACGTCAACGCGGCCGCCCTGCTGGCGCCGGGTTCAGTCAGCGCCGATAGCCGCTACGGCAACGCCATCTCGCTCGGCGGCGCTTCCGCGGCCGAGAACCAGTACTACGTCAACGGTTTCCCGGTGACCAACCCGCTCACCGGCCTGGGCTTCACCAGCCTGCCGTTCGACTCGATCGACCAGGAGCAGGTGTTCACCGGCGGCTACGGCGCCGAGTACGGTCGTTCCACCGGCGGCGTGGTGAACATCATCACCAAGCGCGGCAGCAACACCTGGAAGGGCTCGGTCGAAGCGCAGGTCGTTCCGCGCAAGCTCAAGGCTTCCCCGCGTTCGATCTACTACCCCAACACGGGTAATTTCCCCAACACCGACGGTCGTATCTACCAGTACCGCAACGAGAACAAGACCTCCCAGGTGCTGTACAACGCGTCCATCGGCGGCCCGCTGATCAAGGACAAGCTGTTCATCTACGCGGCGGGCGAATACACGCGCGACGAGGGACAGAAAGGCGTCAACACGGTACTGGCTCGCACGCAAAGCAACGACACCACCAAGGTCACCCGCTGGTTGGGCAAGATCGACTGGAACATCACCGACAGCAACATCCTTGAATTGACCGGTGCCGGCGACGACAACATCATCGATAGCCAGATCTTTGGCTACAGCTACGCCGACGGCTCCAGGGGCCGCTACATCGGTTCGGAGCACCGCAAGAACATCGGTACAGCCAATTCCTCGCCCGGTGGCACCCTGTGGGTCAGCAAATACACAGGCTATGTGACCGACGATCTCACCATCAGTGCGCTCTACGGCAAGAGCAAGGCTCCCCATCTGGACGTGCCGCTGGGTTCGTCCGGTGGCATCTGCCCGAACATTACCGACAACCGTACGACGGGAACGCCGCGTGTCAGCTGCGCGCCCGTGCAGGGCAACCTGATCGTGCCGGGTGCCAACGACAAGACCAAGGCGCTGCGTTTCGACGTTGAATATCGCCTCGGCGCCCATGACCTGCGCGCGGGTATCGACAACCAGACACTGGAATCCTTCGCTGGCCTGCAGAGCCAGGGTGGTGCTACCTGGGTCTATACCGATGCCCCGGCCAGTGGCGTTATCCCGGGCTATCCGGACCTCGTCGTGCCGCCCGGCGCCACCGAAATCGCCCAGCGCGTGATCTTCAGCGCGTCGGGTAACACCAAGGTGGAGCAGGAAGCGCAGTTCATCGAAGACCATTGGCAGGTGTCCGACCGCTGGCTGGCGTATATCGGCCTGCGCAACGAGCAGTTCAAGAACTTCAACACCGATGGCGAAGTCTACGTGAAGCAGCGTCACCAGCTGGCGCCTCGCCTGGGTGTCACCTGGGACGTCTACGGCGACTCCACGCTGAAGGTCTACGCCAACGCCGGCCGCTACCATCTGGCCGTGCCGTCCAACGTGGCCATCCGCGGTGCCGGCCCCAGCCGCTTCGAGCGTCAGTGGTTCTACTACACGTCGGTCGATCCCACCACGGGTGCGCCGTCCAACCCGACGGCGATCAGCGGCGTGTCCTTCGCCAACGGTGCCAATGGTTCGGCGCCCAACCCGGTCACGCTGGTGAAGAAGGGCCTGTCGGCCTACTACCAGGACGAATTCATCCTCGGCTTCGACAGGCAGCTGGGCACCGAGTGGACCGTGGGTGCCAAGGCCACGTACCGCAAGCTCAAGAGCATCATCGACGACTTCTGCGATGCGCGTCCGTTCCTGAACTATGCCGCCGCCCACAACATCGCGCTCACCAACCCGGCGTTCACCGATTACCTGTCCAACGGTTCGCCCTGCCTGCTGTTCAACCCGGGCTCCGGCGGTACGTTCAACGTCGACACCACGGGCAACGGTGATATCCAGCAGTGGAAGCTCAGCGGCAAGGATCTCGGCTACCCGCATCTGAAGCGCAAGTACCTGGCGGTGAGCCTGTACGCCGAACACCAGTTCGCCGACAAGCTTTATGGCAAGGTCGAGTACGTGTGGTCCAAGAGCTACGGCAACTCCGAAGGCCTGCTGCTCTCGGACATCGGCCAGCAGGATCCGTCGGTCACGCAGGCCTGGGACTTCCCGGAACTGATGAACGCGGCCAGCGGCTACCTGCCTAACGATCGTCGCCACACGCTCAAGGCATACGGCTACTACCAGCTCACCCCGGAATGGCTGTTCGGCTCAACCTTCGTCGTAGCGTCCGGTCGTCCGAAGAACTGCCTTGGCCAGTACCCGAATGATCCATATGGCTATGGTGCGGCGTTCTTCTACTGCAACGGCGAGTTCGTGCCGCGCGGTACCGTGGGTCGCCTGCCCTGGACCTACCAGCTGGGCCTGTCGACCGAGTATCGCCCGGCGTTCGCCAACCACCAGCTGGCGTTCTCGGCGGATGTGATCAACGTGTTCAACCAGCAGCGCACGCAGAATCGCGTGGAGACGGCCACCACGGCTTCTGGCAGCCCGCTCAACACGTACGGTCGCTCGCTCTCGTTTAGCGATCCGCGTTACTTCCGTTTTGCCGTGAAGTACGACTTCTCGCTGTAAGCCACAAAAAAAAGATGCAGCCGGGCCTTCAGGCCCGCGTGACTCCCCAGACCTGGCCGCCGGTTCCCACCGGCGGCCTTTTTTTGTCGGGTCCAGGCTGGATATTCCTTTCTAAAATAAATTTCATCCTGATCAAGAGTTTGCGATGGCACTTGACGGCCAGCACACACCCACGGTTTGCTAAGAAAGCGTTGACTTCGCGTATTTATTGGCTTAGTTTCCGTCGCGGAGGATTCCTTTCGGTTTGCTGTCAATCGGAATTTTATACGGCGCTTTGCGCCAGAGCCGAATGCAGGAAATCGCAGGGAGTTTCGGGGCCAAGGCGGCCTGGGACAGGGGAAAACGATCCGCGGGTGCGGGAACACCTGCGACAGTCGATACCCCAAGTGGCAAGCGGGCGGGAACCCGTTGGCCAATCACTCGTCCCGGACCACACCAGACCCAGCTCCAAGGCCGGCTGCGCCGGCCCGTACGCAGTGACTTCGACCTGTGCGCAGCAGGGTCTTTTTTCTTGGTCTGGGGAGTGCTTTTCCATGCGTTCTAATTCAATGTTCCGCAGCCGTGCGTTCAAGCGCACGGTGCTTGCCGTCGCCCTGAGCTCAACGCTCGCCGGCGGCGTCGCGTTCGCGCAGTCCACCACCGGTAGCATCTTCGGCCAGGCGCCGGCAGCTGCCGGCGAAACCGTCACCATTACCAGCGCGACCGGTGCCACGCGCACCGCCACCGTTGACGCCAACGGCCGCTACACCTTCGGCTCGCTGCCGACGGGTGAGTACACTGTCAACCTCGTCCGCGACGGCGCCGTCGTCGACACTCGCAAGAACGTTACGATCAAGATCGGTGCGGGTACGGAAGTTTCGTTCGCCGCCGCCGGCCCGAGCGCAACGGGTGCGCAGACCCTGGAAGGCGTGACGGTTTCGTCCGCGGCTCTTCCGGCCATCGACGTCAGCGCCGTCGACTCGCGCACCGTCATCACCTCCAAGCAGCTGCAGCAGCTGCCGCTTGCACGTTCGGCCGAAGCGATCGCCCTGCTGGCTCCAGGCGTGGTCAATGGCAGCAACGGCGGTGGCAACTTCGCCGGTCCCACGGGTGGTCGCCTGGTCTCGTTCGCCGGTTCCTCGGTGGTCGAGAACGCGTACTACATCAACGGCATGAACGTAACCGATCCGCTCGACGGCTTCGGTGGTATCACACTGCCGTATGGCTCGATCGACCAGCAGGAAATCCTCACCGGCGGCTACAGCGCTGCCTACGGCCGTTCCGACGGCGGTGTGATCAACCAGGTCGGCAAGCGCGGTACCAACGACTGGCACTTCGGCGGACAGGTACTCTATGTGCCCAAGTCGCTCAAGGGTGACCCGAAGAACGTTTACCTCGGCCCCGCCGCAGGTGCGGACGCCGGCAGCCTGTACCAGTACCGCCAGGACAACAAGGGCTGGTCGGCCGTGGAAAGCGCCTATGTTGGCGGCCCGCTGATCAAGGACAAGCTGTTCTTCTTCGGCTCGGTGGAAGCTGAGCGCATCCACGACCAGAACGTCGGCATCAACAGCTCCGCGCCCACCGACACGGTGCGCCAGTACAACGATCCGAAGTGGTACACCAAGCTCGACTGGAACATCACCGACAACCATATCGTCGAGTTGACAGCAGCTTCCACCAAGCAGGAATTCAACGGCAATACCTACGCGTACGACTACGACTCGAAGACGAAGGGCGACTTCATCAACCAGGCGACGCATTTCAAGAATGCCGCCAACATGTGGATCGCCAAGTACACCGGCTACCTGACCGACGACCTGACGCTGACGGCGCAGTTCGGTAAGCAGGTGACTGACCTGTACCAGGAGCTGCCGTCTTCCTTCAATCCGGACCTGATCTTCGTCTCTGCAGCGACCAACCAGAACCCGCTTTACACCGGCGGCCAGACGGGCGGCATCCGCAACAGCCAGACCATCAACCAGGCGGCTGATCCGAAGCACCAGACCCGCGGCGCCAACTACCGCATCGACTTGACGTACAAGATTGCCGACCACAGCATCGCTGCCGGTATCGACAACCAGCGCACGCAGGATCTGCACGACGGTACGCAGATGACCGGTAACGCCGGCTACTTGTGGCGCTACTATAAGGGCGCTCCGGGCACGCAGCCGATCGAAGGTCGCGTCGACGCCCCAGGGGCCTATCCGGGTGGCGAGGACGGTTACTACGTAACGCAGTACCGCATCACCAGTGCTGCGAGCGTTCGCGTGGAGCAGCGCGCTCAGTACTTGGAGGATACCTGGCAGGTCAGCGATCGCTGGTTGGTCAAGCTGGGCATTCGTAACGACCAGTTCACCAACTTCAACAGCGACAACCAGCCGTTCATCAAGCAGCACAACCGCCAGTGGGCCCCGCGTCTGGGCGCCAGTTGGGACGTGAACGGCGACTCGAGCTTCAAGGTGTACGCCAATGCCGGCCGTTACTACCTCGCACTGCCGACGTCGGTAGCCTTGCGCGGTGCTTCCGGTTCGTTGTTCACCGAGACCTACTACACCTATACCGGCATCGACCCGACCAACGGTTACCCGACCGGCCTGACGCCGATCAACACCGAGAAGGGCCCTGGTGCGCCGATCTCGGCTAACAACGAATACGGCCAGGCGCCGGATCCGAAGACGGTCACGTCCAAGTCGCTCAAGGCGCAGTACCAGGACGAGTACATCCTGGGCTTCGACAAGGCGCTCAACGACCAGTGGAACTACGGCGCCAAGGCGACCTACCGTTCCCTGAAGAACGCCATCGACGACACCTGCAACATCCAGCTCTTCACGGAGAAAGCTGAAGAGCAGGGTCTGCCGACCGACAACCTCCGTGGTTGCTACTTCTTCAACCCGGGTCGCGCGGTCGACTTTGCCGTGGCCGATGGCAACGGCGGCTTCCAGAACCTGCACATCAACAACGCGGAGCTGGGCTTCCCTCACGTCAAGCGCAACTACTACGGCCTGAACATGTACCTCGAGCATCCGTTCGATGGCACCTGGTTCGGTCGCCTCGACTACACCTACTCCAAGAGCTACGGCAACACCGAAGGCCAGGTGAAGTCGGATATCGGTCAGGCTGACATTGCCGCCACGCAGGACTGGGATTACCCGTCGCTGATGGATTACTCCAACGGCCTGCTGTCGAACGATCGCAAGCACCAGATCAAGGCTTACGGTGGCTACCAGGTGACGCCGGAGATCCTGCTGTCGGCGAACGTGTCCATCACCTCCGGCGCTCCCAAGAGCTGCGAAGGCCTGTACGGTCCGTTCGAAACCCACCCGGCCTACAACGGCAACTACTACCACTTCTGCGGCGGCAAGCCCTCGCGTCCTGGTGATGCCGGTCGTACGCCGTGGCAGCACATCCTGTCGCTTAACGCCGAGTATCGCCCGGAGTTCGCCGACAAGAAGCTGGCCTTCAACGTGCTCGTATACAACGTGCTCAACGAGCGCAAGCCGAACTACTACGACCCGGGTTACGGTGCGAGCGATGCGCTCGAGCCGACGTACAACCTCGCCGGCGGCGCCGTGGCCTCTCCGGACTTCGAGACCCCGCGTTACGTGCAGTTCGGTATCACGTACGACTTCTGATCCATCGAGTCGGGAAAAAGAAAGACGCCGGGCCTTGCGCCCGGCGTTTTTTTTTGAAGGCGGGCCTTATGCCGGTGTTAAGCGGCAGAAAACGGTAAGCTATTGTATTTACTTATTAATATAAATTTTTCCCGGTAATTCCCCGCGGCTGACGATTGGCACTTCCCGCGACGCATGTCCTTGACTTTGCGAATGCAGCATTTCCCGTTTATATTTGGCTCCTCCCCCGATATGCATCCATGGACGTTCACGCGCCCTGTATGCCCATCGCGCTCTTTTTGTAGTTTTCCAACGAGGTATTTCCATGCGCAGGATCATTCTGCCGTTGCTTTCGGCGGCTTCGCTGGCACTGGCCGGTTGTAATTCTTCTTCCGACAATGCACAGCAGGCTGCTGCTCCGGCACCGACGTCGGTTTCCGGCACCGTGAGCCTGCGTGATCCGTCGATCCAGGTATCGCCGAACGCCAAGCTCGACGTAAACCTCGTCGATGTTTCCCGCCAGGGTTCCTCGCCGATCGCCACCAAGAGTTTCCAGCCGGTCACCTTGCCGCAGCAGTACAAGCTCGACTTCGACGCCGCCGCCGTCAACACCAACGACATCTACGTGGTGCAGGCCACCATGGTCGACGGCGACCGCACCTTCGACATGCCGCTGCAGGCGCCCGTGCTGACCAAGGGCAAGCCCGCCACCGCCGATATCGCGCTGCAGGCCAAGGCCACGGCAGGCGAGAAGGAACTGGCTGGCTTCAAGGATCTGCAGAAGCGCATCGGTGGCCTGAAGGTCTCCAACGGCACGCAATTGCAGGAAGGCGTGTCGCGGGGCTGGCAGGTATTCCGCAACGGTGCAGATATCGTCTTCATCCGCGAGCTGGTCGACTACGGCGACAAGGGCTTCACCAGCACCGACTATGCCTACAAGAATGGCAAGGTATGGGTCGCCGAGCAGCAGAAGAAGCCCAGCAAGGACGGCAAGGCCACCTCTACCGAGCGAGCCGCCTGGAACGACAACGGTGAGCTGGTGCTGAAGACCAATGACGCCGGTAGCAAAACCTCGCCGCTCGGCGATGACGAAGCGGCGAACCTCAAGAAGCAGGGTGAGTCGATCCTAGCCAAGGGCAAGGGCGGCAAATAAGGTCGATACTAAAATTATTCGATGCTGAAAAGTTCAGGCGCCGCAAGGCGCCTGAACTTTTTCTCATGTTCGGAATATGCAAAGTTACCTATGGATAAGCGCTAATAGCTTATCCACGCCAGATTTTCCTAGAAGAGAGTGGCCGGCAGTTTCGGGATTGTCGACATGCGTAAGGGATCCCCTACACGTAAATCAGAAAACCCCTACACCGTCCTCATCGAATTTTCTACGGACTGCATTCAGCTGCGCAGTACATTGCTGTTACAGCAACTTCTTGCTGTCTCGGCTTCGGGTCGAGCCCACGCGAACAATGGGGACTCCAATGAAAACTGTATTCACCGCAGCGATAATTGTCGCCGTGTCGCTTTTTGCAGCACCTCAGGTCAACGCCGCGCGTCAGCCGTACGTCTCGTACACTTATTACAGCGACGCGTCACACACCACCCAAGTGGGGTTTGATGAGTTCTATTGCCCAGCGGGATCCTCATCTACGGGTATCCACACCCCTTACAAAGTACAGGTGATTGAGACCTGCAGCGATGCGGCTGTAGGTACCCCACCCTATAATCCCCAGCCAGGTGTTCCTCTGCCTGCGCCGCCAACATACCTTAGCTGCCATATCGCATTCGATGGCGATACATATTATTACTGGTGTGAACCGATAACCTGACTCCAGCGATGCGACGGGCCATTCGGCAATAGCCGTTTAAAAAGTTCGAACAGACTGGCCTGAGTCCGGAGGAATTTCGGACTCAGGCCATGATCGTTTAGCTTTCAGCGATACAGCGTTGGAGAAGCAGTTCAATTCTTCGACGTTCTTATTTTCCGCTTATGGGATGTCAGAACCCGATCTTCATCCCCAGGTTCACGCTGTTGTACTTCTGCGAGTCGTCGCTGAAGCGGCCGCTGTAACCGATCCAGCTGACCACGCTGTCGGAAAGCTGCGCCATCAGGCCGAGGTCGGCCGTGCCCCAGGTCTTGTCGGGATTGAAGCCCTGCAGCACGAAGCTGCCGTTCATCGACACCAGGCCCGCCTCGATGTCACGCGGGTCGGCCTTGCTGTCGCGGTTGAAGGACACCTCGGCGTACGGGTGCAGCGCCAGTTCGTGCGCCGTCCAGTTGCCCTGCAGGCGCCAACCCACGGTGGAGATCAGCGCCTTGCGCTCCTGGCGGCCGAAGGTCATCGCCGAAGAATCGTCGCCGTCTTCGTTGTACGGGTCGACCTTGTTGTTCTGCCATTCGAAGTTGACGAAGGGACCGGTCTTGATCGAATCGCTGCCGAACCACCAGCCGCCTGTCAGCGCCGCATCCAGGTGCGAACCGTCCGTGCTGCCCGACTCGGTGCGGATGGCGGGGCCAAGGGCGAACTTGCGATCGATGTCGTTGTAGCTGAGCTGGCCGAAGCTGCCGATGGCGCCGAAGTAGCCGCCGCCCTGATGGTAGAAGGCGTACAGCGAGCCGGCGAGGTCCTGCATCTTGTAGCCGCCCTGGCCGCCGCGGAAATCGGCGTCGGTCTGGCTCAGGCCCAACGCCACGCCGGCCGACCAGTGTTCGGCGAGTTTGGCATCGGCGCCGACGGTGAGGTTCACGTTGTCGGCATCGGTCTTCACCGAGTTGCCGTTGCCTTCGTACTTCTGCTTGCCGTAGTCGACCACTGCGAACAGGCGGCTGTCGCTGCCGAAGTTGTCGGCCAGCATCTGGTTGGTCAATGCATGCACATGCGCGGCATGCGTAGCCATCGGGGCCTCGCCCAGCAGGGAGATCTTCTCCGGCGCGTTCAGGATCGACAGCGCGTACTGGCCCAGCAGTGCGTGGGCGGCGCCCGTGGGATGGATGCCATCGGCGAACAGGTAGTTCTGCCCGGCCGTCGGCGACACCAGGGTGCCCGGCGTGCATTGGATGGAACTGGGCGTGGTGCAGGCGGGGGTGGTGACGTTGGTGAAGCCGTACTTGCCCGGCTGGGCGATGATTTCGTTCAGCAGGGTATAGGTGTTGATCGGCACGATGCCCTTGCCCAACTGGGCAAGGCCGCCGTTGAGCACGCCGTTGTAGGCCAGGGCCAGGGTGCTGGCGCCGGACGAAGCGGCCGCGCCCTGCGACATGGCGGCCGGGGTCTTCCCGATGTCGGGGATATTGAAGACGATGATGGTCTTGGCGCCGGCTGTCTGCAGGGCCTTGATCGCACCGACTTCCTGCGTGGCGGCCACGGCGGCGGTCTGCAGTGCGGCAGCCTGGGAGGGGGCGGCCGCGGCACCGAGCAGGTCGTTCGCGCCGATCCAGACGCTGTACAGGGCGTGCGGGTCGGCATGGCCGCCATTGGCCGCGAGGTAGCCGCCCACCTGGTTCAGCACCGAGGGTGCCGGCGGCAGGGCAACATCGGTCGCCACCTTGGCACCGCCGTAGGCGTAGTCCGTGCCACCGCTCAGCGAGGCGGTGAGGCTGTAGCCGTAGGCGCTGGCGATATTCTCGATCGCCGTGGTGCTGGGATTGGTGGTGAACCGCAGGGGCACCGGCGAACCCAGTTCCTTGGCGATGTTGCCGGCGTCGCTCAGGCTGTCGCCGAAGGCGACCACCTTGGTGAAGTCGGTGGCCTGGGCCGCAGCGGAGAACAGCAGCGCCGTGGTGACGGCCGCTGCGAGGTGGCGAAGACGTGGCATGCGAGGAACCCCTGGTCGAGCTGTGTTAGAGAATCGTTACGTTAATGCAACACATACGGAAGCGCATGTTGCGGCGCGTCATGGAAAAAAGCCGGCTTTCGCCGGCTTTGTTACCGCCAACTTACTTTTTCAGCGCCTTGGAAAACGCATCGGCGAACGCGCTGTTGCCCGGTGGCGGGGCAGCTTTCGGTAGTGCCGACGGGCGTCGGTCGCCTCCGCCACCAGGGCGTGGCCCGCGGTTGTCGTTCCCACCGCGGCCATCGCGGCCAGCATCCCTCGTCGCGGGCTTGCCTCCGCGCGCCTCGCCCGGTACATCATCAAGCCGCATCGACAGCCCGATGCGCTTGCGCGGCAGATCCACCTCCATCACCTTGACCTTGACGATGTCACCGGCTTTGACTGCATCACGCGGATCCTTGACGAAGGTGTGCGACAACGCCGAAACATGGACTAGGCCATCCTGGTGCACGCCGATGTCGACGAAGGCGCCGAACGCGGCCACGTTGGTGACGCGACCTTCCAGCACCATGCCCACGGCGAGGTCTTTAAGGTCTTCCACGCCTTCGGCGAACGACGGCGCGACGAATTCGGGGCGCGGATCGCGGCCGGGCTTCTCCAGTTCCTTCAGGATGTCGCGCACGGTGGGCACGCCGAAGGTTTCGTCGGTGAACTGCTCGGGCTTGAGGCCGCGCAGGAACGAGGTGTCGCCGATGATGTTGCGCACTTCGCGGCCGCACTGCTTCAGGATGCGTTCGACCACCGGATAGGCTTCCGGATGCACGGAGCTCGCATCCAGCGGATTGCTGCCACCGGCGATACGCAGGAAGCCGGCGCATTGTTCGAAGGCCTTGTCGCCCAGGCGGGGCACCTTCAACAATTCCTTGCGGCTGCCGAAGGCGCCGTGCGTGTCGCGGTGCTTGACCACGTTCTCCGCCACGCTCGAGGACAAGCCCGCCACGCGCGCGAGCAACGGCGCGGACGCGGTGTTGACGTCCACGCCCACGGCGTTCACGCAGTCTTCCACGCGGGCATCGAGTGCGCGCGCCAGCTTCACCTGGTTTACGTCGTGCTGGTACTGGCCCACGCCGATCGCCTTGGGTTCGATCTTCACCAGTTCCGCCAGGGGATCCTGCAGGCGGCGCGCAATGGATACTGCGCCGCGGATGGAAACATCAAGTTCCGGGAATTCCTTCGAGGCAAGTTCCGATGCCGAGTACACCGAGGCGCCGGCTTCGCTGACAACGAGCTTGGAAAGGCCCAGCTCCGCATGCTTCTTCATCACTTCGCCGGCGAGCTTGTCCGTCTCGCGCGAGGCGGTGCCGTTGCCGATGGCGATCAGGTTCACGCCATGCTGTTTCGACAACGCGGCGATACGGGCAAGGGACTGGTCCCATTGGTTGCGCGGTTCGTGCGGGTAAATGGTGTCGAAGGCCAGCAGCTTGCCGGTGGCATCGACGATGGCGAGCTTGCAACCGGTGCGGATGCCCGGATCCAGGCCCATTACCACCTTGTTGCCGGCGGGCGCGGCCAGCAGGAGGTCTTTCAGGTTCTCGCCGAATACGCGGATGGCCTCGTCCTCGGCGCCTTCGCGCACGCGGCCGAAGAGATCGAGCGTGAGATGCAGGTGCAGCTTCACGCGCCAGGTCAGGCGAACGGTCTCGCGCAGGAAGGCATCGGCTGGACGCTTGCGGTCGATGATGCCGGCGCGCGCGGCCACCCGGCCTTCGCCTTCGGCGTGGCCCTGCTCGGCGTCGCTGCCGGGGATGAGGTCGAGCTCGATGATGCCCTCGTTGCGCGCGCGCATCAGCGCCAGCAGGCGGTGCGAGGGAATTTTCGCCACGCTTTCCATGTGGTCGAAATAGTCGCGGAACTTCGCGCCTTCGTTTTCCTTGCCTTCCACCACGCGAGCCTTGATCTGGCCAACGTCCCACATCCAGTCGCGCAGCTCGCCCACCAGCTGGGCGTCTTCGGCGATGGTTTCCATCAGGATGGCGCGGGCGCCGTCGAGCGCGGCGCGGACATCGGCGACGCCTTTTTCTGCGTCGACGAAAGTAGCGGCCAGTGCATCGGGATCATGCGTGGGATCTTCGCGCAGCGTCGTGGCCAGCGGCTCCAGGCCCGCCTCGCGCGCGATCTGCGCCTTGGTGCGACGCTTGGGCTTGTAGGGCAGGTAGAGGTCTTCCAGGCGCGCCTTGGTGTCGGCCTCGTTGATATCGGCCTTCAGCGCATCGGTGAGCTTACCCTGCTCGGTGATGGAGTCGAGGATGGCCTTGCGGCGGTCTTCCAGCTCGCGCAGGTAGCGCAAGCGCTCTTCGAGCAGGCGCAGCTGGATGTCGTCCAGGCCGCCGGTGACTTCCTTGCGG
>Ga0105238_10003671_pt1 | contig 15290 bp, 15 predicted proteins | sample KBSC34metaG_FD_81526 | JGI IMG/M metagenome (GOLD analysis project Ga0105238, IMG submission 81526) | Corn rhizosphere microbial communities from Kellogg Biological Station, Michigan, USA - KBS C3-4 metaG | ecosystem: Host-associated > Plants > Roots > Rhizosphere > Soil | place: Michigan, USA... | reverse complement strand
GACCAACATGCGGCACAGCCGCAAGGCCCCCGACGTCAGCGACATCCTGCCCACGATCCGCAAACGCGGCGTCATCCAGACTTTGCTGGTCCGCCCCTGCGAAACCGAAGGCGATTACGAGATCGTCGCGGGCGCGCGGCGCTTCCATGCCGCCTGTCTGGTCGCCGCCGAGACCGGCGAGGCCGAGCCGCTGCCGTGCCGCGTGCTCACGGCGGGCGACGATGCCGCCGCGATCGAGGCGTCGATGATCGAGAATCTGACGCGGCTCGATGCCGACGAGGTGACCCAGTGGGAGACCTTCACGCGCTTGGTCAAGGAAGGTCGCGAGGTGGCCGACATCGCCGAGACCTTCGGGCTTCCCGACCTCACCATCCGCCGCGTGCTGGCGCTCGGCAATCTCCTGCCGCGCATCCGCGACCTCTACCGGCAGGAGAAGATTGACCGGGCCACTGTCAAGCACCTGACCATGGCGAGCAAGTCGCAGCAGCGCGCTTGGCTGGCGCTGCTCGACGACAAGCAGGCCTATGTCCCGACCGGCCATCAGTTGAAGGCGTGGCTGCTCGGCGGACAGTCGATCAGCGCCGCGCATGCGCTGTTCGATGTCGAAAGCTACAAGGGCGCGCTGGTCGCCGACCTGTTCGGCGACGACCGCTATTTCGCCGATGCCGAGGCGTTCTGGACCACGCAGAACGCCGTGATCGACCAACGTCGCGAGGCCTATCTCGAGGCGGGATGGAGCGATGTCGTGATCGTCCCCGCGTCCGAGCGGTTCGACAGCTGGGAATATGAGAAGGCGGCGAAGCGCAAGGGCGGGCGCGTCTATGTCGATGTCCGCGCCAACGGCGAAGTCGTCTTCCACGAAGGCTATCTGACCCGCGCCGAGGCGCGCCGCGCGGAGCGTGGCTTCCCCGTCGCGGCGACGGAAAAGCCGACCCGGCCCGAGATCACCAGCGCGCTAGGCTCCTATGTCGATCTGCATCGCCATGCCGCCGTGCGCGCGGCGATGTGCGCGCATCCCGGCCTCGCGCTGCGGCTCGCGGTCGCGCATATGATCGTCGGATCGCCGCTCTGGACCGTGCGGCCCCACGCCCAATCGACCCGCAACGACGATGTCCGCGAGAGCGTCGAGACCAGCCGGGGCGAAGCGCGCTTCGACGAGCATCGCCGCGCGGTGCTGGCGCTGCTCGACCTGTCGCCCGAGGAGCCGACCGTCACCGGCGGCAACGGCGACGACCACGGTCTCTGCCAGCTGTTCCATCGCCTGCTGGAGCTTCCGGACACGGCTTTGCTCGACATCGTCGCGGTCGCGATGGGCGAGGCCCTGATGGTCGGCAGCGCCGCCGTCGATGCGGTCGGGAGCCATCTCGGCATCGACATGGCTGACTGGTGGCAGGCCGATGCCTGTCTGTTCGAACTGGTCCGCGACCGCGAGGTGGCGTCCGCCTTGCTCGCCGAGATCGCGGGCGATGTGGTTGCCAAGGCCAATGCGGGCGAAAAGGCCAAGACCGTCAAGAAGATCGCGCGCGACCATCTCGACGGTACGAACGGGCGCGCCAAGGTCGAGCGCTGGGTGCCGCGCTGGATGCGCTTTCCCCCCGCCGCCTACACGTCGCGCGGTGGCGTCGCGAGCGTCGCCGCCGCCGCGCGGGCGATGCGGATCGGGCCGGACCCCGAACCGGAAAAGCTCGCCGCCTGATACCAAAAAGGGCGCGGGCGGGCTGACCATCCGCCCGCGCCAGCCGGTGCCGCCACCGGAACCAAAATCGCGCCGCGCGCCGGGGCTTCACAGCCCGGCGCGCGGTTTTTCTTAAAGACTACCGCTCGTCGCCGCGAAGCCGCGCGTCCTCAGTCCGGCCAGCAGAGCCTCGCCGTGGGCGGCGCTCTCGACCTCCGCAACCACGTCGAGCACGGTTCCCTTCGCGTTGAGCGCGAGTGACATCCGGTCGTGCGCGACGTCGATGATGTTCGCGCCTTCCTCACCGATAGCGGTCGCGAAGCGCGCCAGCCCGCCCGGCGCATCGTTCACCGCTACCTGGATGCGCATCAGTCTGCCGCTGCGCACCAGCTCGCGCATCGCGACCGACGCCAGCACCCGCAGGTCGATATTGCCGCCGGTCAGGATCGTCGCGACCCGCTTGCCCGCGAACCGTTCGCGATGCGCGAGCAGGGCGGCGAGGCCAGTCGCGCCCGCGCCCTCCACCACGGTCTTCTCGACCGAGAGCAGCAGCGCGACCGCCGCGTCGATCGCGCTTTCCTCGACCAGGATGATGTCGTCCACCAGCGCGCGAACGATATCGCGCGTCAACGCGCCGGCGGTCTTGACCGCGATGCCCTCGGCGATCGTCATGCCGTCGTGGCATGGCTCGGCATCGCCTTCGAGCGCGCGCACCATCGACGGATAGGTCGCGCTCTGGACGCCGATGACGCGCACCGTCGGCTTGATCAGCTTGGCCGCGATCGCGATGCCTGAGATCAGACCGCCGCCGCCGATCGGGACAATGATTACATCGAGATCGGGGACGGCCGAGAGGATTTCGATCGCGATCGTGCCCTGTCCGGCGATCACCGCCGGGTCGTCATAAGGGTGGATGAAGGTAAGGCCGTCAGTCACCGCGAACTCGTGCGCGATGCTGAATGCCTCGCTCAGATTGGCGCCTTCGATCACGACCCGCGCCCCGTGATCGCGCGTGCGCGCGATCTTGGTGAGCGGCGTGCCGACCGGCATCACGATCGTCGCGGGCACCTCCAGCCGGTGCGCATGATAGGCAACAGCCTGCGCGTGATTGCCCGCCGACATCGCGCACACGCCGCGCGCGCGCACCGCCGGATCGGTCAGCAGCAGCTTGTTGAGCGCCCCGCGTTCCTTGAACGACGCGGTGAATTGCAGGTTTTCAAACTTGAGGAAGAGCCGCGTGCCGGTGATCGCCGACAGCGTCTCGCTCGGCACGCAGGGTGTCTCGAGGATTGCTCCCTTGAGGCGGTTGGCGGCGGACCAGATATCGTCGAGCGACGGTCCCTCGAACTGGAATCTGGTCACGCGTCGACGCGGTCCTTGAAGGCTTTTGCCGGCCGGAAACGGATGCCGCGCGACGCCGCGATAAACATGGGCTCGCCCGTTCGCGGGTTACGGCCGGCGCGTGCCGGCCTGTTGGTGACGCTGAACTTGCCGAAGCCCGCGAGCGAGACTTCGCCCTGGGCGGCGCCCGCCGCGATCGCAGCCAGCACATCGACGACCATCGTCCGCGCTTCCGCCCTGCTGATCTTCCTGGCGCTGGCGAGCGCATCGGCGATGTCGTTCCTGGTCATTCGGCTGGCCCCCAAATCAGGCGTCGGCCCCGCGCTAGCGATCACCCACGAGGGATCGCAGGGCCGACCCCGACCGAGACAGCCGAGGCGTGAATTCGGGTAACGCCCGCTGTCGATTCGCCTGACCGGACGTCGCGCCCGACAGCCCGACAGCATCGGAAATCGGTCCGTCGAAACTCGAAAATCCGTCGCTAGTTTGCCGATCCGCGCTGGCGAAATTCGCTCCTTTCGCTCGGCGATACCGCCCTCGGGCCTCCGACAACCGCGTCCTGCGGCAGGCCGCCCGGCGCCACAACGCGGACCCTCGAACTTTCTTCCCCGGCGTGTGCCACGCCTCCTCGCGGACCAAGAAAGTTCGGTGCCCGCGTCCTCCGCTGACGCTGCGGCCCTGCGGGTGCGCCGCCAGCCTGGGCTGCCGCCTCGTGGCCGCTGTCGAGGCCGCAGAGGGCGGTCTCGCGACAGACAAGGAGACTTATCATGGCACAGATCGGCAGCTTCAGCCGCGACGAATCCGGCGTCTTCACCGGCTCGATCCGGACCCTGACGCTCAACGTCAAGGCGACCATCCGGCCCGTCGACCGGGACAACGACAAGGCCCCCGACACCCGCGTTTTCGTCGGCGCGGTCGAGATCGGCGCCGGCTGGACCAAGGCCGCGCGCGAGACCGGCACCGAATATCTGAGCCTCAAGCTCGACGATCCGTCGCTGCCTTCGCCGATCTACGCGCAGCTCGTCCAGGGCGACGGCGCCGACTGGAAGCTGATCTGGTCGCGCTGATCCCGAGCCCCGCGCGCTCCGGCGCGCGGGGCAAGCGGTGCGCCGGATTTGCCATAGCTCGCGAGGGACCTTGCAGGCGGGGGCGTCTGCTTTGTCCGCTTTCCGTCGCACGGGTTCGACAGATCCCGTGCCTCCCGGCACAACCCACACCGCTTGCATTTCGGAAATCGGCGAACATGCGCCGACCCGGCGTGATCGCAGGGGGTGTCGGAACGCGAAATCGTTTCGACACTCCCCGAGCGGGGTCCGCGACGGGATGCTCGGGGACGCGCCGGCACCTCCGCCGCCGCGATACCGGACCCCGAGCCCCATGCACGACGACAGCGAGATCGATCGGGCGGGCCGCGCCAAGCGCGGCTCGCCCTTCCTCACCACCGAACAGGCGGCCGCCTACCTCAAGATTTCCCCCAAGTCGCTCAAGCGGCTGCGGCGCGCGGGCAAGGGCCCGGCATTCCGCCGCCATTGCCGCTTCGTCCAATATCATATCGACGATCTCGATGCCTGGAGCCGGGACAGCGGCGCACCGGAGGCGGGCAAGTGATGCGCCGGCCCGCGGGACGCCCCGACGTGCCGCTGCTCGAATGGGGCGACGCGCTCCGCGCCGCGAAATTGCAGCGCCGCAAGCTCGCGCGCCGCGCCGCGCTCATAGCCATCGGGGGCGCCATTCTGCTCGCATCGGTCGTGTTTCCGCCCGCGCCGCGCCTGGTGTGGAACGCGTCGGCAAGCGCGCCGATCGGCCTCTATGCGGTCGCGCCGGGGAGCCTGGCCGAGCCCGGCGACATGGTGATCGCGCGCGTGCCGGAGCCCTTCCGGCGCCTCGCTGCCACGCGCCATTATTTGCCGATCAACGTGCCACTGGTGAAGCGCGTGGCGGCCGCTGCCGGCGACGAGGTCTGCGCGCTCGGACGGGAAATCTTCATCGACGGACGCTTGGCCGCGGAACGTCGGATCGCCGACGGCGCGGGCCGTATTATGCCGATGTGGGCCGGCTGCGTGCGGCTGCGCGGGCGCCAGCTCTTCCTGTTGACGGACGCGCCGGTATCGTTCGACGGTCGCTATTTCGGGATCACGGATGGCGCGGACGTAGTCGGCAAGGCGCGGTTGCTGTGGGCGCGGTGAGGGTCTGGATCGCCGCCGCGCTGGCAATTGCCGGCCCGACGCACGCGCAATCGGTCGTCGACTGGCGTCCTTATATCATCGAGGCGTCAAACCGTTTCGGTGTGCCGATGACATGGATCGAGGCCGTCATGCAGGCCGAGAGCCGGGGCCGGAGTACTCTCTACGGGCGACCGATCCGCTCGTCGGCGGGCGCGATCGGTCTTATGCAGCTGATGCCGTCGACCTGGGCGGAGATGCGCACCCGGCTCGGGCTCGGCACCGATCCCGACGATCCGCACGACAACATTCTCGCGGGCACTTTCTACCTGCGGCTGATGTACGAGCGGTTCGGCTATCCGGGGCTGTTCGCCGCCTACAACGCCGGCCCCGGTCGCTATGCCGAGCATCTCGCCGGGCGCCGCTCGCTTCCGTCAGAGACGATCGGCTACCTCGCCAATGTCGCTCCGACATCGCCAGAGCCAGCCGTCGCAATCGTGAAACGCCCGGCACCGCCATCACTCTTCGCGCTGCGCAGGGATGTCCCACCGATAGACCGCGGCCCGGCCGGCGCTGCACCGTCCTCGCCGCTGTTCGTCGCGCTGTCGCAGGGGAATTGAGGCGATGTTGCGTGCAACCGAGACGGAGGAAGCTCGTCTCGACAGACCAAGCATGACGGCTGGCGGACCGCCTATCAAGGCCCGCGGGTACCCCCCAATTTTCTTCGAAAATCGGTTCCCCCCACGTCCGCTTCGCGGCGCTGCGCTTCGCTCCGCGGCCCTGACAGCCGCTCCGCCACCCGTCCCTCAAACGCCGTTCTCGATGATGGGAACATCAGCGTTGGAGATCATCATGAGCATGTATCAGAGCATCGGAACGGCGTCGGATCGCGTCATGAACGCTTTGATCGCGGGGCTGGAACTGGAGTTTGGACGCGGTGCGGGGGAGGCATTGGCGCATCGGTTTCTGGAGGCGGAAGAGGCAGACTTTCACTGGGATGCGCGGATGGAAGAGCGCTGGATCGGCGCATACGAAAGCTCCGAGGACGCAGATTTCGAACTCGATCGGATAGCGATCTGCGGGCGGCTCGATGGCAAATGGTTCTGCGCCACCATGCTGGTGGATGGCGACGGCCAGGTGCACGGCATGATGGGATGCCGCCGGTTCCGGTCGCTGGTCAGGGCGCGGGACGCGATGCTCCATGCGCACTGATCGGAAGCATTCCCGCAGGGAGAGGCGGCGTCGCAAGGCGCTCGTCTCTCCCATTTTTTTGAGCCTTGAGGGTGGGGAGGAAGGAAGAGAGGGGAAACAAGATAAAGGCAATATCTCGCGACACTGCCTAAGTGATTGTCTGAACATCCTTTTTTCGAGAGACAGCAGCCTCCGGCTGCGAGATAGTCGGGCAAGGAACGGCAGAAAACTGCCATTTCCGCCCCGAAATCGCGAGACTCCGGGGCCTCGTCATGTCTGACGACGAGTTCACCCCCAAGCTCGGCCGGACCCGAGGCAAGAACGGCAAGAAGGTCGTCAAATATGGCGGTCGCATTCTCGCCGCCGCCCGTCTCGCCGGCACCAAGACCGGTGTCCGATCGCGCCGCTTCGACGGCAGCCGGATCGGGCGGGGCGCGAGCATCGGGCGGCTGCTCTCCAGCCGCGATCGGCTTGCTGGCTTTCGCGGTCGCCGCGCCGTCGTGAAGGCGAGCCTGATCCGGCTTGCCGGCAAGGCCGGTCAGGTCACCCGCGCGCACATGCGCTACATCCAGCGTGACGGGGTGACGCGCGAGGGTCTGCCGGGCGAACTCTACGGCCCACAAACGGACCGCGCGGACGGCGACGAATTCCTCAAGCGCACCGCTGGCGATCGGCACCAATTCCGCTTCATCGTCTCGGCCGAGGACGGCGCCGACTATCCAGACCTCAAGCCCTATGTCCGGCGGCTGATGACGCAGGTCGAGCACGACCTCGGCACCAAGCTCGACTGGGTCGCCGTCGACCACTTCAACACCGAGCGCCCGCATACCCATATCGTCTTGCGCGGCGTCGATGATCGCGGCGACAATCTCATCATCGCGCGCGAGTATATTTCGCATGGGCTGCGCGAGCGCGCATCGGAACTGGTAACGCTCGACCTGGGGCCGCGCACCGATCGTGAGATCGAGGACCGTTTGCGCCATGATGTCGGCCAGGAGCGACTGACCGCGATCGACCGTCGCCTCCTGCGGCGAATGGACAGCGCGCACGAGGTCTCGCCGGCCGACAATGATCCGTTCCAGCAATCGATCGCGGCCGGGCGATTGCGTAAGCTCAAGGCAATGGATCTGGCCGAGGATATCGGCGGTGGGCGCCACCGGCTCGCAGAAGGGCTGGAGGACACGCTGCGGCGCATGGGCGAGCGCGGCGACATCATCCGCCTCATGCAGCGCGAGCTGACCGCGCGCCGGCTCGATCGCGCCGGGGTGGAGCAAGTGGTGTCGACAGAGCTGCGCAAACCCATTGTGGGGCGCTTGATCCAGCGCGGCTTTTCCGACGAGCACCGCGACCGCCATTATATGATGGTCGATGGGATCGACGGCCGAGTTCATTATGTCGACATCGGCCGCGGCGATGCGACGCCGTCGGTGCCGGAGAATGCCACGGTGCGGATCGAGCCGACCAAAGCAGAGGCGAGCCAGGCGGATCGCACGGTCGATGCCGTCGCCCGCGCCAGTGGCGGACGCTATTCGATCGACCTGCATCTGCGCCATGATCCGAACGCGAGCGAGGCGTTCGCGGCGAGCCACGTCCGCAGGCTCGAAGCGATGCGGCGTGCGGGAGCTGGCCCGGAACGGCAAGCGGACGGCAGCTGGTCCATTCCGCATGACCATCTCACACGGGCAGAAACCTTCGCCAAGCGGCAGCAGCGCGACAGGCCGGTCACCCTCTCCATACTCTCGCCATCTCCGATCGCCGAGCTGTCGGCGAAGGAGGCGCCGACCTGGCTCGATCGGGAGCTTGAGGGGGGCTCATCCAGCACGGTGCGCGACGCCGGTTTCGGACGAGAGATGCGGAGCGCACTGGCAGCGCGGCGCCAGTGGCTTATCGAGCAGCAACTGGCCGATGGCGATGGTCAAAGTTTCCGGCTCCGCAGTGGCGCGCTGGAAAACCTCCGGCAGCGCGAGTTGGATACCGTGGGTGGCCAGCTCGCTGCACAGCTCGGCAAACGGTTCGAGCCGGCTCAAGTCGGCGAGCGCGTCGAGGGCGTGATCGCGCGGCGCGTCGACCTCGAAAGCGGCAGCTATGCAATGGTCGAACGATCGCGGGATTTTACCTTGGTGCCGTGGCGCGATGTGCTCGAACGCAATATCGGTAAGGCAGCGTCTGGGATAATGCGGACGGACGGGATCAACTGGCAGTTTGGCCGTGCGCGTATTGGCCCCTCGATCGGCTAACCGCAGCTCGGCCGACAGCGTCAGTACGCGCCCCAGAAGCGCGGGTCACTGCGCCCATAGCGTCCCATTCCATTGACTCGATGTTCTCTATTTGTACTTATCGTCCTGCGGCGCGAATCAACAACATATCTGTCTCTCCATCTGGAGGACGCGCGCTCTTGCGTAGCACTGGAGCTGCTGGAAGGGTTGGCCGATCCCGATCGCCACCGGCGCAGTGCCGCTGTGGCCGACGTTGCCCGGTATCTTGCGGTGCTTCGGAATCCGATGCGAAGAAGGCGCGCAGTCTTCCGCGCGCCCGTCCCTGTTCCCCAGGGATTTGGGGCCAATTTCATGGCGCCAGGGAAAATGTCCGACGGCATCCTGAAGGGGATTCACAAACCACCGCCGACAAGCTAACTTGTCGACTCGTTGACAAGGGGGGCCGTCGGTATGGCGCGCCAGCAAGCTGGACAGGAAAGTGAGGACCGGACCATTGTGCTCGGCGTGCGCATGACGGTTGGCCTGCGAACCAAGGTCAAGGTTGAGGCGGCTCAGCGCGGCCTAACGGTTGCGCAGCTATTTGAGGAAATGTGGCGCCTGTATCTTGAGCGGCCCAATGCCCGCTAAGCGTGAAACACCATTTGGAGCGGCTGGCGAACTGGTGAGCCTATTCTGCTGTGCGGGCGGGCTCGATCTTGGATTTGAGCAGGCAGATTTCTCCGTCGCCGCTGCCGTCGATTTGCGGGAAGCCAGCATCAAGTCGTACAATCATAACCGCAGTCATAAAACGGGTCATGTGGGGGACGTAACGAAGCTTACGCCGAGCCGGCTCGACAAGCTTGCCGGACGGAGACTGACGCCCACGGGAATCATCGGCGGGCCGCCGTGCCAGAGCTTTAGCCGCGCAGCGCATAGCGGCGACGATGATCATCGGCATGAGCTTCCCCTGGAATTCGTCCGCATCCTTCGGGAATTCAATAAGCGCGAGCCTGTCAGCTTCTTCGCGTTCGAGAACGTACCCGGCCTACTGAAGGACAAGCACAAGAAGCGCTATGCCCGCATCCTAAAGGCCTTCGACAGAGCGGGCTTTGCCGTCGAAAGCCACATCCTCAATGCGTCCTCGTTCGGCGTCGCGCAGAACCGGCCGCGCCTCATTCTCGTTGGCTTCAACAAGACCCTCCTTCCGGGCTTGAAATGGAAGCCGCCCGAGGCCACCACGCTGGTGCCGAAAAAGGTGCGCGAGGTGATCGGAAGCCTTTCCGAGCCGTCCTTCTGGACGCGCGACCTCGATCCGACCTCAATCAAGCCGCACCCGAATCACTGGTGCATGACGCCCAAGTCGAAGAACTTCTCGACGCCGGGCGCTCTCGTCCCAGGCACCGCGCGCGGGCGGAGCTTCCGCACCCTCGACTGGGAGCAGCCCAGCCCTACCGTTGCCTATGGGCACCGGGAGGTTCATGTCCACCCCAACGGGCACCGCCGGCTTTCGGTCTATGAGGCCATGCTTCTGCAGGGATTTCCGGCCAAGTATGAACTGACCGGCAGTCTTTCTGCCCAGATCACGCAGGTTAGCGAAGCCGTCCCTCCGCCTCTTGCACTGGCGATTGCAGAGAGCATCAGCCATGCGCTCGCCCAGTACGGAGCTGAAGCAAGGATGGCCGGCTAAGCCGCGCCGTGTCCCCGGGCGAGTTCCGCCCGCGCCCAATCCTGATAGGCGTCCTCTCGAAACCGGGCCGTGGCGAGAAGCCGGCCAGCTTGCGTGATCAGCTTTTCAGCGAGCGGCTGGTCACCTGCCAGCATCTGGTCAAGATCGATACTGGCCGAAAGCTTGCGGGCGAGATCGATCGCCACCTCGACTTCAGAAAAGGGCTTCGTTGGTTGCGCCGCTGGAAGAATGCCATGCCGATCCGCCACAGGCTGCCGTGGCGTGTTGCAGCGAAAGGCCAGTGAAAGCATGTCCGGGCCATCGGGACCGACCTGGTAGTAGCAGCTGCTGAGCAGCACGAGTTCGCGAGGCGGAGCTGCATCGACCAACAGCGCCAGGAGCCACTTGCCGAGGCCGGCGCAAAAGAGCCGCAGGAAATCGGGATCCTGGCCTGCCCAAGCCTGCTCCAGCCGGGCATCCAGCTCTTCAGCGCTTCCCGAAACCAGCTGCGCCATCTCCTCGCGGAAGACATCGCTCGCTGCGGTATTCGCCGATATGGCAGCATCAAAGCCCTGCCGTGATCGCTGGGAAATCAGGCCCGGCTGCGCCATCGTCGTGATGAAAAGCAGCCAGGGCTCCGCCGTCTGGAGCTGAAGCTCGAGCAGCTTCGCGACCACGCCAAGAATGCTTCCCCGCGGATCATCGACGTCGCGGAAGGCGATGGAATCGCAGAGATCAATGTTTATCGCGTGGAAGGGGCCGTGCTGGCGGGCGGTTCCGAACGCCGGACTCCGATCATTGGCAACGGCTTCCAGCCTGTCCTCAAGGACGAGGGAAAACCTGTCGATTCCAGCGAGCGCCTGAACCTCGCTCCGCGAGATATTCAGCTCCGCCTGATCGCTGCCGCCTCGCTGCACGCTATTGAACCCCAGATAGCGGAGCTGCACGCCGAGGGGCTGACAAACGCCCTGCAGGGCGCGGACATCGAGAAGCTCATTGCCGGGCAGAGTCAGGTACCTGAAGGGATCTCCATTCCCCAAGCCCAGCTCGCGGATCAGCTGGCGCACCCCCGCGCACCATTGGTGGATGCGGACATACTGTTTGCGCGGGTGGTGCCATCGCTGGAAATCGGTCTTGGCCTGCTGGAAGATGCCGTGGTCAGGTGCTTGATCCAGATACGCCTGGAGATCTTCCGGCGCGGTCTCATCGTCTATGCCCGCGTTCATATGTCTTGGGCATCATCGAAATAGATGGCGAGGAGTGCATTGAGCAGTTCATGCTGCTCGGCATAGGGCATGCCTTCAAGCAGGCCGTAGCCGTCGAGAACCGTGGCGATCGCCTTCAGCATCTCGTTACGGCGCTGCGCTTCGTTCCGCGCGCCCTTGCCCGGCGGCACGGCCGTGGCGGCGATCTGCGACTTCTCGAACGCCAGAACCCCCTCCCTGCGGAGCGCTGCTGCCTCGATTGGCGTTGCGACGACTTCCACATCCGGCGGCGTTTCGGATTCTCCCCGCCGCGCCCTGGCCCAGCTGTGCGCTGCAAAGCTTCCCAGCCGGCTCGCCGCCACCGTCCGGGCGACCGAACGCTCCTGCTCGCGGATCTCGTCGCTTAGCCCCTTGTGGGTATTCGAAAGCTGCCGAAGGCTGCGATGAACCCAGTTCGACAGGATCTGATAGTGCGGATGCGCAAAGTTGAAGGATTCGCGGTCGATATTAAGCGCAGCATCGAGTCCGCGGCTGACGAAAATCTCCGAGGTTATCTGGCGGAGGCGGGTCTGTTCCGAAACCTGGTACTTCATGAAGGTGTCGTCGAAGAGGGCTCCGCTCGAACCATTGATGCGTACCAGAACCCCGTTGTTCTCCTTCGGAACGATGCGGGAATTCCAGAAGAGATAGCCTTCGAATTCAAGATCGCCGCCCCGCATATCCTCCCGGATCTTTGAAAGGTCCGGGCGGTACGAGCCGACAAACAGCATCGGCTTCCCGATTCCCTGCTTCTTGGCCGGCCAGTAGCGGTAGCTAATCGGCCGCCGGAGCTCGACTTCATCGACGAACACGCTGAATCCGCCTGCCGGATCGGGCGCGCCGGTCCGCAGGCCGGCCGCTTCGCGCACAGTTTGGCCGGGCTTCAGGGCGATCGGCTGCGCCCTGCCTCTGCCTGTATTGGAGAGCCGGAAAGCAAGGATTCCATCTTCTGCGCCGAGGTCGAAGGGGTGCTTGCCCATATAGGCGACAGGCGCGGACAGGCTCAGCGACCAGAGGGTACCGAGATAGGTATCCAGCGTCTTGGCAAGTTCGGGCCGCTCGGCTGTGCTGCCGACCTGATCGGCAACCGCCTCGTAGAGCTTTTCGAACCTTTCCTGGGGGCTATCGCTGCGCTGCCAGGGAAGCTTTGGTTCGACCGTGAAGAGATATTCGCTGTCTTCCGGCTGAGGCTCGCGTGCAAGGAAGCCCGCATGCCAGGCGGGCGGTGCTGCTTCGCCGGGATCGCGTTCCGCTTCCGGCCGGGCCTCCTGCTCGAAGATGCGTTCCCACCGGTCCCTGCTGCGCAGAATATCCCGGGCACGGGGACGGAGATCGAGAAGGATTACCTCCGTGCCGTGGGAATCCCGGTCTTCGGCCGGAACGGATACCACCCGCACGCTGCCGGTCTCGAATGTGCCATCGGACGGCTCGGCATCGTCCTCGCTGTAGGTCCTGAGCACCACGTCGGCGAAGAGCCGGTAGTCGCTTCCCGCGATCTTCGTGATGATCTGGAAATGCGAAGTCAGCTGGCTTACCGAGAAAAGGCCTATGCCGATCTTTCCGATCAGCTTCCGGCCAGCCGGCGACCGGGTTGGATCGCTCGGATCGGTCGTTCCCAGAACGGTCCCGACCGAAGTCCGCTTCGAGCTTCCGCCGATATGGTGGATCATGCGCGCAAGGACGTCTTCGGTCATGCCGCGGCCGTCGTCGCGGATTCTGACCTGCCTGAAGCGCGGTGCGTCCGTATCTATGTAGACATGGGTCGCGTCGGCATCGAAAGCGTTGGAAATCAGTTCGCGAAGGGCTGACGACGGCTGGCGGTAGATTCCGTCGGTGATCCGGGCCAGGACCCGGTCATCTGTCCGGAGGACCGCCTCTGCGGCTTCTCCGGTCTGCCGGAGCGCCTGCATGCTCCGGACGAATTCCTGTTCTTCCTGGGTTAGATCCGCCCGGCTTGCCGTTGCCGCGGGATCACCGGGGCTGGCCGGCATAGCTGAATCGCTCCTGCTCTTTCATAAGGTTGCATAGGCGTAGCGAGTCGGCAGCAGATTTGGAACTGCATCGTGGAAATTGACCCGAAGAGAAGCGCGCTGATGGCGCGCATCCGCTCTTCAAATACAAAGCCCGAAATAGCCGTCAGGCGTCTCCTTCACGCGAGAGGGCTCCGCTTCCGGCTGCATCGCCGCGATTTGCCCGGCAAGCCGGACATAGTCCTGCCCCGCCACCGGCTCGCGATCTTCGTGCATGGCTGCTTCTGGCATCAGCATCCAGGCTGCCGCCTGGCTTCAAGGCCGAAGACGCGGACCGACTATTGGATGCCGAAGCTCTCCGCAAATGTGGAGCGCGACGCCCGGGCGGTCTCCGGCCTCACAGACATGGGATGGCGGGTCGAAACGATCTGGGAATGCGATGTTCGTCACCATGACAAGCTTGCAGCCAGAATCGACGAACTCGTCAGCCGGCTGCAGCCGGTCCGGCTCGACGCAGCGAACGAGTCGACAAGTTAGCCTGGGCGTAGCATCCTGAGGCCACATGCCTCGGCAGAACCGCCAGGCTGCAGTTATTGGAGTCCTGAAGCGGCCGCGTCCATGCACCGATCAGCACTCCGGGGGAATTGAGTGCCGGGGCAGCGACGCATCAACGAGGGGGCGCCCGATAAAGAGCGGCTTTGCGCTGCCTGATGTTGCGAGGCTTTCTGAACGCCTTTCTGAGCTTTGCATCAGCCCTCCTGCGCCGACGCCGGACCAGCCCCGGAGCAATCCCGGAAGCAGATGCCCTCTTCATCGAGCCGCCCCACCGGAGCTCGGAAGAGGTAGCAGCGCACACGCCGGCCTCGAATGCTCCCGCAGCGCTCCAGATAGCCGATGACGGAGCAAGCAGGGCTTCCGGCACCGAAGATCTGGTCCCGCACGAGACCGGCATCAGCGACGATCGCCCGCCCGCGGCTGAAGCGCCTGACGGGACGCCGTCATTCGTGCCGGCCTCCAGGGACGGCGCCTTCGATAGAAGCAGCGCCAAGAGCACCGCCGGTGCGCTCTGCGATCCGCTTGCAGACCCCAATGCAATGCCCACGGACGAAGCGGGCCAGCCGATTCTGTCGGAGCATTCAACCGGGGAGCAAGAATCTTCGGCAGCCGTGCATTCTGAACCCGAAGTGCCAGTCCAAGACTTCAGCCCCGAACCTGGGAATGCGGCTCAGCCTGCGGGCCAGCTCGGAGCGGTCCATCTTGATCAATCATCGGACTTTGCGTCCGGTGACGCCTCCGTGGCCCATTCCGCTGCAGCAGAATCGCTCCCTTCGGAGTCCGGACCAGGCAGCGCTCCGCAGGGAATCCAGCCAGAGAGCGTGGCCGACCGGGCACCGCGGGCGACGCCTAGCGACGATGAACCCGGCGGCGCTGCCGACGAATCTGGGCCGGCCCCGGAGAGCGCATGCGCCTATTCACGGACGCAATGCGAAATCGGCGAGGCGAGCGATGCTGGCGCATTGGGCGGTTCTTCGGGCAGCGAGGAAGCGCAACCAGTTTCGCCGGTTGCCGCCCGGTCAGAGATTGTGCTGCAGCGCGCGGCGCTGCCAGAAGCCTCACCGGACGCGATTTCGCCGCAGCCGACTGCGCCGGTGCGGCCAGTCACCAGGTATCGCCCCCAGCTTGGACAGGCCACCCGGGCGGCCGTTCGGCCGAAACCCGCTGCATCCGCCGGCATCGCTCAGGCGATGGAAGCCGGCGTTTCCGATTACCTCGTCAAGCCCGTCGCGGCCGCGGCGCTCGGCGAAATGCTGGCGAAGCACGGCCTCTAATACCGAGGCAGCGAGGT
>Ga0105238_10003670_pt1 | contig 15291 bp, 6 predicted proteins | sample KBSC34metaG_FD_81526 | JGI IMG/M metagenome (GOLD analysis project Ga0105238, IMG submission 81526) | Corn rhizosphere microbial communities from Kellogg Biological Station, Michigan, USA - KBS C3-4 metaG | ecosystem: Host-associated > Plants > Roots > Rhizosphere > Soil | place: Michigan, USA... | reverse complement strand
ACGGCAAACTGCTCCCAGTCCTTGTCCATCTTGTTCTCCTCCTCGAGGATACGCAGCATCTTTTTGAACTCGTCGGTCGTCGAGCCGTCGCCATTGCCGTTGCCCGCCTTCTTCAGCCGCAGCAGCTCGTCCCGGATATTGCTCAGTAATTCGCCCTTCTGCACCAGATGCATCGCCGCAGACGCCAGCTCGGTATTCTTGTGCTCGATCTCCGACTCGAGTTTGTCATTCTTCAGCTTGACGATCTCCTTCTCGGATTTCTCCATCTCCAGCTGGTGCAGATACTGCAGCCGTCGCTGCTCCTCCTCGTGCCGCCGCTGCTGCCGGCGGAATATCCGGCGCTGCCAGCGATAGAGCAGGTAGACCAGCGCGGCGAACAACAATACATAGACCCCATAGGCCCACCCCGTCTGATACCAGGGCGGGAGTATGTTGAAATTATAGCTGCACACGGCCGACTCGTTCCCCAGATTGCTCTTCGACCTGACCTGGAAGGTATAGCTGCCCGCGGGGAGGTTGGTATATTCTTTCTCCGTCTTCTTCGTCCACGCCGACCAGTCTTTGTCAAAGCCTTTCAGACAATAGCTGTAGGTAATGCTGTTCTGCGCGGAGTATAAAGGCGAGGTATATTCGAACTGTATACCGCTGAACCTGCTGGGAACACTGCGTACTGCCCAGGCCGGCTGTTCAACCGTGTCGCTCACGTCCCCGTAATAACCGGCAAACAGCAGGCTGTCGTTCTTGCCGAGGGCATGGACGCTCCTTATCTGAACCTGCAGCTGGTAACGGTTCTTCTTGTATTCTTCGTAGTTGATATGGTAAAACCCTTTCTCCGCCCCGACAAAGACGTTGTATCTGTTGTAGGGATAGATATGCTCATAGTCCGCCACCATCTTCCCGCTGAGCTCGGGGAAATAGATCGTCTCCGGCCGGGGCCCCGAAAAATCCATGACCCCCAGGCCGTCGTCTTCGATAAACCAGATATTACCCGCACCGTCCTCCTTCATGTGCCGGATATTCCTTTCCCCGAAAAGGCCCCTGAAATAGGGTGAGAGTTCGAAGCCGTCCAGCTTCGGATCGTACTCATAGACCCCTTTCTCCGTGGTGACGACGATGTGATTCTTTATCCGGAAGAGGTGGTTCCTGAGATTGGAGGGCAGGCCGTTGCGATCGTTATAATACCTGATCTTCGGATGCGCGGTATCATTCATGTCGATCCGGTAGACGCCCCGGTAGGGATGCGCTACCCAGACGGTGTTGTTGTTGTCGATGGCCATGAACTGCGACCAGGCCGAATAGCCCGGCAGCGTCCTTTCCAGCGTGAAACGGCCCTCCGCATACCGGATCAGGTCGATCCCCACCGCGCTGCCCCCGATGACCAGCGAAGAAGGCAGGACGTTCGAGAAGGGCAGGAAGGTCCAGTGCGAAGCGTGCTCATTTATCGGGATCAGCCGGTCATTTATGATCTGGTAAGCCCCGTCGTGGTGACCCAGCAGCAGATCACCGTTGATCTCCGACAGCTCGAAGGTCGATCCCTTGGTATCGGGGACGGACCTGAACTCCCCCCGCAGCATACTGAGGTCGCCGACGTTCTCCCCAGGGTTCCGGCCGGCGGGTCCGGCGTCCAGCGGCAAGCTGTAAAGCCCGTTCGAGGTCCCCACAAACAACTCCTTATTATATATTATGGAGGTATAGCCATAGCCCTCGTTCATCTTCTCGGGATAGATATGCTTTATGGAATTGTTATAGGCGATAAGGTCGATCCCGTTGTCCAGCCCCATCCAGAGATTCTTACTCTTGTCCAGGAACAGCATCAGGATATTGTTATTCTGCAGTCCCTCCCTGCGGGAAAGGTTCTGGATGATCTCTCCCTTCTTGTTGACGATATAGGTCCCCTGGAGATTGGTCCCGATCGCCAGCCAGTCTTTGTTGACGGATATTGCGGTGAGGACCCGCTGGTTCACAAATGGGTTGGGCCCCGCGAAATGGAAGGGACTGACCGTATTCCCGGTCAAAATATAAAAACCCGTGTTCACCGTCCCCAGGAAGCTGCTGTCTTTGCCGATAGAGAACAGACAGGTCGCCAGGTAGTTGGCCGGCAGCGTACCCGATGTAATAAAAGGCGCCCAGAGACCGTTGCGGAATTCCAGCAGACCGTTCTTTCCGTCCTGGGCCACCAGCTGGCTATTGCTTTCTCCCAAAAACAGCCATTCCGATGCGGCGGGATAGACGGTGACCGTCCTGTTGCTGAGCTGGAATATTTTCTCCCGGCAGAGAAAAAAGATGTCGCCGCCGTGGGGCACGACAAACCAGATGTCTGAAAAGGCAATGTCCTTCTCGGCGAGCAGGCTTTTGAGGGAGGTAAAGACAAGTTTGCCCGTCCGGTCGGGTGAAAAATAGCCGAAATCGTCCTGGGCTCCCACATATATGCGGTTGTCCTTCCCGATGGCGACAGACCTGACTACCGTCCGGCTCGGGACCGGATAGCACCTCCAGTAGTTGCCGTCAAAACTCAGAAGGCCTTCATAATTGGCGAAATACATGGTGCCATTATTGTCCTGGGCAACACCCCGGTTCTGCGTGCCTCCATTATATATGTCCCGCGGATAGTTGATGATATCGGGGATCCCAATGGTATTCTGAGCGGCGCATTTCCCCGCGAGGATCATCCCCAAAAAGGTCCATATAAGCAGTTTCTTAAAAAACATGTGGCGGTCACAATCGGATTCACTTAAAGATAGAATATTTTGAACTTCGCTTTGGAGAAAGAAGTAGCTCAATTATGCCTTAGTGGGATTTGATGTAGCGTTGTTGAGGCCAAAATACCCGCTTTAAAGGGGGACCCTCCGGGGTGATGTAGTGTTGATGTAGTCAAAAACTGGCGAATTGAGCAACCGCCCTATAAATTTGTCGTGGTAAATGCGAACCAAATGATACTCAAAAAAACTAACGTCCTGCTACTGCTTTTCACGCTGCTGAGTTGCTCATTGACCCTGAACGCCCAAAACCTCGGCATCTTCGAGGGGCACGGGGACGTAGGCACCAATGTAAAGCCCGGATCAGCCACTTTTATCCCCTCGACCGGACAGTACGTCGTCACGGGTGCGGGCTATAACGTCTGGGCCGACCACGACGAATTTCAGTACGTCTGGAAAAAGATGAAGGTCGACTTTATCCTCTACACCCGGGCGGAATTCCTCGGCACCTGGGTCAACTACCACAGAAAAGTCGGCTGGATGGTCCGCAAAAGCCTCGACGGCAATTCGCCCCATGTCAACGCCGTTGAACACGGCGACGGCCTGACCTCCCTGCAGTTCCGCCGAACGGCCGGCGCGCAGACCGAAGAGCACAAGCTCAAAATGACAAAGGCCAATATCCTTCAGCTGGAGCGGAAAGGGAATCAATATATTATGCGTGCGGCCGTCTATGGAGAGACCTTTATCACCGACACCATCGCCGGCGTCGACCTGGGCGACGAAGTATATGTAGGCCTGTTCGTCGGCTCACACAACTCCGACGTCCTCGAGACGGGGGTGTTCAGCAATGTCTCCATCACCGTCCCCTTCAGGGGAGAGGCCGACCAGCGGACCCAGATGACCCTTGGCAGCAATCTCGAACTGCTCGAGGTCGCCTCAGGACACCGCGAGACCATCTACAAGGTCCCTTATTCGATACAGGCCCCCAACTGGACACCCGATGGAAAGGCCCTGATCTATAACGACGCGAAGGGAACGATCTTCCGCATGGACCTGGGCAGCCGAACACCTTCGCCGATAAATACGGGCAGCGTCACCAGCAACAACAACGACCACGTCATCTCCTTCGACGGGAAGATGCTCGGCCTCAGTAATTTTGTCCGCGATCTGGGCGGCTCGATCATCTATACCGTCCCCATCGGCGGCGGAACTCCAAAACAGATCACGCCAAAAGGACCTTCCTATCTGCACGGCTGGTCGCCCGACGGGAAAGACCTGGTATTCTGCGGCGAACGCAACGGCGAATTTGACGTCTATAAAGTTCCGGCCGCGGGAGGAAAAGAGACCAGACTTACGACGACCCAGGGCCTGGATGATGGTCCCGAGTACACGCCCGACGGACAGTATATCTATTTCAATTCCGTCCGGTCCGGCCTGATGCAGATATGGCGGATGAAACCCGACGGCAGCGGACAGGAACAGGTCACCGGTGACGACTACAACAACTGGTTCGCACATATCTCCCCCGACGGGAAATGGTTTGTATACCTGTCATTTCTGAAAGAAGAGACGCCGGCCGGTATCCACCCGCCCTATAAACACGTCTATATACGCCTGCTGCCGATCGACGGCAAGGGTGAGCCAAAAGTGCTGGCCTATGTCTATGGCGGACAGGGTTCGATCAATACCCCGTCCTGGTCACCCGATGGGAAGAGGATCGCCTTTATCAGTAACAGCGACATGAGCGCTAACCAGTAACTAACGAACTGCATATGAAAAGAAAAGAATTTCTCAGGGCATCGGCCCTTGCTACTGCCGGCATGGTGCTCGCGCCGGGCCTGGTACGCGCGTACAGAGCGAATAAAAAAGTAAAGAACATCGGCATACAGCTGTATACCGTACGGGGCGAAATGCTTGCCGACCCAAAAGCCACGCTCCTGCAACTGGCAAACATCGGATTCAGGAACCTCGAGTCTGCCCGCAGCGAAAAAGGCAATTATTACGGGCTTACCCCGAAAGAGATACGGACGATCTGCGCCGACAACGGTATGCGCCTTCTCAGCGGCCATATCCACGTCGACAAGGACTGGCAGCGATCGATAGAACAGGCCGTCGAATCGGGTCAGGAATACATCATCTCCGCCGTCCTGCCTTCACCGGGACAGACGATCGAACACTATCAGGAGTCGGCCGAAGCTTTCAACAAGCTCGGCGAGGAGTGCAAAAAGGCGGGTCTTCACTTCGGGTATCACAACCATGACTCGGAATTTGCGACGGTCAACGGACAGGTCCTCTACGATGTATTACTCAAACACACCGACCCCAAACTCGTTACGATGGAGATGGACCTGGGCTGGGTGGTAGCAGCAGGCCATGACCCGCTGGATTATTTCAGACAACACCCGGGACGTTTCCCGCTGTGGCACCTCAAGGACATGGACAAGACCCGCAAACAAAGCACCGAATTCGGAAAGGGACAGGTCAATATCAAAGGGCTGCTGCAGCACGCCGAACAGGCCGGCATGAAGCATTTCTTTCTTGAACAGGAAGAGTACGCCCATTCGGCTTTTGAAAGCATCCGCTCTGACTATGAATATTTAACAAAGCTCGATTATTAAGATATTTGCTGCTTATAATCGTAAGCCATGAAGAAATCCGTTGGATATTGCTGCCTTTTTCTGGCAGGTCTGTCAGTTGCCGGCCATGCCCAAAGCCGCGCGCGCCAGGTCGCTGCACCGGGTAGCCCCGTTCGTCAGGTCCGGCTGTCCCGTTTTGCCCTCCAGTCCTCCGCCGTTGTCTCAGCCGGAGGGGACAGTCTTTCGTCCGTTCACTATCAGCCGGCCAACTACTGGTTTCCGGTAACGGTGCCATCCACGGTCCTCACCGGGCTCGTCGCCAACAAGGTCTATCCCGATCCCTATATCGGAATGAACAATATGCTCATACCGGATGCCTCTGATACCTTCAACCAAAAGTATCATCTCGAACAGTATAGCTATCTCCCCGGAGAACCCAATCCGTGGAAAAAGCCCTACTGGTACCGAACGACCTTCTCCGTCCCCGGCGCCGACAAGGGACGGCATTTCGAACTGATCTTTAAGGGGATCAACTATCGCGCGGAGGTCTGGCTGAACGGCAGCCTTATCGCAGACTCCACAAAGATGGTGGGGATGTTCGAAGAGTTCGACCTCGACGTCAGCGGCGCCGTCCACGCGGGAGAAGAGAACGCGCTCGCAGTAAAGATCTATCCGCTGGACACCCCCGGCGAACCGGCAACGCCCCAGCTGGAGGCTCTCGACGACTTCTATGAGAACGGCGGTCCCACCGGCGATATCGGCAAGAACGTGACCATGCTCAGCTCGGTAGGCTGGGACTGGATACCCGAGGTCCGCGACAGAAATATCGGGATCTGGCAACCCGTCTATCTGCGTACCACCGGTCAGGTGACCATCAGCCATCCAAGGATCATCACAGAACTGCCGGCCCTGCCAGACACCAGCCTGGCCAGACTCTCCCTCGACCTTGACCTCGCGAGTCATGGCAGCGCGGCCGGCCGGGGCAGCCTGGATATAACCATCAGCCCGGAGAATTTCACAGGGCCGGCTCCTGTTCATATTTCGAAGGCCGTCACCGCGGGTACGACCCTGCATCTCAGTTCATCCGATATCCCGGCGCTAACCATCCGATATCCCCACCTCTGGTGGCCAAACGGCTACGGACAACCGAACCTATACCGTATCCGTCTTCGATACCGCGACGCCGCCGGCATCTCCGAAGACACCTCCTTTGTATTCGGTATCCGCACGGTCAGCTCGTCCGCCGCCGACGTCAACGGCTGGGTCCGCCGCGACTTCTTTGTCAACGGTCACCGCGTCCACCTGGTGGGGGGCGCATGGGTGCCCGACATGATGCTCAACCGCGACTATCGGCGCTACGACTATGAGCTGCGCCTCTGCCGCAACGCCAACGTCAATATGGTCCGCATCTGGGGCGGAGGGCTGGGGGAGACCGACGACTTCTACGAACTGGCCGACCGCTACGGCATGCTGGTCTGGCAGGACTTCTGGATCACGGGCGATACCAACGGCGGCTTCAAGGGCTCGGCAGACTGGCCGCTGCAGTCATCCGTCTTTGTCAATAATGTCATCAGTACGATCTACCGCATCCGCAACCATCCGAGCCTGCTGGTCTGGACCGGCGGCAACGAGGGCCACGCCCGCGAAGAGTTGTACAACGCCATGCGCGACAACGTCGCCTCGCTGGATGGTACGCGTCCCTTTATCCCCTGTTCGTCCGGATTCTCCAAAGCGCCAAAAGAATGGAAGGCCAGCTGGCCCGACAACCGTCCCGCAGGCGTGTACAGCGGCGGTCCCTATTCCTGGCAGGACGATGCACAGTATTACCGGCTGGTCGACGGGGGAAGAGACTGGGTCTTCAAGGACGAGACGGGGATACCCTCGCAGCCTCCCTATAATACGCTGTCAAAGATCATCCCCAACCTGGTTCCGGACAAGAGCCTGCCCTATCCGCTGAACAATACCTGGGGCTATCACGACGCCTGCACGGGCAACGGGAAATACGACACCTATTATAAGGCGATGATCGACCGCTATGGGGCGCCCGCCAGCTACCGCGACTTCTCCGACAAAATGCAGCTGCTCAACGCCGGTGGCTACCGCGCCATCTTCGAAGCGGCGGGACACAAGTTGAACGCGACAGGCGGCGTCATGCTCTGGAAACTGAACGCCGCATTCCCCAGCGTCGTCTGGCAGGTCTACGACTGGTATCTCGAACCCAATGCCGGCTACTATTTCATGCAGCGCGCCTGCGAACCGGTGCATATCCAGCTGAACCTCGACGACTCTGTCGTCGCGGTCGTCAATCGTACCTATATAAAACAGACCGGCCTGCACTATGACGTGGAGGTCATTGGGATAACGGGTGAGACGCTGTTCATGCAGCACGGAGACACCCATCTCGACACGACGGACGTAAAGGAGTTGCTGTCGGTGAAAGAGGTCCTCCGGAAAACACCGGGCGTCTCCTTTGTTCTGCTTCGGTTGCGCGACGCAGAGCGCAATACGGTGTCGCACAACGTTTACTGGATGTCTCCAGGCCATGATTTCCTTGCCCTGCGGCAAATGCCGTCCAGCCGGATACGGGCCAGTGTGCGCGCCGCGACAAAAAAAGACGGCTATACCAGCTGGACACTCACCCTGTTCAACCCTTCTTCGCAGCTGGCATTCTTCCTGAACCCCCAGGTCATAAAAGACGGGGAGGAAGTCCTGCCAAGCTATTGGTCCGATAACTATTTTTCGATCCCGGCCGGGCATTCGGCAACGGTAACGGTTAGCTGCCCGACCACGATGACCGGCGACAAGCCGCAACTGAGACTGGAAGGCTGGAACATTCCGGCCTCGACGCAGCCTCTGTAGAGCTCTGCCCCGGCTCCTTACAGGAGTCCAGACCGTACGCCTTTGCAGTGCTCTGACCCGATCCGTACACCCTATCCATTAGCCATACCCCGGTGTTCCCGGAGATTCTCAACGGCCGAAAAAAACGCATTTCGGCCGTAACAGGAAAGCTATTGCCAAAAACGATCAACATATGAATACAAAGGCCTCCTTACTGACATTGTTATTTTTCACCGCCGGCTGCCTTCTCGCCCGCGCCCAGAACTCTGTGGGCATATTTGAGAACAGCGCCGACATCGGCAGCCCGAAGACGGCCGGCTCGGCCAGCTATGACGCCGGCACCCAGTCGTATACGATAAAGGGCGGAGGCTCCAATATCTGGTTCAACCGGGACGAGTTCCATTTCCTGTACAGCAGGCTTAAAGGAGACTTTATCCTGACAGCGGACTTCGCCTTCACCGGCGACACTTCCGGAGCAGTGGGCCACCGCAAGATAGGCTGGATGATCCGCGAGTCCACCGACGAAGGCGCGGCCAGCGCCAACGCCTGTAAACATATCGACGGTCTGGTGGTCCTGCAGTGGCGGCCCTATCACGGCATGTATATGCGCGACCCGGAAGAAGAACGGTTCTATCCCAAGAGGGGAGGACAGACGATCCAGCTGTCCCGCATCGGCAGGACGATCACCATGAAGATCGCACACCCCGGGGAGCCGCTGCAGCTGGTGGGTTCGTACGAGACGGAAACGCTTGCCGGCGACGTCCTTGCCGGTCTCTATATCTGCGCACACGATTCCAATACACTCGCCACGGCAAAAGTCTGGAACGTCCGCATCGACAAACCGGTCCTGCATCCCTGGAGCTCCAATCCCCACGCTGCCCAGTCGCAGGTCCGCCAGACACTCGGCAGCCGTCTCGAGATCATCGACCTCGCCGACAATAGCCGCAGGGTGATCCATGAGTCGAAAGGCCGTTTTGAAGCGCCCAACTGGATGCCGGACGGGAAGAAGCTGCTCTTCAATGAAGGCGGTTCGCTCTATACCATTTCCACCGAAGGCGGCGCTCCTGACCGGCTGAATACCGGAGAGGCGGGCAGGATCAACAACGACCATATGATCTCCTTCGACGGAAAGATGCTGGGCATCAGCAACTCGCGCCAGGGGCTTCCCGGCGGAGGCTCCACGGTGTATACGCTGCCGCTCGCAGGCGGCGAGCCGCACCAGGTCACGGAGGGCACGCCATCTTATCTCCATGGCTGGGCGCCCGGCGGAAAGGAGGTGGCGATCGTCGCCAAACGTAACGGCTCGGCAGTTTACAATCTGTATAAGGTATCCCTGAAAGACAATAGGGAGACGGCGCTCACGACGAACACCGCCAACCACGTCGACGGTCCGGAATATTCTCCGGATGGAAAATACATCTACTACAACGCCAATGTCAGCGGCACGATGCAGATATGGCGGATGCATCCCGACGGCTCGGGCAAAGAGCAGCTGACCTTCGACGACTACCACAACTGGTTCCCGCACATATCCCCCGACGGGAAATGGATCGTCTATATCTCCTTTCCTATGGACATCAATCCGGATGAACACCCTTCCTATGAAGACGTAACACTGCGGGTAATGCCGCTCACCGCGCCGGGTGCGCCCCGTGTCATCGCCTATCTCTACGGCGGGCAGGGCACGCTGAACGCGCCTTCATGGTCACCAGACAGCAAACGCCTCGCCTTCGTAAGCAACTCGGAGCAGGCGCAATGAAATTTATCTATTTATTAAAAATTAAATCACGACTGCTTATGCCAAAGAAAACAAAAGGGCTTTTAAAGGTAGCATGCATGGTTCTTGTACTCGTCATGCTCACCAGCATCGGCTATGCCCAGAAGGCGGTTACAGGAAGGGTCCTCAACAAGATGGACAACCAGCCCGTCGCCGGAGCGACCATTCAGGTCAGGGGTACAAAGGTTCTGTCACAGTCCGGTGCGGACGGAACGTTCTCGATCAATCTCCCGGGCGCCAGCGGTACGCTCGTGATCACGGCGGTGGGCTTTCAGGCCTTTGAGGCGCCGGTGACTGCCGGCACTCCGGTGGGGGACGTCTCGCTGACGACTGCGCCCAACACGCTGAATGACGTGATTGTAACGGGTTATACGGCCCAGCGGAAAAAGGATATCACGGGCTCTGTTTCGGTGGTCAACGTGGCCGATATGAAATCGGTGCCCTCCGGAAGCACAGAGTCCCTGTTGCAGGGGCAGGCTTCGGGCGTGAATATCGCAGCCAGCGGCCAGCCTGGTGGTTACAGTAATGTTCATATTCGCGGTATCACGTCTTTCGGGAATACGGATCCGCTGGTGATCATCGACGGGACGCCGGGCTATCTGCACGACATCAACCCGAACGATATCGCGTCTGTCCAGGTGCTGAAGGACGCCGGCTCTGCTTCTATATACGGGGTCCGCGGCTCGAATGGCGTCATCATCGTTACGACCAAAAGAGGCCGGTCCGGAAAGGTCACGGTCAACTACGACGGTTTTATCGGCACGCAGCGCCCGCTCTCCAAAGGATGGGGCATCGCCGATCCGACCCAGCACGCACAGGCGCTCTGGCAGGGCTTTTTCAACGACAGCGCCAGGCCTTCCAACAAGCAGTTCGGCAGCGGCGCATCCCCGGTGATCCCCGACTACCTGATCCCCACAGGCGCCATGACAGGCGCGCCGAATACAGATCCCTCCACGTATCAGCTGTATACGAACCAGATCACGAAGGCGGCAAAGAACGGCAACGACTGGTATCACGATATCTTCAGGCCCGTCACGGTCCAGTCGCACAATATCTCCGCGAGCGGCGGCTCGGACAGGTCGCAGTATTTTTATTCGTTCAACTACACCGACCAGCCGGGAACGCTGATCTATACGACGCTGAAGAGGTACTCTGCCCGGATCAATTCGACGTTCAGTTTTGCAGACAACAAGATCCGCATCGGCGAGAATGCCTTTATCGTCTATAAGTCTAATCCGGGATACCAAAACCTGCCGGGCGTCAACAGCGCAAATGCCATCAGCGCTTCCTATGCGATACCGAGTATCGTCCCGGTTCATGACATCATGGGCAACTATGCCGGCGGTCTGGGGGGCGGCCTGGGTAATTCATCCAACCCGGTTGCCATACAGGAGCGGCAGCGCAATAATACTAACAATGACTACAATCTGTCCGGCAACGTGTTTGCGGAAGTCGATTTCCTCAAACATTTTACGGCGCATACCCAGGTAGGCGGGATGGTCGACAACTACAACTACAGCTTCTTCCTGTTCACTCCATACGAGAATGCAGAGAACAATACCAACGCCAACAGCTATCAGCAGACCAGCGGATGGAATACGAGCCTGACCTGGACGAACACGCTGAAATACAGCAACACGTTCGCCGAAAAGCACAATCTTACCCTACTGGCAGGGACGGAATATATCAAGAACCAGGGCAGCGCTATCCAGGCTTCGAGAGGAAGTTATTATATAACCGATTCCGCCAGCCTGACCGTCAATCCCAATACCGTGACGCTGAATTCGGGTAACGCCAGTTCGCAGTCCAACCTGAACCCGACGGTAATGCTGAACGGCGTCAGTCAGCTGACTCCCTACCAGTCTGATATCTATTCCCTGTTCGGCCGCATCGACTATAATTTCGACGACCGCTATCTTATCAGCGGAACGATCCGGCGGGATGGCTCATCGGTGTTCTACACGGGCCAGCGGTATGGCGTATTCCCCTCTGTAACGGGCGCATGGCGTATATCGAAAGAGAAATTCATGCAGAACGTCAGCTGGCTCAACGAGCTGAAGATCCGCGGCGGCTGGGGTAAGATGGGCTCGATCAGCAATATCACTCCGACCAACCCTTACACGCTGTACGGTCTGGTGCCTAACCAGTCCACCTATGATATCGGCGGGAGCAGCACGTCTTCAACCGCGGGTATCGCCCTGACGCAGTATGGGAACACCGCAACTACCTGGGAAAAGGACGAGCTGACCAATATCGGTATCGACGCTACCTTCCTGAACAATAAGTTCGACCTGTCCGTGGAATGGTACAACAAGCTGATCAGTGGTCTGCTCAACGCACCGCCCGCTATCGGTATCTATGGTACTCAAACGGCGCTCTCCGCCGGACCCGCACTGCCCTTCGTCAACGTCGGGAATATTACCAATCACGGCATCGACCTCAGCCTTACTTATCACGGTTCGGCTATGAGCAACGAATTGAAATTCGACCTGACGGGTACCTTCACGTCTTATGTCAACGAAGTGAGATCCCTTCCTCCGGGCATCAAATATGTTTCGGTATTCAACGGAAGCACCGAGCAGGTAAGGCTGCAGCCAGGACATCCGGTAGGGGCCTTCTTCGGTTATCAGGTGGTCGGTCTGTTCCAGGACTGGAAGGACGCAAAGGCTTCCAACCAGACGGATGCGGCACCGGGCCGGCTCAAGTTCGCCGACGTCAACCACGACGGCAAGATCACGCCGGACGACCGTACCTTCTTTGGCAACCCCAACCCGAAATTCGTCGCCGGTCTGAACATATCGGTCAGCTATAAGAATTTCGACTTCTTCACGCTGCTGTACACATCGGTTGGAAATAAGGTCTATAATGGGGTTAAGGCCACGACAGATTTCCCGCAGGTATTCAACAACGCGATCAGTACCCGTATCGCCACGCAGTCTGCAAGGCTCGTCAATGGCAGCGGCTCTCCGACCTACTGGCAGGATCCCACGGCCCATGTTGCAAATCCGGGAACGAGTGTGCCGATACTGGAGTCCAATTCCAATACGACCAATACGCTGTTCAACAGCTATCCCATGGAGAGCGGCAGTTTTCTGCGGGCCCGTACGATGACGCTGGGATATACCTTCGACAGCCAGACGCTGAGGGCCCTGCACTTCGACCGGATCCACCTGTACGTACAGGCGCTGAACCTGTTTACCATTACCGGATATAGCGGACAGGACCCGGAAGTGCTCGGCAATAACACAAGATTTGGTTTTGACGGCGGGGCATACCCGAATAACCAAAAACAATACAACGTAGGCGTAAACGTCACCATACATTAAAGCGAATCATATGAAGTCGAAATATTTAAAATTATCTCTTGGCCTTTTGCTGGCCGCCTGCACGATACTGCCTTCCTGTAACAACAAGCTGGATGTCCAGCCCCAGGGCTCACTGCTTCCACCAAATATTACCAATCTGTCGGGGGTGAATGGCCTGCTTATCGGCGCATACGCCATTCTCGACGGCGAGAACCTCCCCGGCGCAGGCAATGCTTACGGCAGCGCCGGCTCCAACTGGCAGTACGGCAGCGTCTGCGCCGACGATTCCTATAAAGGCTCCACTCCCGGCGACCAGCCCGACCTGGTGCTGCTGGAGACCTGGAACCTTGGTCAGGCGGCCACGAGCTACCTCAATGAAAAATGGACGATCCTTTATCTGGGCATTCAGCGCGCAAACGAAGTGCTGAGGGTCATGCGCAAGTCCACGGGGATCTCTCCCGCGGATACGACGGCGATCAGCGCCGAAGCCCGGTTCCTGCGCGGTTATTACCATATGGACGGCCGCCGCATCTTCCATTTCTTTCCCTATGCGGACGAGAACATTTCCTTCGCCAACGGCAACGGGAACCTCCCCAATAACGCCGACATCTGGCCGCAGATAACGGGCGATCTCCTGTACGCCGTCAACAACCTGCCCGCGACGCAGCCCGAGGCCGGCCGGGTCAATAAATGGGCGGCGATGTCGTTCCTCGCAAAGGGCTATATGATCCAGCATAAATACGACAGCGCGAAGTTCTATTTCGACCAGATCATCGCCAACGGCGTAACGGCCTCCGGCGTGAAATACGACCTCGTCAACTTCGAAAGCAATTTCAACGCACCGCAGAAGAACGGTCCGGAGAGTGTGTTCGCCTGTCAGAACTCCGTCAACGACGGCTCCGCATCGACCAACGACGGCGGAAATGGCAACATGGGCGATGTACTGAACTTCCCCTATGGCAGCGGTCCCGTTGGCTGCTGCGGCTTCAACAACCCGTCGTGGAATCTGGCGAACGCCTATAAGACCGACGCCAACGGCCTGCCCCTCCTCGACGGCAGTTATAACAGCGGCAAGGTGGTTGGTGATTCGACCAATATCTATACCGGTACCCTCGACCCGCGGATCGACCTCACCATGTCCCGCCCCGGCATTCCCTATCTGGACTGGGGTATCGGCTCAGCCAGCTGGATCAGGGATCCCAGCACCAACGGCGTCTTCGATGCAAGGAAGAATGTATACGCCAAATCACAGCAGGGCAAATATTCTTCTACCGAGACCGTCTTCTGGGGAGCCACCCAGATATCCGCGCTCAACACGAACCTCATGCGCTTTGCAGACGTTCTGCTGATGGCCGCCGAATGCGAAGTGGAGATCGGCAGCCTCGACAAGGCGGAAGACTATGTCAACAGGGTTCGCACGAGGGCCGCCAACCCTACCGGCTGGGTATACAAGAACTCCGCTTATGACGCGAGTTCCGGACTGTATGCTATGGGCGGCGGGGCCGCTCCCGCCGACAACTATCTGATAAAGACCTATCCCGCCGGCGCCTTCACGGCGAAAGGACAGGACTATGCGCGCTCCGCCGTGCACTTCGAAAGAAGACTCGAGCTGGCGATGGAGGGACACCGGTTCTTCGACCTCCAGCGCTGGGACAATGGGACAGGTTCGATGGCGGCAATCCTCAATGCCTATGAGGCGGTTGAGACGACGCGCCATTCGTTTTATTTCAACAACCCGGCCCATTTCACGGCAGGGGTCAATGAATATTTTGCTATCCCCCAGGCCCAGCTCGATCTGCAGAATGCGTATGGATCGAAGGTCCTGGTGCAGAATAAAGGGTACAACTGATGAGACGCGTGGTTTTTTGTTTGGGTTTTTGGGTGGCTTCCTGCCTGGTCGCCGGCCTGCTGTTACTGGCTGGATGCAGGGGACGCCCGATGCTGTTTCGGCGCGTCCCTTCGTCTCAGTCGGGGATCGGATTTGTTAACAGGATCGTCGAGAACGACTCGGTCAATCCGCTGAGCCTGATCAATCTCTACAACGGGGGTGGAGTGGGGATCGGCGACTTCAACCGTGACGGTCGCCCGGATATCTACTT
>Ga0105238_10003663_pt1 | contig 15311 bp, 19 predicted proteins | sample KBSC34metaG_FD_81526 | JGI IMG/M metagenome (GOLD analysis project Ga0105238, IMG submission 81526) | Corn rhizosphere microbial communities from Kellogg Biological Station, Michigan, USA - KBS C3-4 metaG | ecosystem: Host-associated > Plants > Roots > Rhizosphere > Soil | place: Michigan, USA... | reverse complement strand
TTTCAGATTAAACCCTTTTCGAGGCGAGTCGATGATCGAGGTTATTTCCCATTTAACAAGAACGCCGGAAGCGTGATTGTAGTTTCGAACGCGTTTCGACTTCGCGGCGGGCAAATGGAAGGAACTGCTCTCCTATCAGGATTTTGGCTGGTTAACGCTCGTAAGATGAGCGATTCGGCAGCCGCTCGACTCGCATGATTTTTATCGGAGGATCGAGCATCTGACCTTCAGCGCACCGCTACCCTTGGTCGGCGAGACAGGGGAAGCCAGAATCTTTCCTACGACGTCCATACCTTCGACCACGTGACCGAACACGGCGTAGCCGGGATCGTCCGCGGTCGCGTCGAACGCCGGAATGTCGCTCGCGAGGATGAAGAAGTCTGCTCGTGCGGTGCCTGGGCCGCCGTTTGCCATGGAGATCGCGCCGGCGACATTATGGAGTCCCGTGCTGGACGTCGGCTCGTGCTTGATCGGTGCGAACAGCTTCAGGGCGTTGCTGTGAACCCCGCCCTGGATGAGGCCGCCGTCACCAACGCGCATCGCGCGGTAGATAGTCTCGCCATCATAGCGATGTGTATCGACGTAATGCAGGAAATTGGCGGTGCTGATAGGAGCATGCGTCTTGTCGAGCGCCACGACGATCCGGCCGAGGTTCGTATCGATCGCAACGGGTACGAGGTCCGCGGCCGGCGCTTCTGCCGTTGTGGGCGAAGCGGTCTGGGCCAGGGCGGGGCTGGCAAGGGCCGCGAGCAGCGCGGCGGCGAAGATAGGCATCGTCATGGCCGTGCCCATAGCAAAGCATTGATGAACGTCATCCCTCAACAGGCTTTTCCTCTCTCGTCCGAGCCCCTATAGGCCAGCCTCAATGCCCGCCATTGAGCTGACGAATCCAGCGGCGCTTCCAGCCGACTGGCGCGACATACTCGCGCTCACCAAGCCGCGGGTCATGTATCTCGTCGTATTCACCGGGCTATGTGGATTGCTCGTCGCCCCGATGATGCCGCCGGCGGTGCTCGGCTTCACCGCCATCCTGTGCATTGCGCTCGGCGCTGGCGCATGCGGCGCACTCAACCAATGGTACGAGGCGGACATCGACGCGAAGATGCGCCGCACCGCTAACCGGCCCCTGCCGTCAGGGCGCATGGACCGTCAGTCGGCGATGCATTTCGGCGTGGGGCTTGGTTTCTTCTCCGTCCTGCTGATGGGGCTCGCGGCGAACTGGCTTGCGGCCCTGCTGCTGGCCGTGTCGATACTGTTCTACGTGCTCGTTTACACGGTTTGGCTGAAGCCCCGGACCGCGCAGAACATCGTCATCGGCGGAGCGGCTGGCGCCTTCCCCCCGCTGATTGGGTGGGTGGCCGCAACGGGACACGTGTCGGCGCTGCCGCTGCTTCTGTTCGCAATCATCTTCCTGTGGACTCCTCCGCACTTCTGGGCGCTGTCCCTGTTCGTTCGTTCGGATTACGCGGCGGCAGGGATTCCGATGCTTCCGGTCGTCGCGGGCGTCTCCACCACCCGCCGGCAGATCTTTCTCTACAGCCTGCCGATGGCGGCTGCCGCCATTGCACCCTGGCCGGCTGGTCTCGCCGGGCGCGCTTATGGCGTCAGCGCGACCGTGCTCAGCGCGGTGTTCCTGGTCCTCGCAGCCCGTGTGATGACTAATCGCGCGACGGACCCGGCGCAGATGGCGCCCGAGAAGAAGCTGTTCGCTTATTCGGTCTTTTATCTCTTCGCGCTCTTCGCGGTACTGGTCGCCGATCGCTGGCTGGTTGGCTGACATGCCCAAGATTGAGGACGAGATCGTCCGCCGCCAGCGCGAACGCGCACGGATCATGGGATGGCTGCTTGGCGGCTTTGTCATCCTTATCTTCTTCATCACCATCGCCAAGACGAGGATGAACTGGTGAGCACGGAGCTTCCCAAGAACAAGAATGCAAAGACCTTACGAATTCTCCTTCTCATCATTGCGGGGATGGTCCTCCTGGTCGCTCTGACGCCGCGGCTGTATGCTGCATTTTGCGAAGCCACGGGTTTCAACGGCACGACCCAGCGGGCCGATCGGGCACCGGGCGCGGTTGCCGGCCAGTTCAAGGTCCAGTTCGATGCCAACGTCCATCCGGGACTGCCGTGGCGGTTCGAGCCTGAGCAAGTCTCGGTGAATGTCGCGCCGGGCGCACAGACCAAAATCTTCTACCGCGCGGAGAACCTCAGCGCCCGCGCGATCACGGGCCAGGCCGTCTACAACGTGTCGCCCGACATCGTCGGCAAATATTTCAAGAAGATCCAATGCTTCTGCTTCACCGAGCAGACGCTGCAGCCGGGCCAGAAGGTGGACATGCCGGTCGTCTTCTTTGTCGATCCCGCGATCGAAAAGGACCCCGATGCGAAGCTCATCCACGAGATCACTTTGAGCTACACATTTTATCCTGTGGAAACTGTTCCGACGGCTCGCTAGAGCCTCTCACAAAGCAAAAGAGGGAAGCTGCGATACATGGCCGCGACGAAGCACCACGATTACCATCTGGTCGAACCGAGCATCTGGCCGCTCGTCGGCGCGATTTCGGCGTTCGCCTTCTTCGGTGGCTTCGTCATGTGGCTCCACGAGAATCGCTTCGGGCCGATCGTCATGGGCCTCGGCATGGCCGGCATCCTGTTCACGATGTTCGAATGGTGGACCCAGACGATCCGGGAAGCGCATCAGGGCGACCATACGCCGGTCGTCCAGCTTCATCTGCGCTATGGAATGATCCTGTTCATCGCCTCGGAGGTGATGTTCTTCCTGGCCTGGTTCTGGGCCTTCTTCGACAGTGCGATCTTCCCGTCCGCGGTCGACTCCGTAGGCGGGGTCTGGCCGCCCAAAGGCATCACGGTGATGGATCCGTGGAGCCTGCCGCTGCTCAACACCTTCATCCTGCTCTGTTCGGGAACGACGGTGACCTGGGCGCACCATTGCCTGATCCACGGTGACCGAAAGGGCCTCAAGCTCGGCCTGCTGCTGACCATTCTCCTCGGCCTCAGCTTCACTTTCTGCCAGGGTTGGGAATATGTCCACGCGCCGTTCGCGTTCAAAGGCGGCATCTATGGCTCGACCTTCTTCATGGCGACCGGCTTCCATGGCTTCCACGTCATCGTCGGAACGATCTTCCTGACCGTCTGCCTGATCCGGGCGACCAAGGGCGACTTCACGCCGAAGCAGCATTTCGGCTTCGAGGCGGCGGCCTGGTACTGGCACTTCGTCGACGTCGTGTGGCTCTTCCTGTTCACCACCATCTACGTCTGGGGCGGCTGGGGCGCGCCGCACGCGGGGTGACCTCGACTGACGCTGCCGGCGAGATTTCGTCGCTCGAAGCGGCGCTCAAAGGCGATTGTCCGCGCTGCGGAGCGCATACACTGTTCGCGGGCTTGATCGGGTTCGCGTCCCAGTGCCGAAACTGCGACCTCGACTTCGACGCCTTCAATGTCGGCGATGGCCCCGCAGCTTTCCTGATTTTCATCGTGGGCACCATTACGGTTGTCTCCGCGCTCGTCGTCGACGGGGCCTTTTCGCCACCGTGGTGGGTCCACCTGGTGTGGATTCCGGTAGCTACCGCACTGACGCTCGGCGGCCTCAGAGTGTCGAAAGGCTGGCTTCTCGCGCAGGAATATAGGCATCGGGCTCAAGAAGGGCGTTTGGCCAAATGATCCGCCGCTTGCCCGTCGTCCCGACGATCATCGTCGCGGCCGCCATTGCCCTGATGATCGGGTTAGGATTCTGGCAGCTGCGCCGGGCGCATGAGAACGAGCAACTGCTCGCGCAGTACAAAGCGGCGGCCAACCTGCCGCCGATCGCCTTTCCGACGGCGCCGCTCAAAGATCCGCTGCCACTGTTCCGCTACGCGACCGGATTTTGCCAGCGGATCTTCGGGCACCGCGCCGCCGAGGGTCGCAACCGCAATGGCGATGTCGGCTGGGCACAGATCGTCGATTGCTCGACCGGAGCCGAAGGACCGGGCATGAGCGTCGAGGTGGGCTGGTCGAACAACCCCAACGTAAGGGTGAACTGGGCCGGTGGACCGGTGAGCGGCGTGATCGTCCGCGATCGGCTGCACCGCATTCGGCTGATCGCGGCCAGCGCTCCCCCGGGCCTCGAACCGGCGGGGTTGCCCTCGGCCGACACGGCCGTCCTGGTGACTCCGGGCCGCAATCGCTCTTATGCGCTGCAGTGGTTCAGCTTCGCTGCAATCGCGTTGATTATCTATGGTTTGGCAGTGAGGAAGAGATTGAAGGAGCCGCGCAAGCCGTGAGCGGCGAGATGCACGTCCTGTCCAATGGCCTCAGGGTCGCGGTGGATCCGCTGCCCGGCGCGGAATCAGTCGCGCTCGGCCTCTATGCGATGGTCGGCTCGCGCTCCGAGCCCGAACATTGTTCCGGCCTCGCGCACGTCGTGGAGCACATGGTGTTCAAGGGCGCGGGCAAGCGCGACGCGCGCCAGATCGCCGAGGCCATCGAGGATGTCGGCGGAGTCATCAATGCCTGGACGGCGCGCGACCAGACGGTCTTCTATGGCCGGACGCTCGGAAAGGACGCGCCGCTTCTTGCCGAGTTGATCGCCGATTTCCTCCGGGCTCCGCACCTCGAGGAGGAGCATCTCGAACGCGAGAAGACGGTCATCCTTTCGGAGCTCGGCGAGGTGGTCGATGCACCCGACGATCTGGTCCACGATCATCTGTTCGAGGCGGCGTTCGAGGCTCAGCCGCTTGGACGGTCGGTGCTCGGCCGTGCGGAAACGCTGAACAAGATTACTGCCGAGGATTGCCGGGCCTGGATCCGCGACGAGCTGGTCCCGTCGCGGTTGATCCTTTCGGCGGGCGGCAAGGTCGAGCCCGAGGAGATCGTCAAGCTCGCCGAGCGCCTGTTCGGCGACATGGACAACTGGCCCGGCGTTCCGATCGGCCGCGCCGAATTCACCGGTGGAGTCCGCAATGATCGGCGTGAGTTCGAGCAGGCGCACTGGTGCCTCGGGCTTCCCGGAGTGGCGGCGTCAGACCCTCGGCTTCCGGCCCTGTCCATGTTCGTGCAGGCACTGGGTGGCGGGATGTCGTCTCGGCTGTTCCAGGAGCTGCGGGAGGAACGAGGGCTCGCTTATTCGGTGAGCGCCTGGCAGCAGGCCTATGCCGACACGGGCATCGTGACCTTGAGCTGCGCCGCGGACCGCAACCGCGCGGTCGAATCGATGCATCTCGCTCGCGAGGTACTCGCGCAGGCGGTCGAGAACCTGACCGACTCCGAAATCCAGCGCGCCCGAGCGCAAATGGAAGCGGGCTTGCTGATGGGCCTCGAAAGCCCGCAAGGCCGCGCAGACCATATGGCCCGGTCCATCGAGGTGTTCGGACGGATCCTTTCTCTTGACGAGCTTCTCGATCAGATCCGAAGCATCGACGCCTCGGCGGCGCGCGCTGCAGGGGCCGCACTGCTCGACGGACGCGCCGCAGTGGCATCCGTCGGCGCCCAGCTCGCACTGGCGGCGTGAGCGACCTCAAGACGCTGGTTGCCGAGCCCTGGGATGACTGGGGCCTCATCGACTGCGGCAATGGACAGAAGCTGGAGCGGTACGGTGATTTCAAGGTCGTCCGCCCCGAGCCGCAGGCAATGTGGGATCCGGCGAGCGACAATTGGGACCCGGACGCGACGTTCGTTCCGGGCTCGGACGAGGAAGGGGGCGGCCGCTGGGTCCAACATCGCCCGGTTCCCAGGGAATGGCAGCTGTCGCGCGGGAGCGCCCATTTCGCCGCGTCGCTGACTCCGTTCCGCCATCTCGGCTTCTTCCCGGACATGGCCCCCCAATGGGGCTGGATGCGCGAGCGCTCGGCAGACGCCGAGGTACTGAATCTGTTCGGCTACACGGGCGTCGGGACGCTGCTCCTCAGCGACGTTGGGGCGCGGATGGTTCACGTGGATGCTTCGAAGAAATCGGTCGAACAGGGCAAGGAGAATGCCCGACTATCCGGCATGGACGACCGCCCGATCCGCTGGATCGTCGATGATGCCTCCAAGTTCACTGCGCGCGAGGTTCGGCGCGTGCGGCGCTATGACGGCATTCTCCTCGACCCGCCGAAGTTCGGGCGCGGACCGACGGGAGAGGTCTGGAGGCTCGAGGAAAATCTCGCGCCGCTGCTCTCCGACTGCCGCAAGCTGCTCAATGAGAACAGCCGATTCCTGGTGCTGACTGTCTATGCGGTCCGGATGTCGGCGCTCGCGATCGGTGAGCTGATGAAGCAGACTCTCGCCGATCTCGGCGGAACAGTCGAAATGGGAGAGATGGCGGTTCGCGAGGAGTCGAGAGGGCTGCTTCTTCCAACCGCGATCTTCGCGCGCTGGTCTAGGTCCTAGCGGCGCGGATCGCCGCGCCCGCTACGAACGGCGCACCGGCGGTAAGCACCAGCGAGACCGCGCCTTCCAACAGAAGCGCGTTCCCCACTCCGAAAATCAATAGCGGGACGGCGAGCGGGAACAGCAGCAAGCCGGCGAGCGAGCCAGCGCGCGGCAGGCCGGCGGTCACCGCAGCAACCGCAACCGCAAGCGCCGCCAGTCCTGGTGTCCCGATCAGTAGAGCAATCTCGGTCCGCGCCAGCGAAGCGCCGTCAAGCGCTAGCAGCGCCGAGGCGGGAATCGCGGCGATCAGCAATAGCGGCGCGAAGGTCAGCCAGTGGGCCACGATCTTGCCGAAGGCAACGCTCTCTTCGGCCATGCCATGAACGAACAGCTGATCAAGGACTCCGTCGACTCGGTCCGGCTCGATCAGGCGTTCGATCGGCAACAGAGCCGCCGTAAGCGCCGCGATCCACAGCACCCCGGGCCCGATTCGCGAGAGAAGCTGTGCATCCGGTCCGATCGCGAAGGGCATCAGTGCGGCGACCAGCAAGAAGAAGGCAATCGGAAGCCACGCCGCACCGGTGAATGCGCGCCGCGCGTCGCGGGCGATGAGAGCGGAGATCACGCGCCGAGCTCCAGCGTTCGCCAATCGCCCGGAAGCGGCTGGTGGGATGTAGCCAGGACGGCTCCCCCCGCTTTGACGTGCGCGGCGATCACAGCGGAGAGCCGATTCACGCCGTCGGCATCGAGAGCGTTGAGGGGCTCGTCGAGCAGCCACAGGCGAGAGGTCGAGGCGAAGGCACGCGCCAGCGCGGCCCGCTTGGCCTGTCCTGACGAAAGAAGGCGGACCGGAACGTCGGCCAAATCGCCAATCCCGAGTTGGACCATCGCCTCGTCGACGGCTCCGCCCCAGAATTGCAACGCTGCCCTGAGCGGCGCCTCGCGATCGAGTGCCAGATTGTCGTCGACGAGGGCGAGCTGCGAGCGTTCAACCTTACCGCGCTCCGCACTAAGCAGCCCTGCCGCAAGCCGGATCAGACTCGACTTGCCGCTGCCATTCGGCCCAGCGACTTGCAGCTTCGCGCCTTCTTCGAGATCGAGGTCCAGGTCCTCGAACAGCAGCCGTCCGCCACGGCGCAACGCGACACCCCCTAATCGAAGCAGGCTGGTCACTCCGCGTCGTCCTCAAGCGCGTGCATATCGTCGTCGGAGAAGCCGAAATGATGCCCGACCTCGTGGATCACGATGTGCGACACGAGCTGCTCGAGGCTGACGCCGGTCGAACGCCACTCGGCAACGATCGGCCGGCTGTAGAGCGTGATCCGCTCGGGAAGTGTCCCCGAATGGCTGACGCTCTGGTGGTTGAGCGAAATGCCTTCATAGAGCCCGCTCAATTGCATCGGATGACTGAGCCCCACGCTTCGCGCGGTGTCCGGGTCGGCGACGGGTTCGATACGTAGAATGATGTCCCCAAGGCTCTCCGCGAACGGTGCGGGAAGTCGGTCGAGCGTCCGACGGGCGATCGCCTCGATCTCGGTCTCGGTGGGCACTCGGCCAAACAGGCGCTCCGCGGGCGTCATGGATCGGAACTAGGCACGGTCGTTACGCGCGGCAACCTTGCCCACCGTTGCGGCGGCCCTTAGAGGGGCGACCTTCCAGCGAATTGCGGAGCGGTGGCCGAGTGGTCGAAGGCGCTCGCCTGGAAAGTGAGTATACGGCAAAACCGTATCGAGGGTTCGAATCCCTCCCGCTCCGCCAATCGTCACTGCATCAATATCTCTCAGTGCAAATCTCAATTTGACCGGAAGCCGGGCGAGGCGCAGCGCGGCCGAGACAAGGAGGCGCACATGAGCACTGACGAGCTATTGATCATCCACTCCGACACATTGGGAACGCCGACCGATCTTGGCGCCGATGCGGTTCGCGACATTTCGGGGGCGCTCAATGCGCTGCTTGCGGACATGTTCGCGCTCTATCTCAAAACGAAGAATTTCCACTGGCACGTGTCGGGGCCGCATTTCCGCGACTTCCATTTGCTGCTCGATGAGCAGGCAGACCAGATTTTCGCTACGACCGATCCGATCGCGGAGCGGGTGAGGAAGATCGGCGGCACGACGCTCCGCTCGATCGGCCAGGTCGCCAAGCAGAAGCGGCTGCTCGACAACGATGCTGACTTCGTCACTCCCCTAGACATGCTCGCCGAGCTTCGCGAGGACAACAAGCAGCTCACCGCCGAGATGCGGCGGACGCATGCGCTGTGCGACGATTACAAGGATGTTGCGACGGCGAGCCTGCTCGAAGTGTGGATCGACGAGGCCGAGCGGCGGACCTGGTTCCTGTTCGAGGCGACCCGTCGCGCCGAGCCCTAGGCTCAGACCGTCGTTACGACAGCCTGCTGCACCAGCATCGGCTGCGGCTGAGCTTCGGTGGCGAGATATTTGTGGACCGCCGCTACGGCTTGCGCTCCGTCGCCGACCGAAGCCGCAACCCGCTTGACAGAGGTCGAGCGAACGTCGCCGACCGCAAAGACGCCGCGCCGGCTGGTTTCGAGCGGCAGGCGGCTATCGCCGACCTCGTCGCCGGTGAGCACGAACCCGCGTTCGTCGAGCTTGATCCCTGATGAACGGAGCCAGTCGGTGTTGGGCTCGGCGCCGATGAAGGAGAAGAGATAACGAACCGGCCGGCGAGTTTCATTCCCGCTTTGCCGGTTGCGGCAGGCGATGGCTTCGAGCTGACCGTTCGCTCCCTCCAGTCCCGAGACTTCGCATCCGATGACGACTTCGACGTTTGGGAGGGATTCGATACGGTCGATCAGATATTGCGACATTGTGTCCTGCAGTGGACGACGCGCCATCATTGTGACGTGACGCGCTCGGCCGGCGAGGTAAACGGTCGCCTGTCCCGCTGAGTTTCCGCCGCCGACGAGCGCGACATCCGTATTCGCACACAGATCGCCTTCCAGCGGCGATGCCCAGTAATGAACCGAGGCGCCTTCGAACTCTTCAAGCCGGTCGACGTCTAACCGTCGGTATCGGGCGCCGGTGGCAATGACGACGGCGCGGGCCTGAATTCGCTCCCCCGTACCGAGTTGAAGATGGAACGGATTGCCGCTGCATTCGAGCTTCGTCGCCTCGTCTGGGATCGCCATTTCGACACCGAATTTCTGCGCCTGGCTGAATGCCCGGCCCATCAGCGCCATGCCGGAGATGCCGGTCGGGAACCCGAGATAATTTTCGATCCGTGACGACGCGCCCGCCTGGCCGCCGAAGGAGCGGCAGTCGATGGTGAGCACTGCCAACCCTTCGGAACCCGCATAGACAGAGGTCGCAAGGCCGGAGGGGCCCGCGCCGATCACAACTAGGTCGTATAGCCGTTCCGAATCGATCGGGCCGACCAGGCCGACGCACCTTCCCAGCTGGAAATCGGTCGGATTGCGAAGCAGCTGGCCGCCGGGACAAAGGACGATCGGAAGCTGCTCGGGCGCGACTTCGAAACGCTCCACCAAGGTTTGGGCGCAACTGTCGCTTGCCGGATCGAGGCTTCGGTACGGATGGCCGTTCCGGCGAAGGAAGTTGGTCAGGCGAAGCACGTCGGCGTTGTGCTCGTTGCCGACGACGATGGGGCCCGCGCCGCTTTCAATCAGGCCGACGCGGCGGAGGATGAGCGCACGCATCAGCTGCTCGCCGAGATTGGCTTCCGCGACCAGCAAGGCTCGCAGCCGGTCAGGCGGAACCGCGATCGCTTCCACGTCGGTCAGCGCCTTCTCATCGACCAGGTAAGGGCGTCCTGAAAGCTGGGCCAGCTCGCCCATGAAATTCCCGCGCTCGTGGGTGACGATGTGGGTCGGTTCGCCGCCGTTCGGTTGGGTCGCCTCGACCTGGCCGGAGAGGATGATCATCAACCCGGGCCCGACTTCGCCCCTCCGGACGAGCATCTCGCCTGCTGCGTAATGGCGAGGCTCTCCGAACCGGGAGAGCCGCGCCAGTTCTTCATCGCTGAAGCGCAGGAACATCTGCGCTCCGCGCGAGGCGAAGGTCGGGCCGAGACTGTCGGTCATCAGGCGGGCAACGGCTCCGCAACGACCGATGGTGCTTCGACCGCGGGCTGGCCGACCGGCTCGCCGCGAATGAACGCCAGGATGTCCGGATTGATTTCGTCAGCGTGGGTCGTCGCCATCCCGTGCGGATAGCCCGGATAGACCTTAAGCGAGCCGTGCTTCAGCAGCTTGATTCCGATGAGCGCGGAATCGGCGATCGGCACCACCTGGTCATCATCGCCATGAAGCAGAAGCACCGGCACATCGATCGACTTCAGGTCCTCGGTAAAATCGGTCTCTGACAGAGCTTTGACGCAATCATATTGCGCGCTACTTCCGCCCATCAGGCCTTGGCGAACCCAGTTATCGATGACGCCCTGCAGCGGCTGAACGCCGGTGCGGTTGAAGCCGTAGAAGGGACCGCTCGCGAAGTCGTGGTAGAATTGCGCCCGATTTTCGGCGACGCCGGCACGGAGCTGGTCGAACACTTCGATCGGAAGCCCGCCGGGGTTGGTTTCGCTTTTGAGCATGATGGGCGGAATCGCACCGATGAGCACGGCCTTAGCGACTCGTCCGGGCTCGGCCCGCGCAACATAATGCGCGACTTCGCCGCCTCCGGTCGAATGACCGATGTGCACGGCGTTCCTGAGATCGAGCTCGCGCGCGAGCTGCTTCAAGTCCTCGACATAGGTGTCCATGTCGTTTCCAGTGTCGGTCTGGGTCGAGCGGCCGTGGCCCCGGCGATCATGAGCCACGACTCGATAACCCTGGTTGCGGAAGAACATCATCTGCGCGTCCCAGTCGTCGGCGGTGAGCGGCCAGCCGTGATGAAAGACGATCGGCTGCGCGTCCCTGGGGCCCCAATCCTTATAGAAAAGCTCGGTGGCGTCTGGCGTGGTGATGAATGGCATGGGAACAGCCCTCCCGAAGGAAAGTCCGGCCGGCGGGGCCGGTGCCGACGCCTCGATCGACCGATGTGCGGGCGGAATACTGGTCCGTCTGACGCGTCGAGACTCGGTCGCGACGATGGCTGGCCGTTATCAGATAGATCGTGACCGCGAAATGACACGACTCGGTCAGCCGAAAGTGAAGGAGAACGCCTCCACGCCGGGATCGAGGAAGGTAATGGTGAAGGTGTGATCCTTCACCGATCCTTTCTGCCTGATCAGCTGGTAAAGTCGTTGGCCAGCGACGACCCCGCTGCCATCGGGCTTCACGTCGACACCAGCATTGTCGCCGGGCGCCTGTCCGTCGAGGGTCACACGGAATCGCACCGGCTTGCCGCTCGTCGACCCGAGCACCAGATGAAGGTCGCGCGCGTGGAAGCGGAAGCTGATCTTCGCTCCGGGCGCGAGTGATTGCGCGCTCTGCCGCGCGTCGGTCCACGAACCTTCGAGCGACCAATCGTTCAGCGAGAGCGGTGCGCCGGCGTAGGTCTTCCGCTGGTCGTGAAGCAAGCCGCCCGGCGAAACGAACCGTTCCGCGCGGAAATAGCCGATGTACGTCTCGGGCGAGCCGATCTCGCCGGAAGCCGCCGCCTCTGCTCCGCTCGCGCTTTCCTGCGCCATCGTTCCCGAAGGCGCGTGCCCGGCCTCGGCGAGGAGCTGACGGATGACCCGTTCCGACATCGCATATTGGCCTTCGCCATGATGGTAATAGCGGATCCGCCCTTGAGCATCGACGAAGTAATGCGCCGGCCAATATTGGTTATGGAGCGCGTTCCAGAGCACATACTTGTTGTCGAGCGCGACGGGGTAGCGGACGCCGAGGTCCTGGATTGCCTTGGCGACATTCGCCGGCTCGCGCTCAAAAGCGAACTCGGGCGCATGGACGCCGATGATGACGAGGCCGTCCCTGCGATACTTCTCGTCCCAGGCCTTCAGGTAGGGCAGGGTGCGTAGGCAGTTGATGCAGCTGTAGGTCCAGAAATCGATCAGGATGACCTTGCCCTTCAGCTGCTGGTTGGTGAGCGGCGGGCTGTTGAACCAGGGACCGAGGCCCGCCAGGCTCGGCAGATTACCGAGGACGGGAAGCACCAATTCGCCCGCGGCGTTGGTCTTCGTAGCGCTTTCGTCCATCGACTGGCTTGCACCGAGACGCCGCGCGAGACCGGATTCGAGGCTCGCGGTCTGCGCGCTCGAGATTTTTGAAAGCACCTTTGTGTCGAGGCCGAGGGCGATAGCGGCCACGCCGACAAGAACGAGCACGCCGAGCACCTGGCGGATACGCTCGCTCGCGCCGAGCGACTTCTTCATTCGCGCGAACACCTTTCCGCCGACGAGCAGCGCAAGCGCGAGCGACGTCGCTGCGCCGAGCGCATAAGCCAGAAGCAGGAGCGTCGTGTTGAAGCTCGCGCCCTGAAGCGCCGCCGCGGTGAAGATGATTCCGAGGATCGGGCCGGCGCACGGCGCCCATAGTAGGCCCGTTGCGATTCCCAGGACCACAGAGGACCAGATGCTGTCTTGCTGTCCCTGCTTCTCGGTCAACCGGGAGCCAAGGGCCACCACCGGACGTGTCAGCCGGTCAGAGACACTTGGGAACACCAATGCGATGCCGAACAAGGCCAGGAGAATGAGGGCGGCCCAGCGACCGATCGCGTTCGCCCGCACCGCCCATCCGCCGCCCACCGCGGCAAGGGTCGCGACGATGGCGAAGGTCGCCGCCATTCCAGCGAGCATCGGAAGCGTGCTTCGAATGAACGATCGGTCCGCCCGGGCGAACACAAACGGCAGCACCGGCAATATGCACGGGCTGAGGATCGTCAGGATTCCGCCGAAATAAGCGAGAAGAATGAGGAGCATGTAACTTTCGTCCGGTTCAGCGAGTAGAAGGTTAGAGGGAGATACGCCCCCTGTACTCAGGAGTAACAAGCATGAACGACCGCCGAGCATTCCTGGGCCTTGCCGCCGCCGCTGGCGCAGGACTGTTGCTGTTCGGCCGAACGGGCCGCGCAGCAAGCAACCTGCACTTTGCTGTCAATCATACGCCGCAACAATGGCAGCGGTTACTCGGAGCCCAACGTTATGCTGTGCTGCGCGAGGCTGCGACCGAGCGTCCCTTCTCCAGCCCGCTCCTGAACGAGCATCGCAAAGGCATTTTCGTTTGTGCGGGATGCGCTCAGCCGTTGTTCAATTCGGCGACGAAATTCGAGAGCGGAACCGGCTGGCCCAGCTTCTATCGCGTCTTGCCACACGCGGTGGTCACGCGTGCCGATCGCAGCGATTTCATGGAGCGCACCGAAGTCCTGTGCGAGCGCTGTGGCGGCCACCTCGGGCACGTGTTCGACGACGGGCCGAAGCCGACCGGCCTTCGTTATTGCATGAACGGCCTGGCCCTGAACTTCAAGCCGGCCTGAACGCGAACTTAGCCGACGATCCTCAGCTTCCCGCGCTTGCCCGGCGCGGCGTAGCAAACCACGCCGAGCTCGGCCTGCAGGCGCTCGAGTTCCTTTTCCTTCGCTTCGCGAGATGCTTCGGCGTAGCGCTTCTCGAGCTCCGCTTCCTCATCGGTCTGCTCGCGAAAGTAGGTGACGGTGATCCGGCGTCCGAAAATTTCGTCGCCGCGAAGCCTCAGCTCGGCCTCGCACTCGTCGGGAAGGCCATCGCGGACCTCGGTCAGCCTGACGATCAGCTCTTCGAGCGAGACATGTTCGTCGATCTCGACGAACTCCTTGACGCGTCTCTTCATTCGTGACCCTCCCCGGCCCCGGGGCGTTAGTTACATTTGGCGCGATTCCTCGCGCAACGCATATTCGAGTCTTATCCCCAGCGAAGTTGATCCCTCGTGAATAGTTTTGAAATGAAACCTTCAGAAGTCGGCTCGGGGACACTCTCGGCCGGACATTTGCGTCTCTCGCTAAGTCCTTCGATTGGTGGCGCAATTTCTGCATTCGAGTGGATCGGTGAGGGCGCGTCGCGGCCGATATTGCGCGAATGCCACAGCCCGCTCAAAAAAGTGCTCGACGCAGCCTGCTTCCCGCTCGTGCCTTATGTGAACCGCATTCGGGACGGGCGATTCACTTTTCGCGGGCGCGAGGTTCGGCTGGCGCCCAACATGCCCGGCGACCCCAGCCCGCTGCACGGCCAGGGCTGGCTGAATCCGTGGACGGTGGAAGAGCAGGACCAATCGAGCGCGACGCTAAGCTACCATCACGAAGCAGGCGAATGGCCTTGGGCATACGACGCGCGGCAGGAATTTTCGCTCGATGTCCGCGGACTCTCGGCGCGGCTGTCATGCCGAAACACAAGCGGTGAACCAATGCCCTGCGGCCTCGGCTTCCATCCCTACTTTCCGTGCACCGACTGCACGACGCTCGACACGGTGGTGAGCTGCGCATGGACCATCGACGACAAGGTCCTCCCAGTCGACAAGGTCCCGGCTGAGGGAAGGTACGACCTTCATGACCGACCCGTTTGCGGCCAACATCTAGACAACGGGTTCGGCGGATGGGGCGGCGAAGCGCGGGTTAGCGATCCTGACTGTCCGTACGAGTTGCGCCTCTCCTCGCCTGAGGCGGAGTTCTTCCAACTTTACTCGCCGCCGGATGGCGGAATCTTCGTCGCGGAGCCCGTGACCCACGCCAATGCCGCTCTTAACGCACCCGAAAGCGAATGGCCCGATCTCGGCATGCGCGTGCTCGATGCGGGCGAGTCGATGAGCCTCGACATGCGGCTGGAGGTCATCCCGAAATAGCAGTTCCATGCGGTTGAAGCTTCGGAATTGCCCTTATATAGCCCGCCCTTCCTGCATTGGCGCCGCTTCCGGAGACGTGGGTGAGTGGCTGAAACCAGCGGTTTGCTAAACCGCCGTACGGGGATTTCCCGTACCGAGGGTTCGAATCCCTCCGTCTCCGCCAGCGCCGCAGCGTGCGGTTCTTGTGCGCAAGCGCTCGGAGGTGTGCGTTGCTGGCAGGCCGATCTTTCGT
>Ga0105238_10003656_pt1 | contig 15338 bp, 8 predicted proteins | sample KBSC34metaG_FD_81526 | JGI IMG/M metagenome (GOLD analysis project Ga0105238, IMG submission 81526) | Corn rhizosphere microbial communities from Kellogg Biological Station, Michigan, USA - KBS C3-4 metaG | ecosystem: Host-associated > Plants > Roots > Rhizosphere > Soil | place: Michigan, USA... | reverse complement strand
TCGATGGGCAATCCATCATTGCACAGGTACATATCGGCAGCCGCCTTCGTGGGGTTCAGGTTACCCCAGGATACGCCATAGGCCCAACCGCTGACATTGATGTTGGTACGGTATTTTTTAGCGATGATGGACTCGGGATTGTCCTGGCTCGTCTGGTCTATGAACAGGTAGCGATAGCTTGCATCGCCTTTACCCTGGTACAACGAATAGGCATTGCTGGTAATAACGTTCTTCGACTCCGTGATGGCCATGTCCAGCAGCGCATTTCCATCACCCGTGGCATGGAACTTCCTCCAGGTGCCTTCGAAAAGGCACACACGCGCTTTAAAAGCCTGCGCCGCCTCCTTACAGATCCTGCCTTTCTCCGCGCTGCTCTTTACGGGCAGGTCCGCGATAGCATTGTTCAGATCATTGAGTATGGAGTCGAGCACCGCATCGCGGGAAGCCCTCGCGCTAAAGACCGCCGTATCCGTCGGCTGCAGCACGCTGTTGATAATGGGAACACCCCCGAACAGCTTGAAAAGCCTGAAATAATTGTAGGCGCGGAAGAAAAAGCCCTCGCCCAAAAATGGCAGGACGTCATTTTTGATAGACGATCCCGTTCCCTCCTGTATCAGCTTGTTCGCATTGCGGATAGCGCTATAGCTGTTGTCCCAATTGCCGTCCTGCTCAGGCGCCACATAAGTCCCCGAGCTCACCGTATTGATCTCGGTCCCGAAAGCTATGTCCGACATATTGTCGTTGTTATTCGTGCCGTCATAATGAGGATCATCCAGCGTATTAGGATAGAACCAGTTGGCCGCCAGCCGGAAATCGTTGGCGGTCTGCCAGAAGGTAGGGTCCGTGATCTCGGACTGCGGTTGAAGATCGAGATATTTTTTACAACCCGGGGCCAGTATGGCCAGGGCTATTATTATGCTTGATATTTTAATCATTTTCTGCGGTTTTAGAAATTAACATTCACGCCAAAAGAGAAAGTACGGTACATGGGATAATTGTTCTCGTAAAAGTCGTTGTTATTGGCATCGTCCGTTATCTTCGGTACGCGTGTCTCTTCAGGATCATACATGCCGTTCCAGGTGCCCTTTGCAAATTCGAACAGGTCCTGTCCGCTGAAGTAGACCCTGATCCCGCGGAGCTTCAGGTTGCTGATCCGGATATCGTTGAATGTATACCCGACAGTGATATTCTTCATCCGTAGATAGCGTGTGTTCTCCAGCCACAGTGAGGAGAACTGGTAGTTATTGCCCTTCACCGTTCCGTTGTTAGACAAGCGCGGGTACCGGGCGCCGGGATTTTCTGCCGTATACGTCTTGCCCCAGAAATAATCCAGCGGCTGGAACCAGAAATGAGAGAATGGCACGCCGAAGTTCCCGTTGCCTCTCCAGACATATTTGTTACCGGTGCCCTGCAGGATAAACCCGAAGTCAAAACCCTTCCACTTCAACCCACCCGTCATGCTATAGGTAAATTTGGGGATCTGCGAACCGAGATATACCGCATCCCCGCTCAACCCTTTCGATTTATCACCATAGGTAGTGATCTGTCCATCGCCATCGACGTCCTGGTACATGACATCCCCGACGCCCAGACCGCCATAACCGTTCGGCTGCGCGGAAGGCACGATGCCTTTACCGCCATAGGTGGCAGCATACTTGTCCAGCTCGGCCTGGCTCCTGATCACGGAGCCCTTGAACCCAAAATAGGAGTTCAGCGGGAATCCCTGCCTGGCCTGCGTCAAACCAAGATTATAATTGTCCTGTCCTTTCAGATCGGTGACGATATTGGAGTTATAGTTCAGGATGACGCCCACATTATATCGTACATTCCCGATCTTATCATTCCACGATCCGTTGAATTCCCATCCCTTTCCCTTCAGGGTCCCAGCATTCGACGTAGGGGCAGCCGCACCCAGGGTGGAAGGATAGGTGATGCTGACCAGCATATTGTTATTGGTCTTCCGGTACACATCGAAAGAGATAGCCAGCCTGGATTGCAGCAGGGAGAGATCGACGCCGAGGTTCTTTGTCTCGATGGTCTCCCAGGTACGCTCAGGTGAGGCGATGCCATTGAGAGAAGCCTGTCTTGACGGGGAAGATCCGTCGATGGGGTACTGACCGCCAATATTGATCAGCTGGATATAGTCGAAAAGACCCAGGGTGGGAATATCCTGGTTACCCGTCTTGCCCCAGGATACCCTTGCCTTGAGCAGATTGACAAGGTTGCCGCTGACCAGGTTTTTGAAGAAAGGCTCTTCGGATATTTTCCACGCCGCGGAGACGCTGGGATAAGCCTCGCTCCAGCGTTTCTCCGGGGAGAACTTCGAGCTGCCATCCTTACGCAGGGTACCCTCGATATAGTACTTGCCGGCAAAGGAGTAGCCGGCCCGGCCGAAATAGGACAGCAGCGCCCAGGGGTCGTTATTCCAATCATTGAGATCACCACTGGTGGCCCGCAGGTTCCTGGGATCCGACAGCGGCGGCGAGAAGATCACATTGCTGAAGAAGTCCGCGCCCGCGATGTATTTGGCATTCCGGGTAAATTTCTCCCGGGAAGCGCCGGCCATCACCTTGATCTCATGCTCACCGAATGTCTTGCTGTAGTTGATATAGGTGCTGAAATTTTTGTAGACGGTGCTATAGCTCCTGAAGGTCGCCTTGTTCGGATTGTTCCGGATGAGAGAGTTGGGCGAATTATCCCAGTTATGCTCGACATTGGTGGCAAAGTATGCGTCGTCATCGAATTTCTCCAGGTTGATACCAACCTGGCCGGTCCATATCAGTCCCTTGATGGGCTCGAAGTCCAGCTTTATGTTATTGCTCCACCTGGATTGCGTGATCGTCTCGTTCCCGCCCATCTTCAGCTCCTGTACAGGATTCTCATAACCCTGGTAGCCATAATAGTTACCCGCGGGATTCTTTTCTGGCAGGTAGGAGAACATTTTCAGACCGTTGTTAATGGCATCGCTCAGCTGGGAAGGCTGCCTGATATTTAAATAATCATACGCCGTGTTCAATTCCAGCCTGAGGTTCTTTGTGATGTTACTACCCAGCGCGATCCGGAGGTTGTCGCGTACAGAATTGTTCGTCCCCTCCGAAATATTCCCATTGTCCCTCGTGTCGCCGAAGGAGATCAGGTAAGAGGAATTCTCGCCGCCGCCGGAAACGCTCAGATTATGGGTCGGCCGCAGCGCCGTCTTAAAAAGCCGGCCATACCAATCATGGGATTGATAGAACATGGGGTAGGATTCCACGCTCCGGTTCTCCCCCGGCCCTACGCCGGGATCATTGGCCGCAATTTTTGCCAGCGTCGAGTCCGAGAACGTTTGCGGCTCGCCATCGTTCTTGTTTGCCTCGTTGAACATCCTGACGAAATGGTCCGTCGTGGTTGCTTTCTTCCGCAAACCCATCTTTTTCACAGCCAGGTTAAAGCCATAGCTGACAGTGGGCTTGCTGGAACGTTTGCCCCTTTTGGTGGTCACCAGGATAACGCCGTCGGCTGCGCGCGCTCCATATATGGCGGCCGTAGCATCTTTCAGTACCGTAATATCCTGGATGTCCTGCGGATTGATAAGATTCAGATCACTGGGTATCCCGTCTATCAGTACCAGGGGAACGTTCCCGTTGATGGAAGACGATCCCCGGATGGAAAGGGCAAAGCCCTGGTCGCCCGGCTTGCCGCTCTGACGGGTGATCCCCATACCCGGCACCATGCCCTGCAACGCATCCAGGGTACCGGTGACAGGACGGTTCTCCAGCTTATCCCCGCTGATCCGGGCAACGGCGCCAGTGAGATCAGCTTCTTTCAGTCTTGTGCCATAACCCACGACTACCACCTGGTTCAGCCCGCTCGTAGCTTCCTTTAGAACAATATGCACCGGCTCAGCGCCTGACACACGCACCTGCTGGGGTTGATAGCCGATGCTGCTGATGTCCAGTGTGGCATTGTCCGGCACATCGAGCTCAAAATGACCTTGTACGTCCGTCTGCGTACCACGTTTGAGACCATGCACAGTGATGGTGACGCCTTGCAGCGGCCTGCCCGTGCTGTCTGTAACATCGCCCTTCACATGGATGGTCTGCAGCATTTCACTTGCCGAGGTCACAGCGATCACCTTGTTGTTGATGACCTTATAGATCAGGCCATTGCCCCGGATGACCTTATCCAAAACATCGGAAAGGGCGATATTCTTCTCATGGATATCGATCCGGATATTGTCTTTTATCGTGTTGGAATTGTAAAGGAACCTGTAGTGGGATTTTTTTTCTATGATCTCAAAAACCTTTTTCAGCTTGGCATTGGTGAGATCAAGGTTAAGCTTTACATCGTCCTGTGAATATGCTTTAGCTGATACCTGAAGGCAGCCAGCCAATAATAAAACTACAGTTAGTTTCATAACAAGAAGCATTTTTAGAGACATAATACGGCTAGCGTAAAGTGGAAATACTTTTTTTTCCATACATTTACATGAAGTTTAATTGTTATAAAAAGCCCTCCCCTCTTCAAAGCGAAGGTTTTTACAATTGAATGGTCCGGCGGGAAATGTGCGGCATTTCCCGTCCTTTTTACAATAAATGATTTTAATGAGCGCTCATTGCGTTAAGTCATTGGTGTAGTTTTGGTTTGATTAAAGATTACTCGATAACAATTTCGTTATTGGATCTCTTATAGGTAAAAGGTGCAATGGCCTGCAGCTCCTTCAGTGCGTCGTCGATCGTTTCTTCTTCAAATCTTCCGGTGAACTTGTAATGCTCAGCCTTTTCATTTCGAAAGGATATGGTGATATTATAGCGTCTCTGCATCTGCTCCGCCAGCTCGTAAAAAGATTCATCCGTGAAGATCAGCTTATTTACGACCCAGGCCGTATCCGGCGCCACGCTTATCTGGGGATTGAGCACGATTGGCCGGATGGTCGGCTCATCCACCGTTATACCGGGTTTGGCAGCCACTACGCTGCTCCTGCTATCATTCCCGATGATGATCCGTTGATTGGGGACTAATAACACTTTTTTCGAATGACGCCCCTTTGTGATGACCTCGATAGAGCCGCTGATCAGGGAAGCCTGCCCGTTCTTATCTTCCGGGTATGCCTGGACATTGAATACCGTCCCCAGATCCGTCACATCGAAATTCTTCGTATGGACTACGAATCGATGAAGAGAATCGTGCTTTACCTTGAACATGGCTTCACCGACCAGGGACACTTCACGCCTGCCGCTATTGAAAGCCGCTGTCGTATAGGTGAGCGTGGAGAAGGAGTTCAGCCATACTTCCGTGCCGTCGGGGAGCACTACGCTCGTCTTGGACCCTGCGGGCGTATGTATCTGGCTAATGGTCTTTGCCTCGACTGTACTGCTCACCGGCGCCGGCCTGGAATAATAGAGATAGCCTGCAATGCACACCGGCAGCAGGCCGCATGCGGCTAAAAGCGCGTTCCTCAGACGAAGCGGCTTCTTTTTGCGCTCAAAAACGGGTTCCCCCTCCTGATGCATATCGCCTTGCTCATCGATATGCACCTCCGAGATAACCTCGGAATCCAATGAGCTGAAATATTTACGCATCGACTCGCGGATAGCTTCATCATGCTCATTGTTCTGCATAAGCTGCATCAGCTCCTCGAATTCCTCTTCCGAACAGGTTCCTGAAGCAAACTTTTCCAGCAGGTCGTAAATGCGCGACATGCTGCTAAGACGGCCGCCGGGAAAAAATGTACCATCGCCGGCCAAAAAAAATTTTAATCGGTATTATTTTTCAGGTAGGTCACGATGTTCTCTACAGCTTTTGCCAGCTGGTTCCTCACTGTATTGGGAGATATCTGCAAGAGGGAGGCGATCTCTTTACGGGGTCTGTCTTCTGCCTGGCTAAGGATATAGACAGCCCTTCGCTGAGGGGGCAGCTGTTCGATCGCCTGTTGTATAATGGAGTGATATTCAGAATTTTCTATCTCTATTCCCATATCAGGCTCGCTGCTGTGACGCAAGCGCTGCCACAATGCCTGCTTTTTCTTCTGGTCAGCGGCCGCGACGCGTAAATGATCGATCACCTTATTCTCGGTGAGCTTGTATAGAAAGGAAGAAATGCTTTTTATCTCCGAGATCCGATCCCGTATCAGCCATAGTTTTAAGAAAACGTCCTGGATGACATCCCTGGCGGCCATATCGGATTTCAACATTTTGAAGGCAAACAGATACAGCTGATGCTCATATTCACGGAACAGCTCATTGAAGAGCTGTTCCAACATATCCTTTGAGCTGCCAGGGCAATCGTCGTTTAGCATCGCGCGGGTCTTTGATATCGCAAATTAATAACATTTTTCTACAGCATTTATTTTTTCTGAAAAGAACAAATATCAAAAGATAGGTTACTCCCCTATCCTGAAAGGCGCGGCCGGCAAACCCTCCTTATTATACAGGTTGGGATTGACGGGATCATCCGCCCATGCGTACCGCACATATTTTGGCTCCTTTACGTCGTCGCTCCATACGATTACTTTATCACCTTCGATCCTGGCATTGGCCCAAACAAATTTTCTGTCGGCGCCTGCTATGGCGAACTCCTGCGGGTCTTCGCCGTCGTTAGTGACGAGACCGCTGCCAGTATTTTCGAAATGGAGAATTATTTTGTTCCCCTCGTAAATAGATGACCGAAAGGTAGGGCCGGATGCAACCACATTCGCGCCATAGGCCAGTTTCTCTGCAGCAAGCGCCAGCCTGTCCCCTACCTCTTTTTTTCTGTCGGGATGCAGATCGTTCCACTCGCCCAGATCGATGGCTGCCGCCATAGCCGTGTTGGGTACTGAGAGGGATCTTGCCTGGGCTTCTCTCAGTTCAGCCCAACCGCTTTCCGAAGGCAGATAGTTGTAGTCTCCAAAACCCGGGAGCTGTACGAAAAGGAAGGGGATGTCACCTTCTTTCCATTTGTGACGCCAGTCCGCGATCATGGCAGGCTGTAGCTTAGCGTATTCAGCAGCCCGACCGGTATTGGATTCGCCCTGGTACCATAAAAAACCTTTAATGGTGTACCGGGTCAGCGGAGCCAGCATAGCATTGTACAGGGCAGCAGGTTGATCCTGTGCAGAGAACCCTCCGCGGCCGCCCCAATCCCTGTGCGACACAAACACTTCGCCTACCTTATACTGCCAGTAACCTTTCAGATCGATGGTGTCATCTCCTGCAATGAGAGAATAGGGTTTGTCGGGAACAAAGCCTCCCTTGCCGGAATGGTTGATGACGCGGACGGCAAACAGGTTCTTTCCGGTCTTTAACAATCCCGCCGGTATAGCATACCGTCTTTGAGGATACATATAAGTAGTGTTGCCGGCAAGCCGGCCATTGATGTACAGAAAATCCTCGTCTACGATCCGGCCCAGAAAAACTTTGGCCGGCCGGCCGGCCATGGAGGCGGGGACGTCAATCTCTTTTCTGTACCAGACAGCGCCATCGAGATCTTTTAACCCCTGGTCTTCCCAATAGCCGGGAATAGCGATCCGTCTCCATTCTTTTGGGACGTAAGCCGGGTCATACCAGGGAATGGGACCAGTAAGGCCTTTGTCCTGGGGCATTTGCGCGCCGGACAGACCTTTGTCCTGCGGCATGTGCGCACCGCCCCGGCCAAAGTTGCCATGTCTAAAGCTGTTGACATACGAAGTATCCTTATTCCTTTGTACGGACCTCTCCAGGCCGGGGAATCCTTCAAGACCTTCCTCGCTGGTCCACGCCTCGACGGGAGAACCTCCCACGCTGGCATTGATCAGGCCGATGGGAATATGAAATCTTTGATAGATATTTTTTGCAAAGAAGTAAGCCACCGCCGAAAATTCCAGCACATCCGCCGGCGTAGCAGACTTCCATTCGCCTGCCGGCAGGTCGTCACAAGGTCCCCGCACATCCGTGAGCGTGGGTATCCAAAATTGTCTTATCTCCGGGTAGTTGGCGTGGTCGATCTCATCCTGGTAACGGACGCTATGCAATCTCATTTGATGCACCATATTGGATTGTCCCGAACATATCCATACATCCCCTATCAGTATATCGTGGAGCGTGATCTTATTCCTGCCGCTGATGTTCATGGTATAGGGACCGCCTGCCCGACCAGGGACCAGCCGGATGAGCCAGTTGCCGTTGCTGTCCGCAGTCGTCCGGTAGGAATGCCCGTTGAATTGCAGGCTGATCCTCTCCCGTGCGGAAGCCCATCCCCAAACATTGATGTAAGCATCCCTTTGAAGGACCATGCTATCCCTGACAAGACGTGGCAGCCTTACCTGTGCGGATGCGGATAGGCCGGGCATGATGAATAAGACAGTAGCCAAAATTCCGGCGGCGATGACCGATGGTATTTTATCACTCCATCCGGAACCAGTCGAAGTCCACATAGCCTCCCGTTTCTTTCGTTGCATAATTGAACAGGCAGAATTTGTTACCGGTGAATATTTTCAGGTTAAACCGCATGGCCAGTTCGTTGCCAAGCGGCGTAAATTTCTCATTATCGAAACTATATTCGAAGACGGCTTTTTTGCTGATATTGGAAGCCTTCGTACGTAAATACAGAACGGCGGGATGCTGCAGCGGCACAGAATCAACCGTCAGGCCATTGTTCACCATCACGAGGTACTGGGCCGCATCGGTCTGTTTTACCGCTATGTAAGCGTACGGGTCCTGGAATACGCAAAGACCCGCCACATCTCCCGCTGCCATATGACCGATGTCCATCGCAGTCGTGGCCACCGTGGGTATCGTCTGATCGTATTTCAGGATAGCCCGTTGCGTCAGGGTGTTGCGGGCCTGCAAAATATCAGGCACTGCCCTCACTGTAGATAACCTGAGATATCCCGGTCTGGCGCTGAGCGACCATCTTGCCGGCTCGGGATTGTGATTCCAGCTCCATTGCATTCCCAGCGTGTCGCTGCTGAATTCATCCGAGGCAGGCAGATCTTCCGCCGGATATACTTTGCCCACATCAGGCTTCCTGAAGGTAACAACCGCCTTGCCGTCGACACCCGCTATGGGCCAGTTGTCCTGCCAGGTCACCGGCTGCAGGGAGGGGAAACGGCCAAACGGGCCCATATCTATGAACAGCATTGTCCACCATTGTCCTGTCTGGGTCTGTATAAGCGCTCCCTGGTGAACGCCAAAATTGACATTATTCCGGTCGGTCTCTTTTATGACGACCCGTTCTTCATACGGGCCCCAGATGCTTTTGGAGCGCAACGCCACCTGGAAGCCATCGGCGCCGCCGTATGTGCAGTACAGGTAATAAAAGCCGTTGAGGTGGTACACATGCGCTCCTTCCAGTCCTTTCCGGAGATCGCCTGTAAACACCAGCGAATCCTTGCTCACCGGTGAAAAATGTTCGTCGAGCTCGGTCATATAGAGCTTATTGTACCCCGAAGCCACATAGATCTTACCATCATCATCGAAAAGTAAACCGCAATCATGGAACCCCCGGCCCAGCCTTTTGATGCTCCATGGGCCTTCCGCTGCCGTACTTGTACAAAGGAACGCGCCTTCATTGAGCGTATTAAAAAGGACGTAGAAAACCCCATTGTGATATCTCAGGCTGCCGGCCCACTGCCCATGCCCATAACGGTTACAGCCATCCAGGTTATAACAGGGACTTTCGTCCATGCGTTGAACGATGTTGGTGCAATATCTCCAATTGACCAGGTCGTTGGATTGCAGCAGTGGAACGCCGGGGAAGGTAAACATGGTAGTGGCCAGCATGTAATAAGTATCCCTGACCCGGATGACGTCGACATCCGGGAAGTCGGCCATGATGACGGGATTGGTAAAGGTGCCGTTCCCATTGCCGGCATGTCTCGTTGTGTCGTCGCGGATGATGTCATCCAGCTCATGCACCGGCCGCTCGATATCCGGAGGGATCGGCTGCCGGCTGAATTGTCCGAAATACAACAGGCATGCATCTTTCCAAAGCCGGGCATTCACGGCCTGGCTGCTGAGCTTGCTTTGCACGAGCGCAAAGCGTTCTGTATCCACATAACGCTGTACCTTATCCCAGGTGGTTTGAAAGCTCTTCACCTGTCGCAGGCCTTCTTCGTAGTGATAACAGAGTTCCTGCCATAGCGTATGTCCACTGCGCATCCGGTAGCTCCATGGCAGATGATGGAACCACAACAGATAAATATCAGGGCAAGTAGACAGGTCGTTAAACCGGGAACGCAGGGGCTCGTGGTATTGACTGACTGCATTGGCGCCGGCTTCTGTGCGATCGAAGCCGATGCCGCCGGTGTCGGCTTTATGATAGTAGGGAGGAGTCCAGTCCGGCCGCACCCTTTTGGGCGCCCACCAGGGGCCGGGGCCATAGTGTCCATTGGCAGAGAATAAATGATGCAGGCCCAGGGGCATCATATAGTTGACGGCAGCTTCGCGGCTTTCAAGCATCATTTCCCTGACGGGCCGAAGGAAATGCGTTTCCCAGTCTGCAGGGGAAACAGGCGGTTCTTTTCCTTGCTGCCGTATAGGATAAAAGGTCAGCCGCAGCCATTCATCCGCGATTTGCCGGCTCGTCAGCCGGTTATTCCATGCCAGCCGGCCAAAGGCATACCAGTTGGCTTGTGCAAAGGGATGGCCGCACCAGTTGGGATCGAGCCCGATGTTGGCGACGCCTGCGATGGCGGTGTACTTTTGAGAATATACGCTGCCGTCCGTACAACGGGCAACGGTGCTGCCGGCACCTTCCTGCCAGGTATCGCTTTTTAAACACTCCTCCCACATGGGCGCGAGAAACACGAGATGCACTGATTGTCCGAGGTATTCCTGCGTCACCTGGAATTCAGGCATGACGTCCGTCTTTTTCATGGCGCCAAAAAGAGGGCTGAACGGCTCACGGGGCTGAAAATCCACCGGCCCGTTCTTCACCTGTATGATCACGTTATCCCGGAAGCGGCCGTCAAGCGGGGTAAATTCAGCATAGGCCTGTTTAGCCCTGTCCTTGTCCGAAGCGTTATATACGAATGCCCGCCACATGATGATGCCTCCATAGGGCCTGATGGCATCAGCCATCATATTGGCGCCATCCGCATGGGTGCGGCCGTAATCCTGCGGACCCGGCTGGCCTTCACTGTTAGCTTTTACCAGGAAACCACCGAAATCCGGTATCGATCGATAGATCTCTTTTATCTTTTCCTTCCACCAGCTCATCACCGCCGGATCCGACGGATCCGCAGTCTTGAGCCCGCCCATCTGCACGGGAGAAGAGAATCTCACCGATAAATAGGTTCTGATCCCGTAAGGACGCAAGACATCAGCTATCGCTTTTACGCGTGCCAGATAGTCCGCGGATAACAACAAGGGCGACGCGTTGACATTGTTCAACACAGAACCGTTGATGCCGACGGAGGCATTGGCACGGGCATACTGCTGCCAGAGAAGCCTGTCCCCATCCGTAACGACAAAGGGATCTGACTTACGCCAGAAGATGGAACCGCCGGCATATCCTCTTTCAATAGAACCATCGGGATTATCCCAATGGTCTAAAATGCGGCGTTCGTAGGACGGGTTACAGACTTCCTCGCCCGCAGCCTGTCCTGTTTGCTGGCGGCGCAGCAGCTCATATACACCGTACAGGATGCCCGCATCCGTATGCGCTTCGATCCTACCCGGGATGAGCTTGAACCCATCTCCTTTTATGGCCGGGTCTTTTGTAAATGCCAGCGCCACGGCAGCGCCTGCTTTTCCGGACCAGCCCTTCTCCAGTTCCTGGCGGGCGATAGCAAGCGCAGGCGAGCTTTGTTCACAGATCACCCTGACGGGCAGAGCAAGACGGGGACGAAGCCATAGCTCATGCCCGTTTTCAGCACGCATCTGCAGCACGGTACACCATACGATCAGGCAGGTAAGGATCTTTTTCATGCCAATGATAATTTATTCAAAACGGAGCCAGTCTATTTCCACCGGTCTATTATCCTGAAAAGCTACGAATAAGTTGTGTACGCCGGAAAGGGTCGTCTTCAAAGCACTTGTAACAATCTTCCATTCAGCACCCGTCGGAGAAACCTTAATCTCCGCTATCAATGGGCCATCGAGCGCGTCGGCCCGCACCTGCAGGACGCCCCCGGAATGTGACGACACCCGCATGGACACCGACCGCAACGGGCGGCTGCCAAAATCGACACTATTGTATTGTACCCAGGCGCCGCCTCCCTCCAAAACCGTCTTCCAGCCCTCGAAAGGATGCAATGTATCCAGGAAACTGACAGAGGCCCCGGCAGCGCTGATGTTACTGTACCTGTCCGGTTGGATCATATGAGTGGCATCGGTAACGCCGGCGCCCCTCAACGTAGGAATTACTTTTTGGATCGTTCCATCGCCGTTAAAGAACAGGCTGTCGATCCGCACAGACCGGGATTTATCGAAATGAGGCGACAGGTCATTGTGATGATAGAACAGGTACCATTGGTCTTTGAACCGGACGATCGACTGGTGATTGGTCCAGCAGCCGGTGGGAGACTCGTCCATGATGACCCCTTTTACGGTGAACGGCCCCATGGGATTATCGCCGGTGGCATATTCCAGGCACTCGGTCTTGTTCCGTACATGCGGATAGGTGAGATAATAAATGCCATTGCGTTCGAACAAAAAGGGACCTTCTTTCAGACCTTTGGCAGGAAGCTCCTGCAGGATCACCGGTTCGGATGCCAGCTCCAGCATATTTTCTTTCAGCCTGGCGGCATAGATGTTTCCCTGGGCCCAGTACAGGTAAGCCTGACCGTCCTTATCGATAAATACATTAGGATCTATGCCGTGGACATTTTTCACCGGCTCCGGCTGCGGCACAAAGGGCCCTTCAGGCTTGTCGGCGATCGCCACCCCTATGGCAAATCCTTTCCCATAGGTCGAGTCCTGGGGGGTGGATGGAAAATAAAAGTAATACTTGCCATTGGCGAAAACGCAATCGGGCGCCCACATGCTATAGCTGTCCGGTTTAACCCAGGGCACTTTGTCCTGGCTGACGATGACCCCGTGATCCGTCCAATCAATAAGATTGGAAGAAGAGAATACGTGATAGTCTTCCATGCAGAACCAGCTCACCCTGCCCTTTCCTGGCGTGGCAAGAATATCGTGGGACGGATAGAGATATATCTTTCCGTTGAATACCCTTGCTGTCGGGTCCGCTGTGTATTGCGTTGTAATGATGGGGTTCTGCGCCGGCAGACGCTGGAAAATGCTCATTCCTGTCATCAGCAAAAATGCCGCTATCGGGTATCTGACCATAACAAATTCTGTTTAATCAAGCAAGGGGCTCCCTTCGGCCGTTAATAGCCCGGGTTCTGATATGCCTTTTTTTCCGCATCGCTGGTAGCCATCGCATCGATCTGCCCTTGCGGTATAGGTTGCAGGTACAGCTGTGGCGTGATCGTACGGACGTTCATCTTTGGTGTGTGATCGCCAAAAGCTATTCCGCCGATGGTATAGGTGGCATAATTATAGCCTTCCTGGTTATCCATTCCAAACCTTTGCGTCCGCACCAGGTCATAAAAGCGATAGCCTTCCCCGTAATATTCGCGTGAGCGCTCTGCAAGAATATACCCGACGGTGATGGTGGCCGGTGTGGCCGCGGTCATCGCAGCGCTGAAATCCGCCACATAAGCAGTGCGATCGGCATTGCTGTATTTCCATTTCCCTGCGCGTGCACGGATAACGTTGATCAGCGTTCTGGCATCATACCCCGCGACGGTAGTCGCACCTTTAACAGCCGCCTCCGCGGCAATAAAATAAAACTCCGAGAATTTGGCCCCGGTGTAAGGACGGGTGCTGCCGGCATTAGGGCTTCCGAGACCGCCATTATTGTCAGTGCGGTAAGGTCCCAGCTTCCAGATGCCCGGATACGCAATACGGTTATACGCGCTCGGAGAGATCACAAAATCGGCACGGCCCGGCAATACCCCTGCTCCTACGCTGCTCTTGTAAACGGAATTGGTATAATCGATCCCCGGAACGTCGTCGGGTAAAAAGGTCAGGACCGGACTGCCTTCCGTGATCGGCAAAAAATTGGCATTGTACAGCGTCGTATAGGGAAGACCGGCCTCCTTTATGTTGCAGCGGTAAACGGTAGTAAACGTACCGTCATACCGGGAGTCGTTCGTCTTATCGGAAAAGGTCTGTGTAAATACCTCTATAGGGGGCGCATTGCGGACCCAGGGGCGTCCTCCCCATTGCTCGGCAGCGCGGCTCACCGGTGTTGTCGGAGTCCAGGACGTCGGCGAGGTAGAGCTCGTGATGGTGGGATAGGCCCAGGTTTGGAACCAGCCCGCCCAATTATCCGGCGTACCGCCGGAGCCATAGGTAAGACTGCTGACATTGTACTGCGCGCTTGATTGCGTGTGATCGGAAAATAACATACACTCATTATTGTAATCGTTGGTAGCCGCGTTCACATCATAGTAAGTAGGCTGCAGACCATAGATCCCCGGATTTTGAATCGCATTTACCGACAGATCGTATGCCTGCTGGAAGTACCAGGCCGGATCATGCCCGTCAGGGTCGTTCCTCGGGCTGCCCGACTCCACCGGGTAGGAAGAAATACTGTTGGGATTCTCCAGCCACCAGGCATAGGTAAGATACGCCTTGGCCAGGAACAGCTGGGCCACCTGCTTGGTCACCGCACCCATCACCCGCCGCGTGGAAGGCAGATCCGCCACCGCCGCAACGAGGTCGGGGAAAATAGCCTTTGTGTAAACGATAGACACCGAATCACGCTTCGAAGTCCTGATGGTAGACGTGTTGAACTGCAGCCTGCCGGAACCCAGGTCCAATGGCACGCCTCCAAAAGTCTGTACCAGCAAAAAATAGTCGAATGCCCGGAAAAACCTCGCCTCTGCTATATACGACTTCGCCACACCCGCTGTAGCTGCATACTGGATCACGCCGCTGGCTGTATTGATATAGGGATAAGTGTTACCCCAAAGCTGACCTGCATCACTAAGGGTAGGCGTCGGGTGCACCCCAGGCACGGAATAATCCTGCGCCTGGAAATTGCTGCCGCTGCCGCCGCTCTGTCCCCACGTCGTCTCATCCGTGCCGCACTGGCACATGTTCCAGTAATAGGCATTCCCATAGATATTGCGCAGGTGCGCATATAAGGCGGTGAGGCCGCCTAAAACACCGTTCTGGGTTTGAAAATACTGCGGGGTAAACGTGCTCCGCGGGGTCTCTTTCAAAACTTTCTGGCATCCCGCTATAAGAAACAATGCAGGTACAGCCCTGAATATATTTATAAGTATACTTTTCATATGGTTCCTTTTTAAAAAGTTACATTTAAGCCGACAAGGAAATTGCGTGTTGAAGGTGTGTTCGTGCCGATGGTCAGGATACGGTGCTGCG
>Ga0105238_10003654_pt1 | contig 15341 bp, 12 predicted proteins | sample KBSC34metaG_FD_81526 | JGI IMG/M metagenome (GOLD analysis project Ga0105238, IMG submission 81526) | Corn rhizosphere microbial communities from Kellogg Biological Station, Michigan, USA - KBS C3-4 metaG | ecosystem: Host-associated > Plants > Roots > Rhizosphere > Soil | place: Michigan, USA... | reverse complement strand
TGGTGCCGTTCTGATGACAGTAGCGGTATTGATATTCATCGTGAATTTCTTCTGGCACATCAAACATGGAGAGATTGCCGGTAACAACCCTTGGGGTGCAGCCACATTGGAGTGGGCTACGACCTCTCCGCCACCGGTTTACAACTTTGCCGAGCTTCCAACGGTCAACGGTCGTGACGCGTTGTGGGACGCGTCGCCGCAGCAACCTATTGTCACTGGCTTAGATGATGATTGCCGGCAGGTGTTAATGACGCACGTGATGGATGCTGATCCAGACCACCGCGACGAATTTCCCGGACCGACGCCGATCCCAATTATTGCCGCAATTGCAACCAGCATCTTCTTTATCGGGACCATCTTTACTGCCAAGGCATTTTTCCCTGGCATCATCCTGACCGGGATTGCGCTGCTGATCTGGTATTGGCCAAAGCGGCAAGCTTCGCTACGCCGCCGTAAGAGGGAAATATGGCAACGCTGACTCGTCCTCCTCGCCCAGTACTCGATGTCTCCCACACACCGACTGTGGTGTTCGGTAACCGGTCTATCATCTGGTGGGGACAGTGGGGCATGATGGCGATTGAAGGAACAATGTTTGCCATCTTCATTGCAACATATTTCTTTCTGCGCACGCGCGAAACAGATTGGCCTCCAGGATTTGCTTTACCTGCTATGAAATGGGGTTCAATCAATCTAGTCATTCTGGTTCTAAGCTGCATTCCAAATGCGATGATCAAGCGGAAAGCAGAAAAAGGTCAGCTTCAGGCAGTGCGCTTAGGTCTTATTGTGATGGTGGTCATCGCAATCGTGAACTGCGGGATTCGCGCTCTGGAATTTCCCTCCCTCAATTGCGTTTGGGATGGAAATGCGTACGGCTCCGCGACCTGGACGTTGCTTGGATTCCATACCTTTCATCTGGTGGCCGATACTCTTGACAGTCTGGTGCTCACAGTCATCATGTTCGCCACACCTATCGAAGGGCGGCGATATCAGGATGTGAGCATTAATGCGATTTATTGGTACTTCATTGTTGTGACCTGGGCTGCTACTTATCTTGTGATTTACTGGGCGCCGCGCTGGGTGTGAAGGGGTGAAGTCTGTGAACGAAAACACTATTCATTCGACAACTTTCCGCAGCGGCTCCGGAGCCATGGCGCTCTGGTGGGGAGTACTTGCAGGGCCAATCGCATTTGCAGCTGACGAAGTTTTGAGCTATGCCATCGTCCAGCATTCCTGCTCCACAGGTTATCGCTTGCTTCTGCATTTCTATACCATCAGTGCAATTCTTGTGTGCATTTCCGGTTTTCTCTCCGCATTGTGGTGCTACAACAAAATTCCTCGTGACGCCGGAACGGAAGCTGCAAGCGTGGCGTCACGCAGCCGATGGATGGCAATCTACGGGTTTGCAGCCAGCATCGCTTTTGTGATTGTCATTATTGCTTTAGCCATTCCCAAGTGGGCCTTGAGTCCCTGCGACCAATGAACGCACGAACACAACTCCGATATATCCTGGCGCTTTTGCTCCTGCCCTCTGTCTCTTGGGCGCATGCAGACGGATCCACAATATCTCCACAACATTTATGGAGAGCATGGAGCTATGAGCCGGTAACAATGTTGTTCTTGGTCTTGACCGCCGCGCTTTATATGTCTGGCGTATTACAAATGAAGATCAAACCGTCAGGATGGCATATTGCGAGCTTTGCCACAGGAATGGCTGTCCTGGTTTTGACCTTGCTTTCCCCTCTCCATCAGCTCGGAACACAGCTCTTTTCTGCACACATGGCGCAGCATGAGTTACTGATGTTGATTGCTGCCCCATTGATTGTTCTGGGCAGGCCCGAGGTCCCCATTCTTTGGACTGTTCCCCAAAAATTTCGACGATCGATGGTGAACGGATCCACAATGAAAATGGTGGTCCAGAGTTGGCGCATATTAACGATTCCAATCGCGGCGTGGCTGATTCATGGCATAACTATATGGATCTGGCATGTGCCGGCACTGTATCAGGCAACGCTTGAAAGCGAGTGGATTCATGCAACGCAACACCTCTTTTTTTTAATTACAGCATTGCTGTTCTGGTGGACGCTCCTGGCCGGCAAGGCAAATATGCAGCATGGCGTGGCCGTGGCTTATGTGTTTACCACCGCAGTTCACACCAGTGTTCTGGGAGCGCTGCTCACTTGTTCAACCAGGCTTTGGTATCCAATCTATGAAGGACGCACAGAACCGTGGGGTCTGAACGCGTTGCAGGACCAGCAACTTGGCGGCCTCATCATGTGGGTTCCTGCCGGAGTTGTATATGTAGCACTTGGTCTCTGGCTGTTTGCCGCGTGGTTGCGTGAATCAGACAAGCGGTTAGCGTACACGCGCTCAAGCGAACTGTTACTTACCAAGAACAATACTGGAGTGCAGGATGCATAAGCCCTGGCCTTCGGTGTTGCTGATTACTTTCCTGGTAGTGACTGCGATCCTGCTGGTTGGATACAGTCGCAATGAGGTCCAGCGCGCAAATGATATCAAGGCGGCAATTCGCGCTACCGGCGGAAATCCGCATCGCGGTCCCGACAAAATCAGGTATTACGGCTGCAGTTCCTGTCACACAATTCCCGGAATTGCAGAAGCCAATGGAAAGGTTGGGCCGCCGCTTGACGCCTTTGCTTTGCGAATCTACATAGCGGGCCGGTTAGCGAATACGCCTGACAACCTGCGACATTGGATCATGAATCCGCATCAGATTGAGCAGCATACCGCAATGCCGGAAATGGGCGTATCGGATGAAGACAGCAAGGACATTGCCGCGTATCTTTATACACTCCATTAAATTCAGTGCGGCAGTTTTGTTGCTGTGTTGTGTTCTCCACGCAGCGGAGTTGCACGGGCGGGTCACAGACCAAAGCGGGGCCGTAATCGCAGGAGCGCACGTAAACTTCACCGCGGGCCAGAGTACCTACAGCACAATTTCTGACTACGCTGGCTCTTTTACCATTTCATCTTCAGCGCACCAGGGAACATTGCAGGTTTCAGCGCCGGGGTTTTCTTCTGCAACGGTGGAGTGGAACGGATCAGCTTTACCAATTGCAGTCACTCTTAACCCTGCAGTTGTGTCCGATACAGTGGTTATTACAGCGGAACGAAGAGCCACCAGCCTGGCAGAAACTGCAGCCAACATTGTGGTACTCACAGCTGCGGAGGTGAACCGTCCTGCGCTAACACTCGACGACGCATTGCGCCAAGTGCCGGGATTCACGCTGTTTCGTCGCAGCAATAGCCTCACGGCAAATCCGACAACACAAGGGGCTTCAGTTCGGGGCGTGGGCGCAAATGGAGCCAGCAGAATGCTTGTTCTGAATGATGGTGTGCCATTGAATGATGCTTTTGGAGGATGGGTGTACTGGGATCGCGTGCCTCGGGCCGCAATCGACCATGTAGAAGTTCTGCGCGGTGGCGGATCATCCCTTTATGGAAGTAGTGCGCTGGGCGGAGTAGTTGATCTGAGGCAACGAAATGACACGCTGGCGACGATTGAAGCCGCAGGAGATTCGCTGAACGGCCATAATGTGCAGGGCCGGATTTCGCACCAGTTCAGCGGATGGGATTTCTCTGGCAATGGAGAAGACTTTGGGAACGACGGGTTTTTTGTTGTCGCAGCGCAGGATAGAGGCGCAGTAGACACGCCGGCAACACTGGCTTTCAGCAATGCAGCAGTCCGCGCGCAGCACGGGCTGGGCGGCGCAGGTTCCATGTTCGTGAGCGGTTCACTCTTTGCTGAGCAGAGAAATAACGGCACAACGCTGCAAGTCAATAGCACGCACCTTGGAGAATTGCAAACCGGAATTGACGAGACGATTGGGAAAAATATATTTTCCATTCGCATCTATGGCAGCGGGGAACACTATCACCAGAGCTTTTCTTCCATTGCCGCAGATCGAAATACAGAAGCACTCACGCGCTGGCAAACTGTTCCTTCAGATCAGATTGGTTTCTCCACATACTGGACTTGTCCAGTTTCATCCGCACGGATTACCGCAGGAGTGGATGGGCGATTCATTCACGGTGAGTCCGATGAGACCGTTTTCACTGCGAAGAAACCCGCGAGCTTGGTTTCAGCAGGCGGCCGGAATAACCTGCTCGGAACATTTGCAGAATTCTCGCAAACCCTCATGCGGCGATTGCGTGTATCGGCCGGCTTGCGCTTTGACTGGTGGGCGAATACAGAAGGCTTCAATCAAACCACGCCATTTTCGACGCTGAGGACTGATCTTACTTTGCTCAACTCACACCGTGAAACAGCATGGAGTCCCCGCCTAGGAGCGGTATACGATTTGGCCGCTCAGTGGCAGCTTACGGCTTCAGCATATAGTGGCTTTCGGGCTCCTACACTGAACGAGCTTTACCGGAGCTTTCGCCTTGGCAATGTATTTACGCGGGCAAATGAACAACTCCAGGCGGAACATCTGCATGGCGGTGAAGCAGGAATCCGCTACCTCAGGCAGCGCGTCTTATTGAGCGCAGCGTATTTTCAGGAAAATGTTGATGAGCCGGTTGCCAATGTCACCCTCTTTACTACTGCGGCACTCATTACTCGCCAGCGAGAAAACCTGGGTAGCGTGCGCGCCCGGGGAATGGACAGCGATGCTTTATTTTTATTTCCACGCGTGCAACTGCGTGCCGGATATGAGTATGTGCATTCCGTGGTGAGCAGTTTCAGCCAAAACCCACGCTTGGTGGACCAGTTTGTTCCACAGGTGCCTTTTCATACTTTTACTTTTTCCGGCAGCTATAGCGGATTTAAGACTTGGACGCTGATTGCCTTGTTCCGCGCTTCCAGTCGCCAGTTCGATGATGACTTGAACCAGTTTGAACTTGCGCCTTATTCGGTATTGGATTTTTCTGTCGCAAAACAGATTGGGCCTTTGACCTGGTTTGCCAATGCAAGCAATATTTTGGATACAAGAATCCAGACAGCAGCAACGCCGATACTCAATTATGGTTCTCCACGCATTGTTTCCGGCGGCGTCCGGTTCATCTTAAAGAGATAATGTCAGCTCAACGTGCATGAAGCGCATTTGGGCTGGCTCTGAAGAGGGGCTTTTACTGCGTCTCGCCGGCATACGTCCGGAAGCAGATGGGACACCGAAGCATCCAAGTCACAATCGATGTCTATAGCCATCCGATTCCGGGTGAAAATGTGGCTTGCATCAACAACACGCTGGGCAGCGCTCCTAGAAAAATGGCGGCAACAGACGCAAACAGGACGCAAACGTACGGCAGGGAAGCGGAAGAAGAGATTTCGGAGGCCGTGGAAAGTGAAGTAGCGGAAGAAGTTAATTTGGCTGCCCCCCAGGGATTCGAACCCCGATATGCTGATCCAGAGTCAGCTGTCCTGCCGTTGAACGAGGGGGCAGAATGTGTTGATTCTTAGCAGTTTACCATATCTCCTGACTCCATCCGAGTGCTGGCTGGACGCAGATGCTCCCAAGTTGAGCTTGATACTGCATCCGCCAACTCGCCATTAAAGTTCCGCGAATCTTTATTCACACCATTCACACGCCTGATCAGCTCGGATTAAGACAAATTCATCTCAAATCTACAAAGAAAGTGGAAACCTTTTTCTCCAGCGCACGTATATACCTTCCAAAGGGTGCGACGGGCCATCCGTTGACGAAATTTGTCTCAGGTCTCGCGACACTCTTTTTTAGTCCGCCAATCCAAACGGCAAGTTAAGACCAAGGGACCATTGAATGCAGATTCTTGAAGACATTCGTTACGCTTTGCGGCAGTTCAGAAAAGCCCCCGGATTTACCACCACGGCCGTGTTAACGCTGGCGTTGGGCATCGGAGCCACGACCGCGATATTTACACTGGTGCATGCTGTGTTGCTCAAGTCGCTGCCAGTATCCAAGCCTGGGGAACTTGTGCGCGTGGGCAATGAGGAAAACTGCTGTATCAATGGCGGGATGCAGGACAACTGGTCTCTCTTTTCTTTTGAGCAGTACAAGCAATTCAAGGAGCACACCCCAGGATTTGAAGAATTAGCGGCCATGCAGGCCGGGAATAGCTTGATGGGGGTGCGCTGGAGCGGCAACAACAAGCCTTCTGAGTCATATCGGGGAGAATTTGTTTCAGGCAACTACTTCTCTACGTTTGGAATTCCCGCCTATGCCGGCCGGATGATTTCGTCACAGGATGACAATAAGGGTGCGCCAATGGTGGCGGTAATGAGCTTCCGGACGTGGCAAGAAAAGTTCGGAGGCGATCGGTCCATTGTGGGAACTTCGTTTGTCATGAATTCGCAACCGGTCACGGTTGTGGGCATTGCGCCGCCAGGATTTTTCGGAGACAGGGTGCAGAGCAACCCGCCTTCATTCTGGCTTCCGCTCAATGCTGAGCCTGTGATTGAACCGGCCGTAGGTGTGCTGAACGATGCGGCTTTGGACTGGCTGGATCTGATTGGGCGCATCAAGCCGGGCGCGGACACAAAGTCCATGGAAGCGCAGATGCAAGTTGAACTGCGCCAATTCTTGATGAGCCCGGAAAGCAAGGTTGAAGAACGCGGCAAAACTCTTATACCCAAGCAAACTCTGCATTTTTCTCCTGGCGGAGGCGGCGTGCAGCGGATGCGCGACGAATACCAGGATGGGCTGCACCTGTTGATGTGGATTTCGGCTTTCGTCTTGTTGATTGCGTGCGCCAATCTGGCCAACCTGATGCTGGTGCGCGCGACAGCGCGCAAACAGCAGATCACGGTGCGTTCCGCCCTGGGCGCTTCACGCGCCACTCTGGTAAGGCAGGCACTCACAGAAAGCGTAGTTCTGGCAATGATGGGCGGTTTGGCAGGGATCGCGATTGCCTTTGCCGGATCAAAGATGATTTTGCGGCTGGCTTTTGGAAATGATTACGTCCCGATAGAAGCTACGCCGTCTCTGCCAGTCCTGGCATTTGCATTCGTAACCTCAATTTTAACCGGCATCCTGTTCGGAATTGCGCCCGCATGGATGACTGCAAGCGCTAATCCCGCTGAAGCTTTGCGCGGCGCGGGACGGTCCACAGGACGTAAAGGGACATTAGGCCAAAAATCGCTGGTGATAGTGCAGGCTGCGCTGTCGCTCGTGCTCTTGTGTGCCGCCGGACTGCTGACGCGAAGCCTGAATAACATGCAACATCGCAACTTCGGCTTTGACACCTCGAATCGATACATCTTGCATATTGATCCGCAGATGGCCGGATACAAGACGGACAGATTGGAACCGCTCTATCGCCGGCTCAAAGAAAATATCAGCGCCATCCCTGGAGTCCAGCAAGTCAGCTTTTCCCTTTATAGCCCAATGGAGGGAGACAACTGGGGCGAGGGCGTGTATATCGAAGGAGACCCGCCGCCAGCGCCCGGAACGCCTGACCATGGAGCATCATGGCTGCGCGTAAGCCCAGGCTATTTTGACACAATCGGCACCAAGATCGTGGAAGGGCGGGCCATCAATGAGCAAGACACGCCCACAACGCGGCCTGTGGCTCTGGTAAATCGCTTTTTCGAGCAAAAGTATTTCAAAGATGGCCGCGCCATCGGAAAACACTTCAGCGATGACTTGAAACATCCGGGCGCATTCGAGATTGTGGGAGTGACTGAGGACACGAATTATTGGGGAGCCGCAAGCAAGATGCGACCGATGTATTTCCTGGCCGAGGGCCAGAGCGCGCATAATCCTGATCCTCGTTACCAGCAGTTTGAAGATCGTTCGCGCTATCTGAATGCGATTGAGATACAGACCCATGGAGAAATCTCCGGACTGGAGACACAGATTCGGCGAATACTATCGCAGATTAATCCTGATCTGGCAGTGATCGATTTCCAGAGCTTTGCCGTGCAGGTGAAAGCAAACTTCATGCAACAAGCAATGATCGCCAAGCTGACGTCATTTTTTGGGATATTGGCGTTGATCCTGGCCTCCATAGGTCTGTACGGCGTTACCTCATACACGGTAGAGCGGAGGACGAGCGAGATCGGCATTCGTATGGCTCTTGGCGCAGATCGCCTGAATATGTTGGGGATGGTCTTGCGCGGCGCGTTCGCTCAAGTTGGCATCGGTCTGGCCATTGGCATTCCGGTCACGATTTTCGGCGGTCGGCTGATGGCCAGCCAACTTTACGGCGTCAAATCCCACGATCCCTTTGTTTTAGTGATCACCACGATTGTTCTAGCGGCTGCGGCCTTTATCGCAGCGGTGATTCCAGCCCGCAGAGCGGCGAACACTGAGCCTATGCTGGCGTTGCGTACGGAATGATTGTCCAGAGCGACGCCGTCGCTCAAATTAAGGATGCAGGCTGCAACCGAGACCTGTCTTTTGCGCCAAAGCTAGTCGCGACAATCAGCGAAATTCTCAGGGCGCAGCCCTGCAATTTTTTTCTATACCCATCCGCAAAGCGCGAACCACGCTTCTTGGCGTATCCTGTCACCGTCTTTAGATAGCAATCAAATCTGATCGCAGGAGCTTGGAATGGCGGAGCATATTATTGTCTCGGTGGAGAATAGGATTCTCACACTGCGTCTGGACCGGCCGGAAAAGAAGAATGCTTTGACCCGCGGTATGTATCTGGGCATGATCGAAGCCCTCAAGCAGGCCGACGCTGACCCAAACGTGCGCGTCGTCCTGATCACGGGAACAGAGGTCTGTTTCACCGCGGGGAATGATCTGGCGGACTTTGCCAATGCAAAGCCAGGGGAGACAAGTCCGGCCATTTTGTACTTGCAAACGTTGGCAGCTGCGCAGAAACCAGTAATCGCCGCCGTGGGAGGCGTTGCTGTGGGCATAGGCGCCACCATGTTATTGCATTGCGATCTTGTATATGCGGCATCCGACGCGCGCTTTCAGCTTCCATTTGTCAATCTGGGGCTGTGTCCTGAAGCAGGTTCCAGCGCGATTCTGCCAGCGCTGATGGGACATCGCGGGGCGGCAGAGCTTCTGTACTTTGGTGAACCATTCACGGCGGATACGGCACGAGAGGTGGGAATCGTGAACAATGTAGTCGCCAGCAATGAGCTCCTCAACACTGCGACGGAAAAGGCGCGGCAACTTGCGGAAAAGCCGCCGTCAGCATTGCGCATCACAAAAGCTCTTTTAAAACGCGGATCAGTTAACACGATTGCTGACGCGATGGCGAAAGAGACCGAACAGTTCGCCGCTCTTTTGCAAGGTCCGGAGGCAAGGGAAGCTATGATGGCCTTCATGCAGCGGCGCAAGCCGGATTTCTCACAATTCTGAAAGAATGTGAGGATGATCAGCCGACAAGCTCGTCGCGCCAGCCGTCTTTCTTCATTTCCGACTGGAACCAGCGCTGCAAATGGCTGCGAACCTCTGGTGGCATCTCGCTGAATTGAATTCCGTGGTGCCCTTCTTTATTTGCCCACGCAATGCGCCCACGAAGTTCAGCCTGCACATCGGTTTCCGGCACGGTAAAACAAATAGTCACCATCTCGCCCTGTCCCAGGATTTTATGAAGGGAAACTCCAGCACCGCCAAGGCTGATGTTCAACAAGTTGGCTTTCATTGATTCTTCGCCATGCTTCAACTCAACGGGAGCACTGGTCTGCTTGCGATAATAGCGTTGCTGCTCCGCGCACAAGGTGCCCACGGCGACTTCACTTTCATTTTCACGATAGGCCTTCAGCTTGCGAAGCAGAGTGCGGCGAGAAATTCCCAGCGCCTCAGCCGCTTTACCCTGGTTGCCGCCGCAACGGTCCAGCATGTCAAAAACAATCTGCCGCTCCACCTGATCTAGATCGCGAGTCAAGGGATTCTTCCCGTGGCCGGGTGTGGTGTCTTGACGCAACTTCAAATCCACGCTGGTGATTTCCAGTTGAGCATTCTTGGCCAGCATAATTGCGCGAAAGATGGCATTGCGAAGTTCGCGTACGTTACCCTGCCATTCATGCGTGAGCAGCGCCGTGACGGCGTCGTTTGAAAAACGCGAATTCGGGTAGTGCTGATGAAGGATCTGCTCGGCAATTGCCAGCAGGTCTTCCGGCCGTTCCCGCAGGGGCGGTATTTCCAGCTTAAATTCGGCTAGCCGGTGATAAAGATCATTGCGAAAACGTCCGGCGCGGACCAATTCTTCCAGATTCTGGTTGGTCGCGGCCACCACACGCACATTCACGCTTACTTTTTTGCTTCCACCCAGGCGGTAATAAGGAACGCCGTCCAGGACACGAAGCAGCTTGACCTGGACTTTGGGATCAAGGTCTCCAATTTCATCCAGAAAAAGAGTGCCGCCATCGGCCATCTCAAAGTAGCCGATTTTCTGCGCGTCAGCGCCACTGAAAGCGCCCTTCTCATATCCAAAGAGCTCGCTTTCAACCAGATGTTCAGGGATAGCGGCGCAATTCACGTCGACCCAGGCCTTATTACATCGAAGCGAATGGCTGTGGATCGAGCGGGCAATCATTTCCTTGCCGGTGCCAGTCTCGCCCACGATCAATACCGCAGCGGGATGACACGCTACCTGCTCAACCAGCCGCATCACTCGCTTTAAAGCGTCACTGCGAACGATCTGACTGGTCAACTCGCACGGATTGTGAACCGCGGTCGACAGAATCTTCTCCTCTATATGCGCGACGCGGGCAGAAAGCGCGCATTTGTCACTCGTTATCGCCCATGATGAGACAAATAGGTCACACCCCGCAATTGAAGAAGTGGGCGGGATGATTACTTAAGTTCCTCAACTTCAGCTTTATCAAATGCTCTTTCCGCGTATATCAGGCTAAACTTCGCCTGTCACAGTCCCGTTTTGGGAAGGCTTGCTGTGACACTTTGGTGCGCCGTCGACTCCGGGTGTGCGACAAGAATGTCGCAACGATGTAAGGCATAAAACCGAGTTCACGTCAAACGGCAGGTCGCTAAGACGTTGAATTAGCAAGAGGAAACACCGTTCGTTGTACGTTTGGCCCAGCACTTGCCTACATCAATGGACGGAGACGGAAAAAGGGTATGTCGAAGCAAGCGCGAATCTTTCTTTATGTAATCTGCCTGGCAGGACTGGCTACAGCGGTCTACGGCGGAGTTGCGTGGAAGATTGACGACTTGCCTAAGTTTATCGCCTATCTCCTGACCGCCCTGCTTGCATCAAGATTGAAAGTAGAACTTCCAGAGATTACCGGAACTATCTCAGTCAACTTCCTTTTTATCCTGCTGGGCATTGCTCAATTAACCTTTACTGAGACGCTAATCCTGGGATGCTCCGCGATTCTGGCGCAATGCCTGTTTACCAAACGGCGGTGGCCCCGTATTGAGCAAGTACTGTTCAATGTATCCAGTGCGGCGCTGGCCATTGCGGCCGCGTACTTTACTTTTCACGGGCCGTGGTCCACGCGTTTGCACCCTAATGCGGCTTTTCTGCTGATGCTCTCAGCCGCCGTCTATTTTCTCTTTAATACACTTCCAGTGGCGACGATTATCGCCCTGACCGAAAACAAGCGGCTGCAAAAGATCTGGACTGACTGTTACTTCTGGTCGCTGCCTTACTACCTTGCCGGCGGCGCGCTGACGGCGATGTTTGGATGGCTCACGCAACGAGTAGGCTGGCAACCGACGTTGCTGGCTTTGCCCGCAATGTTTGTGATCTATCGCTCGTACCGTCTCTACCTGGGCAAGCTGGAGAACGAGAAAAATCACGTTTCGGAGATGGCGGCGCTGCACATGCGTACCATTGAGGCGCTGGCTCTTGCTATTGAAGCCAAAGACCAGACTACACACGACCATCTGGAGCGCGTGCGGGTTTATGCGGTAGAGATGGCCAAGAGGCTCGACCTTTCCGCGGACGAAGTTGAAGCGTTACGCGCTGCAGCCTTGCTGCATGACATCGGCAAACTGGCTGTGCCTGAGCACATTATTTCCAAGCCGGGCAGGCTGACGCCTGAAGAATTTGAAAAAATGAAGATCCATCCTGTGGTGGGCGCGGAGATTCTGGAGCGCGTTCATTTCCCATATCCGGTGGTCCCCATTGTCCGTGCGCACCATGAGCGATGGGACGGAACCGGCTATCCCGACGGGCTGAAGGGCGAAGAAATTCCCATTGGCGCCAGGATTCTTTCAGCCGTAGATTGCCTGGATGCACTAGCGACGGACCGCCAGTATCGCAAAGCGCTGCCGCTGGATGATGCCATGCAGTGGGTGGCTGATCAGGCAGGAAAGGCATTTGATCCAAGAATCATAAATCTGCTGAAGACCAGCTATAAAGAGCTGGAAGCTATTGTCCATTCGCACTCGCCACTTCCTGATCGCCAGAAACTTTCGACTGATCTTAAAGTGGAGCGTGGTAAAGCCCCAGCCAATGGGTTTGCAGTCGACAAGGCCAATGACACAGGAAGCTTCCTATCGTCCATTGCCGCAGCCCGGCAAGAAGCTCAGGCACTTTTCGAACTCACGCAGGACCTGGGTAACTCACTGAGCCTGAGCGAGACTCTTTCTGTGCTCAGCGGACGACTGAAGCGCCTTGTACCCTATGACGCCATTGCAACCTACATTGTCCGTGGAAATGAGTTGCTTCCGGAATATGTCAATGGAGACAACTTCCGCTTGTTCGCAGCGCTACGAATTCCACTGGGAGAAGGCCTTTCAGGATGGGTTGCGCAAAATCGGAAACCAATGCTGAACGGCAATCCGGCGTTGGAACATGGTTACTTACACGATCCAAACCGGTTCAGTCCTTTGCACTCGGCTATTTCAATACCGCTGGAAGGCTTACAGGGCGTGGTGGGAGTATTAACGCTCTATCACTCTGACGCCGATGCATATACTTCCGATCACCTGCGCATCCTGCTGGCAATCAGCTCTAAAGTTGCGCTTTCCGTTGAGAACGCGCTCGCTTTCCAGGAAGCAGAGAGTTCGGCCACAACCGACTACCTGACGGAATTGCCGAATGCCCGGTCCTTGTTTATCCATCTGGATCGCGAACTGGCTCGCTGTAAGCGTCTGGACACTTCTTTGACCGTGATGGTTTGTGACCTGGACGGCTTCAAGAAGATCAATGATCGATTTGGCCACCTTGAAGGCAACCGGATTCTGCGGCATTTCTCTGAAACGCTGCAAGGCTCCTGCCGGGAATATGACTATGTTGCACGCATGGGAGGCGACGAATTTGTGATTGTCGCACCCGGCCTGAGCGCGTCGGCTGCGGAAGCGCGCGGCATCTGCCTAAGTGAACTGGCGGGCAATGCCGGCCGTGAAATCTGTGATGTGGAATGGCTCTCATTGAGCGTGGGATGCGCGATCTATCCGGAAGACGGAGTGGACGCCGAGAAACTGTTGGCGGAAGCGGACCGGCGCATGTACATACAAAAGCAGGAGCACCACAAGATTCTTAAAGTATTTACTGCGCTGACGGACGGAAAGCGGCCAGCTGCTGTCCGTGACGCGGTGGCTGGATAAGATGCTGCGATTCTGGAGTGGGGCCGTTCTTCGGCTCATGGCAGTCATGCTTATGGCGAGCTTTGCGGGCGCCATGCTTATGCGCATAGCACCCGGCTTTTCTTCTGACGACCAGGAACTGAATTCCGGCCTCTCGGCACAAAGCATTCAAGCGATTCGGAAGGCACACCTGGCAGATGCAAATATCCCATACTTCTATGCGCAGTATCTTGGCGCGCTTATACGAGGCGACCTTGGGACTTCGCGCTCACTGAATCAGCCCGTGAAAGACCTTCTGCGTGAAAGGCTGCCAACCACGCTGGTCAATCTCGCATTCGCGCTAACAGTCGGGTGGCTGCTCGGGCTGGCTTTAGCAATCGCCACGCAGACTTGGGAGATCCCATCTCTGAACTTTCTTGCCAATGGACTGAGCGGGACTTTTATTTCGACGCCTGCCGCTGCGCTGGCGCTGGTCTTCTTGCTGTTGCGATGGCCGCCTGCCTTTGCGGCCGCGCTGCTGGTATTCCCAAAGATTTATCGATACACGCAAAATCTGCTGCAACAGAGCAGCGAAATGCCGCACGTCCTTACGGCGCGCGCCAAAGGCGCAGGGCCATGGCGGGTTTTAGCGTGGCACGTTGCGCCAATTGCATTCCCTCAGATCATCGCGCTGGTTGGCGTTTCCATCAGCATTGGAATTGGCGTTCTGCTGCCGATTGAAGTTGTGACCGACGTTGCCGGCATTGGACAGCTTGCGTGGCAAGCTGCCCAAGCTCGAGATTTGCCGTTGTTGGTGAACCTGACCATGGTGGTTACATTTGTGACTGTCTGCGCCACCCTGATTTCAGATGCGGCCCAGCAAGGGTTGAAGCGGAGCGCCGCATGAAGACCATACGTGTGGCCGCGATCGCAATACTTGTGCTTATGTCCTTGGTTGTTCTGGGCGCACATTACCTAGCTCCGGCTGGATATGAACAACAATTTCGCGAGACGACAGAGGCAGCGCCATCAATACATCATCTGTTGGGTACTGACGAATTAGGACGCGACCGCTGGGCCCGGCTGCTTTACGGGATGCGTGTTTCTTTAACGCTTGCGCCATTGGCAGCCCTCTTTACAACGGTGCTTGCCGGACTCGTGGGGGGAATCGCGGGATACTTTGGCGGCTGGACGGAGCGGTGCTCCAAACTACTGATTGATCTGTTCCTTTCCGTGCCGTGGCTCTTTCTTCTTATTACGGTACGGGCGGTCCTGCCTTTGAATGTCTCACCAGAGGCGTCTGTCACCGTGACTTTTGCTTTGCTAGGGCTTCTAGGATGGGCCGCTTCAGCGCGCGTGATCTGTGCGGGCGCCAAAGACTTGATGAAGTCAGAATTTGTATGGATGGCCCGGGCTTCCGGCTTTTCAGGATTGAAGCTGGTGCGGCTCCATCTGATGCCCAATCTGCGCGGCGCACTGCTGGCGCAGTTCTGGATTTCGATACCTGTTTTCATTATTGCTGAAGCCAATCTAGGAGCCCTGGGACTGGGTGTAGCCGAGCCTTTACCGTCACTTGGCAGCCTGCTGCGAGAACTTCAAGATTCGGTCATGGTACGTCCGGAACCTTGGCGGTTGCTGCCTCTTGCGGTACTTATAGTGGTAATTAGCTCGTTCCAGGTACTGCTGAATCGCCAGGAGATACGCACTTGAAGCGCCATTATTTAATCTCAGCCGTCTTGCTGCTTTGTGCGATTTCTGCATTTGCCCAAAGCGGAGGAGAGCTGCGCTTCTGCCTGCGCTCTGAGCCCAAGACATTTAATCCATTGCTGGTGGAGGATGAGGCATCTGAGACCATTCGGTACCTGACCGGCGGCGTTCTGGTGCGCGTCAATCGGCTCACCTTGAAAGCTGACCCCGACCTGGCAACGTCATGGAAGGTTTCAGAGGGCGGCAAGCGAATCCGGTTCA
>Ga0105238_10003652_pt1 | contig 15343 bp, 14 predicted proteins | sample KBSC34metaG_FD_81526 | JGI IMG/M metagenome (GOLD analysis project Ga0105238, IMG submission 81526) | Corn rhizosphere microbial communities from Kellogg Biological Station, Michigan, USA - KBS C3-4 metaG | ecosystem: Host-associated > Plants > Roots > Rhizosphere > Soil | place: Michigan, USA... | reverse complement strand
CTTCGCTCGCTCGCGAAGCAGCGATTTCGCTGGGCGTATGGGACGTTGCAGTGCATGTGGAAGCATCGCGACGCGCTGTTGCGTCCGCGTTATGGCGCGCTCGGGTTTGTCGCGATGCCAAACGTTTGGATCTTTCAGATCCTGTTTCCGCTGATCTCGCCGGTGATGGATCTGATGTTGATCTACGTGCTGGTGTCGAGCGCGATCGATCGCTGGCAACAGGGACCGGAATACTCGTCGACAAACTTGCAGCAGGTGATTCTTTACTACGCGCTGTTTCTCGCGATCGATTGGGTGTCGGCGTGGTTTGCGTTCTTGCTGGAGCGACGCGAGCGCTGGAGTTTGTTGTGGTGGTTGTTCCTGCAGCGGTTTTGTTACCGGCAGGTTATGTACTACGTGATGATCAAGTCAGTCGCGATGGCGATTCGTGGGCCGGTTGTTGGGTGGGGCAAGCTCGAAAGGAAGGCGACGGCCGAGGCTGGGCCGTAAGCCGTTAGACAGGATTAACAAGATGCTATCAAGCTTTACATGTTAATCCTTAAAAATCTTGTAAATCTTGTTCTACAACTGACATGTCTACCAAGGCCCGCTGGTCTATCTACGCTTTTTTAGTTGTCATCGCGCTCAGCTTTCGTCTGTTTATCGCTCTACGTCTTCCCAATGACGAGCCGGACGACGGGCGCGTCTATTCACAGATCGCGCGCAACATGCTCGAACAGCATGTCTACTCGATCGAGAGTCAGGCGCCTTACACGCCGACGCTGATCAGGCTTCCGGGTTATCCGCTCTTCGTCGCTGCTATCTATGCGGTGTTTGGTCATGGCAACAACACGGCCGTGCGCGTGGCGCAGGCTGTGTTGGATACCCTCACGTGCCTACTCATAGCCTGGGTCGTATTTGAGTGGTCACGAAAGCAGTGGGCGGCGATGATTGCGCTTGCACTCGCCGCAGTGTGCCCGTTCACCGCGATTTACGTCGCGACCATCCTCACTGAGGCGCCGACAAACTTTCTCGCCGTCGCGATGGTGCTGACCGCGACATTTGCGTTCAAGGCGACGGTGCGGAGACGTGTGCTTGCCTGGTGGATCGTAACTGGTTTGCTCGCGGGCGTCGCAGTCTTCTTCCGCCCGGATAGCGGTCTCTTTGCAGCAGCGATCGGCCTCACGCTGATGATTTCGAGTTTGCGTAAGTTCCGTGAAGCGACTCTTCAAGCGGCTGTCTTCTCAATAGCTTTCTGTCTAGTGCTCGTGCCGTGGACCATTCGCAATTGGCGCCTGTTCCACGTGTTTCAGCCGCTCTCGCCTGCCCATGCAGAGATGCCGGGCGAGTTCGTGCCGCGCGGTTATCTGCTCTGGGTGCGAACCTGGCTCGATGACCAACGATACGTTGCACCCGCGCTGTGGGCGATGGACACGCGACAGATCCACGTCGAGGATTTTCCCGCGCGCGCGTTCGACTCGAAGGAAGAACGCGACCGCGTTGCCGCCCTGTTTGAGAAATACAATCATCCCGACGGCGAGGAGGCTGACGAACAACAATCCGCTGATGATGATCAGGGCGATGATTCGTCTAGTGATGAAGGGGACGAGCCGGAAGAAGAGCCGGAGCCGGAAGAACATCCCGAACCGGCAGACGCTAACGTCGAGATGACGCCTGACATCGATGCGGGCTTCGCGCAGATCGGGCAGGAGCGAGTCGCGCATTCACGACTGCGTTACTACGTGGTGTTGCCGTTGAAGCGTGCGATGACGCTTTGGTTTGACACACACTCGCAGTACTACCCGTTCAATGGCGAGCTCTTGCCGCTCGAAGATCTCGATCACGATATTCACCAGCAATACTGGCTGCCGCTGTTCGCCGGGCTGACGGGTATTTATACGCTGTTGGGTGTGATTGGCGGTTGGTTGTTGTGGCGCTCAGGCGATAGACGATGGTTGCTGCTCGCGGCGCTAATGATTTTTTTGCGGCTCGGATTTTTTGCGACCTTAGAAAACCCTGAGCCGCGATATACGGTTGAGTTGTTTCCGTTTTTAATTCTAGTGGGCGCTGCGGGTTTAGCGACCGTTTTTAGACAGGATTTACAAGATTGTTCAAGATAAACATGTAAATCATGGAAAATCTTGTAAATCCTGTCCAAGCCTTACTCGGGTGTAGGCGACGCAACGGGTTGTTCTGAAGGCGGTATCACCGCGGGGTTTGGCGTGTCGGTCGATGAGTGAAGGTGAATCGCTTTCCAGGCGTTGCCGATGCGTTTGAACACGAGCGTCATCCGCCCCGAAACAGTCTCCGGCGCGCCTTTGTAAGTTTGCGACTGCTTCCACTGGCACGTAACCATCGCGCCGGTAGTTCCCAGCATCGTCACTGATACGTCGCGCACCTCGAGCTTCACGTCTTTGATCTCGGGATACGAGCTCTCGCGATTCTTCTTGACCTGTTCCCAACCCTTCGTAACGGAGCCGTTGTAGTTGAAGAGATTGAGGCGCGGGTTGTTCCAGTAAGCGCTCATGACCTCGTTGACGCTTGCGTGCCGAATGCCGTCGAGGAGGGTGTTGAATGCTGCGAGCACGCCTTCGGAGCCGGGCTCCTGGGCTGTTGATGCTGTCGATGCCGGTGCGGGCGCCTTCTTTGGCGGAGCGGGTGGTGTTTGCGCTCGGTTCGTGTTTGTTTTTTGCGGCCGCTCGGTTGTGGTTGATGAGTTGCTGTTTTGACCGAGAACAACTCCGCACGTCAGAAGGATCAAAGCAAATACTTTAAGCATCAATAAACTCCTCTACTAATGATTACCAGGGAATCCCGCTTCTTAGTCTCTGCACCGATGCGTCGCGGCCTATGCGCTCGAAGATCTCGAACATCGACGGTCCAACAGCCTGTCCCGTGAGCATCGTGCGTGCTCCGTTAATCAGCAACCCAGCTTTCACACCAGCTTCGTCAGCAAACTCTCGCAACGCTGCTTCCGCTGTCTCGACGTTGAACGGCTCGACACTTTCCATCTTGTCGGCAAGACCGCTCAGCAGCTCTCGCAAGCGCGGCTCTTTGCGCAGGTTCTTGTTGACCGCCGCCTCGTCGAAGTCGAAATCGTCGGAAAAGTACGCACGGCCCTGCTGCGAAAAATCTTTAAGCGTGAAATAACGCTGGCGAATCAGATCGACAGTCTTGCGAAACCACTCACTGTCCTCGTCATCATACTCTTCACGCCAGAGCTTGTTCGCACGCAACTCAGTTTTCACCATCGGCAACAGCTCGTCGAGCGGCATTGTGCGAATGTATTCCGCGTTCATCCACAGCGCCTTATCGTCGGTCCACCGCCGCGGATCGTTTTCCTGGAAGTTGAAAATGGCATTCGCGCGACCGATGCCTTCGAGCGAGAAATACTCGACGAGCTCCTCTTTGCTCAGCACCTCTTTCCCTTCGGGCGGCGCCCAGCCAAGCAGGGCCAGAAAGTTGCGAAAAGCCGCGGGGACAAAACCACGATCGCGATAAGTCGTGAGCGAAACGACCTCGCCGTGTTTGCGTTTCGAGAGCTTGCCTTTGTTCGGCGCGAGTATCAGCGGCAGGTGCGCAAACCGCGGCACCGTCGCTCCGAGCGCTTCGTAAAGCAGGATCTGCTTGTGTGTGTTGGTGAGATGGTCCTGACCGCGAATCACGTGCGTGATGCCCATCGCGATGTCGTCGATCACGACTGACAGGTTGTAGAGCGGATGACCATCGGAACGAAGTAGCACGAGATCCTCGATCTCCGAGTGACTGCGCTCCTGTGGACCGTAGACGATGTCGTCGAATTTAGTTTGGCCTTCGGGCGAAACTTTCAGACGCACGGCAAACGGCTCGCCCGCGGCAGCGCGTCGATCGGATTCTTCTTTCGGCAAATCGCGATACGGGTTGCTGCGCTGGTCCGTGCCCTCCTTAGACTGAGCGCGCGCGCGTTCCGAAATGTCTTCTTTCACTGACTCGTCCGCGCGTTGTTCTTTCGGAGTGAAGTCGCGATACGCCTTGCCCTCTTCAAGCAGGCGGTTGGCGGCTGCGCGGTGCGCGGGTGCGTTTGCCGACTGGAAGACGAGATCTTCGTCGTAATCGAGACCGAGCCACTCGAGTCCTTCGATGATCGAGCGGGTTGATTCTTCAGTTGAGCGCTGGAGATCCGTGTCTTCGATGCGAAGGAGAAACTTGCCGCCGGTTTTTCGTGCGTAGAGCCAATTGAAAAGGGCCGACCGGGCGGCGCCGATATGCAGGTAGCCCGTGGGTGATGGTGCGAAGCGAACGCGAACTGACATTCTGAGCGGAAATAACTGGCGGAGATGACAGGATTCGAACCTGTGAAGGGCTTTTGACCCTTAACGGTTTAGCAAACCGCCGCCTTCAGCCACTCGGCCACATCTCCGTGCCTCAAACAGGCGAAGACCAATTCTAGTCGCGAGCCGCGGATTGTCAAGGAAAGAGAAGTATAGGTCGAATAGGCCCTATAGGACTGATTTGAGCTAAGATTCGCGCATGCTGGGTTCCTTTACGCGTCGTGATGTTCTGCGCGGCCTGATTGCGGCGCCGCTCGTTGCGGTTTCAGCGACTGCTGCTTATGCGCGGCTGATTGAGCCGTATAACTATTGGGTATCTGAAACTGACATCTTTATCCGTGACTTGCCCCCAGCGTTCGAAGGTTTTCGCATCACCCAGCTTACCGACATTCATCACAGTCGCATCCTCGGGATCAGTGAGGTCAGACGCGTGGTCAATCTCGCACAACAGACGAAGCCCGACATGTTCGTGCTCACTGGCGACTACAGTACGACGTATCGTCGCTACATCGAGCCATGCGCCGAAGCGCTTTCAACATTGAGTGCGCCGGAAGGCGTTTGGGCCGTGCTCGGCAATCACGATCACTACACCGATCCCGAGCTCACGACGCGCGCGCTGCAACGTCATCACATCGCGGTGCTGAATAACGCACACACGACGCTCCAGCGCCGGTCTGACTCGCTTCAGTTATCAGGCATAGACGATTGGTCCTGGAACGCGACTGACTGGGCTCGCGCATTCTCGGGGTTGAAGACAAACGCGCCGACGATCCTGCTCTCTCATCAACCAACGGTGCTCGACTTCGATCAGACGAATAACGTGTCGCTCATCTTGAGTGGCCACACGCACGGTGGGCAACTGAAGTTTCCGTTTCTCGGCGCGCCTGCGAGTTTATTCACCCAGGATTTGAGGTACGCGCGCGGGTTGTTTCAACGCGGTGAGACTCAACTCTACGTCTCGACCGGCACCGGCGTGATTGGTCTACCGCTGCGCTTCGGCGTCCGCCCTGAGATCGCCGTGCTCCGGTTGCGGCGAAAAATAATTTGACATCTCCGAACTGAGCAGAGTACTTTATATCGCCAAGTGAATCGGCCAATGCCACTGATTGGAGTACAATGCGGTCACGATGACAGTTCTCGAGAGTATTAACTCACCCGCCGACCTGCGCGCTCTTTCACCAGATCAACTTCGAACCGTCGCCGACGAGATTCGCGACTACATACTCGAAACGATGTCGCGTGTAGGCGGCCACACCGGCGCGTCACTCGGCGCGGTCGAGCTCGCCGTAGCGCTGCATTACGCGTTCAATACGCCCGAAGATCGACTGGTTTGGGACGTCGGACACCAGGCTTACGCGCACAAAATTCTTACCGGCCGCCGCGACTTGCTTCCGACGATCAAACAGTACGGCGGCATCAGCGGCTTTCTGCGCCGCGACGAATCTGAGTACGACACCTTCGGAGCGGGACACGCCTCTACGTCACTCTCCGCTGCGCTCGGCATGGCCATCGCGCGCGACCACAAGGGCGAAGATCATCACGTAGTCGCGCTGATCGGCGATGCTTCACTCGCGGGCGGAATGGCGATGGAAGCGATCAACCAGGCTGGTCACTTGAAGAGCCGTCTGATCGTCGTACTGAACGACAACGAGATGTCGATCGCGCCCGCAGTCGGCGCGCTCACCGGTTATCTCAACCGCATTCGCGGCGCGCACGGCTATCACCGTTTCAAAGACGAAGTTGAAGAGAAGCTGCTCGCGATTCCCTCAGTCGGCGAGCGACTGCACCAGGCGGCGAAGACGATGAAAGACATGATCGCTGCCGCCGTACTGCCCGGCGCTCTCGTTAACGAGCTCGGATTCAAGTACATCGGTTACGTCGACGGCCACAATCCGCGCGCGCTCGTCGCCGCGTTCGAAGAAGCGAAACAGATCAAGGACGGTCCAGTGATCGTCCACGCCCTCACGACAAAAGGAAAAGGCTTTCCGCAGATCGAACCCGATTACTATCGCTGGCACGCGACCGGCCCCTTCGATCTTCAAACCGGAAAACCGCACAAGAGCTCGTCAAAGATCCCGACCTATACGACAGTCTTCGGCAACACGCTTGCCGAGCTGATGGAGAAGGATCCGAAAGTCGTGGCGCTGACTGCCGCGATGCCTGACGGCACAGGCGTTTGCACCGCGCTCGAGAAGTTTCCCGATCGTTCTTTCGACGTCGGTATCGCCGAGCAACACTGCGTCACGTTTGCTGCCGGTATGTCGTGCGAAGGACTGAAACCCGTCTGCGCGATCTACTCGACTTTCCTGCAACGTGGTTTCGATCAGGTGATACACGACGTCTGCATCCAGGATCTGAACGTGAAGTTCTGTCTCGACCGGGGCGGTATCGCCGGCGGCGACGGGCAAACACATCACGGCCTGCTCGACATCGCGTACCTGCGTCCGATTCCCAACATCGTCGTGATGGCGCCGAAGGATGAGGGCGAGATGCGCGACATGATGTTTACGATGCTGGAGCACACGGGACCGGTGGCGATGCGTTATCCGCGCGGCAACGGCGTCGGTGCTTCGATCGATCGCGAGCCGCGGCTACTCGAAATCGGCAAAGGAGAGATACTGCGCGATGGTGGTGAAGTCGCGATCGTTGCGTACGGCGCGATGGTCCACCCGTCACTCGCGGCCGCCGACCGCCTCGCAAAAGATCGAATCGAGACGACGGTTGTGAATGCGCGCTTTGTGAAACCGCTCGACACGCCGTTGCTGCTGGCGCTCGCGCGCACGAAACGATTGATCGTCACGGTTGAAGAAGCGTATCTGGCTGGTGGTTTCGGATCTGCAGTGATGGAGCTGCTCGAAGAGAACGGTTTGCAGGACCAGGTTCGCGTGGTTCGCATGGGCATCCCGGACCGCCTCATCACCCACGGCGACGCGAAGTTGTTGCTGGCGAAGTATGGCCTCGATGCTGACGGCATCTACACGCGCGTGCGAGAGAGTGTCGAAGTCCTCGACGACCGCCGCGCTCGGACGAGAATTTAGCCACAAAAAGCACAAAAGGCACAAAATTGAAATTTCCTTTTTTGTGCCTTTTGTGCTTTTTGTGGCTAACTCTTTCATGTGCCTTTTTGCGGCAATGGTCTTGATTTAGTGCACGAAATCGGAAGGTTTTAGTGCTTCTCCCCGCCTGATCTCCCCAAAACAAGTCGCTTTCCGTCTGGCCTCGTGATTGCAAACCGTTTCGAGGTTAACGATGAAGGATTACGTAGAGCCACATTTCAACGACGAGCAAACACTACTATCCGCGCGGCGCGTTGTGCCTTTGGAGAAGATTGAGGCGAAGGCGCGACATCGCAGGCAGTGGTTTCTCGGTACTGCTTTCGCAATCGCGATGATGCTTGGTGCGGGGTCAGCGCTGGTCGCGTCGTATGTGAAGCTGCGCAAGGCTCCTCAAGCCGCAATCGAAGTTGCGGACGACCCGGATGTTGCGCCGGTCGCTGTAGTGGAGAGCACTCCGAGTCCTACACCAAGTCCCGAAGAGGAAGTTGCTGAAACTACACTGCCAGTAACGGCCAGGAAAGAACCAAAGCGGAGACCAGTTCCAGCGCCATACGATCCCGAACCCGTAGACGATCGTAATGTGCGACAGGCGAACGAAGTAGAACAGCTACAACAAATTCGCGATGCCGTGCTTTACGACGAGTGGCAGGAGCGACGTGCACGACGTGTGCAACGACGCGAGCGTCGCCGCGCAGAGCGTTACAACCACCGCGATCTTTCCAACCTTGACGAAATCTTCGAAGGTCGACGCCGCCGTTCAGATCGTCCATAAAACACATGTATTGACGGAATGGTGATCGAATGGCATCATCACATCGCTGCGGTCAACATTGTTGTCGCCCCGATTTAAAACTCACAAATTAATAACCCGACACCTATTAAACTGATCTGATTTCCGCGCGATGCAAGCGCGTTGTGGTGAACATCATGAAGAGGCAGATGTTTCGTGAGCGGGAGTGTATTCACCGTGAGGAGGGAGCCGACGGTGATTTCTATAATGGGGTGTTCTACCTGCAAGCCTTGCAGCGGTTGCGTGTTGACGAGGCCGTGAAGATGGCGGGTAAAGTGACTTCTTTTTTCTGGTCTGATGCGCCGCAGATCATTGTTTGGTTGTGCGAGGAATGCGCGGCGGAGCTCAGCTTGAGCGAGACGCCGAGGGCTTTGACAAAACGAGCGTAGACGGGATTCGCAGGATATATTAATCCTGTGAAGCGTGAGCGAATAGACAAACTGCTTGTCGAGCGAGGTCTCGCTGAGTCGCGCACGAAAGCCCAGGCGATGGTCATGGCGGGCGTCGTGCTTGTTGACGAGCAGCGCGTTGAAAAACCTTCCCACCTGTTCGATCCAAACTCAGCAATTCGTATCAAGGGCGGCGACCATCCGACGAGTCGTTACGTCGGTCGCGGCGGTCTGAAGCTCGAGGCAGCATTGCGCGAGTTTCAGATCGACGTCACAGGACTGACGTGTCTCGACGTTGGCGCTTCGACCGGCGGGTTTACTGATTGTCTGCTGCAACATGGGGCTTCGAGAGTTGTGGCGCTGGACGTTGGTCACAATCAGATCGATTGGCGACTGCGAAACGATCCGCGGGTTGAGGTGCGTGAAGGCGTGAATGCGCGTTACCTGACGCCGGAAGATTTCCCGGGCAAGTTTGATCTGGCGGTGATGGACGTGTCGTTTATCTCTGCGACGAAGGTTTTGCCGGCCATCGTACGGTTACTCGTTGACGGAGGAGCGATCGTGACGCTGATCAAGCCGCAGTTTGAGGTTGGACGCGGCGAAGTTGGCGGCGGCGGTGTCGTTCGTGACGCCGCGAAGCGCGCGCGCGTTGTTGAAGAAGTGAACGACTCGGCACGCACGCTTGGCCTCGAAGTTGTGAATGTGATCGAGTCGCCGATCCAGGGTGCGGAAGGCAATGTGGAATATCTAGCTCTGTATAGAGTTAACTAGATGAATGAACAAGTCAGAAATGACTATTCATTCTTCTGACTGCGGGGGGCCCTGATTTGGATTTTTCTCTGTGGCTCTTTGCGTATCTCCGCGTCCTCTGCGTTGAAATAGCCATTAAACGCAGAGATCGCAAAGATACGCAGAGGGCCGCAAAGGAGTACTTCTTAAATTAGGCACTACCTTCTGACTTGTTCTCTCTTGGTAGAAGCGCGGTTGTGTCTTATCATCCCGCTGCCCACTTCAAACCATGTCGTCAATCAAGCGGATAGGAATAGTCCTTAAACCGCATCAACCTCAGGCACTGAAGACCATCTGCGATCTGGTCGTGTGGCTTGCGGAGCGCGGCATCACGCTCGTCGGTGGTCCAGACCTCGAACGCGAGCGCATCGAACACGAGACCGGCTGCCCGGTCCCCCAGGTTGAGCACGACAATCTCGCTGCCGACGTCGATCTCATGCTCGTCCTGGGCGGCGACGGCACCATGATCGCCACTGCGCGCATGATCGGCGATCAGGAAGTGCCGGTTCTCGGCGTCAACTACGGCGGACTCGGTTATCTCGCGGAGTTTCGCATTGAAGAGCTCTACAGCGCGCTCGAGTCGATCCTCGAGGCAAACTACCGTCTCGATCGACGCGTCATGCTTGCTGTCGAGCACAGTCGTGGCTACGATCCACCGAACACATATCGCGTCCTGAACGACGTGGTCATCAACAAGTCGGCACTCGCACGCATCATCGAGATCGAAGCTTATCTCAACAGCCAGTTCGTCAACTCGTTTCGCGCCGACGGTCTGATCGTCTCAACACCGACCGGCTCGACTGCTTACAATCTTTCCGCGGGTGGACCAGTTATCTTTCCGTCCATGAATGCCGTTGTGATAACTCCGATCTGCCCATTTACGCTTTCGAATCGTCCGATCGTCGTGCCTGACGATGCCGAGATCGAGTTGTTACTGAAGACAGACAATGAAGACGTGACTTTGACGCTCGACGGGCAGGTTGGTTTCCCGTTGGAGGTCGCGGACCACGTTAAAATTCGCAAGAGCCGCACGACGTTCAATCTCATTCAGCCAAGCAATCGAAACTACTTCGACGTTCTGCGCGACAAGTTGCGCTGGGGTCGTTAATCTCAAAGACACACATGCCTGAAAAAAGAGACAACCCAAACCTAATCGAGCGAGATGCGTTCGAACGTGAAGTAGGAACCGATCTTGACGAAGAGACGCCAGACAAGCCGAAGGGCATACCGCTTCACACCAAGATCCTGATTGGTCTCGCGCTCGGCGTGATCGCCGGGGTCTCGGTAAATGAAGCCCTTGGCGGCGATCATCCGAAAGTTGTCTGGATTGTCGACAACATCACGCAGCCGGTGGGCCAACTATTCCTCCGCTTGCTGCTGATGATTGTCGTTCCACTCGTGTTTTCTTCGCTCGTGGTCGGCGTCGCAGGCATCGGCGATATTCGTAAACTCGGGCGCGTCGGTCTCAAGTCGTTCGGCTATTGTCTCGTGATTTCCGCGATCTCAGCCGTGATCGGCATCACGCTCGCCAACACAATTAAGCCTGGCAAGCGTATCGATCCCACCACCGCCGCCGCGTTGCAGCAACGTTATGCGACCGACGCGACAAAGAGCGTCGAAGCAGCGAAACAAGCGAGCAGCACGACGCCGAAGCCGTTGATGGCTTTCGTGGAAACGATTGTTCCGAAGAACCCGTTTTTTGCAGTCGCCGGCAAAGAAGACGCGAACATGCTGCACCTCATGTTCTTTGCGCTCATGCTCGGCATTGCGATCACGTTGATTCCGGAAAGTGTGACTGGACCAGTGTTGCGTGTGCTCCAAGGTGTTTACGAGATCACGGCGAAGATCATCGAGATCATCATGAAGTTTGCGCCGTACGCCGTCGCATGCCTGTTATTCAACAACACGGCGCGTTTCGGCCTGGACCTGCTGCAAGCGCTCGCCTGGTTTGTCGCGACTGTGCTGTTCGGCCTGGCCCTGCACATGTTCGGCGTCTACTCGCTATCGGTTTATTTTCTGTCGCGCATCTCGCCGCTCGAATTCTTCCGCCGCATAAAGACGGTAATGTTGACTGCGTTTTCGACGTCGTCATCGAATGCGACACTCCCGACGGCGTTGCGTATTTCAGAACAAAACCTGGGCGTGCCACCGCAGATCAATAGTTTCGTTTTGACTGTCGGCGCGACTGCGAATCAAAACGGCACCGCGTTGTATGAAGGCGTGACGGTGTTGTTTCTGGCCCAGCTCGCGGGCGTGGATCTGTCGTTGGGCCAACAGCTAATGGTCGTCTATCTCGCGATACTCGGCGGCATCGGCACGGCGGGTATCCCGTCGGGCTCGATTCCATTTATCATCGGCGTGCTCGTGACGATCGGTGTGAACCCGGCATTGATCGCGATCATCCTGGGCGTGGATCGAATACTCAACATGTGTCGCACGACGTTGAACGTTACCGGCGATATCACTGCTGCGACTTACGTGGCGCGTTCTGAAGGCTACGAATTATTGAAGCCGCACGAGACCGCTTTAGCCGCAGATTAGTAACAGCCGTGTCACAATCTACGCATACGGTTTGCATTAGAATTCTGCCTCACTCTCGGCATTGATGAGGTGATGGACGATGGTTCTTCCGCTGTGGGACGACAATAGTGACAGGCAAACGACGCCGATCGTCAACTATGCGATCATCGCGCTAAATATTTTTGTCTTTGTTGTCTTGCAGGGGCTTGGCAGTAACGACCAGTTCACCTATTCGTTCTCCACCGTACCGGCGGAGATTCTTCAAGGCCACGACATCGTCACACCGGCCCGCGTAGTCCAGTACATGGGTCAACGCATGGTCATTCCCGGTCTCGGCCCGACGCCGGGTTCGGTCTACTTCACGTTATTCACGTCGATGTTTATGCACGGCGGCTTCATGCACCTTATCGGCAACATGCTCTTCCTCTGGATCTTCGGCGACAACATCGAGGATCGTTTGGGCCACGTGAAGTATTTGATCTTTTACTTGCTATGCGGCGTGATTGCTTCGTTAGCCCATGTGTTTACGACCGGTGTTTTCGCGACGAGTGAAAACGCATTGCTGGTCCCGAGTCTTGGCGCTTCGGGCGCGATCTCCGGTGTGCTCGGCGGTTACATTCTCCTGCATCCGAAACGGCGCGTCACTGTGATCCTTTTCCGGTTTTTGACTGACGTACCGGCGTATGTCGCGATCGGGATCTGGTTTGCGTTCCAGTTGATCAGCGGGCTCGGCATGTTTGGTGGCGGATCGCAATCAGGTGGCGTTGCGTACGCGGCGCACGTCGGCGGCTTCCTTGCGGGACTGGTATTGATCAAGTTTTTTGATATGGGCGCGAGCCGCCGCACTCGCGAGTATTAGTAATAAAAAGATGAATCCAACAAATCAGCAATGTCTCGATATTCAATCGACGCCACGAGCGGAGATGAATCTGTTTACGCTCGATACATTCGCCTACGAGTTTCCCGGCAAAGAGATCAAGATCAATTTCGAGATCACCGAGTTTACGGCGATCTGCCCGTTTTCGGACTTCCCTGACTTTGCCACGATACGCATTGAATATGTTCCTAACGAGCGCTGTATTGAGTTGAAGAGTTTGAAGCTCTACATCAACTCGTTCCGCAACGTAAAAATCTTTCACGAGCACGTCATCAACATCATTCTCGAAGACTTCGTCGCCGCCTGCGATCCGCTGCGCGTCGATATCGAAGGCGATTTCCACGTGCGCGGCAACATCAAGACCATAGTAAAAGCGAGCTATACACATCCACAGATTACACAGAAGAACAATCTGTGAAATCTGCGGATGAAAAAATGCTTCCCGGTTTGTGGCGGCGTTATCGCGGGTTGCCGCGCAACGTGTTTGCGATCGGCCTGGTGAGCCTGCTCAACGATGCGTCGAGCGAGATCATCTACCCGCTGCTGCCGATCTTTCTCGCGAGCAGCTTAGGCGCCTCGGCGAGGGCGATCGGCACGATTGAAGGGCTCGCCGAGTCGATCTCGAGCCTGCTAAAACTCTTCGCCGGTTATCTCAGCGATCGTTTAGCGAAGCGAAAGTTTCTGGTCGTCTTCGGCTATTCAGTTGCTTCGATTGCACGGCCGCTGCTTGCGTTCGCGCAAACGTGGACTCAGGTGCTCGTGATTCGACTCACGGATCGCGTCGGCAAGGGAATCAGAACCGCGCCACGTGATGCGATGATCGCCGACACCGTTCGTGTCGAACAGCGCGGCATTGCGTTTGGCTTTCATCGCGCGATGGATCACGCGGGCGCTGTTGTCGGCCCGCTTGGTGGTTACCTGCTCGTCATACTCTTCGTCGCTAACGCCAAATCTCCGACCATAAGTGAGTTTTCGAAGATTTTTCTGGCTGCGTCAATCCCGGCGCTGATCGCCGTGCTTGTCGCGATATTCTTCATGCGCGAGTCGCTGCCACAGCCATCGCCCGAATCTGAGATCAAGACTCTTTCGTTGCGCGGCTTTGATAGCAACTTCAAACGCTTTCTACTCGTGCTCGCGCTCTTCACACTTTCCAACTCGTCCGACAGTTTTCTGATTCTGCGAGCGATGGATTCAGGCGTGTCAGTCGCAGTGATCCCGTTGTTGTGGGCGGCGCATCACGGCATGAAGGTGTTGAGCTCGTTGTTCGGCGGCGACCTCTCGGATCGTCTCGGGCGCAAGCGATTGATCGTTGCGGGATGGATTTTGTATGCTGCAGTTTACGCGGGGTTTGCTTTCGCGACGCACCAGGCTTCACTCTGGGTCCTGTTCCTCGTTTACGGCATCTACTTCGGTCTCGCAGAAGGCGCTGAGAAAGCGCTCGTGGCAGATTTAGTGCGGCCCGAGCAACGCGGAACGGCGTACGGCTTGTACAATCTCGCATTCGGAATAACGGTTTTTCCGGCATCGCTTCTGATGGGTATGATTTGGGACTGGAAGGGACCGGCAGTCGCGTTTCTCGTCAGCGCGTTCATGGGCGCAACGGCCGCGCTGCTGCTGCTCATCCTTGTGAAACCGCATCCCGTTTTACAGGAAAGGATTATTGAATGAGACGGCGAGTGTTGACGCCACATCCGGGCTTGGCAACGGGAATCGGTTACTACCTCAGCGGCATGGAGGAAGTGCGCGCCCAGGTCGTCGCGGCGGTGAAAACCATTCCCGACGATTTGATCGGCAAGCCTGCGTTTCTCGGCGCGCACTCCATCGGCGGTCTCGTGTTGCACATCGGCGAAGCCGAGTGGTTCTGGATGCAGATGGTCGTCAGCGGCCACAAGCTCACCGAGGAAGACAAGCAGGCTGCGTACTGGGACGTGCTCGATGATTTTGACGGTGTGGCGCGCAATGGTTACACGACGGATTTTTGCCTGAAAGAGATCGATCTCATTCGCAACCAAACGCGCGACGTGCTCTTCTCATACAACGACAAGGATCTCGAGCGCATCATCAGCTTCGAAAGAAATGGTGAGACGACGGAATACAACCTGCGCTGGATCCTGCACCGTTTGATCGATCACGAAGCCCAGCACAAAGGGCAGATTTTTATGTTGAAGCGACTGATGGCGTTATAGGTCCTATCGGTCCTATAGGACTTATATTTTTTTGATGAACTACGAGCTAATTAAAACCTCCGATGAGCTTCGGAAAGCAATCGAAACACTCGCAACGCAACCGGTGGTCGGTCTCGATACCGAAACCACCGATCTCGATCCCTACACCTCTCGTTTACGACTGATCCAGCTCGCCACCACGGATCGCGTCTACATCGTCGACTTCGATCATTTCGCAAACGGCATCGCCAATGAAGCACTCGCGCCACTGCGCCGGCTGCTCGAAGCACCGCGCCCGATCAAGGTCGCGCACAACGCAAAATTCGACGCGAAGTTTATCAAGCACAACCTCGGCGTCGATCTCGGCGGACTATTCGACACGCTGCTTGCGAGCCAACTCGTCGGCGCGGGCGACATCGAAGAGCGTCACGGTCTCGATACGGTCGCAAGTCGCTATCTGAACGAAGT
>Ga0105238_10003650_pt1 | contig 15344 bp, 13 predicted proteins | sample KBSC34metaG_FD_81526 | JGI IMG/M metagenome (GOLD analysis project Ga0105238, IMG submission 81526) | Corn rhizosphere microbial communities from Kellogg Biological Station, Michigan, USA - KBS C3-4 metaG | ecosystem: Host-associated > Plants > Roots > Rhizosphere > Soil | place: Michigan, USA... | reverse complement strand
GGTCCCGTCATCCCCGGCATGCCCACTCTCCACAGCCACGCCTTCCAGCGCGCCATGGCAGGGCTGACCGAGCAGACCGGCACGGAGGAGGGGGCGGGGGACGACAGTTTCTGGACCTGGCGCAAGCTGATGTATGGCTTCGTCGGCCGCCTCAGGCCCGAGCAGGTGGAGGCCATTGCCGGCCAGCTCTATGTCGAGATGCTGAAATCGGGCTACACCGCCGTCGCCGAGTTCCACTACCTGCATCACGATCCCGCCGGCGCCCCTTATGGCGACCTGGCGGAAATGTCCGAGCGGGTCGTCGCCGCGGCCAGGGCGACGGGCATCGGCCTCACCATGCTGCCCGTGCTCTATGGCGCCGGGGGCTTCGGCGGCAAGCCCGCCACCGAGGGCCAGCGACGCTTCCTCAACGATCCCCAGCGCTTCCTGGAGCTGATCGGACTGCTCCGGGGGCGCCATGGCGCCGATCCGCAGATCCGCATCGGCATCGCGCCGCATTCGCTGCGCGCCGCCACGCCGGAGATGCTGGACGCCACGGTCGCCGGGCTTCGCGCCCAGGATCCGACGGCGCCGATCCATATCCATATCGCCGAGCAGACGAAGGAGGTCGAGGATTGCCTCGCCTGGTCCGGCCAGCGGCCGGTGGAATGGCTGCTCGCCCATCAGCCTGTCGACCAGCATTGGTGCCTGGTCCATGCCACCCATATGACCGAAAGCGAGACGCAAGCTCTCGCGGCCTCGGGCGCCGTCGCCGGGCTTTGCCCGACCACGGAGGCCAATCTGGGCGACGGCTTTTTTCCCGCCGCGGCCTTCTTTGCGGCCCAGGGGCGCTTCGGCATCGGCTCCGACAGCCATATCTCCGTCAGCCCGATCGAGGAGCTGCGCTGGCTGGAATATGGCCAGCGCCTCGTTACCCGGCGGCGCAATGTGCTGCTGCCCCGCGACGGCAGCGGACGCAATCGGTCCGGCGGGCATGTCGGCGCGGCGCTCTATCGCGCGGCGCTCGAGGGCGGCGCTTTGGCCGCAGGCCGGCCGCTCGGCCGGATCGCGCCGGGCGCCCGGGCCGATCTCGTGGTCCTCGATCCCGATGCGCCGCTGCTGCTGGGGCGCAGCGGCGATACGCTGCTGGACGCCCTGGTCTTCGCCGGCAATCAGAACCCGGTGCGCGACGTCTTCGTCGGCGGGCGGCAGCTGGTGGAGGCGGGGCACCATATTGCCGAGCATGACGTGCTGGCCCGCTTCCGCGGCGCGATGAAGGCGCTCCTGGATTGAGCCGGGTCGCAACGGCGATACATTGCGCCGGAATGGGGCCGCACGGCCCTCGGCCGGCGCGCCTATGCTCCGCCACCTTGATGAGGAGATTTTGATGGCGCGCGACGTTCAGCGCAATCGCGAGCGGCGGACCCGTGGCGGCGCCCTGAAGCAGCTGCCCTGGCGGAATTACCGCAATCCCTACAAGCCCATCGAGGTCCTGCAGGAGGAGCAGATCGAGCGCATCCATGACGCCTCGATGAAGATCCTCGAGGTCAACGGCATCGAGTTTCTCGACGCCGGCGCGCGCGACCGGCTGAAGGCGGCAGGGGCCGATGTCGAGTCAGGCGGGCTTCGCGTCCGCTTCGACCGCGAGATGGTCATGGAGCATGTCGCCAAGGTCCCTTCGGAGGTGAAGCTGCATGCGCGCAACCCCGAGCGCAGCCTGATCTTCGGCGGCAATCACATCAATTTCGGCTCGGTCGCCAGCGCCCCCAATGTCTCCGATCTCGACCGCGGCCGCCGGCCGGGAAATTTCGCCGATTACTGCGATCTCCTGAAGCTCTGCCAGAGCCTGAACATCGTCCAGTTCATCGCGGGCTATCCCGTCGAGCCCGCGGATATCCCGCCCGCGACGCGCCATCTCGATGCGCATTACGCCGCCATCACGCTGACGGACCGGATCTGGCATCCCTATAGCCTCGGGCGCGAGCGTATCGCCGATGCCATCGAGATGATCCTGATCGCCCGCGGCATCGACCGCGAGCAGCTCGCGCGCGAGCCCGGCATCTTCTCGATCATCAACTCCAACTCGCCGCTGCGTCTCGACGGGCCCATGCTTCAGGGCATGACCGAGATGGCGCTGCATGCCCAGCCCATCGTGATGACGCCCTTCACCCTCAGCGGCGCCATGGCGCCGGCCACCATCGCCGGGGCGCTGGCCGAGCAGAATGCCGAGGCGCTGGCCGGCATCACCTATATGCAGGTGGTGGCGCCGGGCTGCCCGGTCATGTATGGCGGCTTCACCAGCAATGTCGATATGAAGACCGGAGCGCCGGCCTTCGGCACCCCGGAATATACCCGCGCGGCCATGGCGGGCGGGCAGCTCGCCCGGCGCTACAAGATCCCCTACCGCTCCTCCAATGCCTGCGCCGCCAATGCCGTCGATGCCCAGGCGGCCTATGAATCCGAGATGTCGGTCTGGGGCGCGGTCATGGGCCATGCCAATATGATCATGCATGGCGCCGGCTGGATGGAGGGCGGCCTCGTCGCCAATTACGAGAAGATGATCCTCGACGCCGAGATCCTCCAGGGCATGGGCGAGTTCATGCAGCCCATCGTGGTGGACGACGACACCCTGGCGCTGGACGCCATCACCGAGGTCGGGCCCGGCGGGCATTTCTTCGGCGTCGGCCATACGCTGGAACGCTATGAAACCGCCTTCTATTCACCGATCCTCTCGGACTGGCGGAATTTCGAATCCTGGCGCGAGGCCGGCGCGCTCACCGCCGACCAGCGGGCCAATGCGATCTGGAAGCAGCTCCTGGTCGACTACCAGCAGCCGCCGCTCGATCCCGCCAAGGACGAGGCCCTGAAGGAATTCGTCGAGCGCCGCCGGCGCGAAGGCGGCGTCAGCAGCTGAGCGAAATTCCTCGCTCACTGGCGCCCTTACGCGAAGGCGTTATTGCATCTACGCATGATCGAGATTGCGGCCATCGCTGAGATTCCCCGGGAAGGTTTCCGCGCACCGCCCTGACGCTGATGTTTTTTAGTCGCGGACCGGTTCGACCAGCGGCGCCGTGGCCTCCGGCGGGATGACGGGCGTCGTCGGTTGCTGCTCCTGAGGCTTTGGCGAGGGACGCCGCGTCATGCGGTAGAGCGCGAAGAAGGCGAGGAAGAGAAACCCGACCGCCAGATAGCCCCAATAGGCGCGGGGGCCGAGCCATTCCATCAGCACGCCATTGGTGAAGGGCCCTCCGATGGCACCGATGCCGTAAAGCAGGATCAAGGTGCCGCTCGCCGCCACCATCTGCTCCGGCTTCAGGAAATCGTTGGTATGGGCGACGCAGAGGGAATAGAGCGGCATGGAGGTGCCGGCGAAGAGAAAGGCGGCGACGATCAGGACCGGCAGGGAATAGCTGGCGGCGAACATCGCAACGATGGCGAGCACGGTCGAGGCGAAGGCGGCGACCGTCAGCAGGCGCCGCCGGTCGAATTTGTCAGAAAGCCGGCCGATCGGCCATTGCAGGGTGGCACCGCCCAAGATGGCCGCGATCAGGAACAGCGAGACCTGCTCCGTCGTGAGCCCGATGCGATGGCCGAAGATCGCGCCCATGGAGAAGAAGGCGCTCTGGGCCATGCCGATGGCGAGGGTGCCGATCGTGCCCAAGGGCGAGATGCGATAGAGCTGGCGCAGGCCGACATGCCGCGGGGCGGCCACCGCCGGCGCCTGCTTGGCGGTCAGCAAGGTCGGTACGACAGCCACCGAGATCAGCAGAGCCACCAGGGCGAAGGATTCGAAGCCGGCGGGCGAGAACAGATTGAGCAGGCCTTGGCCGCCGATCAGCCCGGCATATTGGGTCAGCATGTAAACCGAGAAGAGCCGGCCCCGCGTCTCATTGCTGCTGCGGTCGTTGATCCAGCTCTCGGCGACCACATAGAGGCCGGCGTAGCAGAAGCCGCTGATGATCCGCGAGAGGAGCCAGACCGCGGGATAGACGAAGAGCGAGGCCAGGATCACGGCCACGGTCGCCATGGCGGCCAAGGCGGCGAAGATCCGGATATGGCCGACGCTGCGCACGCCGCGGGGGGTGAGCAGGGAGCTCGCGAGAAAGCCGATGTAATAGCCGGACATGAGCCCGCCCATGACCGTGCTCGAGAAGTCCTCGAGGCTCCCGCGTAGGCCGAGAAGGCTCGACAATAGGCCGTTGCCGGCCATTAGCAGGACGATGCCGAGGAGGAGGGCCCAGACCGGTCTCAGGAGGGCAAGCATGACGATCCATCCGGCCGGGAGCGGCCGCGCTTAGCCTACAGCGGAAATCCCTGGCCTGCGAAGGGATGTACCGGCGGTTCCTTGCCGGTCAGGAGATAGCGGCGGAAGAGCTCGCCATAGCCGGCGATGATGTAGCCGCCATTGGCCTGGTCGAGCTCGGCCTGGCGGAGGCGATAGCGGGCGGGCCGGCGGTACCAGGGGGTCGCCGGCTCGGCATGATGGAGGGCATGGAAATTGTTGAAGGTGTAGACGAAGGCCAGGACCGGATGGGCTCGCACCGTGGCGATGCGCTCGCCCACGGGAAGGGCGGCCTGATGCTCGGCATAGGAGCGCAGCAGGGTCAGCGACAGGCCGGGATAGACGTAGAGCAGGAGATACTGCCAGAGCGGGATATGGCAGACCGCCAGGACCCAGAGCAGGACCACCGCCACGGCCGGCAGATGATGCAGCCAGCGGGCGATGTAGCTGCGGTCGCCGACCCGGATGGCGACCTGGAGATAGCGGGCGGCGCGCCAGACGATATAGAGCGGGCCGAGGATGAGCCGGCCGGCGAGGGTGGTGAGGGCCTGCCGGACGAGGCGGTGGACAGGTCCCAAGGCGCCCCAGATCGTGGGCGTCAGATAGTTCGACTCCGGATCGGTCAGCGGGCAGGTCAGATTCTCGTCCCGGTGGTGGGTCAGATGGGCGTCGCGATAGACGCTGTAGGGCAGCCAGAGCCAGAGCGAGGGGAAGACGGTGAGTTCGCAGATCCAGGCCTCCCGCGAGGGAAAGCCATGGACGGCCTCATGCTGGAGCGAGCCGTGCAGGGCGATGATGTAGCCGCCGAGCGGGGCGATCACCCACCAGGGCAAGGCGTTGTGAAACCAGGTGAGGAGTCCGAAGGAAAGGTAGATGCCAAAAGCCAGTCCGATCGTCGGCAGGTCGATGGAAACGGTTTCAGACCGAAAACTCATAAAGAATCCAGTAACGATTAGTCGCCGGGGAGGGCAAGAGGCATATGCTCACCAAACCCCGCAATATGTTGCCTATCCTCCGCTCTGGTGACAAAATACAGCATGAGCCAAAGGCCGGATCGGCGCGATCTGCTGCAGATGTTCCGCGGCCGCCTGAGCGAGGCCATGGCCCGGGGCCGGCTGACCCAGGCAGCGCTCGCGCGCCGGGTCGGGCTCGATCGCTCCACGCTGGCTCAGTTCCTTTCCCCCGGCAACAAGCGGCTGCCCCGTGCCGACACCCTGGCCGCGCTCGCCCTCGACCGTCAGGTCAGCGTCGACTGGCTGCTGGGCCTGGCCCAGGAAGGCGCGCTGGGGGCGGCGTTGCTGCCCCAGCCTATCGAGATCGAGATGGGCGGGCATGTCCCCGCCGATGAACGGCTCGACCGCTGGTTCGCCGAGGCGGTGGGCTACAAGGTGCGCTACGTCCCGACCTCGCTGCCGGACCTGCTGAAGACCGACGAGGTCATCCGGCATGAGTTCCGCGATGCGGCCCCGGCGATCCCGCGGACCCGGATCGCGGTTGCGAGCGAGCAGCTGGCGACCCAGCGCCGGCCGGAGAGCGATCTCGAGGTCTGCAGCTCGCGCCAGAGCATCGAGAGCTTCGCCCGCGGGGAGGGGATCTGGCGGGAGCTCGACATCGAGCTCCGGGAGCGCCAGCTCGACCATATGACCGCGCTGGTCAGCGAGCTCTACCCGACCTTCCGCTGGTTCCTCTATGACGGGCTCCTGCGCTATGCGGCGCCCATGACAATTTTCGGGCCGAAGCGGGCCGCGGTCTATGTCGGTGACCTCTATCTCGTGCTCAACAGCACCGAGCATATCCGGGCACTCGCCGCGCGCTTCGACGACCTCATCCGACATGCTGTGGTGCAGCCGCCCGATGTGGTTAAATGGCTCGGGGGATTGTCACGCGAGCTTGCCTCGTCGAGGCGGCGAGCGACGTCGAAGAGTGGGATGAAGCATGGCGCAAGATGACAAGGCGGCCGTGCGGGCAAGAGGACATTGCCTGTGCGGAGCGATCGAGATCGAGATTCGCGGACCCCTGCGCGACGTGGTGGTCTGCCACTGCGGGCAATGCCGCCGCCAGCACGGCGCCCCGCCCGGCTATACGGCGGCCCTCTGGCCCAATGTGACGATCCACGGCGAGAAGAACTTGAAGTGGTACCAGTCCTCGCCGGAGGCCCGGCGCGGCTTCTGCCGCGCTTGCGGCTCGAGCCTGTTCTGGGAGCCGATCGGCCAGGGGCGCGTCTCCATCGCCGCGGGCTGCCTGGTCAAGCCGACCGGCCTGCGCACGGTCCGCCATATCTTCGTCGCCGAGAAGGCCGACTTCGACGAGATCACCGACGGGCTCGAGCAATTGCCGCATTCCATGTCGGCCGCGGCGGCCTTGCCGCCCCCGCCCACCACGGTGGATGCATGATGGGGGGTGGATGCATGAGGGGGATGGCCGCGTGAGCGCGCGCAAGACCAGCGGCGGCTGCCTCTGCGGCGCCGTCCGCTATGAGATCGAGGGACCGCTGCCGCCGCCCTCGGCCTGTCACTGCAGCCAGTGCCGCCGTCATCACGGCGCGCTGGGTATCTACACCTTGGCGCCGGCGGAGCGCTACAAGATCAAGGGCGATCGCAACCTCGCCTGGTTCGAATCCTCGCCCGGCATCCGGCGCGGCTTCTGCCGCGTCTGCGGCTCGAAGCTGTTCTGGGAGCGGATCGGGAGCGGGCAGCTCGACGTGACCATGGGCAGCATCGACCCGCCCAGCGGGCTGAGGATCGGCCGGCATATCCATCTCGAGGATGCCGGCGACTACTACGATCCGCCCAGCCGCTAGTCCGCCGAACCCTCTGCGCGCCATAGCATGAGCATCGCCAGCCTGCCGATGTACGACCTGCCGGAGGCGTCCGGCGCCACGGAGGAATTGTGGCAGGGCCTGGCGCGGCATCTCAGACAAGCCGGGATCGAGGACGTGCCGGGCGAGCTCCTCCGACGGCCGCGGTTGCCCGAACATTGGCTGGCGCCCGATCTGCTGTTCAGCCAGACCTGCGGCTATCCCTTGCGCAACGCTATCAAAGGCCGCGTGCGGCTCATCGCCACGCCCTGCTATGACGCGCCGGGCGCCGAGGGGCCGAATTATCGCAGCCTGGTGTTGGTGCGCGCCGATGCCCGCGAGCAATCTTTGGCCGAGCTCAAGGGCGCGACCGTGGCCTTCAACTCCACGGATTCCCAATCCGGCTACAACGCGCTGCGCTTCCTCGTCGCCCCGCTCGCCAAGGACGGCCGCTTCTTCGGCAAGACCATGGAGACCGGCGGCCATGCCCTCAGCCTCGCCGCTGTCGCCGCGGGCGAAGCGGATGTTGCCGCGGTGGATTGCGTCTCCTATGCGCTCTTCCAGCGCTACCGCCGCCCGCAATTGGAGAAGGTGAGGGTGCTCTGCAGCACGCCTTCGGCGCCGGGGCTGCCCTATGTCACGGCCGGCGACAGCGATTCCGCGTGGGTTGCAAAGCTCCGCGACGGCCTGAGGGCCGCCATGGTCGATCCCGCGCTCGCCGCCGCGCGCCAGGCGCTGCTCTTGCGCGATGTCATGCTTCTGCCGGATTCGGCTTATGAGCGGATGGACGAGATGGAAGCCGCCGCGATCGCACGGGGTTATCCGGCGCTGGGCTGAGAACTGCTACTTTTCGTTGCTCGGATGAGGTATGAAGCAGGTGGGCGCGATCGCAGCAGATCGCGGTCCCCGATGCCGGCGTCCGGAATCAACCCGCGGCGCCCAAAAGGCGGCTAGGTGCCGTTCGCTTTCCCCTGAGTTCTGGAAGAACCAGCGGCTGCGCCAGATGGCAACGTCGCTGTGGCGGAACCTGCTCTGCGCCTGAGCCGCGGCGGCGCAGGATTTGCGAACGCCTGTCGCCAGGAGAGGGTCGTCGCCGCGCATCACAAATCCTGAAGGATTGGCAGCTTGAATCGGAATTCCAAAGGCATTCGGCACAAGTCCGGCAAGCTCCCGCCGGAGGGCCGCTTTCAGCTGATCCTGATCAAGCCGTCGCATTACGACGACGACGGCTATGTGATCCAGTGGTTTCGTTCGGTGATGCCATCGAACTCGCTGGCTGCGCTCTATGGGCTTGCGATCGACGCCGCCGAGCGCCAGGTGCTGGGGCCGGATGTGTCCATCGACGTGACGCCGATCGACGAGACCAATACGCGGATAAGGCCGGCGAAGATCATCGCCCAGCTCCGGCGGCATGGCGGCTTCGGCCTGGTCGGTCTCGTCGGCGTCCAATCGAACCAGTTTCCCCGCGCCATGGACATTGCCCGTCCGCTGCGGGCCGCCGGCGTGCCCGTGGTCATCGGTGGGTTTCATATCTCCGGCTGCTTGTCGATGCTCACCGAGATGCAGCCTGATATCCAGGAGGCCCTCGACCTGGGGATCAGCCTGTTCGCCGGTGAGGCCGAGGAGCGGCTCGACACCCTGCTGCGCGACGCCGCAAGCGACACGCTGCAGCCGATCTACAATTTTCTCAAGGACCTGCCCTCGATCCAGTCGGCACCGGTGCCGTTCCTGCTGCGCAAGCATGTCAAGCGGACGGCCGGGAACTACTCGACCTTCGATGCCGGCCGCGGCTGCCCGTATCAATGCTCCTTCTGCACCATCATCAATGTGCAGGGTCGGAAATCGCGGCGGCGCTCGCCCGACGACGTCGAGCACATCATCCGACAGAATTGGGCGGAAGGCATTCACCGCTTCTTCATCACCGACGACAACCTGGCCCGGAACAAGGACTGGGAGCCCATTCTCGAGCGCATCATCAAGCTGCGCCGGGAGGAGGGCATCGGCGTCAGCCTGATGATTCAGGTCGACGCGCTGTGCCACAAGATCCCGAACTTCATCGAGAAATGCGCGGCGGCGGGCGTGACCCGTGTCTTCATCGGTATCGAGAGCGTCAACCCTGATACCCTGATCGCCGCCAAGAAGCGGCAGAACAAGATCAGCGAATATCGCAAGCTGCTGCTCGCCTGGAAGGCCGTCGGCGCGGTCACTTACGCCGGCTATATCCTTGGCTTTCCCAACGACACGCCCGAATCCATCCGGCGCGACATCGCGATCATCCAGCGCGAGCTGCCGATCGACATGATGGAGTTCTTCTGCCTGACGCCGCTGCCGGGATCCGAGGATCACCAAATTCTCTACCGCAAGGGGATCGGCATGGATCCCGACATGAACAAGTACGACACCGAACATGCCGTCACGTCGCATCCCATGATGACCCGGACGGAATGGGAGGCGATCTATCGCGCTGCCTGGGGCAGTTATTACTCCCGGGAACATCTGGAACGCATCATGCGCCGAGCGGGCGCGACCGGCATCAATCTGAAGTCGCTCGCCGGTACGCTCCTCCATTTTTCCCAATTCACCGCCGTGGAGAATGTCCATCCTCTGCAGGGCGGCATCTTCCGCCTGAAATTTCGTCGCGATCGCCGTCCGGCGTTTGCGGTCGAGCCGATATGGGCCTTCTATCCCAAGTACCTCTGGCATACCGCCGGCAAGTTCCTGCGCGTCATGCGAGCGGCGCGGCACCTCCATGGCCTGGCGAAGACGATCAAGGACGACCCGCTGAGGGCGGCCTACATGGACCCAGCCCTGACGCCGGCCGTCGAGGAAGATTTGGATTCGCTGGAGTTGTTCAATCAGAATGACGCCGCGCGCAAGTCGGTACGGCATGAGCGGCACCTGCGGGCGTTGACCGTTGCCGCGGCGACCTGATCGGCTCAGTTGCTGTCAGGCCAAGAGCGGCCGTCAGGAGGATTTAAGCCGATTGCGGATTTTCTCGAGGCGCTCCATGCGCCGCTTCGCCTCGCCCCAGCTTATGGCCTGCAGCCGGGCCACGAGGATCTCCGTCAGGGCGGAGAGGGCGCCGAAGGATTCCCAACTCGACGGTATGGCGGTGCGCACCGCGAAGACGTGGCGCGCCACCGCCGCGATCGGCGAGAGCCACTGATCCGTAAACAGCACGATATCCGCTCCCTGGGATGCGGCCTCCTTGGCGAAACGCACCACGTCGTCCTGATAGCGGCGGATGTCGAATACGATCAGGACATCCTTGCTGCCGAAATCCAGGAGATGCTCCACCCAGGTGGCGGTCTGTCCGTCCACCAGCTGGACCCGCGGTCGCAGCTCACGCAGATGGAGATAGAGCTGCAGGGCCACGCTGGCGCTGAACCGGCCACCCACCAGGGAGATGCGCCGGCTCCGGTCGGCCAGGAGATCGAGCGCGCCGTTGAACTCCGACCGCGGCACCTCGCGCAGCGACGCCTCGATATTGGCGACGATGGCGCCGCCATATTGATTGACGAAATCGCCGTCGGGCCACTGTCCCGACGGTCGCGCGCCGATCTTGGCCAGCGGGGCCTGCCCGCGCAGCTCGAGCTCGTCGCGCAGCGCCTGTTGGAAGAGGGGATAGCTGGCAAAGCCGAGCTTCGCCACCAGACGCAGGATGGTGGGGCCGCTGACGCCGGCGCGCTTGGCGAATTGCGCCACCGGCTCCAGACCCGGCACGGGATAATTGGCGAGCAGCGCCAGCGCCGGCTTGCGCTCCGTCGGAGTCAACAAGCCAAGTCCCTGGCGGATCGTCTCCGCGATCGAGAGCTCCGTCTTGCGTTTCATCCCAGCCTTCGTCGTGACATTCGTCACCCCAGGCGCCGCCTCTGGGCGCGCGAACCATCATTACAAATTTGACTTGGAAAATGCATTATGAAATGCTGAATACAAATCGTCAGGGAAGCTTCTTGCCAACCGCGGCGGCGAGTCAAGCCGCGATCGTCGTCGCCATACGCTACCGAGCTGGGCAGATGCGGGAGAGGAGACGGTATGGAGGCTGCGGCTGTTTCGGCGGAAGCGGCGCCCATTCTGGTTACCCGCAACCTCACCAAATCCTTCCGCCGCTTGACCGCGCTCCGGAATCACAGCGTTCAGGTCCGACGCGGCGAAATCGTGGGCGTGATCGGCCCCAATGGCTCGGGCAAGAGCACCTTCTTCAATCTCGTCACCGGATTCCTGAAGCCGAACGCCGGCACCGTGAGCTTCGACGGCAAGGAGATCCAGCATCTGAGCGCGCCGCGGATCGTGCGGCTGGGCGTGGCCCGCACCTTTCAGGGGACGCGGCTTTTTCCCCAGCTCAGCGTGCGCGAGAATTTGCGCGCGGCCGCCCAGCTGCGTCATCGCCTGGGTTTCGCCGATGCCGTTCTGGGTTTGCCGCGCCTGGCCCAGGTCAATCGTGCCGTGGATCAGCTGACGAACGAGATGCTCGACCTGATCGGGTTGCGCGACAGGGCCGATAGCCGCGCCGCCGATCTGCCCTATGGCGATCAGCGCCGGCTGGAGCTTGTGCGGGCGCTGGCGACGCGCCCGCGGCTGCTGATGCTGGATGAGCCGGCCGCCGGCATGAACGCCTCGGAGACGCAAGGCCTCCTCAGGCTCATCGACGATATCCGCCGGCGCTACGATCTCGCGGTCATCGTGGTCGAGCACGACATGGACCTGATCATGAATCTCTGCGACCGGATCCAGGTCCTGGCCCATGGCGAGATCATCTTCGAGGGCAGCCCCGCGGAGGTGCAGGCCAACCCCCGGGTCCGGGAGGTCTATCTTGGCCAAGCCTGAGCGCGCGCGGGACGAGGCGGCCGTGGCCGGCAGAGAGCCCTCGGCCGCGGCCCTGCTCGAGGTCTCCGACCTGCGGGTCAATTACGGCGCGGTGGCGGCGATCCGGGGGGTCAACCTCAGCGTCGCCGCCGGCGAGGTGGTGGCGCTGCTGGGCGCCAATGGCGCCGGCAAGAGCACCATGCTGCGCACCATTTCGGGCCTGTCTCGGCCCCGGACCGGGCGGATTGCGCTTGAGGGGGAGGCGATCCATCGCCTGCCGCCGGCTCGCATCGTGCGCCTGGGGATCGCCCATTGCCCCGAGGGCCGCCGTGTCTTCGGCAGCCTGACGGTGGCGGAGAATTTGCGCCTGGGGGCCGCCGCGCGGGCCGACCGCAGCGGCATGGCCGAGGATCGCGAGCGCATCTATGCCATGTTCCCGATTCTGTCCGAGCGCATGACGCAAGCGGCCGGCACCCTCTCGGGCGGCGAGCAGCAGATGCTGGCCCTGGGACGCGCCCTCATGGCCCGGCCGCGGGTGCTGCTGCTGGACGAGCCGTCGCTGGGCCTGGCGCCGCTGCTGGTGCAGCAGATCTTCCGCACCTTGGCAGAGCTCAAGGCCGGGGGCGTCACGATGCTGCTGGTCGAGCAGAACATAAATCTAGCCCTCGATCTGGCCGATCGGGCCTATGTTCTGCGCACCGGGGAGGTCAGCCTGGCGGGATCGGCCGCCGAGCTGAAGGCCGATTACGAAGCGGTGGCCGCCGCCTATCTGGGGGCGCGGCCATGAGCACCGAACTCTACATCGCCCAGCAGATCATCAACGCCGTCAGTCTCGGCAGCCTCTATGCGCTGGTCGCCATCGGCCTCTCCATGATCTTCGGCATCCTGCGCATGACGAATTTCGCCCATGGCGACATGATGATGGTGGGGGCCTTCGGCACCCTGGTGCTGCAGTTCATGAACCTGGGATTCGGCTGGGCTGTCCTGGGCGGGATCGGCATCGGCGCGTTGGCCGGCGTTGTCGTCGAGCGGGTGGCCTACCGCCCGGTGCGCGGCGCGCCGGAGGTGACCCTGCTGCTCACCAGCCTGGCCGTGACTTACATCCTGGAGAATCTGGGCATCCTGATCTTCACCAGCTCGGCGCAGAATTTCCCCCTGCCGGAGTGGATGGACAGCGCCTTCCAGCTATTCGACGGCCAGATCACCTTCACCCAGATCAATCTGATGACCGTGGCGCTGACCGCCGTGGCCCTGGGTGCCCTCGGCTGGTTCGTCACCCGCACCGATATCGGCCTCGGCATGCGCGCGGCGGCCGAGGATATGGGGGCGGCCAATCTCGTCGGCCTCGACGTCAACCGGCTGATCGTCGTGGCCTTCGCCATCGCCTCGGGCTTCGCCGGCCTCGCCGGCATTCTCTGGGCCGCCCAGGCCGGGGTGGTGGAGCCCCATATGGGATTCACGCCCCTGCTGAAGGCCTTCGTGGCCGCCATCATCGGCGGCTTCGGCAGCATCGCCGGCGCCTTGATCGGGGGCTATCTGCTGGGCGCCCTGGAAGTCTTCATCGTCGCCTTCCTGCCCTCGGAGATTTCGCCGTATCGCGATGCCATCGTCTTCATCCTGCTCATCGGCTTTCTGCTGTTCCGGCCCAATGGCCTGCTGAAGCGCTCCCAGGAGGTGAAACTGTGAGCGGGATGCAGCGCCTCATCGTCGTTGTCGCCGGCATCGCGTTGCTCGGGCTGTTCAGTTTCTCGGCGCCGGCGATGATGAACGACTATTTCGTCCGCATTCTGACGGTCATGTGCATCAACGCCATGCTGGTCGTCTCCATGGGGCTGGCGAACGGCTTCACCGGGGTGTTTTCGCTGGGCCATGTGGGCTTCGTCGGCGTGGGTGCCTATGTCTCGGGGGTGCTGTCGCTCTCCGCTTCGGCCAAGGCGAGCTATCTGCCCGATCTGCCGGCCTGGATCGCCGGACTCCACCTGAGTTTCCTCTCGTCGACCATCGTCGCCGGCCTGGTCTGCGTCGTGCTGGCCTTTCTCGTCGGCGCGCCGCTCATGCGACTCTCCGGCCATTTCGTCTCCGTGGCGACCTTGGGCTTCCTCATCATCGTCAATGTCGTGCTGATCAACGCCGACGATTACACCCGCGGCGCGCGCACCTTCACCGGCGTGCCGCTGCAGACGACCTTCCCCTGGGCCATGGGCTGGCTGCTCCTGGCACTCGTCGTGCTGGCCCGCATCGTCTATTCGCCCAAGGGGCGCGCCTGGCGCGCCGTGCGCGAGGATACCATCGCGGCGCAGGCGATCGGCATCGACGTGCTGCCCACCCGGCTGTCGGCCTTCGTCATCGGCGCCTTCTTCGCCGGGGCAGGGGGCTCGCTCTACGGCCATTATCTCGGCTCCTTCTCGCCGGCCGGCTTCTATTTCGCCTACACCTTCTCCCTCATCAGCATGCTGGTGATCGGCGGCATGCAGAGCATGACCGGGGCGGTGGTGGGTGTGATCATCGTCTCCATCCTCAGCGAATTGCTGCGCAACCTGGAGCGTGGCTTCGACCTTGGCGTCGTCGCCGTTCCGCCTCTCTATGGGGCGAGTCAGATCGTCCTCGGGATCATCTTCATCTTGATCATGATCTTCCGTCCGAGCGGTGTTATGGGCGATCTCGAGCTGTCGTTCGGACGGATTGCCGCATTGCTTCACAAAGGCCGAAAGGAATGAACACATGAAACTCACGAGAAGGACTGTGTTGGGATCGGCCGTCGTGGCAGGTCTCGCGATCGCTTCCGGCCCGCTCGCGCGGCCGGCGGCGGCTCAGGAAACCATCAAGATCGGGGCGCCGTTCAACGTGACGGGTGCGCTCTCCTCGGTGGATGCCCCCGCCCTCAACGGCGCCAAGGTAAAGGTGAAGGAAATCAACGATGCCGGCGGCGTGCTCGGCAAGAAGCTCGAGCTCGTCATCTACGACACCAAGACCGACCCGACGGTCATCGCCGCGACGGCAAGCCAGCTCATCAACCAGGACAAGGTTCCCGTCGGATTGGGCTTCACCGATTCCGATTCGGCCCTGGCGCTGGGACCGATCTTCCAGACCGCCGGCGTGCCCTTCGTGACGCCCGGCGCCACATCGCCGAAGCTTCCCGACCAGATCGGCACCGACATGTTCCTGGCCTGCTTCGGGGACAACGTGCAGGCGGCCGCCGGGGCGGAGTTCGTGCTCGGCAAGCTGGGGGGCAAGACGGTCTATCTCCTGCGGGACAACTCGACGGAATACACGACCTTGCTGGCCAAATATTTCAAGGAAGCCTATCTCCACGGCGGCGGGCAGATCGTCCTGGAGGACAACTACAAGGCCGGCGACAAATCATTCACCGCCCAGATCACCAAGCTGAAGGCATTGTCGCCGAAGCCCGACGTGCTGTATGTCGCTGCCCAGCCGGACGACATCGGGCTTGTCGTCAAGCAGATGCGTCAAGCCGGCCTC
>Ga0105238_10003647_pt1 | contig 15347 bp, 13 predicted proteins | sample KBSC34metaG_FD_81526 | JGI IMG/M metagenome (GOLD analysis project Ga0105238, IMG submission 81526) | Corn rhizosphere microbial communities from Kellogg Biological Station, Michigan, USA - KBS C3-4 metaG | ecosystem: Host-associated > Plants > Roots > Rhizosphere > Soil | place: Michigan, USA... | reverse complement strand
CGCACAACGCCGAGACGCCGCTGGTCATCGACGCCCGCACCTACCTGCTCGGCGCTTGCGGGTACGGGGACGGCGTGTGCGGCGTGTACCGCAGCGACGACAGCGGGGCCAGCTGGACGCTGTCGAACGACGTCGCGGTCAGCCACTACGGCGCGCCCCTCTGGGCGTCGGATGGCGCGATCTACTGGCCGCTGTTCGGCGACGGGGGCCTGAGCAAGAGCACCGATCTCGGGAAGACGTGGACCAAGATCGTGGGCCCCGGCACCCTGGTCGGCCTGACGCCGCGAGAGCTCCCCGATCATTCGATCGTCACGGTCGGCATCGATCACCTGATGCGGTCCTCCGACGGAGGGAAGAGCTGGCAGCCCATCCTCGATCCCCTCCTCTTCTCGCTGGCCGGCGGCGACGCCGGCTCGTTCACCTACTCCGCGGCGACGAAGACCTTCTTCCTCTCGCACTTCGAGTGCGCCGCCAACAAGGTGCTGGCCGACGCCATCATGAGCGCCGGCTTCGAAGGCGGAGAGACACCCTAGTCATTTGCTCGTACTCGTAGTCGACCCAACGTCGGTGACGAGGACGAGGACGGGTAAGAGGAAGTCAGGGAATAATCGGCGGGGCGCAGGGCAACCTGGTCTCGTCCCAGGGCGGCGGCGCGAGGCCGCTCGAGAAGCCGAGGTTGTCGAAGTGGCGGCGCTGCTCGACCATCATGTGCGCGGTGTGGAACGCGAACGTGTGGTCGAAGAACGAACCGAAGAGCACGTCGCCCCAGGTCACCGTCACGGGCCCCGAGGGGGCGGCCCCCGGCGGCAGCTCGGCGCATCCGTAGGGCTGCCCGTCCAGGAACAAGTACGCGCGAATGGTCGAGGCGAACAGGTCGAACCGGATGCGGTGATCGGCGCCGGCATGCTCGCCGACCTCGTCGTTCGGCGCCAGATGCGAGACCTTCCCGGCGCCGTCGAGCACGTGATACAGGTCGTAGGCGGGACACGGGTCGCCGTCGTCCCACATCCGCAGCTTGCACAGCTGCAGCTCGTAGTTGACCGGATAGTCGATGGCCACGTTCCCCTGAGCGCGCGCCTGCACGACCAGAGTGTGCGCCGCCGCCAGCCCGTACTGGACGGGAATGTCGGCGTCGCTGATCAGAAGCTGCGGGTAGCGCCGCGCGGTCGTGTACGCGTCGACCTCCATCGTGACGTGCAGGAAAGACGCCGCGCTCATGGTCGCCTTCTGCCGCGCCGTCAGCCGGTACTTGCCGGCCGTGTCACCGGCCCGGTCGGCCCAGCTGATCCACAGCTCGCCCATCACCTGGCCGAAGGTGAAGAGCCCGTCGCTCGAGGGGGAGGCGCTCTCGCTGCTGATGAACATCTGGTCGAAGCGAGGCGACTGCTGCCGCCAGGTCGCAAAACAGTTGTCCGCCCCGCACGGCACGGTCGTGAACGTCTCGGGCGTGCTGCCCGGCGCAAAGTCCGCGAAGAAGTCCATCCCGGCGTGGGCCACCGGCGCAACCTGGACGAACGCGCGCGCGATCGGCCGCGGCCGGTTCGCCGCCGCCGCTTGCCCGTTGATGAAGACCTCACCGGTCGCCGACGCGGCCCGCGCACCGTCGAGCGTCACCCAGGGCTGATGCACGATGTTCATGCCCACGGACGGAACGGTGACACCCGGCATCGGCTGAGCCGACAGATGGCCCTGGAACGGGCATCCCGCGTCCAGCGCCTCGACGACCAGCGTGGTCGGTCCGGTCAGCCCCGTCCACAACAGCGAGAACGAGGGGAGCTGATCCCCCTGGTGATAAACGCGGTTGAAACGCTCGCGTCCGACCGCCAGCTCGTCGTGCGACCGGCCGCAGGAGTTCTCGTAGTAAACGCGCATCAACGGCAGCGCGCCCGCCGCCGCCGTCTTCAGCACCTGGAAGGCGGGCGTCTTCTGCGCGTGGGCCTCGGCCTCGGGCCCGTCCGGGAAATACCAGCGCCGGGCAAAGACCGGGTCGGTGTCGTCCTCGTCCAGGTACACCGTCGCCGTCGTAGCGTCCGCGGCGGCCGGCGCGTAGAAGGCCACCCCGTCGTCGCGAAAGAACCGCGCGAGGCGGTCGGCGCGCTCGCTGTCCGAGGTGGTGTACAGCTTGACCCGCGACGCGGCCCACCGCGCGAAGTAGCAGGTCGAATCGGCGTTGGGATCGGATTCGCCCAGCGCGTAGACGGGCACCCGGCCGGGGCCGGGATCCGTATAGACGTACCCGATGGTGGCGTCCGCCAGCGTCCGCATGTACCCGCCCACCTTCTGCTGGTCGACCATCGCGTGGATCGCCGCGCCGCCCAGCATGGGCTCGGCGTCGACGTAGGTGGGCGACGCCTCGCGATTGCCCGCGCAGCGGTAGATCCCGTCGCGGACGGTGAAGCTCCCGTCGGCGGCCAAGGTGATGTCCGCGTCGGCCGGCAGCGGGTAGACCCGATAGTCGAGCGCGCCGTCCACGGGATCGAAGGTGAGCGACGCGCTGTCGTCGTTCTGTGTCGCGACCACGTGGGTCATGGCGGGCAACGGCGGCAGCTTCGTCGCGGGCCCGGTCGGAAGCTGCCCGACCGCGCCGCCAGCGCCCACGGAGGACGCGCCGGCCTGGCCGGCGTTCGCGCCGTGCCCGTCGGTCCCGCCGTGCGCGGGGCGAAGGAGCACGTCGTTGGTCGTGCACGCGCCCATCAGCGCGCCGAGGCAGGCCGACGCGACCGCAGCCTTGGCCCCTTTCATGTGCCTTCGGCCCCTTTCAAAACGGCACCGCGATCGCCGCCGAGACGAGGAGCCACGGTCCGCCCACGGCCACGGCCACAGCGGCGGCGCTGGTGTCGGATCCGTTGGCCATCCCGAGATCGTAGCCAAGCTCGGCCGCCACCTCGAAGCCGAGGTGCCTGCCCCCGGTCCCTGCCCGCGCCACCAACAGGGGGCCCCCCCACGCCCGCGTGGCGCGCTCGCCGACGACACCGGTCCCGGACCCCGGCTCGCCCTGCAGGCGCGCGAACCCGAGTCGCCCGCCGGCGGCCACGCCGCCCGTCAAGCGCGGCGACCCACCTCGCACGCCCATTACCAGACCGGCCGAGCCCAGCGTGCTGGTGATGCTGCCGGTGGCCGCAGGCGCCGAGCCGCGGGCCAGCTCGGCGTCCACGCCCAGCTCCAGGCGCGGGCCCAGATCCCGGCGCAGCCCCAGACGGGCGCCCCAGACGGAGACGCCAAGGTCCGTCAGGAACGCGCGCCGCACCGCCCCCGCCAGGACGGTCGTCGATGGCCGAGGCGCCTCGGGCGGCGGCACCGTCTCTTTCACGGAGGCCGCGGGCGGGGGCGAAGGGGGAGGCGGCGGCGCGGGCGCGGCCTCGCGCCCTTCGATCCGCTGGCGGACATCGGGGCTCAGCGCCGCGAGGATCTCGATGGCCGCCAGCGCCAGCGCCCGCGGCGCCGCGTCCCCGGGAAAATCGTCCAGCCGGAGCGTGCGACGGAGTCGCTGGGGGCGGTCCGGCCCGTCCGCTTCGACCCGCGCCTCCGCCCCGCCGCACGCGATCACCACCCGATCCGTCTCGTCGGACGCGGTCTCGCCCGCGCCCACCAGGAGATCGCCGATCTCGATCGCGACGATGCGACGCAAGTCCGCCACCGGAACCTCGGGGCAGGCGCTGGCGTCCAGCACCACCCGGCGTGGCGCGACCGCCCCCGGGCTGTCGCGGCCCTCGGCGTACACCGGGGCGACGGCGCCCGGAAGCGAGGCCAGCGTCACGGCGCCGACGAGCATCCGGATGAGAGAAGGCTTCAATCCAGCTCGCCGAACCGCTTGACCGCTTCCACTCGACGGCCTTTCGGATAGATCCTCAAGTACTCCTCGGCCCGAGCGCGAGCCCTGTCGCCGTCCCCGGCGCGCCGCCACGCCTCGATCTCGCGGGCGAGCGCGTCCTCGGCGAAGTCGCCGCGCGGGGCGAGCGCCCGAACTTCGGCGAAGGCGGCTGCCGCGTCTCGCGGCCGATCCAGCTCCATCAGCAGCAACCGCCCCAGCGTGAAGGCGGCCAGCGGCGCGCGCGCGTCGTGGCGATGCTCGCACAGGAGGCGCTGGAGAATCGCGGCCCCTTCGCCGGGGTGACCCGCCAGGCGCTCTCCGTCGGCCGCCGCCAGAAGCTGTTCGGCGGTCTCCCGGCCCCCGGCGGGCGCCGTCGCGACCGCCGCGCTCGATCGCGCCGCCGTCCGTATCGACTCGCGCTCGCGCTCGCGCCGCGGCGGGACCACGGGCGCGGCCTGCCGCGCCGGCTCGGCGGGCGCGCCGCCCGAGTCCACCACGAGCGGAGGGAACCAGCCGCTTTCGCCCCGGTGAAGCTCGCGCGTGCCGACCTTCCAGTCGACGCGGACCGTCCCGCGCTCGACGGTGACGCCGATCCGATCCGCGACCCGCTCGACGGTGAAGACCGTCCCCAGCACCGTGACCGTCACATCGCCGGCCTGCACCGAAAAGGCCCGCTTCGGCGCCCGCACCACCTCGAAACGAGCGCCTCCGCGGCGCAGCGCCACCTCGACCTTCTGCGGTGACTCGCCCAGCACCGCCAGCGTGCTCCCCGGCCCCGTCGGCGTCGCCAGCGACCCGTCGGACAGCCGAAGTGGGCTCGCGGCGGACGCCGCGACCTGCGGCGCGGGGACCGGCGCTGGCCCATGCGCCGGGATGAAGTGCACCAGCGCCAGCGCCGCCGCGCCGGCCGCGGTGGTCGCGAGCAGCGCCCGCGCGCGCGCCTTTTGCCGCTGCCGCCGCCGGGCGGCGCCTTGCACCAGGCGTTCGACGTCCCGATCCGTCAGCTCCGGCGCGATGCCGGCCCCGGCGCGGGCGATCTGGCGCATCAGCTTCTGCGAATCAACCATGACCATTCCCCAGCGTCGCCTCGATGACCGCTTGGGCGCGGGCGATGCGCCGCTTCGTGGTGGCGAGCGAGCACCCCGACAGGCGCGCCACGGCGCCCAGCGTCTCGCCCTCGATGTGATGCAAAGTGAACGCGACGCGATCGTCGACAGGCAAGCGGTCCAGGATCCCGTAAACCTCGACCAGCAGGAGCTTGTCGGCGGGCGAGGCGGCGCCATCCACGGCGCGCGCACCGTCGCCCCCTCTGTCCAGCCCCAGGAACCGCTTCAGCCGCTGCATGCGCAGCCGTCGCCGCACGAGGCGCACCGCGATGGTCGCCAGCCACCCCTTGATGGCCTCCGGGTCCCGCAGGCGCTCGATGCCGCGCGCCGCTTCGACGAAGACGTCCTGAATCAGGTCGTCGAGATCGTCGGGCCGCCCGCGGAGGCGCAGGATCACCGCCGCGACGTAACGACAGTAACGCCGGTAGATCTCGTCGAGGGACGCGTCCGGCTCGCTGCCGCGGACCAGCCGCAGCCCGACGTCGTTCTTGTGCGCCAGGGTCACCTTGATCGGCCCTTCCCCCGAATTGTCTTCCGGCGGCGTCCCAGCAGCAACGCCCCGATGAACAGGGGGCTGGCGGCCGGCGCCCCGCTCGCCCCGGCCTCACAGGCGCACCCTCCGTCGGCTGACGGAGGGGTCGCGCCCGCGCCGCCCGGCCCGGCGGGAACGTCCGAGCCCGCCCGCGAGCCCGCCCACGAGCCCCCCTGGCCGCCGCCGCCTTTGCTGTCGCCCCCGATGTTCCCAGCACCCCCGCCGGAGGCACCCATCCCTGGCGGGGCGCCGCCGCCGCCGGTCCCACCCGCGCCGCCGCCGGCACCGGTTCCGCCCGCGCCGCCCGCGCTGCCGGTCCCGCCGCCCTGGCAGGGCCCGGCCGGCGTGACCGGTGAGCCATCGGTGACCTTCAGCGCCCACAAGCCCGCCGACCAGTTCGAGGAGTACATGATGCCGCCGCCCGCGTCGTAGGCCATCTCGTAGGGGCCGTCGGGGAACGCCTGGGCGTTGAGGGCCGTCCACGTCGTGCCGTCGCTCTCCGGAGAGACGAAGAAAGGCTGATTGGCCCCGAACGACCGACCCGTGTAGAGCGTCGTTCCGTCGCCATACACCGTCCACGTGCCGGGCTGTCCCACCGACGTCCAGGTCGCACCATTGTCGGTGCTGCGCATCGTCGCCTCGGCGCCGCTCGCGTACAAGGCGCCGCTGCGCGCGTAGTAGATCGTCCCCCCGCCGTGGGTGATGTTCGTCTTGCTCACCTGGACCCACCGCTTCCCCCCATCGGTGGTGCGCCAGAAGCCGTCGCCCTGGGTCCCCAGCAGCCACGTCTGCGCGTCGCCCACGCAGAGGCTGGGCTGAAACAGAAACTCGATGGCGTGCCCCGAGCCCCAGCTCGGCATGGGTTCGTGGACGACCCAGCTTGCCCCGCCGTCCCGGCTCTCCATGACCCCCGAATTCATGTTCCACTTCGTATCGGTCCAACCCCACCGATAGTGAAAGCTCAGCAAGACGTGCGCGAAGTCGGCGGGATCGGCGGCGACGTCGTAGATGTCCTGATTGTCGATGGTCGCCGCCTTCAACGCCGCCGTGAACCCGGCCGGCAAGGTGAAGGTCTCGCCACCGTCGGTCGAGACCCAAAAACCCTGGGTGCTCCCCCGCACGCCGTCACCGACATACAGGTGGTCAGAGTCGTTCGGATCGACGCGAACGTGGATCGGCATGTCCAGCTGATCCGAGCCGCCCGCATAGAGCGGGGTCACCTTCCCGATCCGCCGCCAGGTGCCCCCACCGTCGGTGCTCTTGAACAACCCTCCCAGCTCCGGCGTGTAGGGCGTCGTCCCCCAGTAGATCGTCGACGGGTGCCGCGGATCGATGGCGACCCCCTGGCCGATGCACGTCTCCGGCGCTCCGGTGACCACGCCCGGCGGTGTGATCTCCTGCCAGGTCCCCTTCGCCAGATTGGGGTTGGCAGCGGCGAGCCCCGGCAGCCCGATGGCCGCCGCGGCGACGGCCACGACCGCGCTCGGCTGCTTGCATCTGGCGGGTGCGTTCCTCATGTCCTTGGCGCTGCTTCTCCCTAGGTGAGCCTTCCGCCAGATCAGGCTCACCACCGAAGCGGATTGTGGCGCACGGCGGCAGCCCCGCTTTCGGCGTCAGCATCGCAGCGTCGCAGGACGACACCGAGACCTGGAGCGATCTCCCGACCCCGCCGCAAATCGCCGAGGGGTCCGACGGCGGCATCCCGTTCCTGGCCTACGACGACGCGCACGGCCTCCTCTACGCGTCGATGTTCTCGGGCGGCGTCGCGCGAATGCGGGTCGCGGCGCGCCCCTGATCGTTCCCTGAACGTTCACTGATCGTCCCTGATCGCGGGAGCGCCGGCCGATCCCGTCCAAGGCGTCAGCAGCGCCGGCCCGCCCGCCCTCGGCGCGGGGACTTCGCAAGCGGTTGGCACACCGCTTGTAAAGACCTGCCGCGAAAGGATCGGTATTTCACATGAACGAGCTCACTTCCCTCTGGCTCTCCGGCACGAGCGCTTCCTTTGGCGGGCTGCACCGCCTCTGCAAGCTCCTGCAATTCGCCGGGAACCTGCGGCCGTGGGAGAGCCGCCGCAGCGAGCCGTGCATCTCCGTGGTCGAGCTGCCGGCGGGGACGACGGCTGAGGCGCTGGCGGCGCTGGTCGAGGCGGCCGCCCAATCTGCGCGGCACGACCTGAGCCAGTCGGTCGCGACGAGCACTCCTTCGCCACCGCAGGTCCCGGTCCCATCGATGCCCGACCGGCGCCGCCGCCGATGGCCGGAGACGACCACGACGCTGCGCCGGCAGGGACACTGCGCGCGATCGCACCGCGACGCCGTCATCCTCCTCCCGCGCCCCGCCAGCCGTCCCTCGAGTTGATCCGAGCGGCGAGGATGACCTCGCCTACTTCGCCTTGGCCGCGACCTCCACCAGCTCGGCGTGGACCTCGAGCTGAACCTCGTCGGAGACCAGCACGCCGCCGCCTTCCAGCGCCTTGTTCCAGGTCAGTCCCCAGTCCTTCCGGTTCAGCTTTCCGCGAGCTACCACGGCGCGAACCATCCGCCCCATGGGATCCTTGATGGCGGCGGTCGGGCCCTCGACGTCCAGCGTGACGGGGCGGGTGACCCCGCGCATGGTCAGGTCGCCCTGGACCTTGAACTTGCCCGCGCCGGCCTTGTCGATCTTCTTCGCCTTGAAGTCCAGCTTCGGGTATTTCGCCACGTCGAAGAAGTCGGGGGACTTCAAGTGGCCGTCGCGCTGCCCGTTGCCGGTGTTGATGCTGCTCGCGTCGATCGAGATGTCGACGGAAGAACGCGCCGGGTTGGCTTCGTCCAGCGCCACCTTGCCGCTCACCTTCTCGAAGCGGCCTTCCACGGTCGACACCATCAGGTGTCGGACCGTAAAGGTGGCCGTGGTGTGGGCCGGGTCCAGCTCCCAGTCGCTGGCCCGGGCGGATCCGGCGATCCCGGTGATGGCCAGGCCGGTGAGCAGAGCGACGGGAAGGATAGTGTTCTGAAGCGAGGTCTTTCTGAGCATGCGGAGTCTCCTTGGGCACTGTGATGCTCGCCTCCGGTCGCCCGCGCCAGGCCGCATTCGGGAAAATATTGTTCCATAATCGGACAGATGCGATCGACCTCCTCGGAAGCCCTGAGCCTGGACGCCCTCCGCTGCTTCGTGGCGGTCGCCGACAGCGGCAGCTTCTCCGTCGCCGCCGGCCGGCTCGGGGTGCCGCGCTCGACGCTCAGCCGCGCCGTCGCCTCGCTCGAGGCCGATTTCGGCGAACGCCTGATCCACCGCACGACCCGCCGCCTGTCCCCCAGCACGGCCGGTCTCGCCTTGCTCGAACGCGCGCGCCGCCCCCTGCAGGAGCTGCGAGAGACCCTCGCGCAGCTCCCCGAACGGGGCGCCCACCCCGCCGGAGAATTGCGGGTCACGGCGCCCAACGACTTCGCCAATCACGTCCTCGCGCCTCTCGTGCCGGCGTTCACGGCGCGCTACCCAGGCATCCGGCTCGACCTGCGCCTGACCAATCGACGGCTGGACTTGACCGCCGAGGGCGTGGACCTGGCCATTCGCGTGCAGATGGGCGCGGCGGCGGATTCGTCCCTGGTGGCGCGGCGGCTGGCGCCGGTGGAGATCGGCATCTACGCGTCGCCCGCGTATCTGGCGCGCCGGGGAACGCCGAGGCTGCTCGAAGATACGGCGGCCCACGACTGGATCGTGTTCGCTCCCGGTCGCCGAGGGCAGCCTCCCCTGCCCGGCAGGATCGTGGCGCTCGCCGACGACTTTCAATTCATCCACAACGCCCTTCGCGCGGGGGCCGGCCTGGGATGGTTGCCGAGCTTCCTGGCGAGGGCCGACGTGAAGGCCGGGAACCTCGTTCCTCTCTTGCCGCGCGAGAAATGGTCCGAGGGCCGGTTCTGCCTCGTCTACCCCAAGACCCGCCAACCATCGCGAAAGCTGGTGGCCTTGCGCGACTTCCTCCTCGAGACGTTAGGAGACACCTCGCCGGCGGCCGGACGCGCCGCGCGTAGCCGCGTCAGCGACGAGCCGTGACTCGACCGACCAGCCAGTCAATCGCCCTCGCGGTCAACACGCCCGTGGTGGTACCGATCGCGTCCCAGGCGAGGTCCTTCCACGACGGGTCGCCGTGGCCGGCAAGGTCCCACAGCTCCTTGCCGATCCCGGCGGCCATGGCCAGCGAGGCCCCAGCCACCACGCGGATCTTGCGGTCGTCCGTGACCAACGCGGCGCCGCCGTAGCCAGCGGTCGCGATGGTGGCCGTCGCCGCGAAGTGCAACGCCTTGTCGCGCCCGAACCAGGGATCGGCAGCCTCGGCCGCCCGGGCGCTCGAAGAGATCGCCACGCTTGCGAGGTACGCGCCGACGGCAATCGCCGCGGTCGTCGACACGGGAGCCCGCTGCAATCGAAACCGCCGGCCCGAAGCCCCAGATCTGAACAAGGAGGGCAAGCTTCCCAGACAGCGATTCTCGTCCAGTCGCCGGCGGCGTTGCAAGCGAGCCCTCATCTCGCCTGGGCCAACCGCGCCCTCTTTGTGTCACAGCGCCAGAGCGAGCTTGCGAGCGGGTTATCGACGGGAGGCGCGGCTTCGCTGCGCCGGCCCACCTCAGGAAGATCCGCCGGGGGTTTGGTGGGGGGCCGTCCGCGGCCCCCCGCCCCCCCACCCTCACTGCAGCGGCTTCGGTTCCATGTCGCGCGACTTGCTCACCGAAGCGCCGGTCAGGGCGTCGGGGGTGACGGAGACGTCGAGCTCCTCGCCCGAGACGCTGCCGTGGCAGCCGCCGCAGATCCCGTCGAACAGCTTGCGCGGGACCCCCGGGGTCACGTACTCGCCGGCCGCGACCTGGTGCTCCTCGGTCATGGTCAGCACCGGCGCGCCGCTGGCGTCGACCAGCTCGAGGATCAGCGGCTTCTGCACCGGCACGTAGACCTTCAGCGACTTGTCGGACTCGAACATGGCGGTGCCGATCAGCGTTCGGTTCGAGTACACCGCCTGCGAGCCCATGATGCCGGTCGGCGGGTTCGGCCCGGGGGGCGGCAGGTCCTCGTACACGCGGAGCCCCACCGCCGCGTCCATCGCTTGCACGTTGCGGCCATGGCGCAGGTTTGCGTCGAGCAGCGTCGCGACCATGGGCACGTCGGGAAAGTGCATGATCCCCGCCGGCGCGCCGGCGTGCCCGCCGAACACGAGCTGGGGCAGGTTGTGGAACAGCTCGGTCTCGGCGCGCTTGTAGCCGAGCACGGCCTCCACGATCGACCTCGTGGCGTCGGTCAGCAACATCGTGCGCGCAGGCCGCCCCATGGCCAGCGCCGGGGTCGTGCTGGCGGTGACGTCGACCGAGACCAGGCTGTACTTGGGCGTGGCGGTCGCCGGATCGGTGACCGCCGGATCGTACGAGGCCAGGATCTGTCCGTCGGGCAATGAGAACGGCGAGCGGTAGGCCCCGACCGTGCCGGCCGTTCCCGTCGCCTGAGGGTCGATGATCACCATCGACTTCAGGAACGCCTTGTCGAGAGGCTTGGTCGGATCGCTGGCGTCCCGACCCATTTGGCTGGGGTCCGGGTTCGGCTCGCCGCGGTTCTTCTGGAACGGCCCGACCGACCGATTGAAGGTGGCCAGCGCCCCGGCGCCACCCCGCGCCCCCACGTTCGACAGGACGACGAGGAAGTTACGATCCAGTCCCTCGCGGATCTCGGTGGCCTGAGTGAAGCCGACGGAGTCGAACGGCTGGTCGCTGAACGTGGTGGTCGACTGCGCCCGCTGCGCCAGCAGCGGGTGGTAGTCGGTGAGGTCCCAGTTCATGCGCCGCCCCGACAGCTGATAGAAGTCGGGCGACGCCTTCTCGGCCGTGAACGACACCCGGCCGTCCTGCATGAAGGCCGGGCCCAGCTCGGAATTCAGCAGGAACGTCATCTGCTCGACCGTGGAGAAATCCGCGTTGGGCTGCGACCGGAACAGATCGGCGTTGGGCAGGAAGGTCTTCTGCGTGAACGTCCCGGCACGCGTCGACGCGAAGACCACCGCGCCGTTCGGCGCGAACACCGGGTCGAAGTTGTGGACCTTCACGGCCCCGGCCATGCGCCCCTGATCGCTGGTGAGGGCGCGGCAGGTCCCGCCGCCCGCCATGTCGATCAGGTACAGGTCGAGGCCGGTCGCCGCCGAGGCCCGGCCCGCGAAGATCAGCTTCGTGCCGTCGTAGCTCCACTCGGGCCCGCGCACGTCGGACACGCCCGCCTGCAGGCCGGCGCAGCCGCCGAGCACGCTGCGCGAGTTGCCCACCTTCGTGATCGTTCCGTTGGCTCCCAACGTCGCGTCGGCGACCATCAGGTCGGCGCCGCCCCGGAAGGTGTCGAACTCCAGCAGCGAATCACCGTCGGGCGGCCGGATGACGTACGCCAGCGGCAGAACGTCGCCCGACGCCATCGGCGAGACCGCGGCCGCGCGATCGGCGCGCTCGAGGCGGTGCCACTCGTGGAACACGCAGAACGGGCCGGCAGCGCCCGGATTGGCCGGGTCGAACGAGGGACACGTCCCCTTGGCCGGATCGAACCGATCGCTTTGCAGCAGCTGACCGGCCCGGTGGGTGGTCCCGCCCGCCTGGGCCGAGATGTTCTTCTTGACCGCGCGCGACTGCCGCACGTCGACCGAGTCGAGCGCCATGAATTCTTTGACCATGGTGTCGTAGTTGCGCTTCAGGGCAGACGGCGCGAAGAAACCCTGCGCGCCGGGCCGCAGGCGCAGATCGTTGAAGCCGTCGGGGCTGTGGCACCCCTCCAGCGCGCACCCGCGCTGGAGCAAGATGGGCATCACGTTCGCCTCGAAGAAGACCTGGCCCGCGCTCTTTGGCGGCGCGGGGATGGGATCGGCCTGCACCGCGGCGGCCCAGGCCTTCCACTTGACCCAGCCCTCATCGCTGCGCGACTGGAAGAAGATCCCGCCCGTGTGGCTCACGCCGCCTCCCGCCGGAGAGAGGGGGCGCAGCAAGATCTCGCTCTGTTCGGGCGCCTTACCGGCGGGCGCCACGAAGTCGGAGGCCTGCAGGAAATTGAACCGCAGCTGCGAGTCGTCGTCCCCGCAGGTGATGTAGAAGTCGGACTGGGGCGAGCTATGGCAGGTCGCGAAGGCGCACGACTCCTTGAGCTTCGGCATCACGTCCGCGACGAACGCCGTGTAGGCGGCGCTGCCCGTGTTCACCATCGAGAGGTCGCGGTCGGGCGGCAGGGCGGTGTTGCAGGCGCCCGAGCCCTGATTCGCCGCCGACGCGGGAGGGATGCCGTCCCGGTTCGCGCCCGCCTCGAGCCAGTTGAGCAGCTGCGAGAAGGCGTCGGTATTGAGGTCGATGGTCTTGTTGCCGGTGTGGGTGATTTCGCTCTTCAGCGTACCGTTGGTGGCGCCCGCGTAGTTGATGGTGACCATGCTCTCGGGAATGGCCTTGAGCAGGAGCAGCGGGTAAGGGTAGCTCCCGTACTTTCGTAGAACGTCGGGGCGCTTGTGGACCGACTCGTACGACGAAAGATCCAGGTTCCCCAGCGCCGTGCCGGTCTCGGGATCGACGCGGTGGCAAGGCGACGTGTTCCCGGTGCACGACTGATTGAAGATGGGTTGGATGTGCTGGTCGTAGAAGTGCTTCTCGGCCGGCTTCTTCAGCGAGCAGCTCGCGAGCGACACGAGCAGCGACACACCGACCCCCAAGCTACGGCCAAGGTCATTCCGCATGCCCGACCATTGTATCAGTGCAGGCGTGAGGGGGTGGCCCCCCTCACGAGCTCCCCCCGTAGGCCGTCGAGGCCGGCGCGGCGGAGCCGCGCCTCCCGGGTGCTTGGACCCGCTCGCTGCGCTCGCTCTGGCTCCGTGGTCGCCAGGGGAATCGGAAAGGACATCCATGGCACGAAGCGTGGTCTTCAGCATCAAGGTCTCGGTAACCGTGAACGATTCGGCAAGGCAGAAAAGTGCGCGGGGGGACGGAGTGAGGAGGGGCTTCGTCCCCCCGCGCGGAGGCGGTGTATCCAAGCAGACAGAGACCGAGACCGTTACTTGCCGAGGTTGGCCAGCGCCGCGCGGGCCAGCGAGCGCACGAAGGGCGAGGGATCGTTGGCCGCCGCCTGGGTGAGGGCCGGCGCCGCCACCGAGGCCGAGGCGTTCATGTGGCCGAGCGCCCAGGCCGCGCGCTTCCGCACGTCGGGGCTGGTGTCGTTCTGGAGGACCTGCACCAGGGTCGGGGCGGCCGAGGTGGTGCGCAGCTGTCCCAACGTGAAGATCGCCTGCACGCGCACCTCCGCGTCGCTGTCGCCGAGCAACGGCGCCGCCACCGCGCCGTCGGTGAAGCCCTGCACCTTGCGCAGCGCCGCCAGCGAAGCCGCCCGCACCAGCGGGTCGGAGTCCGTCAGCACCACCTGCAGCGGGGCGGCCGCGGCCGGGCGGCTGATGTTGCCGAGCGCCTTCGCCATGGCGACGCGGGCCTCGCCCGTGAACACCGGGTTCGAAAGCGCCGCGCCCAGGGCGGGGATCGCTTGCGCCGATCGGAACGAGCCCAGGATGTCGGCGGCGTTGCGCGCCTTCACCGAATCGGGCTGGCTCAGCCGACCGAGCATGTCCTTGAAGACCTGCCGGCTCACCCCGCGGCGGACCAGCCACCAGCCCGCCACCTCGCGCACGCTCTCGTCCTGATGGTCGATGAGCGGCAGCACGTAATCCACGCAGGCCGCACAGACCAGCACCTCGGACCGCTCGAGCTCCGACTTGATGGCGTCGGCGGAGCCCGATCGGATGGCCGAGGCCACCGCCTGCGGGCTGCTCCCGCGGCCGGCCTGCGCCGTGGAGGCGCCGAACAGCAGGAACCCCGCCAGACCGAACGCGGCCAGGCGCCCGAGCGAGAAACGCGGCGACGGCGAAAGGGGAAGCGTGGTCATGACCGGTGATCCTCCGATGGCTTCGTGGCTTGCGTGCGTGATGGCTTCCATTGACGAGTCGATTGAAGAGTCGCTTGGAGAGTTTTCGGGACGCATCAGTACACCGCCTCTTCCTTGTTCTCACGCGAGAAGTACTGACCGCCCATGTCGATGCTGAGGCCGAGCAGGTAGTACTCGGCGGGCGTGAGCGGTACGTTGCCCGTCGTCGGGTGCGGCGCCGTGTCGTAGCGGTGAACCGACGGATCCGGCGTGGGGAACTGCTGGACCGGGTTCACCTTCTGGATGACCGGCGAGCCGGCCGCGTTGGCCGCCAGGCCGTTCTTGAAGTCGCCCGGCATCGGCGGGGTGATCATGACGTTGTCCTCGCCCAGCATCTCGCCGAGCCCGAAGATCGAGATGTACGAGGCGGTGTAGTCGCCCGACATCTTCTCGCCGACCATGACCTCCAGCTTCTGCCCGCGCAGATCGAAGGTGAAGGTCTGCTGGGTCCCCGACGTCATGTCCATGATCGTGAACTGGCGGTTGCCGGCCTTCGCGGGATCCCCGTCGTGGCAGCTGATGCACTTGGCGTCGAAGATGGGCTGGACGGCCTTGTCCCACGGCACGCCGCGGACCTTGCCGTACGAAAAGTCCATCGAGATGCGCGACGCACGCGGGGCGTCCAGATTCACCGGCCCGATGACCTGGGCCATGGTCTGACCGGGCATCGCGGGCTGGGGCGTCGCGCGATCCTCGTGGCAGCCGCCGCAGGTCCGCTGCTCGCCGGGGCGGCCGCTGACTCAGATGTCCTCGTTGGCCACCGAGATGGCGAACTTGTCGATGACCTGCATGTGGACCGGCACGTTGGCGGGGACCTGCGCCTGGAACGACCCGTCCGGCTGGACGTCGACCTCGCCGTACAGCGACGCGCCGTCGAACTCGGTCGAGCCGAACATCCGGGGCTTTTCCTCGCCGGAGAAGCCCTCGATGAGGCGAACCTTGACGGCGT
>Ga0105238_10003646_pt1 | contig 15351 bp, 16 predicted proteins | sample KBSC34metaG_FD_81526 | JGI IMG/M metagenome (GOLD analysis project Ga0105238, IMG submission 81526) | Corn rhizosphere microbial communities from Kellogg Biological Station, Michigan, USA - KBS C3-4 metaG | ecosystem: Host-associated > Plants > Roots > Rhizosphere > Soil | place: Michigan, USA... | reverse complement strand
TATAGCCGCTGGCCGGTACCGCCGCTCCACCCGGCGTCAGGTTAGAAAACGTAAAGCCGGGTTTGGTGTTGTTGAAGGTCGTCCCGTCGCTGCTGACCATCAGAAAAGCCGTGGTCGTCGATATGGTATTGCTGCTTAACACCGCGTTCTGGCTCTGCAGGGTGGCGAATGTCACGGCCGTGGTAAGAATAAGCGCCGCGCTTAGGACGGTAATCGAATAAATAGTTCTGCCGGTGAATTTCTTCCGGACCATAACAGATCTCCTTATAAAATTAGAAATACTATGGCACCGAATTTTTTACCGGTCAATAGATTATACCAGTTATTTTTACAACGCACTAAATTATGATAAAGCTTAAAGTTCTACTGATTCGCCCTGCTTCAAGGCGTGGACTTTCATGCCGTTCTTCTCGGCGGTGGTCGCGAAGAAATCGGTGTTGCCCCCTAGGTAATCGTAGTGGATCGGCACTAGGTCCTCGGCTTTGACCTGTCGGCCGAACATGAAGGCGTCGTGCGGCGAGATGTCCGGGCCGCTCAGCGGCACGGCTAATATCTTGACTGTTAGGCTAGCCAGTTCTTTGCCGTCTCCGGGATGGAACAGTTCTCCGTTGACCAGGTAGCCGGTGTTCTGTGGACCCGGGCTGCCATCGGTCATCAGACAATGCGGCAGTTGGATAGCCTTGATTTTGACGCCGTTCACGTCATATTCCCGGCCGTCCTCGGTGGTAGTCACCGACGCTTTGACCAGCTTGGCGGTACTGGCATTACAGTAAACCGGCGCCTCACCCTGCTCTACGAAGTCCTGAGCCATGTCGGGGTCAAAGTGGTCGCTGTGCTCGTGCGTATAAAAGACGGCGTCCAGCTTACCAAAATCCGTGTCTTTATCGAATCCTGACGGATCGATCAGGATCCGCGCATCATTAACCTCTACTAATAAACAACTCTGGAAATGCCTGGTAAGCTTCATAAATGTCTCCCTACTTCTATTTTATACCTAAGATAAACCGAAAGAGACTCTTGGTACACGGGCATTGGGCCTGCGCGGCGGTCTTGGCGGTCTTTTATTTTTATCATTATCATCACGTTTTCCTTCACGAATCTGTTCTAGCTGATCTTGAGCCTCGTTCATCGCCTCAAGTATAGCCGGGTTTAATAACATGCCGCTTCCAAGGGCCATAGAAATTCCCTGCACCGTTAACGCGGCTTCCCAAGACGATGCCTCCCACTTCCGGAGTGATGGTTCCTTATCCATAGTGTAATGTCATACGATAAATTACTTGACTATGTTCTAAATTATCAGCCGCGTGTTTCATTAGAATGATAGTTCGGAGATTTTGTGGCGGGTCTGTTCGGTTGTATCGCGGTCGCGGACGGTGACGGTGTCGTCTTCTAAAGTCTGGAAGTCGATAGTGATGGTGCGCGGCGTGCCGATTTCGTCCTGGCGGCGGTAGCGCTTGCCGATGTTACCGTTGTCGTCCCACATCACCTCGCCTAACTCGTCCTTGAGGCGCGTGTAGACCTCCCTGGCCTTGGTGATAAGCTCCGGCTTGTTCTTTAACAGCGGGAAGACCGCCGCTTTTATGGGCGCGACTTCCGGCTTCAGCTTCAGGAATATCCGCTTTTCATCACCTCGCTCATCTTCGCTATAGGCCGAAGATAGGACGGCCATGAACAGGCGGTCGATACCCATGGACGGTTCGATGACGTGCGGCAGAAACGGCGCGGAGCCGTCTTTGGGCCGGTATTCCAGGTTCTTGCCGCTGGCTTCCTGATGGTGCTTAAGATCATAGTCCGTGCGGTAAGCCAGGCCGGCCAGTTCGGCTTTGCCGAACGGGAAATCGTATTCGAAGTCGATGGTACGTTTACTGTAGTGGGCGCGGTCGTCTTCCGGAACTTCCAATTCGCTGACGCCGCTGATACCGACTTTCTCAAAGAAGGACTTCATGCCGTCGCGCCACTGCTCGAAACTGTCTTGCCATTTATCCGGGTGGACGAAATACTCGATCTCCATCATCTCCAGTTCGCGCAGGCGGAACAGCCAGTCGCGTGGGCTTATCTCGTTGCGGAAACCCTTGCCGATCTGGGCCATACCGAACGGCAGGTCCGGCTGGACGGAGTCGACCAGGTTCTTGAAGTTGACGAACATGCCCTGGGCCGTTTCCGGCCGCAGGAAAGTCGTGTTCTGTTCCTCGGCTTGGGTTCCGACCTGAGTCTGAAACATCATATTGAATTGCTTAGCCTGACCATATGAGTCCTTCTTGCCGCATACCGGACATGGTTTTGAATAATCTACATGGTCTTCTCTAAATCTGGAGTGACAGTTGTTACACTCTACCAGCGGATCATTGAAGCCGCTGGCGTGGCCGGAGGCTTCCCAGACTTTGCGGTTCATAAGTATGGCGGCATCCATCGGATACATGTCTTCCCAGGAAGCGACGAAACTGTTCCACCACATATTTTCCAGGTTATGCTTGAGCATCACCCCCAGCGGACCGTAGTCATAGACGCCGGCCAGTCCGCCGTAAATCTCGGAGCCGGGATACACGAAACCCCGTCTTTTCGCCAAAGAGACAATGTCTTCCAAACTCGCCATGATATTTACAGATTATATCCGAATAGCCGGCCAAAATATAGGATACCTAGGCGAGCTGCGATGAAGGGATACCGCGCTTAAGTCCTTACGTATAGCTGGAGCATAGATAGGACCGGCGGCGAGACGTCGGCGGCCAGCTGGGCGGACCGGGCGACTTTGGATAAAGTCCCCGGGTGGTTGTCGCTGAATAACAGCCGCAGGAACTTTATATGATCCTTATCAAAATGCCCGCTTTCGGATACATCGAATCCCATATTATCGAAGTTGAAGTCGAACTTATCGTTGGGGTCGAGTTTCTCGCCTTTATCATCGGTCCGCAGATTAGGCGCATGCCCGGCCAGACGTAGCAGCTGGGCATCGAACCAAACAACGATCAGCTGTAAATCTAAATCGTGATTATCAAGCGCCTTGAATGATTCTTCCAGCAGGCTGAAATAATCGGACTCCGCCGCGTCTTCCGTGGCCTTATCTAACTTCTTGATGAAGCTGTAACCGGCGTTAGTCCGATCGATATCCTTGACTATCTCTCCGTAGTGGTCGATCAGCCGGGTCGATACCACGGTGCCGATCTCGCGCTTGGCCGGGATGAAACTGATGTCACTTATACTGAATAATTCGATGCCACCGGCCAGTTTGCTTTTGCTCTTGCGGACGCCTTTGGCGATAGCTTTGACTTTGCCTTGGTCCGGAGTAAGGAATGTGATTATCCGGTCGGCTTCGCCGTAATCCGTGCGGTTAAGGATTATGCACCTGGTCCGAAACTGCCTCATGCCGTGACAGGCCGCAGCAGCCTGTCGACCTCTTGAGATAACCGACTAAGGCTGGTGGATTGTCGCGGCAGATAAATGGACACATCCAGATGATTGAACGAATCCATGTAAGGCTCTATTTGCTGCATGGTAAGATAACCGGTCGCTATCACCGGCAACGACTGCCAGTCCGGGTAACTACGCATCTCGTAGAGGAACTCCGCGCCGGAGCGGGCGGCCAATAACAGATCCAGGATTACCAAATCCGGTACCAGATCGTCGGCGGCCAGGACGGCGGCCTGAGGATCCTTATGGACGGTGACTCTGTGACCTTTGAGCTTGAGGTAAGCCGATATGGTGGCCGACAGCTGGTCATCGCTTTGCAGCAAAAGTATCTTAGCCATAGTTATCAGACGAATTTAAGCTGCTTGCTGGCCGGCAAGCTGGTGGCTAAGCCCGCCAGATTATCATGGGCGGCGGCCCGCAGCGGCTGCCATAATGAAGCGCACAGCATGTCGGCGAGCAATACTCCGGCGGCGGCGCCGGCCGGGATAGCCGGCAGCGGCTGGCGGGCTTTGCCGACCAGGCCGCGGGCCGCCCGCAGCGTTCGGTCGCTCAGACCATGGACATCACTGAACACTCCCGTCGCGATGGAGTTGTCCGGCGCCCGGTGAGCCCCCAACACTAACCTGTAAGATTTCTGTTCTGACTGCGCCGCCTGGGCGCGTATAAGGCTGGAGCTCAGCACTTCTAAGGCCGACGTGATGCTGGCTTGATTAACCAGAACCGGGGCCAGCCGATGCTGGGTACTGACTTGCAGTTCAGTGGAATAACGTTTGGCGTATGGCGTTAATTTGTGGGCGATATCTTCAAGGAGCGATCCGACGGCCAGCGGTTCGGCCGGCAGGTTGTCCAGCTCGTGCGACGCCAGCAGCAATTTATAAGCTTCTATCTGCTGGAAACCGGCGCCGATATTCAGCCGGGTCTCTTCGGCGTGGCGGCGGGCCGAGGCTTTAGCGAAATTCTCCTCCTCTAAGAGCTCCAAAGAGGACTTTACCTGCAGCAACGGCAGCGTCAGGTCTTCGCTCAAAGTCAGCAACAGCGCTTTTTGGCGCGCCAGTTCGTCGCGGTGGTAATTGAATACCGACTTCTTCAGGACTTGCCCCCTTTTATGCTCTAAATTATAGCACCGCCGGACTGCAAGACGGCGTTGTAAAAAGCCGCCGGATGGTTATGGCGCGAAGGTCAGGCTGGCCAGGACGATATTGTTGAAATCGTTGGCCGCGGTCATGTTCTCGGTATAGACCTCCAGGGTCTTATCGCGGATCTTGATTATCACCATTTCGCCCGTCTGAGTTTGATCGTTACTGTTTATCTTGCCTTTCAGGAAGGTACCCGGCACTACGCTGGAATTGCCTTTGAGTTTAGGCGGCACATAAGCCGAAGCGGTCACGTAGCCGCCGGTTACCCGGCTATTGACCTGCTGCAGGACCTGGCTGTAATCGTTGTTGAGCAGCTCCAGTCTAAGAGCGAAGGCAACCTTGCTTTGCGTACTGGGTACGACGTCCGGCTGAAAGTAGCCGTTGATAAGGTCGCTGGAGCCGGTGGTATCGACATAGGCGCTCCAGGATTTGGGGTAACTGAAGCTGATATTGCCGTAGCTGCCGCTGAACTGCTTGGTGTTGGCGGCGTCGAAAGCGTCTTGGACTTCTTGGGTCTGCTGGGCCTTCGCCGCCTGCAAGGCGGCGGCCACCTTCTTGTCGACGTTATCTTTATAATCTTTGGCTTTGGAGTATTGCTGGCCGCCAAAAACAGCGCTGGCGATCAATAACACCAGCAGCAGAACTATGACAACCGTCTTTTTGGCGCCGCCGGAACCGGACGTTTCTGGATACATACTACGCTTATGTTAATCGAGATGCGTCCGGTAAGGCAAGTTCAATAGCGGTAAAGAAAAACCCCGTATTCCTGTCTGACGATCTTTTTGCCGGGGATCTTGAAAGTGTGGCTGGCTACCTTTATACCTTTGGGCGCGCTGTTTTTCACCAGTTCATCGAACTGCCTCATATACTTGGTCAGCAAAAAAATGAATATGGCGTCGGCGTCCGATAAATCGGCGTGCCAGAAATTGCCGTATATCACCTTCACGCGCTTTCCATATCGTCGGGTGGTCAGCCAGCTGTATGCGAACATGAACGGATTGAGTTCATATCCGACGGCTCTAATGCCTAGTTTGGCGGCGGCTTTTAGGAAACGGCCATCGCCGCAACCCAGGTCGTAAACGGTCTGACCTGGTTTGAGATCCAGCAATTTGAGCCCGGCATCGACGTGCGGCTTAAGACTGGGAAAGTACGGCGCGCCGAACAGTAGTACCACCCCGTACGCCAGGATAAGCAGGATGGCGATGGTCCAGACTACCCAGAACAGCATATATAACTCATTCATCACCGAACTGAACGGCGATTTTTTTCACCTTGTTCTCGGCCGTCCGCAGGAAATCTTCCATGTCTTTGAGCAGTTTCATGGCTTGTTCGTATTTATCTACGGCTTCATCCAGACTGACCTTGTCGCTTTCGAACCACTCGATCAAGCGATCAAGTTCATCGGACATCTGCTGATAAGTTCTTTTAGAGACTGTCTTTGCCATCATTGGACCTTCGCGCCTATTTTACCATCGCTAAGCCGGACATCCAGGATATCGCCGGTCTTCAGACCTTTGACGCTTGAAATATTCTTACCCGCCCGGCTGATTATGGCATAGCCACGTTTAAGCGCCGACCGCGGGTCGAAAACCGCGATGAGTTTACTCTGCGAATCAATTAGATTCAGTTTATCTTTAAAGAGTAAATTTACTTGACTTGTTAAGTATTCCCTGTTGCTTTGGGTCTGTCTAAGATTATTCTCGAACTGCAGGAGAGTCAGTTCCCGGATGGACTTCCTGGCCACCCGTAGACCGGCGATGACCTCAGAGCGGTTCGGCACGGCCAGTTGGGCGGCGTTAGTAGGCGTACTGGCCCGCAGATCGGCGGCCAGTTCAGTCAGGCTGGTATCGACCTCATGCCCCACGGCCACCAGCGTCGGAATCCGGCTGGCCGCCACGGCCCTGACCACCCGCTCGTCGCTGAAGGCCGCCAGATCATCGGCGCTGCCACCTCCGCGCGTGATCACTAAGACATCGACCAGCGATGACAGTTCGTTGAAACGCTCTATGGCTCTGACTATCTGGGCTGGCGCCTGGGCGCCCTGCACATAGACGTCCGCCAGATGAATCTCCACCCCGCCCCAGCGTTCGCCTAGGATTTTGATGAAATCGGCGTAGGCGGCCGAATTGGACGCGGTAACCAGGCCGATCGTCCGCGGAACCGCCGGTAGCGGACGCTTGCGACTCGGATCGAATAATCCCTCGGCTTCCAGCTTAGCGGCTAAAAGGTCGGCGGCTTTTTTGATCGAACCTTGCCCGGCCGGAGTTATTGATTGCACATTCACGCTGAAGCCGAAACGCGGGTGCAGCCGGGGCGCACCGACCGCCCGCACCATCATGCCGTCTTCCAGCGGTCCAGGCAGCATGTAAACTGTGCCGAAGAACTTCACGCTGGCCAGCTCGTCTTGTAGATCGAAATAGACCCAGCGGTTCTTGGATACCCGGAAGTTACTAAGTTCGCCTTCTATCTCCACCAGCGGGTAAGCGATTTCCAAAGTCTGGTTAAGCAGACCGACGAAATCGGAAGGACTCAATATCAGACCGTCCATTACTTAGCCCTGTCCAACCCCTGTCGCAGCGCTTTCTGATAAAGATAATAGCCAGGGATGAGTTGTATGCCCATATTGATCACTCGGTACATCACCGTCACCGGGATGCTTAAGCCGGCCGGTATGCCGGTGGCCACCAATACGGCGGTCATCAGAGCCTCGTAAATCCCAATGCCGGCCGGCAAAACGGATATCAGCCCGGCGAAGTTGGCCACGGCGTAGGCCAGTATGACGGCCCCGACGTTGACCAGCCGGCCGAAAGCGATATAGACCACGTACACCGCGGCGACCTCGGTCGCGTTAGCGATCATCATGTATAGGAAAGGTAGTTTGAGCTCGCGCCAATTCTCTTTCAGAAGTTTGTAATTATCGTGCAGTTCGCCAAACGCGACCTGGGCGCCCTGCACGTTGATCGTCTCGGAGTTGCGCCGGAACAGCCCCAGGAACTTATTGAGTATCTTGGTAACGGTCGTTAAGAAAGAGTTTATGCGGCTGCGGCTTTCGATCATGTAGATGAAACCAAAGGTCCCGACCACCAAAAGTGTTATCAGCGAACTGGCCACCACCATTATCAGGTTGTTCACATGGCCCCTGATGGCCAGCAGCAGGATGCCTACGATCAGCAGAGGTTGGAAGCTGATATATAAAAGCAGGAGTTTCATAAGCTGGCTGAGCGTAGCTTTGGGGCCGCTGACGCCATAAGCCCGCATCCGGACCGTGAAATAACTGATGCCACTGATGCCACCGCTCGGTAGAATGTGATTGACGAAATTCAGTTCCAGATTCAGCCTGAACATTTCTTTATAGCTGACCTTTTTGTCGAGGATCTTGAACAGTCGTACGTACATCCGCGAATAAGCGTCATAGTTGATTATCTCCACCGGGATGATTAGCAGCAGCGCCAGGGTGTTGACCTTGCCCAGGTTCTCGATCACGCCGCCGATATCTTTGCGCACGCCGTAAATCAGAACTCCAAGAGCGATAAAGGTAATCAGGGTCAGAGCCAGGCGCCACTTGGAGCGCTTGATGCGCTGCGGTTCCTCATGCGTTTCCATTCACTCTTAAGTATACTGGAACTTGCTATGAAACTGTCCGATGCCAAGACCATTTGTATCCTCGGTAGACAGCCGGTGCTGGGCCTGGCCGAGCTGGAGTCGCTTTACGGCGCCGAGCGCGTGCTGCCGCTGGGTGAGCACGCCGTGTTAGACATACCGGCCGAGGAGATCAATTTCAAGAATCTGGGAGGTACCATCAAGACCGCCCGCCTACTGGCCGTCATAGATTCATCGGACTGGAAAGTTATCGCCGGATATCTGATTGAAAATGTTCCAACGCACGTCGGACACTTACCAGAGGGCAAATTCACGCTGGGATTGAGCGCTTATGGCATAAATACGTCCGTTAAAGCGATTGAGGCTACCTTGCTGGAAATTAAGAAACGCGTGCGAAAGGCCGGCCGGCCGGTACGGGTCGTACCCAATAAAGAGCGGTTCTTAAATAGCGCCCAGGTCTTACACAATAAGCTGACACACAAGGGCGCCTGGGAACTGATAGTCATCAAAGCCGGTAGCCGGGCGCTGTTGGCCCAGACGCTGTTCGTGCAGGATATCGAGGCTTACGGAGCACGTGACCAGGGGCGGCCGGCCCGCGACGCCCGCGTCGGTATGCTGCCGCCCAAGCTGGCTCAGATAATGCTCAATTTGTCCGCCGGACCATTGCGGCCGGGCGCGCCGGAGCTGGAGCGTCTGCGGATACTCGACCCTTTCTGCGGCACCGGCGTGGTTTTGCAGGAAGCCGTGCTGATGGGTTACAGCGTCTTGGGGACCGATATCGAACCGAGGATGGCGGATTATTCTAAAAAGAATCTGCGCTGGCTGTACGAAAAGTTCCCTTCCCTGGAAGGTCAGGTGGACATCGAAGTCGGCGACGCCACCACTTACCGGTGGCCGGGCTTCAGCGCCGTCGCCAGCGAGGTCTTTTTGGGTCGCCCACTGGCCAAATTGCCCGAGGATTCCGAACTCGAAAAAATAATATCGGATGCCGACACCATCACCAAGAAGTTCCTGCGAAACTTAATCAAGCAGCTTAAAGCCGACCGGCCAATCTGCCTGGCCGTGCCGGCCTGGCGCCGGCCGGATGGAAAGTTTATAGAACTACCGATACTTGCCAAATTAACAGATATGGGCTACAATTATTGGGACTTAAAGCACGTGCGGCATCAGGAGCTGGTGTACTACCGCGAAGATCAGATCGTCGCGCGCCGATTATTAAGGTTAAAGAAGGAATAAATTAGATATGAGTCATGTAAAAGCAGGCGGCACCGCCAAAAACGTCCATGATAGTCCCGGCCAGCGCCTGGGTATCAAAGTGTGGGGCGGCCAAAAGGTCAAGACCGGCGACATCATCGTCCGCCAGGTAGGTATGACCAAGCGTTCCGGCGCCGGTACTTTTATGTCGCGCAACTTTACGATCCACGCCGCCAAAGACGGTATCGTCCAGTTCAAAGACCGCCGCGTCAAGGCCTTCAGTGGGCGCAGCATTCCTCGCACCGAAGTCACAGTCGAATAAATCTATTTGGATAATGCCGCTTTGACGAAAGCCGTGTATAACGGATGCGGCCGGTTAGGCCGGCTGCGGAACTCCGGATGGGCCTGGGTGCCGACGAAGAAAGGGTGGTCGATGGCTTCCACCATCTCTACCAGGGTACCGTCCGGCGACGTACCGCTGATCCTCAGTCCCCATCCCTCGTATTGATCGCGATATTCATTATTAGCTTCGTATCGGTGGCGGTGGCGTTCCACGACTTCCGGCTGACCGTAAACCTTCCTAGCTTTGGTCCCCCTTTCAAGAGAGCATTTCCAGTCGCCCAGGCGCATGGTACCACCGGTGTTTTCCTTGCCGACCTGTTCGGACATGGTGCTGATCACCGGATGCGGCGTGTTCTTATCAAACTCCGTGGAATTAGCTTTGGCCAGACCGGCCCGACGAGCCAAAGCGATTATGGAAATCTGCATGCCTAGGCATATACCCAGATACGGCAGCTGGTTCTCGTACGCATAAGTGGCGGCCCAAATCTTGCCTTCGGAACCACGACTGCCAAAGCCTGGCAAACCGACGATGCCGTCCATCTGTTTCAGGACTTCCCGGCTTTTCTTATCTTTCTCGAGAGATTCAGCGTCGACCCAGGTAATCTCGACGTTGGCGTCAATAGCCCAGCCGGAGGCTTTGAGCGCCTCGGTAAGTGACATATAAGTATCCTGGTTATCCAGGTATTTGGCGATTACACCGACGCGCACCGTTTTTCGATAACTGGTGAGAGCGCTTTTGACTACTCCTTTCCAGACCGTCAGGTTAGCCGCCTGCCGGCGGAAACCTAAGCGACTGTTTATGACGTCGCCGATGCCGCTGTCTTCCAGCGTCAGCGGTACCTGATAGATGGTTTTGGCGTTGGGCAGCATGACGATAGCTTTGGGATCGACGCCCGAGAACAAGCTGAGCTTAGCGACAATGGATTTCGGCGGTTTGACTTCCGATCGCACAACTAAGATATCCGGCACGATTCCCAAGCCGCGCAATTCGCGCACGGCGTTCTGGGCCGGTTTGGTCTTGAACTCACCACTGGCCCCAAGGTATGGCACATAGACTACATGGACGAACAGGCAGCATTCGGGCATTTTCATAGACAATTCGCGCACGGCCTCGATGAAACTCAACGATTCATAGTCGCCCACCGTGCCGCCGACCTCGGCGATGTGCACGTCGAAACCTTTTGCCGCCCTGACTATAGAGTCCTGGATATGGTTGGTGACATGCGGGATTATCTGGACGGTTTTGCCCAAATACTTACCGGCCCGCTCGGCATCGATGACTTCGCGCAGGATGCGCCCCGACATCATACTGCTGGATTGTGTCAGCTCGATATCCAGGAACCGTTCATAATGGCCAAGATCCAAGTCGGTCTCGGCGCCATCGGCCGTCACGAAACATTCGCCGTGTTCCGCCGGGTTGAGCGTGCCGGCGTCGACGTTCAAGTAAGGATCACACTTTTGGATATTTACCGACAGACCTCGGGCTTTTAAGATGGTGCCGATAGACGCGGCGGTAATGCCTTTGCCGATGCCGGACAGTACCCCGCCGGTAACGAACACATATCTCGTATCAGCCTTGGCTCTGGCCACGGTCTATAAAGCTCCCTCTCCTTTAACTTTATAGAATATAGCACAAAGGTTTTAGCGATTAATAGGCCGCGGTAGTTGTAGAAATTATTGGATCTTGGTCTGGAGGATCTGGGCGGCTTTGTCTTTTTGCGGATCCTTGCCGGCGGCGACATCTTGGTCGGAGATAGTGACTTGGATATCCGGATTTATGCCCTGCTTATCTATATTCTTACCGTCCGGCGTGTACCAACGGGCGACGGTTACTTTCAGTTCGGAACTATTGCAGGTATTGCTCAGATCCGTGTCGCCCAGACATATGACCTGCTGGACGCTACCTTTCCCAAAGCTTTTGACACCGACTAACTGGGCGGCGTCATTATCATGCAGCGCGCCGGCGGTAATCTCGCTGGCGCTGGCGCTGCCACCGTCGATCAGTACTGCCGTCGGCAGACCCTTCAGGATATTGCCGCCGCGAGCCTGCTCGGTGCTTATCACGGTGGCGCCGCGCCGTTCCTGAACGACGGTCTTACCCTCATCCAACCACAAGCTGGATACGCCGACGGCGGCATCCAGATAGCCTCCCGGATTGCCTCGCAGGTCCAAGATCACGGCCTTGACGTTCTTGGACTTGAACTCCTGGGCGCCTTTTTGAGCCAGGCTTTCAGTGTCATTGGTGAACTGGTTTATCTTCATGTAGCCGATGTCGCCGTCCTCCTCGTACTTTACGCTGGGGATGGTTATCTTCTGCCGGGTAATAGTCACGTCGAAAGGTTTGCCGCTGCCGCGGACAATCGTAAGCGTCACATCGGTATTCTCTTTGCCGCGGATCTTCTGGACCACGGAGTCTACCGACATGCCTTGCGTAGTCTTACCGTCTACGGCGGCGACTATGTCCTTGGGTTTAAGCCCGGCTTTTTCGGCCGGATAACCGGAAAGCGGCGAAACTATGACGATGTTATTCTGATCATTCGTGCCAAGCTCGGCGCCGATGCCTACTATCGTGCCCTGCAACTCGTTATTGAAGTCCTTAGCGGCGGCGGCGCTGAAATACATCGTATAGGGATCGCCAGCGGCGCTGACCAAACCGGATTTGACCCCGTCCAGGAGCTTCTGGTTATCCAGATTGCCGTCGAAGTTCTTCTTTAAGATCCCATAGACGCTGTCGACCGACGAGTAATTGAGCTGGCCGTCAGACTTGGTCGCGGAGGCCGTGTTCTTATTAAATAAAGTGTGATCGCGCCCGACCTGCACGCCGGCGGCGAATACTAATATAACGATAACCAGCGAGCCGATTATCTTTTTTAGCGGCCAATGATGTTTATGGCCTTTCTCGATGAAATGCTCGTCAGCGCGCAACTTAAGACCTCTCTTTGTTCCTAAACACTAGCAGTTATTATACCTCATGACCCTGCCTTGGTTTTTTTGATTTATTCGCCGAAGTATATGAAGGTAAGGCCGCTGGCGCTGATGGTCATTTCCGAATAATGACCTTGGTAGTCGTAATTGTACTGGCTGACATAGATGCTGTTGCCACTGACTCCTTCTACCCACATGGCGTGTCCGAAGGCTCCGACGTTCCAGATAGCGACTGAATGGACCTTAGGCGTTGAGCCGGTGGGAATCCCCGCCGCCCGGGCATCGCCCGGCCACTGGTTCGCGTTACCGCTGCCGCCCCAATAAGGCATGTAACCGAAGGTCTGATAGACTTTCCAAGCCGTATAACTGACGCATTCGCGGTTATACATGCCCCAGCTGTCTAGCACGCTGTCCTGGGCCACGTTATTCCAGGCCGCGGGATAGCCACCGTGCCCCGGGTCGCCGGCCACCGGTACGCCGCCAAGGTTGCGGTTAAGGGCGGCCTGCTGGGCGCGCAGGCTGGCTATCTGGGAGTTATTGGCGCTGATCTGCTGGTCGTACTGGGCCTTTTGGGACTCCGTATAGCTAAGCAGTTGGGCTTGCTGGGCCTGTTGGGCCTGAAGCTGGGTCTGCTGGTTCTGCAGGTCTTTTAGCAGGTCCTGCTGCTGGCGCTGCTGTTGCTGCAGCTGGGCTTTGAGCGCGTTTATCTTATCGACCGAGTCTTTGACCTTGTCGGCCACCGAGTTGCGGTATTCCTGCTTATTCACGAAGTCGCTTAAGTCCTTGCTGCTGGCCAGAACTTCAAGGGTCGAGATGTCCCCCTCCAGATACATGGTCTTGATATTTTCGCCGAGCACCATTTTCTCGTGATCAAGCTGGATCTGGGCCTGGTCGATCTGAGCTTGAAGGGCGTCGATTTGATTCTGGGTGTTAATAATGTTCTGCTGCAGACTGTTGATCTGGGCCGCCAAAGCGTCGATCGCCTGCTGGTAACTGGCCGCCGTGGCCGCCAGAGAATCCGCGTTGGCCTGTAAGCCCGAGTTCTGTTGTTGTAGCGAATTTATCTGATCCTGGAACTGGTCGGCTTTGACCGATCCCCCCACGAAAATACCCCCGGCCATCAGCGTGCCGATGACCAGAGTGAATATCAAGAATTTGATTCGGACCTGTTTCATGATTGGTTTTTGTTTTTGCGTTAGCAAGTTAATAATAACATACCCCCATGTTACGCAAGCGAACTTATCCACAACGGATCAATAAGTGGAGCCTGCCCGGACCTTAGATTGATATTCTTATCAGAATTTTTATTATCGATTGAATTTGAGATACCGCCGGGTCGCTATCAGGGATGAAGCGGCACCAATCAGGATACCAACCAATATCTGGATTGTCAAAATACTGGCGGCATGCTGGCTGAAATAATTGTTGGAGTAGCCGATATCGAGCAGACCGAGGCTGCTGGCCTGCAGCGTCGAGCTGGCGACCTTGAAAAGCCCCCAGCAGACGGTCAGTGAGATCGCGGCCGCCACGGCGCCGTACAGCATGGTCTCCACCACGAACGGACCTCTTATATATGAGGTGCTGGCGCCCAGCAGACGCATGATTATCAATTCGTCACGGCGGTTGAATATGGCCATGCGGATGGTATTGAAGATTATCAGCATGGAGATGATGATGAATATTATGATGCCGACGATGCCGGCCTGCTGGAAGAAATGCGTAGCCGAGGTGATTTTATCGATGGCCGCCTTGCGGTCGCCGGAATAACTGGTCGGGTCGGACTGCAGAGACTTCTGCGACGGTTTGCTTAGGAAGTTCTGGATGTCCTGGAGCTTGTTAGGGTCCACCGGTTTGATACTGATGCTGGCCGGCAGCGGGTTATCGGTCTGCGAGATCGCCGCCAGCAGCGTCGGGTTGTTGGCGTTCAGCCGTTCATACGACTTCAAGGCGTCCGCCTTGGAAGTATAGGAAACCGATTTCACGTTGGGCAGCGACTTAAGCTCATTAAGCTGGTGGTCGACCTGTTTCTGGGTGATGTTGTCCTTAAGATACTCAGTGACGTCTATGTGGCTGGTCAGATCGCTGATGGTATGAGTAAAAGTGGCGTTGGCGATGATGGCGAACAGCAGGATGGTCAGCGTGATGGCCATCATGGCGATGGCGGCGATGGCCAGCCAGACGTTGCGGCCGAAGTTAACGAAGCCGTTCTTAATTATCCGTTCGACGGTGATGTACTTATGGTCTTTCATCAGTTGTTCTTATACTGCCCTACCGCCCGGTCGGAAACTATATGTCCGTCGCGGATGGTGACCACCCGCCTTTTGAGAGCGTTGACGATCTCCTGGTTGTGCGTGGTCAGCAGCACGGTGGTACCGAACTTGTTGATTTTCTCTAAGACTTTGATAACATCCCAGGCGTGCTTGGGATCAAGGTTGCCAGTGGGCTCGTCGGCTATCAGTATCTTGGGCTGGCGGATGATCGCCCGGGCGATAGCAACTCGCTGACGCTCGCCGCCGGACAGTTCCAGAGGATAATTATTCTCTTTGCCTTTCAGTCCCACCACGTCCAGCACCTTAGGTACGGTATGTTTGATTTCAGATGTCGCGATGCCGGCGATCTCCAGCGCGAACGCCACGTTCTCATAGACCGTCTTGTTATTTAGCAGCTTGAAATCCTGGAACACCACGCCGATCTTCCGGCGCAGCAGCGGCACGTCGCGGTCTTTCAGGTGCTCGTAATCGATACC
>Ga0105238_10003643_pt1 | contig 15354 bp, 8 predicted proteins | sample KBSC34metaG_FD_81526 | JGI IMG/M metagenome (GOLD analysis project Ga0105238, IMG submission 81526) | Corn rhizosphere microbial communities from Kellogg Biological Station, Michigan, USA - KBS C3-4 metaG | ecosystem: Host-associated > Plants > Roots > Rhizosphere > Soil | place: Michigan, USA... | reverse complement strand
CCTTCGTCCCTATCGACGTACCGGACGAAGAACCACGCAGCATCGGCGGGCACCATGCCGCGGCCGCCATCCAGTACGGCAGCCGCTACCTGCTCAAGGCTTTCCGGCAGCTGGAAGAAGGGGTCAGCCCCGAGCTGGAGGTCACTCGCTACTTGAATCAAAGGGCCCCGGGACTGACTCCGGAGATCGTCGGGGCCATCGAGCTGAGGCGGGGCCGCGCCGAACCCAAGACCCTGGCCGTGCTTCAGGCGTACGTTCCCAACGAAGGGACCGCCTGGACCCATGCGGTGGAGGAGCTGCGCCGGTACTTCGAGCGCGTGCTGACCCGGCATCGGGAGGAGCAGCCGCCCGTGACCAGCCCCTTGTCGTTGCTGGAGACGGCGCGGAGCGACCTGCCCGCCACGGTGCGCGACGTGATCGGGACCTACCTGGGCCTGGCCGCCCAGCTGGGACGCCGCACCGCCGATTTGCACCAGGCGCTGGCCTCGAACACCGGCAATCCGGCGTTTGCACCCGAGCCCTATTCCACGCTGGACCGGCGGTCCAAGTACCAGTCCATGCGTAACATCGTGGGCAAGACGCTGCGCCAGCTGAGATCCAACCTGGCGCGGCTGCCCGCGCCCCTGCTGCCTTTGGCGACGGCCCTGGCGGAAAGCCAGGAGCGCGTGCTGGCGGTGTTCGAACCGTTGCTGCACCAGCGCCTCAGCAGCTTGCGCATTCGTACCCACAGCGACTATCACCTGGAGCAGGTGCTCTACACCGGCCGGGACTTCGTCATCATCGATTTCAGCGGGCTCAGCACCGAGACGCTGGTCGAGCGGCGCCGCAAACATTCCACCTTGCGTGATGTGGCGGGGATGATTCGTTCGTTTCATTACGCGGCGCAGATCAGCTTGCTCGATCGGTCGGTCATCCGTGAAGAGGATCGGGCCCTGGCGGCGCCGTGGGCGGCGGCCTGGCAAGGCTGGGTGTCGAGCGCCTTTCTGCGCGCCTATCTGGCGGCGACCGAGGGTGCGGCCTTCATGACCACGGCCGAGGATTTGCCGCTGCTGTTGACGACCCACATCCTGGAACGCGCCTTCACGGAGCTGCGCGACGAGCTGAACCGTCCGCTGTCGGCGACCGTGGCGATTCCGCTGTCGGCCATCGCCGAGTTGGTTGGGGTGCGCGCCGGCTGATCAGGGGCTGCCGCTGGCCTCGAGCAGCGACGTGACGTCCTGATCGAGCAGCGGCGTCTGCGCTCGCGCCGCCGCCAGCAGCGCGGCCACGAGGGGCGCCGTCTCACTCGTCTCGCCCGTCTTGCCGGCGCGAGACAGCAATGCCAGCGCCAGCGCGAGCGGGAGATTGAGCGCATCCAGGTCGCGCAGGCGTCGTTCGTGGCGCGCCCGCCAATCCGGCGGCAGGCGCAGCGTCCAGTTGTCGGCAGCGACGACGCCCGGGCGGTTGTAGACGTCTCGCAGCCCGAAGAGGTCGGCGAAGAAGATTGAAACGTGGGTGGCGCGGCTGGCGAACAGCATGGCGAAGATTCCGTGGCACAGATGCCGGGCATCGAGCGAGAGCCAGCGCGCCAGGCGCCCCCGACGAGCCGCCAGCGCCGAGGAAGCGGTCGGCGCGCCGTCCGCCGCCGCCGTTCCAGAAAGCGGCATCAGGAATTCGGCCACATGGCCCGCCCACTGCGCACCCGCCGCGGTTCCGTGCCAGCTCTCGGCCAAGGTCCAGATGGGGCGGGTGTCGTGGTTGCCGACCATGATCCAGTCGCGGCTCGAAACGTTCTCCGCTCGGTACACGTCGGTGGCGCGGGTGAGGTCCGCCTTCTGCAAGACACAGAACCGACCCAGATCGTATCGTTCCATCACCCGGCGCAGGGGGTAGGGCCATGTGCTCAGCACCTCGCACACCACGTCGCCGGCGCGCCGCCCGGCCGCCGAGACCCGCCCCATGATGGTGTCGAACAACACCCCGTACCGCGCCACCTGATCGTCCCGGAGCTCGCGGACCCAGTCGTCAGCATAGCGCGCGACGCCGGGATCCGCCGAGACCTGGTCGGCACCCGGAATCGCGAAGCGGTGCAGGCCGGGATGCTCGGGCACATGGGGAAAAGGCGAGCAGAACAGCCGCGCGCCCTGGGACACGGCCGCGGCCGGATCGGGATGGTCGGCGGCGTAGACCCAGGGGCAGACCAGGCCGTGCGGATGGTCGATCCGCAGGCCGTCGAAGTCGCGCAGCAGCCGGTCGACCCGGGCGATGATCAGCTCCAGCACCGGCCCGGGAAGGTGTCCGCGAGCGTCGGCGAAGTACTGATCCGGATCGAGGACGGGAAAACCCCAGGGCTGTCCGTCGGGGTTTGTGCGGCTGGGAGGGGCGCCCATCACGTAGTCGCGGCGGAAGAGGGATCCCTGGGTCCAGCGATCGCGATGTGAAAAACCGATGGGCAGGTCGCCAAAGAGAGACAGCTCGAAGTCCGGACCGCTCGTGGCCCGGCGCAGGGACAGGTGCTGCTCGGCCAGGACGAATTGCCCGAAGGCATGCCGATCCATCTCCAGGGCGTGGCGCTCGCGCAACGATGCCCGCCGCGCCGGGGTCAGCGCGGCGAGTGATTGGTCGGGTGGTGGCCAAAGTCGCCAATCACCCGTCCCATGCTCGACCGTCAACGCCTCGTACAAGGCGTCGCCCTCGAGCGGGGCGGCGTTGGCGCGCTGGAACGCAGCGAATCTCTGGGCCAGCCCGCCGAATCGCGCCGGCTCCGCGGCAAAGCGGGCGTGGAGGACTGCCAGCAGCGAGCGCGCCGCCTTCCATGCCTGGCGATACTGGACCCGGTCCGCGGTGTCGCCGGAGGGCTGCGCCACCGCCAGCTCCGTCAGCAACCCGGCCGCGAGCGGTTTCCACAGGGGATCCTCGTCGGCCAACCTCGCCACGGCGATGGACATGGGACTCTTCGTGAACAGGGCTCCGTCGTAGGGCGAGGGGTTGTCGACCGTGGTGTCACCCTGCGGGCCCAGCTGCACGCCGTCGAACCCAGCCGCTGCCACGAAGGCGAAGAGGTCGCGCGCGCCGTGACTGTAGGGCGATCCGCGCCCGATGTCCTCGTCGGGGCGACTCGGAAAGCTCTGGTCGTGAATCGCCAGGACGAATCGGCGAACGTCGAGCGCGGCCAGAGCTTGGCGCACGGGGCTGACTGGTTCCGAGATTCCCGACAACGGCGCAAGTCTACACAGCAGGGCGAAGGCGGCCCGTGGCTCCGTCGGAAAACCTGCCACCCGGGGTTGAAAACGGCCGGGACGGACCCAGATCATCAAGCGAGGGGAGGTGACTTCACCAATCGCGCAACCCCGCGCCTCGTGGCGAGGGACGATGAAGAACGCGGGCGAGGGCACGCCTTCGGACCTGTCGTCGGACCTGTCTTCGATTGACGGCCGCCCGCGGGTCGTCATCGACGCTGTTCGCCCCCAGGTGGATGGGTACCGTTACCCGGTCAAGCGGGTCCTCGGCGACACCTTGATTGTCGAAGCCGACCTGCTGGCCGATGGACATGACCGCCTGGGTGCGATGTTGCTTTTTCGCCCGCGCGGCGACTCGCCATGGCGCGAGGTGCGGCTCGAGCCGGTGCTGGCGCCGCCCGGCGTCCGCCGGCCGGCGCCCGGGCACCCCGTCCACGCCCCGCAGGGCGACGCGCAGCCGATGGGCGACGCGCAGCCGATAAACGACGGCTGGCGGGCCAGCTTTGTGCTGGACGCGATCGGTACCTGGGAATACACGGTCTCCGCTTGGGTGGACGCGTGGACCACCTGGGCGTGGGGACTGCGCCGAAAGCTGCAGGCGGGCCAGGACATCGAGCTCGACCTGCGGACCGGCGCCGAGCTCCTGACCGCGGCGGCGATCCGCGCCCGAGGGCCGGCGGGACGCGACGGCGACGCCGTGGCCCTGCGGCGGTTCGCCGAGCGCGTCGCCGGCAACGACAGCGACGGGCGGCGTCCCGACGAGGACGCCGCCGCTCGCGCGCAGGTCGCGCTGTCGCCCGAGGTGATGTCGTTGATGCGCGCGCATCCCGATCGGTCGGCGGCGACCACGCACGAGCCGCCGCTGCTGGTGACCGTGGACCCGGTTCAGGCGGCTTTCAGCGCCTGGTACGAGATGTTCCCTCGTTCGTGCGGCGAGGACGGGCGGCATGGCACGCTTCGCGACGCCGAGAAGCGGCTCGCGTACATCGCGGACATGGGCTTCGACATCGTCTACCTGCCGCCCATCCATCCCATCGGCCGAACCCACCGCAAAGGGCGCGACAACAGCCTCATCGCGGCGCCCGACGATCCCGGGAGCCCGTGGGCCATCGGGAGCGCGGAGGGTGGACACCTCGCCATCCATCCCGAGCTCGGGACCCTCGAAGACTTTCGCCATTTCCTGTCGGCCGCTCGGGCTCATGGTCTCGCGGTGGCGATGGACATCGCTTTGCAGACCTCGCCCGACCACCCCTACGTCAAGGAGCATCCGGAGTGGTTCGTTCATCGGCCTGATGGTTCGATTCAGTTCGCCGAGAATCCTCCCAAGAAGTACGAGGACATCTATCCCTTCAATTTCGCGGGGCCGGCCTGGGAGAGCCTGTGGCGGGAGGCGCGCGGCATCTTCTTGTACTGGATCGAGCAGGGGGTGCGCGTCTTCCGGGTCGACAACCCGCACACCAAGTCGATTCCGTTCTGGCGGTGGTGCATCTCCTCCGTCAAAGAACGCCATCCCGAGGTCATTTTCCTGGCCGAGGCGTTCACCCGACCGAAATTGATGGACGCGCTGGCCAAGGTGGGGTTTTCGCAGTCGTACACCTATTTCACGTGGCGGACGACCAAGGCCGAGCTGACCACGTACGTCCAGTCCCTGGTCGATACGGATCGCAAGGAGTTCTTCCGCCCCAACTTCTGGCCGAACACGCCAGACATCCTGCCGGAACACCTTCAATTCGGGACGCGGGCGACCTTCGTGGTTCGCGCCGTTCTGGCGGCCACCCTGTCACCGAGCTGGGGTGTCTACGGGCCGGCCTTCGAGCTGCAGGAGAAGGAGCCGCGGGCCGGCAGCGAGGAATACGCGAACAACGAGAAGTATCAGCTGCGCCACTGGGACCTGGCGCGGGCGGACAGCCTGCGGCCGGTCCTCCGCCGGTTGAACCACATTCGGCGGGACAACCCGGCTCTGCAGCGCCTGCCGGGCACCGTCTTTCACCAGACGGACAACCAGGCGCTCCTTTGCTACAGCCGTGTCGATGAAGCCCTATCGGACCCCATCTTGGTGGTCGTCAACCTCGATTCTCACAATCGACAGGCGGGATGGCTCTCGCTCGATCTCGAGGCCCTCGGAATCGCGGGCGAAGCGCGTTTTCAGGTTCACGACCTGATGAGTGAGTCGCGCTACTTGTGGCAAGGGCCCCGGGCCTTCGTCTCGCTGGACCCGCAGGTCATGCCCGCTCACATCTTCCGCGTGCGCCGGCACGTCCACACCGAACAGACCTTCGAGTACTACCTGTGAGCGACGTGAGCTGGAATGCGCTTTCGTCACCCGAGCGGCGGCCCTCGCTGGCCGCGGCGCTTCTTGCCTATGCTCGCCCCCGGCGTTGGTTTCGGGCCAAAGGGCGAGAACCTCGGGAAGCCCGCCTGCGCGACCTCATCCCGCTCGACGACGCGAACCTGCTCACCGTGCTCGAGATCGACTTCGCGGCGGGCGGGACCGAGCGGTACGCCATCCCCATCGCCCCGCTGGAGGCAGCGGCGCTGCGCCGGATGGCCGACGCCGGCTCGGGGCCGCCGCTCGACGTCATCGGGCAAGGGCAACGCGAGGATGACGACTCCCGCGTGCTGGTCGACGGCTTGCTGGTGCCGGGGCGAGCCGCCGATGTGTTGTTGCAGCTGATGCGGAGCGGGGGCCAGCGCCCGGGGCGAATGGGTGGGGCCCTCGTCGCCGAACGGCTGCCCGGGTTGTCGGCGCTGGAGGCGGTGGTCCTCCCCGTCGCGAAGATTCCGCGTGTCGAGCAAACGAACTCGATCGCCATCTTCGGCGACCGGGTGCTGTTGAAGGTCTACCGGCAGCTCACCGCCGGCCCGAACCCGGAGCGGGAGGTCGGTGAGTTCCTGAACGGCCGCTGCGATCCCCCTTGCACGGCGCGCATCCTCGGCGCCTTGACCTACCACGCCGCCGACGGAACCACGTCGAGCGTGGCCCTCGCGCACGAATACCTGGCCAACGAGGGAGACGCGTTCTCGTTCATGCTCGACAAGCTGCGCGGCTATTTCGATCGCGTGTCGGCCTTGCCCACGCCAACGTCGACCTTGGATCCCGTTGCCGCGTCCGCGCTGGCCGTGTTCGACCCGCTGGCCGCGCGTCTCGGCCGGCGGACGGGCGAGCTGCACCGCGCGCTCGCCTCGGCGCCGCCCGAGGACCGGGACTTCGCTCCCGAGCCGCTCGCCGCGGCCGATCGCGCGACCCTGGCGGCGCGGGCCGACGCCATGTTGCGCGAGCAGCTCGACACGCTCTCCGGGGCGCTGCCGCGCCTGGCCCCCGCCGCGCGAACGCTGGCCGAACGGCTGCTCGCCCCCGGCGCGAGGCAAGCGATCTCCCGCCGGCTCGATGAATTCCGGGAGCGGCCCCTGGCGGTGGTGAAGACGCGCACCCATGGAGATTTGCACCTGGGGCAGGTGCTGGTACGCGGGCAGGACGACTTCGTGATCATCGACTTCGAAGGCGAGCCGGCCCGTCCCCTGGCCGAACGGCGCGCCAAGGGCTCTCCGCTGCGCGACGTGATGGGGATGGTGCGTTCGTTCAGCTACGCGCCCGAGGTGCTGCTGCGCGACCCGTCGTTCGGGCACGCCGGTGGCCGCATCAACGCCGGTGCCGCCCAGGAGGACCACCTGGCGGGATGGGCCGACCTCTGGAAGACGCGGGTGGCCGCCGCCTACGTGCGTGCCTACCGGGACGCGGTCGGGGCCGCCCCCTTCCTTCCCGTCGCGCGCGACGATCTGGCGGTGATGATGACGTTCTATGAGCTGGAGAAAGTGATCTACGAGATCGCCTACGAGGTGAACAACCGCCCCGACTGGGTGGAGATCCCCTTGCGCGGGCTGGCGGCCCTCTTGCCATGACGGTCACCGCCGACATTTCCCTGGGACCGGTGGACGTCCACTTGCTGGCCGAGGGGACCCACGGCCGGCTTTACGAACGCCTGGGGGCACATCCGGTGAAGGCCGGTGCGTCATCCGGAGATCCGGCGGGGACCCGCTTCGCCGTGTGGGCGCCCAACGCCGCCAGCGTCGACGTGGTGGGCGATTGGACCGGCTGGAAGCCTGGCCGGGTTCCGCTGCGCCCCGTGGGGGCCACCGGCGTCTGGACCGGCTTCGCGGAGGGTGTGGGCCCGGGCCATCACTACAAGTACCACCTGCGTTCCCGCTACGACGGGTACGCCGTCAACAAGGCCGATCCGTTTGCCTTTGCCACCGAGCTTCCGCCAGCCACCGCTTCGGTCATCGCCTCGCTCGATCATGTCTGGTCAGACGGTGATTGGATGGCGGCGCGACGGCAGCGCAACGCTCTCGACGCCCCCATGTCCATCTACGAGGTGCACCTCGGTTCATGGATGCGCGACCCTGCTCACCCCGAGCGGCCGCTGACCTTCGCCGAGCTGGCCCCGCGGCTGGTGGAGCACGTTCAGCGCACTGGTTTCACCCACGTCGAGCTGATGCCGGTGATGGAGCATCCGTTCTACGGATCGTGGGGCTACCAGGTCACCTCGTTCTTCGCCCCGAGCGCGCGTTACGGCACGCCCCAGGACTTCATGTCCTTCATCGAGACGCTGCACCAGGCCGGCATCGGCGTGATCCTCGACTGGACCCCGGCCCACTTTCCCGAGGACGAGCACGGGCTGGTCTACTTCGATGGCACGCACCTCTACGAACACGCCGATCCGCGCCAGGGACGTCACCCCGAGTGGGGCAGCGCCGTCTTCAACTACGGCCGGAAGGAAGTGCGCAGCTTCCTGATCTCCAACGCGCTCTTCTGGCTGGACCGATACCACATCGACGGTTTGCGGGTGGACGCGGTCGCGTCGATGCTTTACCTCGACTACGGACGAAAAGAGGGGGAGTGGATCCCCAACGAGCATGGCGGGCGCGAGAGCCTGGAGGCCGTCGAGTTCCTGCGCACCTTCAATCAGGCGGTGTACCGCCAGCACCCCGACGTGCAGACCATCGCCGAAGAGTCCACGTCGTGGCCCATGGTGTCGCGTCCTACGTACGCGGGCGGCCTGGGATTCGGCATGAAATGGGACATGGGGTGGATGCACGACACTTTGGCCTACTTCGCCGTCGATCCGCTGTATCGCCGTCATCACCACCACAAGCTGACCTTCCGGGGCCTGTACGCTTTCACCGAGAACTTCGTCCTTCCCCTGTCCCACGACGAGGTCGTGTACGGCAAACGGTCGTTGCTCGAGAAGATGCCGGGCGACGACTGGCAGAAGTTCGCCACGCTTCGTTTGTTGTACGCGTACCTGTGGGCGCAGCCGGGGAAGAAGCTGCTGTTCATGGGCGGCGAATTCGCCCAGCGGGGGGAATGGAACCACGATCGCAGCCTGGACTGGCACCTGCTGCGGGAGTCGCCCCTGCATGGTCAGGTGCAGCTGCTGGTGGGCGAGCTCAATCGCCTCTACCGATCGGATCGAAGCCTGCACGCGCTCGACAACAACCCCGCGGGGTTCGAGTGGGTGGCCGCCGACGACGTGGACAACGCCGTCTACGCCTTCCTGCGCAAGGGCTCGATCGCGGGCAAGGGCGACGGCGGAGTGCCATCGAACGCAGACGGTCCCGTGTTGGCGGTCTTCAACTGCACACCGCTCCCGCGCTTCAACTACCGCCTGGGCGTCCCCTTCGATGGCGTCTGGATGGAGATTCTCAACACCGACGCGGCGGCCTTCGGCGGGAGCAACCACGGCAACGTCGGCGGCGTGGAGGCGACGCCGGTTCCGTCCCATGGCCGCCCCTTCTCCGTGAATTTGACGCTGCCTCCGTTGGGGGCGCTGTACTTGAAGCCCTTGCTTCGATTGACGGGGGAGGAGACGTCGCTGCTGTGACCGGCCCTCCCGCCGGGCCGAGCTCGGGCGCCCTTCTCGGCGGCGCCCGGTGGGTGCAGAATCGAGGTATGCGCCAGCGAGGAGCCGCGTCGGGTTTGTCGCTCCTGCTCGCGTTCGGGATGGGATGCGGGTCGGGGTCCGATCCCACGATGCTGCCGTCCAGTCGGTGGGGCGCTGAATGGGCCGCCGCCGAGTGTGCGCGGATCTTCTCCTGCTGCGACGCCGACGAGCGAATGCGCTGGCCCTACGCGGACGAGGCGCAGTGCCGGCGGGAGGGGGCGGCCGATGCGCAGAGCAACCTCGATGGCGTCTTGTCGATCGGCTGGGTTTCGTACGACGCGAAAGCCGCCCGGCGCTGCGTCGACGAGATTGCGACGCGCTCCTGCATGGAGCTGACGGCGTTTGGGAGGAACCTGTTCGGGCCATCGTGCGCAGGCGTGACGCGCGGCACGGGAAAGATTGGCCGGGTCTGTGAGGACCTGGACGTCGTCTGCGAGAGCTCGAATTGCCTGGCTGGCCCGGGGACCTGTGGCCCGACCCGGGGCTGCAGCGTGATCTGCGCGGCGGGGGAGTTCTGCGACACGGCGTCGGGCACGTGCGCGCCGTTCAAGACCGCTGGCGCCGCGTGCGCCGGCAGCGATCAATGTGTGTTTCCGCTGACCTGCCAATCGTCAGGCGTATGCGCGACGCCGCGCCAGGGCGGCGCCGCCTGCAGCTCGACGTCGGACTGCGCCAGCGGCACCTGCACCTCGGGCGTGTGCGGCGCGATGATGTGCGACGGCGTCTGAGCCGGCGCGCGGCCGGCTTGGCCGCCCGGAGCCTCGTCACCGCTTGATCTTGCGTGAGCCGTCCGCCTCGAATTCGTCGTCCGAGACCAGCTTGCCGTCCTTGTTCCAGACCTTGGCGCGCGTCATCCTGTCGTCGGCGTACTCGGCGACGGTCTCGGGCTTGCCGTCCGGCCACCATTTCAGGTGGGCGCCGTGGCGCTTGCCCAGGCGATAGGTCATCTCCGCCTGCTTCGCGCCGTCTTCGTAGAACGACCGCTGCACGCCGTCCTCGCACCACGGCTCGTACGAGCCCGCCTCGCATGCGACGAAGGCGCCTTCTTGCGACACCTTGCCGGTGTCCCAGAATTCTTTGACCATCTTTCGCCGCGGGCTCTCGTAGCTCTCCGTGAGCTTGGGGTTCCCGTTCAGGTACCGCTTGGTGACCTGCTTGATCTCCCCCGCGTTCCAGAGCGTCTCCTTCACGACCCGCTTGCCGTCCTCGGCGTACTGGAGCTCCTTGCCGTCCTTCACGCCGCTTTTCCAGTTGATGACGGACGCCAGGCGTCCGTCCTTGGCGAGCACCCGCTCCTCGCCGTGCTTCTTCCCGTCCTTGAACGCCACCTCGCTGCGAGACGCGTAATCGCTGGTCCCGGCGCCTTGCTTCTGAAGGACTCCATCCTTCCAGGTGTCGACGCGCGACACCTGGCCCGTGCCGTCGTAGATCGAGGTGGTGGCGGCGCCGGCGAAGCCGCACGGCTTGCGCAGCTCCTTGTCGTCCTTCGCGCCGGGGGCGCACGACAGGCGATAGACCTTGCCGTCCTCTTTCAGAGAGAGCTCTCCGGTCCCGTCCGCGAACCTTCGCGTGTAGCTCTTCAGCTTGCCACTCGGGTAGAGCTCCCGCTGCCAGACGCGGGTCCCGCCGTCGTATTCGGCGGCCCAGGTCAACGCCCCGTTCTCGAAGCGCCGCTCCTCGCCGTGCTTCTTGTCGTCGCGGTAGGCGACGCGCCAGCTGTTCTTGCCGTCGAAGCTGGTGAGGATGCCGTTCTTGTGGCCCTGGCGGATGTCGAGGTCGATGACCGCCTCGCCGTCCTTCCAGCACTTCACCCGCGCGTCCTGCTTGCGGTGAACGAACGGATCGTAGACGTTCGGATCGAACGCGACCTTGCCGCCGTTGACCAGGCAGTAGGTCGTCGTGCTGGTGACCGGGTTCGGGTCGTCCGGAACCGCGTGCCAGGCCTCGTCGTAATAGGGGTCATCGGCGGCCAGCTCGAGCCTGATGCCGAGCAGCGCCTCGAACTGCTGGCGGCTGCGCAGGTAGGGCTTCGACTCCTCGAACGCGCGACCGACGGTCAGCGTGCCATTCGCCAGGGTGAGAGACCCGGTGGCCCCCGCGACGCCCTTGCACGCGACCTTCGCGATGTGTGCGGCTTTCACGGCGGCCTTGCCCGGGCCGGTCTTGCACGCGTACCAGAGGTAGCGAAGCGGCTCCTCGCACTGGCGCGCGCCGTCGGTCTGGTCGTCGCCGATGTCCTTGTTGTTCTTGCGCAGCGATTCGCCGTCGTACGTCATGGCCAGCGGCCCGCCGCAGCCGCCAACGAGCTTGGGCAGGATGTCCGCTTCGACGCGCTTCTGTCGCCGCTCGGGTTCGTTGCCGGCGATCGCGGCAAGCGGAGCGGCGAGTCGGAACGTGAGCGTGACGCATGCAAAGACCGAGAGCAGACGGATCAGCCTCGACATGGGGCGCCACATTACACCGCGCGGCCTCGCGGCACGCGACGAAGTGGAGACCCGTCGTGGCGAGCGCTCCCGATTCCGCTCTCAATCCTTCAACCCGCGGTCCATCGGCACGAAGACCTCGTCCGGGTTCAGCTCTCTCGTCACCCTCAGCAAGTTCATCGAGGCCGAGACAGGTCTGGATGAGCAGGCCGGCTGCGTCGAGGACAGGTGCGGGTTCTGGGAGATTGGGCCTGCGGTCACGTGATCGCCCAGCTCGAGCGCCTCGGCGACGGGATAGGTGGTGCATCCGTCTTGTGGCGCCCCTGCCACGATGACGCCGGGAGGCTTGCGCGTGTTGTCCCCGCAGCGCGCGTGCACGTTGTAATCTCGCGTGCCCGTACAATCCGACGACTCATAGAAGAAGGCGTTCTCGGTGACGGAATCGAACGAGGAGGGGACGCAGCGCCACTTTCCGTCGGGGAAGACGAAGGGGTCGCAGGCCTCGCGCCGCGCGACATCCGTGAAGCGGCCGGTCGGACCGTCGTTGAATTTTCGGGGAGCCGGAAGAAAGGGAACACCGCCGAAGCCATGGAAGGCCAAGGTGAGAGGGCCCTTCCCCACCTCGATCACGTCGAGGTGCGGAATCGAGGCCAGGTCGATCGGGGCGCCCTGATCGTAAAAGACGACGCCATCTGACTGGTAGTGGGTACACACCGCGTCGGCTCCGTAGGTGAAGAGGGGCGCCGCGCGAACCCCGGCGGCCTTCCAAAGGCCGCCGATGGACATCGTGAACGGACAAACAAAAGCGTTGGTGTCCACTTCCAGAATGACGGTGGCCGGATGCAACCCGCATCCTAGAATGCCACCGAGGCCCACCCCAACCGTCTCGGTACACGCCACGTCGCCGAAAAAGCCGCCCGTCCAGGCCGCGTCAGGCAAGTCAGGCACGCACGCCTGCGGCGAGATGTCGAGCCCCGCGCCGAAACACCGAGCTCCCGTGCCCGGATCCGAGAAGCCGATGATCTCCGAGGAGCCGTCTTCTCCTTCCCTGACCAGGGCGTTCATGCGCGGGTGGCGCGGCCGGCTCACCCGCTTGACCGCCACGAACGTCGCGAGCGGCACCTCCGGGCCGAGGGGCCAGACACCGGAGCCGTCGTACATCGTCGCTTCGGGAAGCGACTCACAGGAGCCCCCCGCGTTTCCGTACAGGGGCGTGGTGATCGGCAAGAGGTCGCCCAGCTGGTACGTGCGGTAGTCGCAGCCGGAGGAGGGCTGGCCGGTGATGTAGCGGGGCGCTCCAGCGGTGCGGTCACAATAGGGAGTCGTCGCGAGCACGGCGGGACGCGTGCAGCCGGCATCCAGGTAGACGATCTGGGCGGGGTCATTGGAGAACGTGGCGTAAGGCAGGCATCGCTCCACGTCGTCGGCTCCTACCAAGAAGTTGCACCAATCGTGTGTCGCCACGTCGTACCAGCCACCTTCCTGGGTCTGATCGATCACCTCGAGGTCCCCGGCGCGGAACACGCGGGGCTTGAGCCGCGTGCCGGCGCGAAAGTACGGCTCGAGAGCGGCACCGCTTGAGCCTCCGCCCGCGGCCTTCGCGTCCCCACCGCCCGCCCCGCCGACGGCGCTTCCCGTGGCGCCCCCCATGGTCGAGCCCTGACCGTGACCGCCTTCGCCGGCGGCGCCGCGGCCGAGAGCTTCGCCGCCGTCGGGTCGCCCGGCGGCAGCGTCGATCCCCCCGCTCGCTGCGGCCCCGTCAGGCCGGGCCCCCTTCGATTGACCGCAGGCCGCGAGGGCCACGGCCACGAGAAGGGCGCGCCCCACGTGACACGACTTCGCGAGGTTGTGCATGAATGGCTCCCACTCGGTTATGAGAATGACCCCGGTGACGCTACTGTCGTAGGAAGGGGGGCACGCCGTCGGGAAAATCGACTCGAGAATGTCCCTCGACGATGGTCTTGAAGTATTCCCCGCATGAACATTCGTGATCCACTGGTTCCCCTCGCCGCCTTCGGTCTGTCTCCGGAGGGCCTGCACCTGAACCATGGCTCGTTCGGAGCCGCTTCCCGTACAGCGCTCACCGTCCAGGCCGAGGCTCGCAGCGCCCTCGAATCGGCGACCATGCGCTTCATGGTGCGGGAATGGCAAGGACGGCTCGACGCCGCGCGTGTCCGGGTCGCGGGGTTCCTGGGCGGCGACCCCGACGACATGGTGATGATTCCCAACCCGACGTCGGGCGTTGCCTCGGTCGCGAACAGCCTCCCGTGGCAGCCTGGGGACCGCGTCGTCGTGACGGACCATGGCTACCGAGCGTGCCTGAACGCCATGTTGCGTCTCGTCGAGACGCGAGGCATCGAGGTCGTCACCGTGAAGATCCCGCTGCCGGTCCGCAGTCCCTCCCAGGTGGTGGACCGACTGGCCGGCGCGATCGCCGCCGAGCCGCGCTGCCGGCTGGCGCTCGTCGACCACATCACGAGCCCCACCGGGCTCGTGTTCGACGTCGCGGCGATCGCCCGTCGCCTCGAGCAGACGGCGCCCCACGTTCGGCTCATCGCTGACTGCGCGCACTCGGCGGGCCAAGTCGAGCTCGATCTGCGGGCGCTCGGCGACGCCGGGGTTTCCTACGCCGTGGCCGCCATGCACAAGTGGACCTGCTCCCCGAAAGGGTCGTCGATATTGTGGGCGCGTCGCGATCGACGAGACGAGCTGCGGCCCCTGATCACCTCCCACGGCGAGACCCCCGGCGTGGGTCCGGCCAATCGCTTCCACGCCCGGTTCGATTGGAGTGGCACGCACGATCCGACCGCTTATCTCGCGACTCCCGCGGCCCTCGATGACTTGGCGGCGCGCGCCGGTGGCTGGCCGGCCATCCGCGCTCGCAATCACGAGCTGGTGCTGGCAGCTCGTGACCTGCTCGTCGAGCGCCTCGGGAACGGCGCCGCCCCGATCGCTCCCGACGACATGCACGGCTCGATGGCGGCGATCCCGATCGCGCTCCCGGCCGGCGGCGCGCCTGCCGAGCTTCAGGCGCAGTTGCTGGACGACGGCATCGAGCTCCCGATCGTGACGTTACCCGACCTCGGCACTTTCATCCGGATCTCGGCGCACGTGTACAATCGGCTCGCTGACTACGATCGGTTGAGCGAAACGTTGCTCGGCCGGGGAATCCGCGGCCGAGCCCTGACCCCCTGAGGCCGCTGCCGGACGAAGCGCGCCTTCAGCCCACCGCTTCGCGCCGCCCGAAGTCCATCGGTGGCAGGAACGTGTCGTAGAAGAACTTGCAGTCGCGGCGGATCTGCTCCTCGTTGAAGCCGAACTTCTCGAGGTCGTACTTGTGCTCGGACTCGTACTTGCGCTGCTTCTCGCCGCGCTTGTGGACGGTGGCCCGCAGCTCGGGCGTCATGGGGTGGTTCAGGAAGGCGCACATCTCTTCCATCAGGCCCTCGAAGTCCGCCATCATGCGATCGTAGCGGACGATGAAGACGCGCTTCTTGTCGATGGCGCCCGAGGTCCAGTCCTCGTGGAACTTCTGCAGCAGCAGGATCCACGCCTTGTAGATGCGGTCGAACCAGCGCCGTCGCACCGGCTCCGGCATCTTCCAGAAGCCGAACGCGCGTTCGAGTACGCCGACCACCAGGCTGGTGGCGCTGGGAATGATCGACAGGGGATCGCGCGCCATGTACAGGATCTGCGCCTCGGGGCAGCGCTCGAGGAACTGGGGCAGCCGCACCGCCATCGAGAACAGCTTGGCGATGTTGCGCTCCGACT
>Ga0105238_10003641_pt1 | contig 15364 bp, 9 predicted proteins | sample KBSC34metaG_FD_81526 | JGI IMG/M metagenome (GOLD analysis project Ga0105238, IMG submission 81526) | Corn rhizosphere microbial communities from Kellogg Biological Station, Michigan, USA - KBS C3-4 metaG | ecosystem: Host-associated > Plants > Roots > Rhizosphere > Soil | place: Michigan, USA... | reverse complement strand
CGGTGGCTCCTGTCCGGCGCGCGGCGCCTCCTCGGGCTGCGGGGGCCGCACAGGAGCCTGGGCGGGCTTGTCGGCGATCGCCGTAGCCTCGACCGGGCCGTGGGGGCGAAATCGGTACGCCGCTACCGCGCCCGCTGCCCCGAGGACGAGAGCGGCGGCGAGGATCCTGAGCGCGCGAGTCCGTCCCGGCACACCCAGCTCGTCCAGCGCTTCTTTCTTGCTGAGATCGCGGTCGTTGTACTGTGCCGTGGCCTCGGCCACCGTGCTGAGGGTGACGACGCCGCCGGTAGCAGTGCGAACGGCAGGCGAGGTGGCGGGCGCCTCCGAGGGCCCCGTTTCGCCCGTCGTTTCAGCAGCGCCGGGCTCGGCCGGCGGCGCTACCGCTTCGAGCGGACGCGAGGATCGCACCGGCGCGACGTCACTCGGCGGGCTTTCGAGCTCACCACCGTCGTGGCCGAGTTGAGGCGGAGGCGGCGGGGGCGGCAGGCCGAAACCGCGCTGGGTCTGCAGCATCGAGGCCGCGACCTTCGGGGCGGCGCTCTCCCCCGAGGAGGAACCGCTGTCGCTCGCCGGCTCGGTCGAGGGAGCGGCCTCGATCGACGTCGAGCCGAACAGGGCAGCCAGCTCCTCTGGGCTCATCTCGTCCGAGGGCGGCGACGCCGCGTCGGTCCCGGCCGATTCGACGACCGCTCGCTGGGGTGAGGAGGATCGCCCCTCCGTCGGAAAGGGAATGACGTTGTCGTCCGGAGCCCTTTCGGGCGGGACTTCTCGCTCCACCTCGTCGCCACCGTTCAAGAGCTCGAGGTTGGCCTCTCCCCGAGACGCGCCGGACGGAAGATCGCTTCTCTCGGCAATCGAGGGCGGGGCCAGGACATCGAGCTGAGGGAACCCTCGATCGGTCTTCGTGGTGGTGGGCGGAGGAGGCGGCGGCGCTTCTGAATGCGGCGGGGGAACCCTCAGGCGAGGCCCGGAAGATTCAGCGGCGGCCGGCGCGCCCGATCCCGAGCGCATCCTATCGGCGAAGGATTGCCCCACAGGCCCCGAGGCGACCCCGGCGCGGCCGCTGGGACGTTCGGACCCGGCCGCGCCATTCCGCGCGCTGTCGTCGTCGCTCGATATCGGCCGCGGAACGGCCTCTCGCGAAGGAGCCGCCGCCTTGGGCTTGACCTCGATGATGATGCCCTCGTCGCGGAGGCGAGCGATCAGAGTCAGAGCTTCGGCATCAGGGACCTGGGCGTCTTCGATCACCTGGGCCAGGGGCCTCGACCCATTGAATAATCGCAAAATGCTATTCACTTCGTCCGGGATCTCGGCGAGTCGGTCGGCCAGGACCCGATAGTTCACCTCGTATATGCCGTCACGAGCCGGGTCGTCGGCGGTGGCCCGGGTTTTCTGATCGAGGCGCTTCATCCCCTCGAGGACGAGATCGCTGGTCGGACGACCAATGGCGTCGGGCCGCCGAATGTTCTTCCACTCGATCTCGAAGGTCCCCTCGGTCCACGAGAAGAGACGCTCGATGGCGTCGGCGCCGGACAGCCGCCCGACTTCGGCGTCGATGACCGCGCCCTGGCGAAAGTAGACCGCCCCGGTGGCAGCTCTTGGTCCGCGCAGGTGGATGATGCCCGAACGGCGGTTGGCGGCGACGACCTCCAGCAGATCGGCGACCGTGATGTCGCGAAGCTGACCCTGGAAGGCCTCGGGAGGGGCGTCACTGGTCGTGAGCTTGTCCCGTTCACGGCGCTGAACGAGGGCGCGAACCCGCGAGATCACCTCGTTTACGTAGGTGGGCTTGACCAGATAGTCATCGGCGCCCGCCTGAAGACCCCGGACGCGAGCGTCGACGCTCTTGTCCGCGCCAATGAAGATGAAGGGCACGCTGCGATCGGTGGCGCGCTCGCGGACCCGCGCGCAGAGGGCCAGCCCATCGAGCTCAGGCAGATCGGGATCGGCAATGATGACGGCGGGACTCTCGCGCTCGATGGCTTCCCAGGCCGCAGCGCCCGATTCAGCCGTCGAGACCTGGAAGCCGGCGTGGCGCAGACTGACTTCGAGGACCCTCAGGCTCTTCGGGTCTCCGTCGGCGAGTAGAAGTCGGTTGGACATCGTGCGTTCGTTGTCGCACCCAGGTCGCCCTCCCGAAGAGGAGGCAGGGCCGAGCGCGGGGCGGAGCGGCATTATATCCTGGCGCGTGGGCCGCCGCTTAGGCCTCCCCGGAGACCGGAACCTGACATTATATCAATATCACATTGTCAACACCGCCGGAGTACGCTTCTCGCGAGCGCGAGTCCGATGGGACCGCGTGCGACTTGCCTATTCGGGCGAATCACGCATGAGGCGGTAGGCCGCCCGACGGGTCCCCTTACATGAGTGAGATCTCGAAGTCCGACCCGAGCCTGGGTCTCCTGATCCGTACGGAGGCGGTAAAGATGGGCGTTGCGCTCGATGACGGGGCTGTCGGCAGGCTCGAACGTTTTGCGGTGCTTTTTCTGAAATGGAATGAACGGATCAACCTGGCGTCTCTTTCGAGCGAAGCCGAGCTTGTGGAGCGGCACTTCGTAGACTCCTTTGCAGCATCGCGCCTGCTGCCGGCGGGTGTTCGCGTCGTCGATGTCGGCTCAGGAGGCGGCTTACCGGCGTTGCCGCTCGCCGCGTTTCGCACCGATATCTCTGTCAACTGTTTCGAACCGAAGCAGAAGAAGGGTGCCTTCCTCCGAACGGCCGTCCGAGATCTCCAGCTGGGTGACCGGGTTCTCGTTCACGGGCAATCGGTTCAACGGCCTGTGGCGCCCTTCTTGTCCCACAGCGCTGACGTTGCGATGTCCAGGGCCACCTTGGAGCCCAAGGCATGGCTGGATTTGGGACGGGGGTTGGTTAGAGCCGAGGGCGGACGTGTCCTCGTTTTCGCTACGCGGGAGTCGGGGAGAGAATTGCCAGAGGCAGCGGAGGTTCTCGAGTACGGCCGCAATCGGCGCCTCCTTTGTTTCGCCTGAGGGGCCTTCGAGACCAGCGGCAGAGCGGGTTGCGTGGTTGGACGTGCGAAGTGACAGAGGCTGAGCTCGGTCACGCGGCTGATGTTCCACGTGGAACGTCGGCGTGGGGTCTCTGGGTTCTCGCCGAATCGGCCGGCCGGCGCCTTGTGGCGTGGCCGCCGATGCTGGCCCAGCACGTCGGTCGCCCCCTGACTCTACCGGTGCGCACGATTAGAGAGGACATCTTGGTCTTCCGGAACGCCGCCTCTTCGGCGCTACTGCTTCTTCCTCCGGCCGCTCTACTTGCCGATGACGACGACGCTGCGGGTCGGGCTCCTCATCGTCACGCCCCCCGCGCCACGTTTCGTCGGCATGAGACGAGGCTTCAGGCGTCCGGAGTTGCGGGAAGGAGACAACGCATCTCTCCACCGAAGATTGAAGGACGGGGGAGTCGGGCCACCTGCATGCACCACCCCTGTGGGGGACTGAGGCCACGGCGTGCCGCAACGGGTGTGACAGGGAAGGGCGGAAGGTGTTCCACGTGAAACCCTCCCTCCGACAGCCACCGTTCGGAGGCTCCGATTACCGGAAGCTCTAGGGGCACTCGATGGGCTGGAGCCGCGCGGCGGTTGAACCCCGGTCTCCAATAGGTCCTGCGGAGCGAAGGGAGGAATGTTCCACGTGGAACCTCCCCGCCCCGCCCACTCCTTCCGTCCGCTAAAATGAGCGGCCAATGACGCTCGATGACGACCTCCGGCAGCATCTCGCCGCCCTGGCAACCGCTCGGAGGCTCCGTTCCACGCAACCCTTCGACGGGCCCGACCGTGCCCACCCCTTAAGGGCCGCCTCCCCTACTCTCGCGTTCTGCTCCAACGACTATCTTGGCCTCGCCAGCCACCCTGCCCTGGCCGATGCGGCCGCCTCCGCGGCCCGTACCACCGGCTTCGGCTCTGGCGCCTCTCGCCTCGTCTCCGGCGAATCAACCCTTCACGGCCGCCTGGAGCAGGAGTTGGCCGACTACACCGGCTTCCCCACGTCCCTCCTCTTCCCCACCGGCTACCAGACCAACATAGGCGTCATCACCGCCCTCGCCGGGCCCAACGACCTCATCGTATCCGATGCCGCCAACCACGCGAGCATCATCGACGGCTGCCGCCTCAGCCGTGCACGCATCATCGTTCACACCCATGCCGACGCCGACGACGCCGCGCGAGCGCTGACCACCAACGGCCCCTTCCGCCGCCGCTTTCTCATCACTGAATCGATCTTCAGCATGGACGGTGACCGCGCCCCCCTCCTGGACCTTGCCGCCGCCGCCCACCAGGCAGGAGCCCTCCTGATCGTCGATGAGGCCCACGCCCTCGGCGTCGCCGGTCCCCAAGGGCGCGGCATTTGCGCCGAGCTCGGCGTGCGACCGACAGTCCTCATTGGGACCCTGGGCAAAGCCTTCGGAACGGCCGGCGGATTTGCCGCCTGCACGCCCACCCTCCGGTCCTTCCTTCTCAATACGGCACGCACGTTCATCTTTACGACCGCCGCTCCCCACCCGGTCGTCGCCGCGAGTCTGGCAGCCCTCGGCATCCTCACAGCCTCGGCCGGCGACGCCCTCCGTCATACTGCCTACAAGAACGCGCAACATCTCCGAAGCCGTCTCTCCCTTACCAAGCTGCCACCAGGGCGGGACCTCATCCTTCCGTGGATCCTTGGCTCCGATGCCGACGCAGTAGCATTGTCGGCCAACCTGGCCGCTGCCGGAATCGTCGTTCCCGCCATCCGCCCGCCTACCGTTCCCGAAGGCACCGCTCGCCTCAGGATCACCGTTTCTGCCTCCCATACCAACCCTGACCTCGACCGGCTCCTTGCCCACCTTCTCGAATCGCCCCCCTCCCCATGATCCGGCCATCCTTGACCATCCCCCACCCCCTCACCGGCGTCATCCTGGCCGGCACCGACACGGCTGTCGGCAAGACGACCGTCGCCCGTGCCCTCCTTCGCCTTGCCGCCCGAAGCGGCTTACGGCTCTTACCCTTCAAGCCCGTCGAGACCGGCTGTCAGGACGATGGCCCTCGGGACAGCCTCGACCTCATTCAAGCCGCGTCAGCCCCCTCCCTCACCTCGGACGACGTGTGCCCGTATTCATTCGCGGCGCCCCTGTCGCCTTCCGTTGCCAGCAGGATGGAAGGACGCCGAGTCGAGCTCGCCGTCCTCCTCGAAGCTGCCCACGCCCTCGCCGCCCGCGCCGATGCCCTCCTCGTCGAAGGCGCCGGCGGCCTCCTGTCGCCCTGGGCGCCGGGCCTCCACCTCGGAACGTTCGCCGCGGACCTCCAGCTGCCCCTTCTCATCGTCGCCCCAAACCGTCTGGGGACGATCAACCAAACGGCCTTGGTCGCCTCCGAATGCCGCCGACGCGAGCTCCCCTGCCTTGGGTTCGTCCTGGTCGACGTTTCACCCATCGCGACCCCGGACCACGACACCAATGCAGAAGAGATCGTGCGGGAGACGCAGGTGCCATTCCTGGGCGCCCTTCCCTATCTCGATCCCACGAACGTCGACGACCTCGCCGACCGCGCCGCGATGACGCTTGATGTCACCGCCATCCTACAGGCGGCCTCGAGACCCTCGACCGTCCCTCTCTGACTTCCGACCTCGGCAGGCCGAAAGGCTTTAGTCCAAGGTGCCGGCGCCGCCTTGCTTCGGGAAAATGACGACGCGGCGGAAAAGGCCTTCCCCCTCCGACTCCGTCGTGACCCCCTCGTGCTCGGCGAGTGCCATATGAACGATCCGCCTATCGTGCGCGCTCATCGGTTCGACGGGCACTGGCTTCCCGGATTTCACCGCCTTGTCAGCGAGCCGCTGCGCCAGATCCATCAAGGCGTCTTCGCGACGACCACGGTATCCCTCGGCATCGACCACCACCAAAGGTCCTTCGTTCGGCCGTTTGAACACAATGCGATTGACAACATATTGAAGGGCGTCCAGCGTCGCGCCCTTCTTGCCTATCACCAGCCCGGATTCTGCGCCGTGCGCGTCGAGAATGATCCGATCGCCGTCGTCGAAGGCGCTGACCTCCGCGTCGATGCTCATGAAATCCAGGATCTCTCGCAATACCTTCGCCGCCCGCTCCCGCGTCTCGGCCGTACTGGTCTTTTCTTCCGACATTTGTTCTTCCTTGCTCGCGTCTATCGCTCGTGTGTATTTCCCGCTAGGCCGCCGCGGCGCCGTGCGAGTCCGCCAGCGGTCTCGTCAGCCGGCCCTGCCCGGCTCCCTCAGATCGTGAAACTCGCGATCGGCACCGGGAGGCCGCCGGAGACCCCTTCGTTCCGAGGGGACTCCCCACCCGCGGCGGGCGCGGCGGGCGCGAATCCCTGAGCCGTCGTCTCGCTCGTCCTTTCGTTCGAAACGTTCTCGCTGCCACGCGTCGCATCGGCCGCCATCTCGACCGGCAGGGTAACGCGAGTGTCCGGTCTTCCCGGCGCCTTTGCCACGACGCTGGCGACCGGTCGCTTCGGCGCCGCGGGACCTGGTTTCGTCGCGGTGCTCGACTTCGATCGCTCCGGTGAAACCTTCGGCCGACTGCCAGTCGCGGTCGCCGTGCGCTTCGCCTCGGGGGCCTTGGATGTTTTGGCCGGCTTGGCAAGGACGACTGCCGGCTTCAACGCCGCCTGCCCGACGGCCTTACCGCCCACCTTCTTGGCCGCCATCTCGGCCGCCTTTCCGGCCGGTATCTTGCCAGGCGCCGCCTTCGCTGCCGCCGCCTTCCCCGTCGCGGTCGCGCTCACGCGAGCGGACGCCTTCCCGCGCCCCGCGCCCAGCTTACCCCCTGCCGGCCGGCCCGCCGACGACGTCCGCCTCGGCTTCGCACGGCGCTTTGCTTTCGCCATGCGCCCAAGGTACTTGCTCATCAAGCGCGATGTCAACGGCGCGCCCAGCTTCCAACGATCGCGGGAACACCCGAGACGCCCGAGAGCACCTCACCTTGACGGTCCTCTCCCGCCCCTTACCATGGTCCAGGTCATGACTCTGCCCTCTGTGACCTCCGTGACGGCCCAGGAGGCGGATGCGCAAACGGACGTCCTCGCCTTCGTCACGTTCGAAGAGGACTTTCCCGAGTCAACGGACCCTCTCTTGCGTCAGGTGGACATGGCCCTCGGCGGCAATCTCCGCCAGGCGGCTGCTGACGAGCGGTTCCGGGGAAAGCCTGGCCAATCCTTGGTCCTTCACACAGGCGGAGCCTTGCCCGCTGCCAAGCGCCTCGTCCTGATTGGAGCCGGATCGCGAGCCTCGTTTGCTCCGGCGGAGGCCCAACATGCCCTCGCGAAGCTCGTCCGCCTGGCGAGCGGTGTTGGCGCCCGCTCGCTCACGTTGCGCTCTACCTGGCAAGGCTCGGGCCCCGAGGACGAGGTCGCTTGGTTGGAAGGAGCCGCGCGCGGCGCTCTGCTCGGCGCCTACCGCTTCGAAAAGTATCTCGGTGAGGACAGCAGGCGCCCGAGTCCGCTCGTCAGTGTCCGAATCGCGCGCTCCAGCGCCGTCACGGCGTCCCGGGCGGAGACCGCCCTCGCCCGCGGAGCCCGCGTCGCGACCGCGGTCGCGAATGCCCGCGATCTCGTCAACGAGCCCGCCGGTGCCCTCACGCCGGCCGCGCTCGCTCGCGTCGCGACCGACCGCGCGAAAGCTCTCGGCGTAGAGGCCACCGTTCTCGGGCCCGCCGAATGTCGAGCGCGCGGCATGGCTCTCTTTCTGGCCGTCTCGCAAGGCAGCGCGGAAGAACCGCGGTTCATTCATCTGGCGTGGCGTCCCCCGTCTCTCGCCGCAGCCGAGAAACCGTTCAAACGCGTGGTTTTGATCGGCAAGGGCGTGACCTTCGATTCCGGCGGTCTTTCTCTCAAGACGAATGAAGGCATGCTGGGAATGAAGGCGGACATGGCGGGCGCCGCCGCGGTCATCAACGCCGCGATGGTCGCCGCGCAGGAGAAGCTGCCCGTCGAGGTTCATGCGCTCTGCGCGTGTACCGAGAACATGCCGTCCGGCACGTCATACAAGCTCGGTGACGTGATCCGATCCATGTCCGGGAAGACCGTCGAAATCACGAATACCGACGCCGAAGGCCGCCTGACGCTCGCCGATGCCATGACCTATGCGCTCGAGCTGCAGCCGGACGCCATCCTCGACTTTGCCACGCTGACAGGGGCCTGCATGGTCGCCCTGGGACCGTACACAGCCGGGGTCATGACGAACGACGAGCGCCTCTCCGAAGCCTGGTTCGCGGCAGCCCGGGTGGCGGGCGAAGACATGTGGCCCCTCCCCTTGCCCACGCGTTTGAAGAAGCAACTGAAGTCCGAGATTGCCGACCTTCGCAACACGGGCGAGCGCTGGGGCGGCGCCTTGATTGCCGGGCTTTTCCTGAAAGAATTTGTCGGCAGTGTCCCATGGCTTCACGTCGATATTGCGGGCCCGGCTACGGCCGACAAGGAATGGGGCGTGTTTGGAAAAGGTGGGACCGGCTTCGGAGTTTCTAGCATTATCGAGTACTTACGCGGGATCGGCCGGGCCTCCGCGGGTTAACGCGGACTGATGCAATCTCGGCCCCGAGCTGGGATTGCGATTGCCGCACCCCCCCGCCCGTGATAAGGTACGCGAGCTTTACAAACTGCCCCAAGCGAGGAGCTTTCGCAATATGGAGCCGACCTTCCGAGTTGGAGATCTTGCTGTTTACCCGGCGCACGGGGTCGCCCAGATCGTGGGCGTCGAGACGCGCGAGATCTCGGCCAACAAGCAGACATTCTACATCCTGAAGATCCTCGAGAACGGGATGAAGATCATGATCCCGACGCGCAATGCCGGCGCTGTCGGCCTGCGCGAGCTGATCCGGGCGGATGAGGTGGACGAGGTCTTCGCAATCTTGAAGAGCCGTGAGGTCGCCGTCGAAGGGCAGACCTGGAACCGCCGCTACCGCGAGTACATGGAGAAGATCAAGACGGGCTCCGTCTTCGAGATCGCGGAAGTTCTTCGCGACCTGCAACGGCTGAAAGGCGACAAGGAGTTGTCCTTCGGCGAGCGCAAGATGCTCGACACCGCCCGAACCCTTCTGGTCAAGGAGATCGCGGTCGCGACGAAGAGCAAAGAAGTAAAGATCGAGGAAAAGCTCGATCGGATCTTCGCCTGCTGAGAGGGGCAGGGGGGCGTTGCCCCCCTACCGGCCCCCCCAAGATTCTTTGGGAGTGAGCCGGCGCGGCGAAGCCGCGCCTCCCGTGGAAAGACCCGCTCGCTTCGCTCGCCCTAACGCTACGGCGAAGAGCACGGCCGATCACTCGTCCTGATCGATCGCTTCTCACCAGCTACCTTACCTGCGAACGGCGACGCCACCTGAGCGCTGCTGGCTGCTCGGAGGCTTCCTTCGGAGCGAGAGCGAGCGTGGAACGCGAGAGGCGGGAGAGGGCGGGGCGTGCCTGGTGAGCGAGTCCGCAGCGGACTACCACGTTCGCAGAGAGGATCCGGGTACGCCCGCGAGGACCCGAGTGAGACGGGCACGCCCCGTCGTCACCCGCCCTCCAAGGTCCATGCGACCGGAGCGCAGCCCGTAGCTAATCCAACCTGTCGCCCCGTCGCTAGATGTCGAGGTTGCGGACGTTCAGGGCGTTTGATTCGATGAACTCGCGGCGCGGTTCCACCAGATCGCCCATCAGCGTGGAGAAGAGCTTGTCGGCTTCGTACGCGTCCTCGACGCGGACCTGCAGCAGCGTGCGCCGCGCCGGATCCATGGTCGTCTCCCACAGTTGCTCCGGGTTCATCTCGCCGAGGCCCTTGTAGCGCTGGATGGCGAGACCCTTCTTGCCGAGCTCGTTGACCCGATCGGCCAACTCCTCGATGCGCTGGAGCTCCAGCAGCTCGCCGCCGTTGTCTAGGAAGTAGGGCGGGGGCCCGAGCGCCACGAGCTGCTGATACACCGCCTGCAGATCGATGAACTCCGGCGAATCGAGGAAGGCGAAGTCGATCGTGGTCACCTTCCGAACGCCGCCCGCCTTCACCGGTACGGTGATCCGAAATCCGCCGTGCTCGGTGTCCGGTGCGACCTTGAACACGGCGTCCGACAGCTCGGGCGTGTACTTGTCGAGGTACTCCTGCAGGTGTGCCAGCGTCTTCGTGACCACCGCCTGATCCCGCAGATCAGCCTTGGTGAGGGTCGACGCCTTGACGATGGCATCGACCAGGCGCGCATCGCACTTGCGGTCGATGACCGACAGGATCCGTTTGTACTTGGCGGCGGCGCGCGCGTAATTCCGCAGCTGCTCGCCCGCGATCGGCGGCTCGCCGTTCCCGCCCGGATGACGCAGCGACAAGTTCTCCGCCGCGCTCTCGACCAGGAATTCTTCCAGCGCCTGCTCGTTCTTCAGGTACAGCTCCTTCTTGCCCTTCTTCACCCGATAGAGCGGCGGCTGCGCGATGTAGAGGTAGCCCCTCTCGACGATCTCGGGAAAGTGCCGGTAGAAGAAGGTCAGCAACAGCGTACGGATGTGGCTTCCATCGACGTCCGCGTCCGTCATGATGATGATCCGGTGGTAGCGGATCTTCTCGATCTCTTTCTCCTTCTCCACCCCGCAACCGAGCGCCGTGATCAGAGTGACAATCTCCTGGGAGGAGAGCATCTTCTCGAGTCGGGCCTTCTCCACGTTCAGGATCTTTCCGCGAAGCGGCAGGATCGCCTGATCCTTCCGGTTGCGGCCCTGCTTGGCAGAGCCGCCGGCGCTGTCACCCTCGACGATGTAGAGCTCTGAACGCGCCGGATCTCGCTCCTGGCAATCGGCGAGCTTTCCCGGCAGCGACGACGAATCGAGCGCGCCCTTGCGCTGGACCATCTCACGGGCCTTGCGCGCGGCGTCCCGCGCGCGCGCGGCCAGCACCGCCTTCTCGATGATCTGCTTGGCCTCCCGCGGGTGCTCCTCGAGAAAGCGGCCGAGCTTCTCGTTCGTGATACGTTCGACGATGCCCTTCACCTCGGACGACACCAGCTTGTCCTTCGGCTGGTTCGAGAACTTCGGGTCGGGGTGCTTGACCGACACGATCGCGGTCAGCCCTTCGCTGATGTCGTCGCCGCCCAGCCCGTTCTTGAGGTCTTTGAGGAGGCCGGCCGCCTGCGCGTACGCGTTCACCGTGCGCGTCAGCGACGCGCGGAACCCGGTCAGGTGCGTACCGCCGTCTTTGTTCTTGATGTTGTTCGTGAAGCAGTAGATCGACTCTTGGTACGAGTCGTTCCATTGCATCGCGAGCTCGACCTGCGTGCCATCCACCTCGCCCACCACGCCGATGGGCTTGTCGTGAATCGGCACCTTCGACGAGTTCAGATCGGCGACGAACTCCATGATCCCGCCTGCCGAGTGAAATTCGTGGGACTTGTCCCCCCGCTCGTCCCGCAGACTGATCAAGAGCCCACGGTTCAGGTACGACAGCTCGCGCAGCCGCTGGGACAGGATCTCGAAGCTGAAGTCGATGCCCTTGAAGATCTCCGGATCCGGGTGGAACGACACCTTCGTGCCCGTCTTCTCCGAAACGCCGATCGCCTTCAGCGGCGCCACGGGATCACCGCGGCGATACTCCTGGTACCAGGTCTTGCCTTCCCGCTTGATCTCGAGCTTCAGGAAGTCCGACAGCGCGTTCACCACCGATACGCCCACGCCGTGCAGACCGCCTGACACTTTGTAGTTCGAGTGATTGAACTTCCCACCCGCGTGCAACACGGTCATGACCACCTCGGCGGTGGATCGCTTCTCGACTGGATGCTCGCCGACCGGAATGCCGCGCCCGTTGTCCTCGACCGACACCGAGCCGTCGAAGTGGATGGTCACGTCCACGCGCGTGCAAAAGCCGGCCAGCGCCTCGTCCACGGCGTTGTCCACGACCTCGTACACCATGTGGTGCAACCCGCTGCCGTCGTCGGTGTCCCCGATGTACATCCCGGGCCGCTTGCGCACGGCCTCGAGGCCCTTCAGGACCTGGATGCTCTCTTCGTTGTAGGTACCGGCTTCAACGGGCGGTGGCGGAGCGTCGCTGGCTGCCAAATTGTTCCTCGGGCCGAGCCCGGCTCCCGAACGGTGTCGAGCTCGAAAAGCCGACCGCTGACGACACCAAAAGGTCTCCGGAGGGCGCGCGGTCGAACCAAAAAAACTAAGGGTTCCGGATATCTAGCACTCACCTCACGGGAAGTAAAGCGAAATCCCGACCACCCGGTTCCCGGGTCAATGTGCCTTCGACCACCTGAAAATCGCAACGCCCGGGGACGACCGGAACCACCGAACGGTCGGCCACCGAGAGCACTGTCTGACAACCCAGCGTCGCCAGTGTTTCGAACAGGAACCGGCGGCGCTCCGGATCGAGCTCGCTCGGCACATCGTCGAGAAGTAAGACCGGAGCTTCCCCTCTTTCCGCCCGCAACAGGGTCAGCTCCGAGAGCTTCAGCGACAACATCAAGGATCGCAGCTGCCCCTGCGAGGCGTGCTCTCGCGCCGGGTGCGAGCCGAGCAAGAGCCCCAGATCGTCCACCTGCGGCCCGAACGTCGTGTGTCGCCGCCGAAAATCGATGGCCCGCCGCCGCCCCAGCCCGGCCAGGAGCGCCGCCCCCACCGCCTCCTCGTCGCCCGCCGCCGCGACCGCCTCGTCTTGCTCGTACACCAACGTCACGACCAGATCGCCGTGGAGCGCGTGAAAGAAGGACCGCACGTGCGCCGCCATGGCGGCGAGGAGGCCTCGCCGCCGCATCACCACCCGGGCCCCGGCACGCGCCAGTTGCTCGTCAATCGTCTCCAACCAGGTCGAGGATGACGACCCCCCACCGGCGCTCACAGCGCCCCGCAGGAGCGCGTTGCGGCCCCTCAGGACACGCTGAAAGGTCGCCAGCTCGCCGAAATACTGCGGCGCGAGCCCGGCGATGGCCATGTCCAGGAACCGCCGGCGCGCCGCCGGCGCCGCCCGGGCCAGCGCCAGGTCGTCCGGTACGAACAAGACGACGCTGACCAGACCAAATGCCGCGGACGTCCGGCGGACCAGCTTGCCGTCCACCTCGATGGTGCGGGTCACCGTCGCCGTCCGAGCCCGCCCGGCCGGCTGTCCCGCGCCCTCTTCACCTCCCTCGCCACCCAATGGAGTGCCGCGCAAGGTGGGCGAGCCCAGGCTCACCTCGACGGTCCTATCGAGGTCTTTCGTCCTCCACTCCGCCGCTATACGAGCCTCGACGGCACCCCGCTGGATGAGGTCGGCGGCCTGGGACGTCCGAAACGAGCGAAACGAAGCCAGAAAATAAAGGGCCTCGAGAAGGTTCGTCTTGCCCTGACCGTTGTGTCCGTAGAGGACGTTCAACGAGACGCCCGGATCGAAGGCCAGCTCGAGCGGCCGCAGATTCCGCCAGCCGCTCGCTCGTACACGCGTGAAGACCACGGTCTGACCGAGCGACCAGACCGTCGGCGGTCAGAGGCGCATCGGCATGACCACGCCCACGTAGTCACTGCCGTCTGCCGGTCGTACCACCCCCGGATCCAGCTCACCGGCGAGCTCGACACGCACGTCCGGCGTCTCGATCTCCGAGAGGATCTCGATGAAGTAGCGGGCGTTGAACCCGATCTGGACGGCCCCGCCCTTGTAGTTGATGTCGATCTCCTCGCGCGCGGCGCCGAGATCCGGGTTGTCGCTCTCGATCCGCAGCTTTCCCTTGTCGACCGCCACCCGGACCCCTTGGGTCTTGTCCGAGGACATGATGGCCACCCGCCGCAGGGCATCCAGCAATGCCACCCGGCCCACCGGGAACGCGCGCTCGTTGTCCTTGGGGATCACCTGATCATAAGGCGGAAACTGCCCGTCGATGAGCTTCACACAAAGGCTGACGTCGTCCGCCTTGAGAACGAAGTAGCCCTGGTGGATCCCGATCTCGCACGGCGCCTCCCGGGCTTCGAGGGCGCGCCGGACCTCGACGATGCCCTTGCGCGGGATGAGCACCCCCTTGTCGAGCTTCTGGCCGTCTGGAAGAGCCCGGCCGACCTTGGACAGACGGTGCCCGTCCGTCGACACCATCCGCGCGTTCGTCCCGTCCCACTCGAACAGCACGCCCGCCAGGTGCTGGCGCGTCTCGTCCTGCGACACGGAGAAGATCGTCTTCGCGATCATGTCTCGCAGCGTGGCGGAGTCGACCTTGAACGTCGGAGTCTCCTTGGCGCTCGGCAGCTTCGGATAGTCGCGGTCGGGCATCCCCACGACCTTGAACTCCACCTTGCCCGCCCGAATCTCCGCCCAGTTCTGCTCCGTGCGCCGCACCCGAACTTCTTCGCCCGGCAGGCCCTTCACGATCTCGTAGATCTGGCGAGCGGCGATGGTGAGCCCGCCCTCCTTCTCGACCCGCCCGGAGAGGCTGGCCATTGCGGTGACGTTCAGATCCGTGGCCCCGCACAAGATGCGATCCTTGCCCTCCGTGCGCAGCAGGACGTTGGCCAGGATGGGGAGCGTGCTCTTTCGATCGGCGATGCCGTGCGCCAGGTAGAGGCCCCGGAGAAACTCGTTCTTGTCGATCTTGAAGTCCATCAGATGCTCCTTGGCCGCGCCGGGTCCAAGTATTCACGGTCTCCGTATCTTAATAAAGTAAGATCTTTATCAGGAGAAGACGTAGGCGCTGTGGAGTTGTGGAGAACGGTGTCTCTCCGACGGTGACGCCCGCGTGCGGGCTGTGGATGAAAGGTGGAGCTACGCGCCGTCCGCGTGGGGAAATTGGGGGCGAGCACGCTCCTCCACGCTCGAGCAGCCGACAGCCCACAGGCCCACCCACAGGAGAGGGCGCGGCTCGCGTGAACCACTGGCAGCCCATTGGCCCACCCGCAGCTCAGGGCGCGGCTTGACCCCGAGCCTGACCACATAGCCCGACCGGACGGGCTGACCCCGACGGCAGATCCTACAGACTCCGTACCCATGCGCGCGCGTCCGATCGAATCGGCCGCGCCGGTCACGACTGACGGAGGTGGCTCTCGATCGTGTTGACAACGCTGCGGAGGGCCGTGTCCTCCGCGCACAGCCGCTCGATCTTGCGGACAGCGTTGATCACCGTCGAGTGGTCCTTGCCGCCGAAGCGGCTGCCGATCTCCGGATAGCTCATCGACGTGAGCTTGCGGCTGAGGAACATGGCGATCATGCGCGGCTGAGCGACCGAGCGATGACGCTTCGGTCCCTTGAGGTCGTGCAGCTTGACCTCGAAATACGAGGCGACCTCGCGCTGAATCGCCTCGACGGTGAGCCCCGACGGCGCCAGGGAGATGAGCTTCTGGAGGGCGTCCCGCGCTAGCTCCAACGTGATCGGCTGCTTCAGGATCGAGGCACGGGCCGCCAGGCGCAGCAGCGCGCCCTCCAGCTCGCGCACGTTGCTCCGG
>Ga0105238_10003640_pt1 | contig 15367 bp, 15 predicted proteins | sample KBSC34metaG_FD_81526 | JGI IMG/M metagenome (GOLD analysis project Ga0105238, IMG submission 81526) | Corn rhizosphere microbial communities from Kellogg Biological Station, Michigan, USA - KBS C3-4 metaG | ecosystem: Host-associated > Plants > Roots > Rhizosphere > Soil | place: Michigan, USA... | reverse complement strand
CGCCACGCAAGATCGTGTCATCGCAGCGGTGCTGAACAGCGCGGGCTAGAAAGCGCCTTTGCCGGTCGCCACGATCCAGGCGGTCTGGATCAGGATGACGATGTCATACCAGAACGACCAGTTGAGGATGTACCACTCGTCCAGGAACACCCGGCGTTCATAGCTGGTGTCGCTGCGGCCGCTGACCTGCCAGAGGCCGGTCATGCCGGGGCGCGCGCGAACATAGAGCTGGGTCGCGGGCCCGTAATATTCGTCCAGCTCCTGCTGCACCACCGGGCGAGGTCCCACCAGGCTCATGTGCCCCATCAGGACATTCCAAAGCTGGGGCAGTTCATCGAGGCTGGTGCGGCGCAACCATTTTCCAATGCTGGTGACGCGCGGATCGTCGCGCAATTTGAAGGTGCGGCAATATTCTTCGTACAGATCGGGGTTTTCTTCCTGCCAGCGTTTCAGCCGCGCGTCCGCGTCCGTCACCATGGTACGGAATTTCAGGCAGTCGAACGGCACGCCGTCGCGGCCCACCCGCCGATGGGCGTAGGTCACTTTGCCCGGATCCGCGCGCTTGATGGCAATGGTGATGATCAGGAACAGGGGCGAAAGAACGATCAGCAGGAATGCGGAAAAGACCAGATCGAAAAGGCGCTTGACGATGCGCGAGGGAAGCCGCTGAACATTGCTGCGGACCTGCAGCATGAGAATGTCGCGGCCGAAGAAATAGTTGGTGGTGACGCCGGCCAGCGGCAGGCGATTGATGGACGGTATGATGGCGACGGGAATATTCACTTCCAGCAGGCGCTGAACGACTTCTGCAAAATGAGCCGATTGCATGTCTTCGGCCGCCACGATCGCTTCCTTGCAGCCGGCGCTTCCGATGATCTGGGCGATGCGCGCCGGATCGGAGGAATGAATGGGCCGGATCGCCGACATGCTTTGCGGCGCCCTGGTGTCGGGATCCTCGATCACCAGCCAGCGGACATCGAAGCCCAGCGACAGGGATTGCTTCAGCGCGGTGCAGATTTCTGCGGTGCGCTGATTGATGCCGATCATCGCGGTCGGAATCTGCCAGATGTCCAGGCGGGTCATCAGCATCCGCGCGCCTTGGCGCAGGATCGGAAGGAAGATGAGCAGCAACAGCCAGCTCAAGAGGATCGGGCTTAAGGAATAAAGGCCGCTGCCCAGCGCATACATCAGCAGATCCGGGATCGCCGTGATCAGAAGGGCGATGGTGGTGCCCTTGGCGCCATCGAAGAAAAGCTGGCGGCGGCTGTAATCGCCCGAAATATAGCGGATCAGAATGAAAGCCGCGCCCAGAAGGGCAAAGACATTCAACGGCGTCGTCGGGGCATGAGGCGTGCGCCCGACGAAAAGAACGATGGTGGGGACGCTGGCCCCAGCACGGAACAACAGATCGGCAAGCAGGAAGCAAAGCCCATCTGCGGATGCCAGGCCCAGAATGCTCAACCAGTAGCGGAAATGACGCGCACGCGCGGATCGGCGCGTCTCGTCCAGAAGATCGCTGGTCCAGATTGTCGTCGTCATCATGCCGCTTGCTGTTGTTTTTCGGCGATCGAGGCTTGAACTATAGGACAAAGCTGATTCCGGTGTCCCGGTCCATGTAAGGTCAATAAATCGTATACTGCGCGCAACTGCTTATCGGTCCGTTACTATGTTGCCCGAAGCGACTATAGAGGGCTGAGGTCCGGGCAGACTATGCTGAGATGTTGACGGAATTATTCGATTTTGCCTTGCCGGACAGTCGCATAGCCCTTCGGCCAGCAGAACCTCGCGATTCAGCGAGGCTGCTTGTGGTCCATGAAAATGGCGAAATTACGCATCGGCATTTTCGCGATTTGCCGGACCTTCTGAACGATTCTGACATTTTGTCATTTAATGACACAAAGGTCATTGCAGCGCGGTTGAATGCCATGCGCCCGCCTAGGATTGCGGGTGGGCCGGAAGTGCCCGTGGAGTTGACCCTTCACAAACGGACGGGGGCGGGCGAGTTCCGGGCCTTTGCGCAGCCCGCCAGGCGGCTGCGCCCCGGGGACCTGCTGGCATTCGGGCGTGGCCTGGATGGCCGTGTAGGGGAACGGCAGGCCGGCGAGGTGCTGCTGACGTTCAGCCTGTCTGGGGCGGCCCTGGACCGCGCGATCGCGGAGATCGGGTCCATGCCACTGCCGCCCTATATCGCCAAGTTGCGGCCGCCCGACAGCCGGGATTTTTCGGACTATCAGACGGTCTATGCCCGGGAGGCCGGGTCCGTCGCGGCCCCGACCGCCGGACTGCATTTCACCACGGGTCTGCTCGATCGGCTGGCGGCAAAGGGAATCGGGCGGGTGGATCTCACCCTCCACGTCGGGGCGGGCACCTTTCTGCCGGTCAGTGCAGAAGATACCGACCAGCATGTGATGCATGCCGAATATGGCTGCGTGAGCGCGGATGCGGCGGCGCGCCTGAATGCAGCAAGGGAAGGGGGCGGGCGGATTGTCGCGGTGGGAACGACCTCGCTGCGCACCCTGGAAAGCGCCAGCACGGGGGACGGGCTGGTTCATCCGTTTACGGACGATACCGCGATCTTCATCACCCCCGGATATCGCTTCAAGGCGGTGGACGCGCTCATCACCAATTTCCACCTACCGCGCTCGACCCTGTTCATGCTGGTCTGCGCTTTCAAGGGGTTGGACATCATGCGGCGTGCTTATGCCGAGGCAATCGAGAAGGAATACAACTTCTATTCCTATGGCGATGCCTGTCTGCTATTGCGACCGCGATGAGCGACATACATTTCGAGCTTTCCGCGACGGACGGTGCGGCCCGCACCGGCGTTCTCAACACGCCGCGCGGTGAAATCCGCACGCCCGCCTTCATGCCGGTCGGCACCGCCGGCACGGTCAAGGCGATGCTGCCGCAAAGCGTACGCGATACCGGCGCGGATATTCTTCTCGGCAACACTTATCACCTGATGTTGCGGCCGGGCGCCGAACGCATCGCGCGGCTGGGTGGCCTGCACAAATTCATGGACTGGCAGCGTCCCATTCTCACCGATTCCGGCGGCTTCCAGGTGATGTCGCTGTCCCAGTTGCGGAAGATCACGGAAGAGGGCGTGCGCTTCCAATCGCATATCGATGGTCACGCCGAGTTTCTCTCGCCGGAACGCGCGATGGAGATTCAGCGGTTGCTGGGTTCCGACATTCAGATGGTGCTGGACGAATGCCCGGCCTTCGGTGCCGCGGAAAGCGACATCGAAAAATCGCTCGCCTTGTCCATGCGCTGGGCCAAGCGGTCTAAGGCTGCGTTTGGCGAGCAACCGGGGCGCACCTGTTTCGGCATTGTCCAGGGCGGGGTCTTCCCGCATTTGCGGGAACGTTCCGCCCTCGCGCTGCAGGAAATAGGTTTTGAAGGTTACGCCGTGGGTGGCTTGGCGGTGGGGGAGGGGCAGGTGGCGATGTTCGACACGCTCGAAGCCACTGCACCCCACCTTCCGGCGGATCGTCCCCGATATCTGATGGGGGTCGGCAAACCCGATGACATTGTGGGTGCTGTATTGCGGGGCATCGATATGTTCGACTGCGTTCTTCCCACCCGTTCCGGCCGCAACGGCCAGGCGTTTACGTGGAACGGCCCCCTCAATCTGAAAAATGCCCGCCACGCGGAAGACCCGGCGCCGCTCGACCCCGATTGCCGTTGCCCCGCCTGCCGGCAATTCAGCCGCGCCTATCTGCATCACGTGGTCAAATCCGGCGAGATCATCGCGGCCATGCTGCTGACCTGGCACAATTTGACTTTCTACCAGGATCTGATGGCCGGGCTCAGGGATGCCGTAAAGGCCCGCAAGGCGGAAGATTTTGGCGTGAAATTCCGAAAACAATATTGTCAGGAGGCCGGCGCCTGAGAAACCGGGCTCGCGACATTGGCAAGATACCATCGATAGGCCTCGGCCATCGCCGCGTCGAATGGAGTTTGCGCAGTCCAACCCAGGGCAGCAAGTTTTGAAATATCCATCACCTTGCGCGGCGTGCCATCCGGTCTTTGCGTGTTGAACGTATATTCCCCGTTCCAACCGATCACATGAGCGATTCGATTCGCCAGTTCGAGGATCGTCATTTCTTTGCCTGTTCCGACATTGATATGCGCATCGTCGGAATAGTCCTTCATCAAAAATACCAGCGCATCTGCCATGTCATCGACAAACAGAAACTCGCGCTTCGGTGTACCGGTGCCCCAAATCTCAATGTATTTGCGGCCTTCTCGCTTTGCGGCGTCAATTTTCATGATAAGTGCCGCCACCACATGACCTTGCTGGAGATCGTAGCGGTCGCCGGCGCCGAACAGGTTGGTCGGCATGGCAGAAATAAAATCGCACCCATATTGCTGACGATAGGCCTGGCAGAGCTTGATCCCGGCGATCTTCGCTATCGCATACCACTGATTGGTAGGCTCCAAAGACCCGGTGAGAAGTTCATCCTCCGACATGGGCTGACGTGCCATTTTCGGATAGATGCAGGATGATCCCAGGAACAGGAGCTTCTTTACGCCCGCGCGCCACGCGGCGTGAATGATGTTCGTTTCGATCGCCAGATTGTCGCGGAGAAATTCGGCCGGCCTCGTCGCGTTTGCCAGGATACCGCCCACGGTTGCAGCGGCCAGAAATATGGCATCGGGCCTGGTGGCTTCCAACCAATCTTCCACGAGATTTTGCCGGGACAGGTCGAGAATGCTTCTTTCCGTAGTGAGTATTTCGCACCGCTCCGATGCCAAACGCCGAACTATCGCGCTGCCGGCCATGCCATTATGGCCGGCGACCCAGACTTTTTTACCGGCCAGAGAGAATTTCACGCGTTGCGTCCTACCTTCATCACCATTAAATCGCTTTCCATCATGTCGCGCACCAGGTCGTCGAATTGAGTTTCGGGGGTCCATCCCAAAACCCGACGCGCTTTGGAGGCATCGCCCTGCAGAAAATCCACTTCCGTGGGGCGAAAATATCGCGGGTCAATTTTAACCAGGGTGCGGCCAGTCTTTTTGTCTAGCGCCTGCTCTTCCACGCCTTGTCCTCGCCAATCGAGATTGATACCGACATGGGCAAATGATTTCTCGACAAATTCGCGCACGCTATGCGTTTCTCCGGTCGCAAGGACATAGTCGCCCGGTTCGTCCATCTGCAGCATCTGCCACATACCCCTCACATAGTCGCGCGCGTGTCCCCAGTCGCGAATGGAGTCGAGATTTCCCAGATAGAGACAGTCTTGAAGGCCGTGATGAATTGCGGCGACCGCGCGGGTGATCTTGCGCGTTACAAAAGTTTCGCCCCGGATTGGGCTCTCGTGATTGAAAAGAATGCCGTTCGAGGCGTGCATGCCGTACGCCTCGCGATAATTGACCGTAATCCAGTACGCATAAACTTTCGCCGCGCCATAGGGGCTGCGCGGATAAAATGGTGTGGTTTCCCGCTGCGGCCGCTCCTGCACCAAGCCAAACATCTCCGATGTGGATGCCTGATAGAAGCGGGTCTTTTGTTCGAGTTTCAGAATGCGCAGCGCCTCCAGCAGGCGCAATGTACCCACGGCGTCCGCGTTGGCGGTATATTCCGGTGTCTCGAAGCTGACCTGTACATGGCTTTGGGCCGCGAGATTGTAGATTTCGTCTGGCTGTGTTTCCTGAATGATCCGGATGAGGTTGGTCGAATCCGTAAGATCTCCGTGGTGAAGGAAGAACCGAACGGACGCTCCCAAATGGGGATCGGAATAGAGATGGTCGACACGGGCGGTGTTGAAGGAAGACGAGCGACGCTTGATGCCGTGGACAATATAGCCCTTCTTGAGAAGTAATTCCGCGAGGTAGGCTCCGTCCTGTCCAGTGACCCCGGTGATAAGGGCTATCTTATTTTGCATCGAATTAGCAGCTCCCGTGACCGCGCTTCATTACAGGAGCAAGGGCGTTGCGCAAGGGCTCGACCGGACGGCAGCCCATTTGATCGGATTCTTTGCTTGGCGTGGATTTCCCCCGCGAGAATCAGGGGGCTTTAGGATTGTTGACCTTTGAGAGCGCTGGGCCTACCAAATCGAGACCCGTTGGCTGATTTCCCCCTTCGATGGGCAAATAACAATCTGACAAAGAAAGGCTTTTTTGTGGACAAGGCTGTTGCCAAGGCGGATGAAAAGCCGTCAGCGGACCCCACGGTGGAGACTGTCGCCTGTGGGGGCAAGACGCTGTGCATTATCATTCGCGCGCGCCCGCTTCCCAAAGCCACCACCTTTTATACGCCCAATGAGTTCAACCTTCAGGTCGGCAAAATTGTGTATGGAGCCGGCACTGAAATTCCGCGCCACAGCCATCGGCCGGTTTCGCGCAGCGTTACGGGGACATCGGAGGTCATCATCGTTCAGGAGGGGCGCACGATTCTGGATGTCTATGATGATGCCAAAACCTTGGTGGCAAGCCGGGAAATCGAGGCTGGCGATATCGTAGCCTTGGTTTCCGGCGGCCATGGTTTCCGGCAGCTGACAGAAACGGTTCTGGTTGAAGTGAAGCAGGGACCTTATTCTGGAGTGCAGGAAAAGGATCGATTCTAACACCCATGATACCTGTGAACGAACCTCTGCTGGCCGGAAATGAGCAGGCCTATGTGGCCGACTGCATGTCCACAGGATGGATTTCCTCCTCCGGAAGCTACATTACCCGCTTCGAAAATGACTGGGCTGCCTATTGCGGCATGAAGCACGGGATCGCGGTTTCGAACGGCACCACGGCGCTTCAAGTTGCGATCGATGCGCTCGGGCTTGGACCGGGTGACGAGGTCATTCTTCCGAGCTTCACGATCATCTCTTGTGCGCTGGCGGTGGTCCGGGCCGGGGCGACGCCGGTTCTGGTTGATTGCGATCCTCGAACTTATTGCATGGATATCGATCAGGTCGCCGCCGCGATCACGCCAAACACGCGCGCCGTGATGCCCGTCCATATGTATGGTCATCCCGTCGATATGGACCGTCTGTCGGAACTTTCCGATCGGTTCAAATTTTCGATTATCGAAGACGCCGCTCAGGCGCACGGGTGCGAATATTTTTCCCGCAAAGGCGGAAACAATTCCTGGAAACGCTGTGGCGGCTTTGGGACCATTTCCACGTTCAGCTTTTTTGCCAACAAGCTCGTCACGACGGGGGAGGGCGGAATGGTTCTTACCGACAATGACGCGCTCGCGGAGCGTTGCAGGTCGCTCAGAAACCTCTGCTTCAAGCCAACCCGCTTCCTCCATGAAGATCTCGGCTATAATTTCAGATTGACCAACTTGCAGGCCGCCATTGGCGTTGCTCAGGTGGAAGGGATGGAAAACATCCTGGCCCGCAAGCGAGCGATGGGGGAGTTGTACGACTCACTATTGGCGGATGTTGCAGGACTGACTTTGCCGGTCCAGCGGGGCTGGGCGCGCATCAATTATTGGATGTATGCGATCCTCATAGACGATGCGGTCGAAATCGACGCGTTCCAGGCTGCCGCCATGCTCAAGGAAAAAGGCGTGGAAACGCGCCCCTTTTTTCTAGGAATGCACGAACAACCGGCTTTTCATAAGCGCGGGCTTTTCAATGGGATGAAGTTGCCTGTGACGGAAAGGCTTTATCGCAAAGGTTTGTATCTGCCATCCGGCGTGGCCATTACAGACGCTCAAATCCGCTCAGTCGCGGCGGCGGTGCGGGATGTATTTGCGTGAAGGTATTTGGAACGACCTATGCGGGTGCCTATGACGCACTGTACGGGGAGAAGAATTACTCCCTCGAATGCGATATGATCGAAGCGTTGCTTATCGGTTCCTCAAAGGGCGGCAATCTGCTCGATCTCGGCTGCGGCACGGGAAATCATGCGGTTCCCCTGGCGGACAGAGGGTATACGGTAACGGGAGTCGATCTTTCGGATGCGATGCTCGAACGCGCGAGAGAAAAAGCCGTTCGGGCCGGTATTTCCGCCAATACGCAATTTCACAATGGCGATGTTAGAACCGTCAGGCTGGACAGGGAAGGCTATGACGCGGCTCTCATGATGTTTGCTGTGCTCGGGTATCAGCAGAGCGACGATGATGTACGCGCGGCACTTGGGAGCGCGCGATACCATCTTAAAGCTGGGTCTGCTTTCATCTTCGATGTCTGGTATGGGCCGGGCGTCGTGGCGGACAGGCCGGGTCCGCGCGAACGGATTGTGGAGAATGCAGGCGAGAAGATTGTTCGGCGCACCAATACGCATCTCGATGAAGCACGCCACCTCTGTTCTGTGAAGTTCGATCTCGAAATTTGGCGCGGTGAAAGAAAAGTTGACGATGTGCATGAGGAGCATCTCATGCGATATTTCTTCCCGGACGAGCTTCAGCGATTTGCCGCCGAGTGTGGCTTTGTGCTCAAAACACTCCGGAATTTTCCGGACTGGCAGCAGCCGGTGGGGGAAACATCGTGGAACGCGGTAGGCGTATTTCAGGCTATATAAATCATCTCGAACCCGGCTTTGGCCGGGATCGGGTGTGATATGCGCATCGGAATATTTCTTCTCAGCCCGGTTGAAATCGGGGGCGGGTTCCAGCAGGCGCTTTCGACCATCACAGCGGCGTCAGGCGAAACGCGGCACGAAATATTGGCTTTGACATTCAGCCGCGAAATTTTTGATCGCGCTGGGAAGGCTGGCTTGCACGCCGCGCTGTTGCATTATTCAGCTGTGAGCCGCTGGGTCGATACCGTTTCCGCCACGCGCGCTGGCGGGTTGCTGATCCGGCTCATTCGCAGGCTTGGACTTTCGACAATTGGGCGCCGCTTGGATGCTCTGTTGGCGCATCATGGGATCGATCTGGTCGTTTTTAATGAGGCCAACGGACTTGCAGGCTGCTTAAGCGAGCATGCTTACATCACAACGGTGCTCGATCTGTGTCATCGTGATTGGCCGGAATTTCCGGAGGTTTCTGCGAACCACGAATTCATGCGCAGGGAGAGGCTCTATAAAGACATTCTTCCCCGGGCTGTTGCGGTCATCGCGAATTCCGTGTCCGGTGGCAGGCGAGTGGCTGATCTGTACGGGGTCCTTCCCGAGCGTATCATTGTTCTTCCCTTTTTACCGTCCTTGTCTGTGCGACGCTATGCGGCGGGCGAACAAGATGTGACGCCCGATCAGGTTCGGAGGAAATACAAGCTTCCGCAGCAGTATATTTTCTACCCAGCGCAATTATGGGCCCACAAAAATCATGTTTATATTCTTGAAGGATTGGCGAAATTCCGCCAGATGACGGGTGTTGCACTGCATGCCGCCTTTGCCGGCAGCGACAAAGGCAATCGGCGGGCGATAGAGGCTCGAGCAGCGGTACTTGATCTGACAAGCAGCATCAGTTTTCTCGGATTTGTCCCGGATGAAGATATTCCGCCGCTCTATTCGGGTGCGATGGCCTTGGTGATGCCGACATATTTCGGTCCCACCAATCTTCCGCCATTGGAAGCCGCCGCGCTCGGATGCCCTGTTGTCTATTCCGACTTTCCGGAGTTTCGCGAGCAGATTGGCGGAGCAGCACTTTATTGCGATCTCAAAGACCCATCAACGCTCGCCGAAAAGCTGATCTCCATCAGGAATGATCAGGCCCTGTGCCGGAATCTCCGTGAAGAGGGGCGGAAACTCGTTGAAGGCCTGAGTGCAGCCAATTATGCAGAAAAACTTGGAGCGGTATGGAGCGATTACGCGTATCTCAAGCGGCGTTGGCAGGAACCGGATTAAATAGCGCCGGATTCCGTGGCGAGGAAATAGATCATAAGCGCTGCCGGAAATACTATGTTGGCGCGCTCGAAGGCGAGTAATCCGATCTTGAGATGCCTTAATGAATAAAACAGGCAGATCGGCGTGTAAACCAGCCCGTATGCGACCAGATAGGCGATCGGGATGGCCCAAATGTTCAACCATTTTATGGAGAAATAGACGATCGAGACCATCAGCAGGCTGCTGATACCGTTCGCCCAATGCCAGATAATATGGTTGGTGGTGCTATATAGCTGGATGTGCATTGCGCCTTCCCTCCAGGTCCAGATGGCAAGTAGAAAAGCCGCCCATATGGTGGAAGGCATGAAATTAATATGGCTGCCGATTGCGCCAAGAATCGGCGCCGCAAATATGCCGATCAGTATACCGGGTATGACCAAGCAGAGATGACTTAAGGTCATTGCATAGCGCGCGCGCGATATGAGTTCCGACCGGGCTTTGCGGAATGTGAGACCGGCGAATGTCGGTATCTTCACGTAAAAGGGGACCATGGAAAAATCCACGAGTTTATCCATGAGATTCATTCCAAAGAGGAAGCTGGCGGAGCTTGCGGGCGAAACCATGCGCGAAAAAAGAATAATACTCAGTCTCGTTCCGCCGAGACTGGCAGCAGCCCCAATGCCGGCCCTCCAGGATGGCTTTAATGCAGAGAAAAAGAGGGGTGTGTCGAACTTCAGCTTGTTGAAATAGCGAAAATGCCCTTCCAGCACAGACTTGCAAAGCCAATAATTTCGCGCGACCGCAATCAGATTCCAAAATTGCTGTGCCAACAATAGCGCAATGAGGCTTCCGTTCAGGATGAGTATCAGGACTTGCGTCAGTATGGCGGGAATTTGAATGACGATGTCCCACCGGCGCATTTCCGCTATGCAGTTGGTGCCTTGCAGGTATACGCCGAAAACCGATCCCACAAAGAAGATCGATGACGATATTGCGATCAGCGGCCATATTTTCCATATGGCTGACGCCTGATCTGTCGCATCGATTGCGGGTTGAAGCGCGATAGTCCCTCCAGTCAGAAGAAGTGCGAGCAGGGTGGCCCCAAGCACGAGATATACATACAACATGGTAGAAAAAACCGACTCGATGGCGCTCCAGTCGGGCTTACCGGCCGGCTGCTCGGATCGATTTGATAGGTCGGCTGTAAGAAGATCTTTTCGCGTGGCGCCGTTCATGCCCCAGGCAATTAAGCGGTAAAAAGTATGGCTAAACCCCAGGTCCGACAGGACTGTGAACGAAAGGACTGTTGCAACCATATACCAGACATTCAGCTCGGTTGCCGTCAATCGAGTCAGTAAGAGCGGCAGAGTAATGGGAAGCGCGGCGGCGCGCATTCCGTAGCTGACCCAGCTTGTGACTGTGGCGGAATGGAAAAGGCGCTGGGCGACCTTGCGCATGGCTAAGGCCGGAACCTTTTCGCAAGCGTGCCTGTCCAGCTATGATGGAGCATGCGGAACGTCCACCCTGCCTTTTCCGCAATCTGTAACGCATCTTCTAGCGCATCCCCGTGCACAAGACGCACATATTTCTCCGGATCCTCTTTGGGAACGTGGTGGTCGAAAAACGCTGGGTGCGCCGCGCGTAGCGTATGAAAATGCTCGGGATAACTATGTTTCGAGGAGTTCGACCAGAACAATTTGTCCGACGGAGCTCTTCCATCGAAGCCCCATAATGCAACATTGCGCGCCATGGTGCAGCCAACCGGCAAGAGCAGCAAGGGAAGGACGTTGCCGAATCCGGGCAATGAAAATTCCCGGGTAAGATCATCGTGGATGGTTTGCCTATTTCCTGTGGGGATCGCAATGCATCGCGCTTGAATGTCTTGCGGTAGGTGGATGCGCACGATTTCACGAAACATTTCGGGATAGAGGAAAGTTGCGTCGCTTTCCCGCATGCGGGCGGTGAGATCTTGGCGAAATGCTGCCGCAAATGTGGTGTGCCCGAAATGATAAATGGCATCTCCGGCGACGATGAAATGAGGCGTGATGTGATGCCAAAGCTGATCGTCGCGCACGATTGTGTTGCAGACGATCCGATAGCCGTCTCCCCAACCGCGTTCGGACGCTTTTTCAAGAGAAGTGCCGGTACCGAACACGTAACAAAGTGCGTGCCCGTCATGCTTTGCTGCGATGACGGCTTCGCGGAAGGCGCGTTGGGCGGCTCCGGCGTCGTAGGATCGTCCACAAAGGGTCGCGCGATACAGTGTCAGTGCGCACCAATCCCAGCCATCAGAAGCATAGGTGGTGCTGTCAATGTTAAAAACGGACGCAACCGGGCAAAGGCAGCGGCGCACCCCTTTGAGTATCCGCGTCAAATGTCTTTGATGCCCGCGGGGCGGAGAAGCCAGCAGGACCGGCGACAGAGAAAATAGCAGGCTTGGAGTAATTTTGTCCCGAAACTCGGGCTTGGCGCCTGGCGCGTAAAATTGTGCTCGTTTTTCAATATCGCTGCGCTGCTCAGCGCTTTGGGCGCCGATGATGAAAAGGCGATTGGCCGCGCGGGGCGCCATGCGGCGCAGCAATGGCCATATCAGGAATGCGGAAATCTGGCTGATGACCTCGACAATTTTCATGACGCTATCCGGCCGAGCAAGGGAGCTAAGGGAGAAGCTATATTTATTTATTGGATAGCATGATTGAGAAGCGGAACATCTAACCAAATGCCTGGCTGGCCGCCCAGCCTAGCTTTCATCGACCATTGCAACAAAAGGGGCGCCCCCAGAAGGCTGGCACCGTCCTCCGGGGCACTCGAAACGGATAAAACATCGAAGCGGGGCGCCCGGGACGCGACAGGTTGGCCTGCCACCCGCATCGTGATTCGCCCCCTTCTGGTCCCGTCGGCATGCCATCCGGAACAATGGGGCCATCGTCGCGCGGTACAGCCGCGCCAAAGGGCCCGTGCCTGCGGAGGGAAGTTTTCATGCCGGATCATGCAACCTGGAAAGTACTCCTCCATCCAGCCAGACAACGGATCCGGTCAGGAACAGGAACGGCTCCTCCGTGATGGCCACTGTCGCGGCTGCGATTTCCGGCGGCATTCCTATTCTGTTGAGAGGGTGGCTCGCCGCCAGTTCGGAAAGGCCTTCGGGATTGTTGGTGAAGCCGGCATACAGCATATCGGTAGCCACTGCGGCGGGGGCAATGCAGACAACCCGAACATCGGGTCCCAGATCAACGGCCAGAGCCCGGGTAAGTCCATGAAGCGCAGCCTTCGATGTGGCATAGGCGGCAAACCCTTTCTTGGTCGCCTGCGCATGAACACTGCCGATATTTACGATCGTTCCCTTGGCTGCTTTCAGTTCCCGCAAGAAAGCCTGGCTAAGCCGGAATGGTGCAATAAGATTGACGGCAAGGGTTTTTTGCCAGTCTTCGGCAGAAAGCTTGCTCGCAGAGGCCAGGATTTGCAGCGCGGCGTTGTTGACGAGAGCCGCGAGCGGCGCACCGTCCAGCGCGTCCATGACTTTATGATGAAAATCGCGCGCATATTCATCATCCGTGGCAATACGCTCCAGATCGGCCGGTATGAAGGCATCGCCGGCGGTTGCAGAATCTCTGTCGGTGGCAACAACCCGCCAGCCAGACCGTTGAAATGCAGCCGATATCGCGCTTCCTATGCCACCCGACGCGCCGGTCACCAGTACCCCGCGCATGATTCAGCCTTGTCTGGTGGAGGGGCGCCCAAGTCTATCAAATAGAAGCTCGATTGCCAGAAGGCTCACCCGCAACGCTGCATCGCTGGTATTGGACGCATTGTGTGAGCCGAAGATGCAGCGAGGGAATGAACGGAGTTCGGATTGATCGGGGAGGGGCTCGGTTTCGAATACGTCGAGGGCGGCAGAATGGACGATGCCCGTCTCCAGACCTTCGACGAGAGCGGAATCGATGATGAGGGGGCCTCTTCCCACATTCACAATTCTCGCGCCTTTTTTCAGAAGGGGTAATACCTCCTTGTTGAACATGCCGCGGGTTGTCTTGTTCAACGGTGCCGTAAAAACCACGAAATCCGCAAGTTCGAGCTGGTCGGGCCAAGTGGCCGCATGAACACCCGCGATCGAGCCGCTGACGTATGCGGGATCATAGGCGATGACTTCCATATCGCTTGCGAGAAGGCGCCGAGCTGTCTGCCTTCCAATGTCACCGAGTCCAATAAGGGCGACTTTTTTTCCCGCCAGCGAAATGCCCGCGGGTTTGGGCCACCCATTTTCCGCACGGATGACGCGATCAATGAGGAATGTTTCGCGCGCAAGGCCAATCACATAACCCATGGCGATGTCCGCGACTTCCCGGCCGAATACGCCGGGAGTGTTGACCACCGAAAGGCCGAGTTCGCCGGCCGCGGCGAAATCGACATTGTCCACGCCTACGCCCCACTTCACCGCAGCCTTTAGGTTGCCGGCGCACCCGGCGGCGAAAACAGCGCGGGTGGCCGGGTCATCACCGATGATCCACCCGTCATAGCCGGGCAGTGTGGCAATTAGCTCCTCCTCGCTCATCGTCTGGGTGATGTTCGCCCAGCAGACATCTATGCCAGCTCCGGTAAAAATCGGATGAAGGTGTCTTTGTTGCCCGATCATGGGTGGACATGTGACCAGTACGCGCAAAGGGGTGTTCATGCTTGCTCCAGCTGCCGACGGGCCAAAGCTTCGGCTATGTCCCAGTCTTCCGGATCGTCGATGTCGGACGACTCGATCTTATTCGTTTCGAACAGAATTGGTTTGGCGCCGATACGCGCATTGGTCTTCTCGAAACTGCTTCGGCTGAACAAATAGAGGTTTGAGTTCTCTTCGAACCATGGCTCCAGGTCCTGGGTTCTGAGGAGGTTGTTCGGATCGTGATTTACCGCCGAGCCGTCGGCTCTGTAAAAACGAGTCTGCCTCTTTGTCACGGTGAAAAGGGAATCCGCGCTGCGGTCTTTAATGCCTTTCTCGAATGCGTGGATGGCGTTCCTGATTGTTTGCGCGCTGAGAAGGGGGTTTGTGGTGTGCGTCATCAAATAGGCATCTGCGGGAACCGCGGCAATGTCATCTGCCAGGATCAAATTCATGCTCACCATGTCACCGCATAATTCCTCTTTCCTTCGGCGCAACTTTACGCGGCTGCTCTCCGTAAAGCCGCTCTCTTTCAGGATGTGGTCTGCGTCGGTATTGACCAAAATGAGGTCGATTTCCGGAATGGAAAGCAGAGTGTCCAATATCCATTTGTAAAGCGGCTTAGTCACCAATTCGCGAAAATTCTTTCCTGGCACTCTTTGGCTATGTGCCTTCATGGGCAGCAAGGCGACCATTCTGCGAGGCGAGGTTGGCTCGGTCATTTGGAACTCTTCTTTGGATAAAAATAGCGCTCTTTGCGGTTTCGAGAGAGCTTGGTGTGATCTCGATTGCCCTGATATGATCCCCAATATTGCATCAACCGAAACATCGCAATTTCCGGAAGCAATTTCAGCAATCGTCGTTCGTTCAAAGCTTCGCTGCAATCGTGCAAAATCCCACCCGCCAGATAGCGCAGAAAATCCCCGAAGGTGAGCTGGATTTCCGGCATGATCTTTTGCAGGGCGATTGCCTCACGCTCGTATCTGAGCTTGATTTTCTGCCAGG
>Ga0105238_10003639_pt1 | contig 15369 bp, 11 predicted proteins | sample KBSC34metaG_FD_81526 | JGI IMG/M metagenome (GOLD analysis project Ga0105238, IMG submission 81526) | Corn rhizosphere microbial communities from Kellogg Biological Station, Michigan, USA - KBS C3-4 metaG | ecosystem: Host-associated > Plants > Roots > Rhizosphere > Soil | place: Michigan, USA... | reverse complement strand
TCGATGCTACGAAGTGTTGGTTTGCAAACATGCCCTGGTAGTTGAACCAGTCAGAGGCGGAGCCGTGGAACTGATCGGTGCCTGAGCGAGTCGTGAAGATTGTTTGCAATCCTGCCGCACGGCTGTGCTCTACCGAAAATGTGTTTACCTGCACGCTCGTTTCCTGAATGGATTCTGGCTGAGGTGTCAGATTCAGCACGCCTTGCCTGATGCCGCTCGTGACGTCGAGCCCGTCGATGACGTACTGGTTGTTATTCTGCCCCTGGCCGTTGGCACTGGCATCGACCTGCTCTTCCGTTGAGTAGTTGTCCACGCCCGAGGCGGGACTGCCGGAGGTGCTGGTTCCAAGTCCCGAAACTCCGGGCGCCATGGTTACAAGCGTCACGAGATTGCGGCCGATAATCGGAAGTTGCGCGACGCCTTTATTGTCCAGTGTCAATTCGGTGCGACTGTCGGCAGTATCGACGATGGGAGCATCCGTGCTGACCACCACGGACTCGCTTGCCGAGCCGACTCTCAGCGAAATGGGAAGGCTGACGTTTTGCTCAGTCAGCACCGTTACCGTGGCCTCCGCTTTTGAAAAGCCGGTCGCTCCAACGGTGACTTTGTATCTTCCCGGGGCAAGACTCACGAAGCGGTAATTGCCCGAAGAGTCAGAAGAAGCAGACTTCCGCTCCCCAGTGGCAATGTTCAGCAGTTCGATTTGAGCGTTTGCGACACCTGCTCCTGTAGGATCCTGGACGCTGCCCTGAATGCCCGCAGTGAACTGGGCAATTGCAGGGATGGCCCAGAGAGCCAGCAAGGAACACAACGAGATGGCAAGGCGAAGCACCCTGCGTCGTGGCATGAACACCTCCTGAAAAGCGAGTCGGGTCTCTTTGTGTGGATTACAGAAAACGTTTCCCCGATTTCGTAACCTTGTAGAAGATGTCTGAAACGAGTGTCAATGGGTTCTTTGTCCTATTGCCGCAGGTGATTGAGGCAGAAGCTCATCGGCTCCATCCCCGGTTCGGAACTGCGCCCGCGCCCTCCCGGATGGTTACCAGCTGGTTGGCGGCAATGCCCCGGTACATCTCGCGCAAACCGTTCGGCCAGTAAATTTCCAAGTCGGCATTCGCCGAAGCGCCGAGCCCGAAATGCAGCCGTGGGTCGTTGCAGGAGTAATAGCTGGACTGGCTCACCAGGGCTTGCGCCTGACTCTTGCCGGCGTAGTGCGCCACGACACGCGCTCCGATTGCACTGCGGTTGGATTTGACTCCTTCCAGTTTGATCTTCAGCCAATTCTGTTTGACCTTCAGATCGTTTCTAAGCAGAGATGGCGGCTCATTCATATTTACGATCAGCACATCGATGTCGCCATCGTTGTCAAAATCGCCGAACGCACAGCCGCGGCTGCTGTGAGCCGCCGTGATTCCCTCACCCGCCTGCGATTCCAACTCCTCAAATGTACCGTTGCCCAAGTTCCGGAAGAGAACGCGTCGAGTCCTGTAGGGGTATTGCGGGAGTTTCTTTTCAACTTCCGGATACACGCTGCCCGTGACAAAAAGCACGTCAGGATATCCATCGTTGTCGAGGTCGAACATCCCTGCGCCCCAACTGGTGAAGCGCGTCTCTACGCCGATCTTTGCGGCCCGAGTCACCTCGTCGAAATTCCCTTTCCCGTCATTTCGATAAAAGCCGCTCGTATCGTCGATGAAGTGGGTTTTGAAGAGGTCCAGGTGGCCATCGAGGTTATAGTCTCCGATTGCGACGCCCATTCCGGCCTGCTCCATCCCGTCATCGCTGAGAGCGACTCCGCGGGTCACACCCTCTTCGCGGAAGGTTCCATCATGATTGTTCATGAATAAGAGACTGGGCGTAGAATCGCACGCGACGAAGATGTCGGGCCAGCCATCTTCATCAAAATCGGCGGTGACGACGGTCATGCCATAGCTTTCCGTGGCAACATCGATGCCAGCCTGCTTGGTGACGTCTGTAAAAGTGCCGTCGCCGTTGTTGCGGTAGAGCAGATGCCGTCCCGTTGGGAGGCCGCGTGGACCGCAGTTGACTGGAATCCCTTTCCAGTTGCAGGTGGATTTCTCTCCGGGCACCGGAGCATGTTCAAACGAAAAGCGGATGTAGTTCGAAACGAAGAGATCGAGATGACCGTCGCGGTTGTAATCCACAAACGCGCATCCAGCTCCCCAGCGTGCAGGACCAGACTCCCAAAGACCCGACTCCTTCGTCACATCCGTGAATGTTCCGTTGCCGTTATTTCTGAACAGGCGGTTTTGGCCGAAGTAGGTGCAGAAAATGTCGTCAAAGCCATCGTTGTTGTAGTCTCCAACGCACACGCCATTGGCCCACCCCACAGCTTTCAGGCCTGCTCTTTCTGTCACATCGCTGAATGTGCCGTCTCGATTGTTTTTGTAGAGACGATTCGTCGCCTCAGCGGGAGCGCCTTCCAGCCGTGTGCCCGACAACAGAAAAATATCCATCCAGCCGTCGTTGTCGTAGTCGATGAAGGCGCAACCGCATCCATTCGCCTCGAGGATGTACTTCTTCTGGTCGATGCCGCCGTATATCACCGGTTTGACCAGGCCTGCTTCTTTCGCCACGTCGGTGAACCGAGCATTGAAGGGCCGGCCAGAAGGGGCGGGCTTCGCCTGCGCTGCGACGCCGCGCGTCGCAATTCCTTGCTGCTGTCCAAGTAGACGCTGGGCGTAGGCACAGAGAGAAAGAAGAACGAAGGAGCGGCGGTTGAGCCTCATACGGAATGAGTCTACCGCGAGCGCATCGGCGTGAGAGATGTGCGACTAGTTTTCAGGTGTTACAACAAGCTTGTACCGATTGCGTTCGCCTTCCTGCTTTGTCGCTTCCTGCCGGGCTTTTGCAAGCCTTTTAAGCAACTCCGGTATTTCCGCCTGATCGCCGGTTTTGCGGAGCGCAATCACAAGGTGATAAAGCGCGCTTTGATCCGCGGGACTCTGCTGCAAAACGATTCGACACTCCTGCGCCGCGAGGGCATTCTGACCGGCATCGAGGTAGTACTTGGCGAGAACATTGTGAGCCGCCGTTAAAGAAGGCTGCAACGTTACCGAGCGCTTCGCTGATTCAAGGCCCTGACGAAATTCGGGCGAGTCGGGCTCTGCTGAACTTTTGGAGAGAATTGCAGACTGGAGATAGAGCAGAAAGGCATCGTCAGGTTTTTTGGCAAGCTTGGCCCTGACCGTCGCGAGAGCCTTTCCGGGATCGCTTTGATTCTGCTCATTTGCCAGCATGCCCTGGGCGGCTGCGCTCATTCCGAGTGTCGAGTCCAGTTTCTCAGCTTTTTCAAAATCCATCTCGGCATTCTTGTAGTCGGCAAGCTGTACGTAGAGCACCCCTCGAGCCATATAGAGCTGGGCGGCTTCTGGTTGCAGCTTCAGCCCGGCATCTACCATTTCAACGCCTGCCTGAAACGACTGGTGGTCCATGGCGAGCTCGGCAAAGTCCACATACAGGGCCGTCTGCAACGGATCCTTCACAATCGCGTCCCGCAGGATTTTCACCGCATTGGGCGTGTCCTTGTTTGCTTCGAAAATGGCTGCAGACAGGCGCATAGTGCTGACGTCCGGATCCGATTCCAGCAACGGCTTGATGGTCGCGAGCGCATCCTGCGGTCGCTCTGCAGCGAGCTGAACCGCAGCCAGCGTTCGCCTGCATCGCACGTCGTCTGGGCGCGATGTCGCCAGCTGCTCGAACACTCGAATCGCATCGTCAGAGCGCTTGAGTTTTAGCAGGCAAACTCCGTACGCCTGCAGGGCGTCCGGCTGCGAATCGAGCAAGGAGCCGCTCTGCGGAAAGTGTTGTACCGCGGTCTCGCATTTGTTCGCCCTGGCGGCGAGTACTGCCAACATTGCATGCGACGTGGCACTATTCGGTCTTAACTTCAGAACGTGCTCAAGAAGTGGAATTGCATCCGGATCGCCGACTTCATATTCGATCTGTGCAGCCCCTTCCAAAGCCGGCAGGTAGTCAGGAGAAACGGTCAGTGCGTGGCGATACGAGGAAAGCGCAGATTTTGAATCGCCTTTACCGGAAAAGGCGAGGCCCTGAAACATCCAGAGCTGGGCGCTCCGAGGAGAAGCGTCAAGCGCGGGCTTAAGCAATTGCAGCGCCTTATCAAAGTCGTGTTCGCGTAGCGCCGAGGTAATCGTCTGTATCTGCTCATTTGCACCCTGTCCCGGCAGACGGGTTTGCAGACCTGACAACAGCAGCAGCGCACAAATCCCGTGAAGAAGCGAACTCAACTTCATCCGTGCCGAAACCTCTCCCTGGCGTGACCAGCTTAGCCGAACACGTCTTTGCTGGGTAGTTTACCGCGCATGCAACTGCACATGCCTGCTTGAACGTTGGATGTACTGCCGCCGTATAATTGCCCGACCGGTCCACCACCTCAACTCGGCGCCTGCGACAATCCTGGCGTGCTCCGCATGGGGCAAATGGACCATATCATCCAGCGGTGAGGACTGCTAATCAGCTTGAATACGTCATGAAGAGAGACGAGCGTTGCAATAGCGCGGCCGTGAACACGAAGCAGACGGCTCCCGGATGTAATCGGAAGGCGCCGGGTCTCGCTGTTTCTTCTCAGCTGGTTCTGGTTGTTTCGCTGCTGGTCGCAATCTGCTGTGGCGGATGCAGGCGAACCGCTCCGAAAGTGGCGGTAATTCCTCGCACCTGCGGAACGGCGTTATGGGAGCCGGAGCATGCGGGGGCGGCTTCTGTGGCTCGGGCCGCCGGCATAAATCTCTATTGGAATGGGCCCATGCGCGACGATGATACCCGGGCGCAGATCTCTCTAATCGAGAGATCAATCGAACGAGGCATGGCGGGAATCATTGTCTCGCCGATCCAGACGCTTCCCCTGAGAACGCCGATCCGGCGCGTTCTCGACAAAGGCATCCCCGTGGTGGTGATTGATACCGAGCTTGGCATTCCATCGAGCCCAAAGCTTAGCTACGTGCTCAACGATGAGGAGACGGGAGGGCGGATCGCGGCACGGAGAATCGGATCGATCCTCAATGGGGAAGGAAATATCGCGATCGTAGGAATCCAGCCGGAACTCAAGAGCAGCACTTTGCGGGAGCGAAGCTTTGAATCCACACTCTCTCGGGAATTTCCCGGGATTCACGTAGTCGCCCGCAGGCTGGGACTGTCCGGTGTGCCGCAGGAACAACATGGCGCTGAAGAACTGCTGGCCGGCAGCACATCGCTGGACGCCATCGTTGCGTTGTCGCTTACCGCGACGCGAGGAGCGTACTATGCACTCGCGGAGCTTGCCAAGGCGGGTGCGATCAAGCTGGTAGGTTTCGATCAAGACCTGATCCCCCCGATTCGCGACGGAGGTATCGATTCGGTTGTTGTGCAGAATACCTACGAGTTGGGGCGGGCGGCGATGGAAATCATGAGGGGTCAAATGCATGGTGAATCCGGACCGGCACAAGTCAAAGTCCAACCCGTTCTGATGACGCGCGAGAATCTCGATTCAGCAGAGATTCGCCAGATCGAGAATATGTGGTGGTGGTCTTCGCAATGAGCCGCAGTGGAGCGAGAAGACTTGTATTGGCGCTCGCCGCGGCAGCAGTGCTGGTCATGGCACTGGCTGCCGCAATCGTCTATCGCTCGGTTACGCGGAACGAGCCTTTGGAAAACCGCTCTATTTCGCTCGAGAAGCAGGAAGACTGGCAGGCCTTTGGCGGAACGTGGCAGTACGCTGACGGCGTAATGACGAATAACTCCGACGAGCGCGGCGCCAAGCTCATGACAGGTTCCAGTTATTGGACCAACTACTCGATGGAAGCCGACGTGCTGTTGCTGGGGCAGTATGGGGATGCCGGGCTGATCATTCGTGCCAGCGACGAAGAGACGGGGGTGGACGCTTATCACGGCTACATGGCGGGGTTGCGCGATCTTGATAACACGCTCATGATGGGCCGGGCAGACTACGGATGGAAAGAATATGCAGCCAAAAGAGTGATGCCCCGGGTTTCGGCGGAACAGTGGTATCACGTAAAGTTTCTCGCCTTCAAATGCGATTTTGCAGTGAGCGCCACCTCTCAAAGCGGTGACACAACTACGATCGCGATACACGATCCCAACTGCATCCAGTCAGGGCGATTCGGGCTCAAGTCCTACAACACCGGTGCTCAGTGGAAGAACGTAGAGATTCGACCCGCTACGCAGGGCGATTTGACTGCGATGATCGGAAATTCGCAGCCTCAGCCGGCTGTTCCCGAGAGGCTACCGACGGGAATGGAGCCTGCCCCGTATGATCGGTTCCTCGAACCAATAGAACGCGATCTGCAGGCACACCGCTCAGAGATCCATGCACAGGCAATCAGCAGTCTTCGCCTGTTGTCTCCGGATGCTCCAACGCCGGTTACGCTCGAGGGCGTGGTCACCCTGACCTCACCGATGTTGTACATACAGGACTCGACGGGCGGAGTGGCGATCGCAAGCAGTCATCCTCATGCGCCTTTGCAGATCGGCGATGAGATCGAAGCAAGGGGAGACGCGTATCTGCAGGATTTCAGCTCTGAAGTGCGCAACGCCGAAATCCGACGGCTTTGGTCTCACACGCCGGTCTCTCCTGTTGCAGTTGCCGCATCGCAGGCCGCCACGGGAGCGTTCGATGCGCAGTACGTTGAGGTGCAGGGAAGGCTGGAGGAGAAGCACCATGACGGCAACGGAACGGAGACTCTGATCCTGGAGGATGAAAGTCAGTCTTTCATCGCGGTGGTGAATGGAACCGGACGAGGGTCCCAACTGAAGGGTTTGAAGGAGAAGAGCAGATTGCGGTTGCGCGGCGTCTGCGTCACCAACTCCAAATACACTCACGACCTCACAGGGTTTGCAATGCTGCTCCCCTCTGCGGGCGATATTGAGGTGCTGGCGGGACCGCCTTGGTGGGGTCCGGCGCACATCATCGAACTTGCCGCTTGCATTCTCCTTCTATTGATCTCTGTGATGACGGGGCTGTTCCTGGTGGAACGCTGGCGCATGCAGGCTGTACTTGATGAGCGACAACGGCTGGCTCATGAAATGCACGATACGCTGGCGCAAAGCTTTGCGGGGCTTGGCTTTCAGTTGCAGGCAATTCGTGATGACGTGGAAGATGGCATCGACATTTCTTCGCAGCTCGATCTTGCACAGGGCATGGTTCGCAACAGTCACGAAGAGGCCCGGCGCAGCATCGCGGCACTGCGACCAGAGCACCTGGAATCTGTCGGGCTGCTATCTGCGCTTGAACAATGTGCTCGCCGCATGATTTCTCAAAGTTCTCACGTCACAGTCATCACAGCGAGCCAGGGAGAGGCACAGAGCATTCCGTTGCGTATTTCGGATACGTTGCTGCGGATTGGTTACGAGGCGATCGCGAATGCAATCCGCCATGGCAATTGTTCCCGGGTATCGATTTCTCTTGTGTACGGAAAATCAACGGTAGAGATGATTGTTGAAGACGATGGAATGGGGTTCGTGGTATCGAGCGATTCGGCGGGGTTCGGCATTCGCGGAATGCACAAGCGTGCAGACAACATCTCCGCTCACTTCACGATCAACAGCTCACCCGGAAAAGGAACCGCAGTTCACGTAGTAGCTCCGTTACCCCCTTCGTTTTTGAGGGGACTGTCGCACCGGTGGCTGATCCAGTTTCAAATGAGGAAGACGCATGATGAACACACCAGACCCTAAGGCAATTCGGGTTCTCATTGTCGATGATCATCCAGTTGTTCGCGCTGGATTGGCGTCATTGCTTCGCAGGCAGACGGGACTGAAGCTCGCTGGAGCGGCGCATTCCGGCGAAGAAGCAATGGAGGTGCTCAAGCGTACTTCAGTAGATGTGATGCTTCTCGACTTGCGCATGCCGGCAGTCAATGGGATTGACCTGCTGAATTTGCTCAAGAAGGATCCAACCTCCCCCAGGGCGATCATTCTCTCGAGCTACGAGTTTGAAGAAGAAATCTACAGGGCTGTTAAAGCGGGCGCACGTGGGTATCTCTCGAAGAATGCGCCACGCGAGGAGATTGTCGTCGCCATTGAATCGGTCGCAGGCGGAGGCACGTACTTTCCTGTGCGCATCGCTCAATGGATGGAGGAGCGCGACGCCCGATCTAGCTTGAGCGCACGCGAAATCGAGATCCTGGAGATGGTCTCGCGAGGACTCACCAACAAGGAGATTGCGGGTGCTCTGCAAATCAGCCACTACACGGTGCGGAATCACATCAACCACATCAGTACCAAGCTTCAAGTTGCGGATCGAACTGAAGCTGCGACGGCAGCCCTTCGTCAGGGCATCATCGGGGGTTCCGCCTAGTTTCCCTGCTGCGTGATTCGAAGCGGAATCGGCTTGTTCTTCACGGAAGCTTTCGGCGAACGACCTCCACGACCGCGGACATATCCTTCTCTCCGAGCCCTTGCTCTTCCGCTTGCTTGAAGAGTTCCAGTGCCGCAGACGCCATGGAAACATCAACTCCCAGTTGTGCGGCCGCAGCACGGGCGTAGCGCTGATCCTTGGCCATGAGTCGGAGCAGGAAGTTCACCTCATAGGTGCGGCACGTCATCCGGTCAGACATCGCAGAAAGTATGCCACTGCCGGGCGCACCTCGCTTTAGAAACTCAAGAGCAGTGTCGAGCCGAAGACCAGTCTGTTCCATCCACGTGAGCGCCTCTGCGAAGGAAGCGACCTGCACGGCGCATAGAAAATTGTTGATGAGTTTCAACTGCGCCCCGCTTCCGACCGGGCCCAAGTGCAGGATCTCCTTGCTCATGCACTGAAGCACGGGCAATAGAGTGGCGACCGTATCTTCATCAGCACCAACGAGGAAATTGAGTTGACCCGCTTCAGCCTGGGTACGGCTGCCGGTCACGGGAGCTTCCGCCATGCGCAGGCCGCGCTGTGTAACCGCCGCATGCAAGTCCCGAATCCAATCCGGGCTGAGAGTGCTGCACTCGACGGCGATGCTCCCGGCAGGCATAGCGGCCAAGGCGGCGTCTTGTCCCAGCCATGCGGCGCGAGATGCCGCATCGTCCGACAGCATTGCCACAACGATTGAGGCGTTCTCCGCAGCATGGGCAGGGCTCCTGGCCACCGTCGCTCCGAGATGCGCCAGTGGCTCGGCTTTGGACTGAGTCCTGTTCCAGACTGTTACCGTAAAACCTGCCTTCAGCAGGTTGGCAGCCATGCCATGGCCCATCGTACCCAGACCCAGCACAGCAACAGAGGGTCTTATCTTTTCTCCGGTCATTTCATCACCTGCACACGCAGAGGCGTTGTCATTGGTTCTTCGATGCTGATTGTGTTTCGCAGAGGTCGGCCGAATTCTGCAAACTGAATTTCAGTGACGTCCCCGGAGGTGAGGTGAATACCTTCGCCGAAGGACAAACTGTCGGCTCCCATAAAGTGGACGTGCACCATGCCGGGCTGGCGGTGGGCAGCGAATTTGAAATGGTGGTGCTCGAGATTGGCGAGGCTGTGGCACATGTTCAGTTCGCCAGTTCGAATCCGCTTCTCCCAGATTGACTCGCCGTTGCGAAGAATGCGTACATTTCCGGGCACGTCATCAAATCGCGCATCGGTAACCAGTTCGGGACCGATGCTGCAGCTTCGCAGTTTCGAGCCTGCGAGATTGAGATAGTTGCGGCGCTCGAAAACATGATCGGAAAATTCGTTTCCTGCTACCATCCCGATCCGCCACGGAGTTCCATCCGCTGCAATCAAGTAGATCGCAGCTACCTCGGCTTCTTCTCCCCCATCTTCGGCGTGTCCGGGAATTGTTAGCGTTCCGAAAGGCGGCTGGAGAATGGAACCGTCACCCTTATAGAACCATTCCGGCGCAATTCCGATCGCTCCACTATTTGGCCGTCCCCCTCGGCGCCCCACTCGAACATGCGCATGCTATCCGTCATCTCGGAGTCGTCTTGAGCCACGGTGGCTAGATGCATGGCCTGGCGGTCTCGAGCGCTTCCCAGATGGGTTAAACCTGTCCCGGAGACATGAACGCGGTGAGGGTCGCCTGGACAGTCGATGGGCTGCAGCAGTTTCCAATCCGACCGGCCGTCGTAAACGGCATCGTAACTCAGGGCTTCGTCGGTCGCCAGATCAGCAGCGAGTTCGGAGAGCCCGCGTCCTCCAGAGAGCGCCCTTTCTGCCAATGCGAATACAGAATCGACTTCGCGTAAAAAAAGAAGATTGGGCTCCTGGACAACGGCTACACGACGCTCCATTCGATTTTGAATCTGGACCAGGTGCAAGGATTCCTCTCTCTACTCGATGATCTTGAAACGCTTGAGCGACTCTTCATTGACAGTGAGGCCAAGCCCCGGCGTCTGGTCGTCGAGATTGATGTAACCGCTTTCGGGAACAGGCTCGCCGTCAAAGATATACCAGAAGAGTTCGTTGCCCACTTCCACATCCACCTTGGGAAAGAACTCCGCAATGGGTGAATTGAGGCTGGCCATGACAACGTGGTAATTGTGCATCTGTCCCGCATGCGGCACAACCGGCACCTGGAACGATTCAGCGAGCGCCGAAATCTTGCGTGCCTGGCTGATACCTCCGACGCGGTTGGTATCGAACTGGATTGTATCCAAGGCATCTTCTTCGAGGAGCGAACGGAACCCGAAGATGGTGTGCTCGTGTTCGCCGCCCGCAATCGGAACGCGACCGTATTTCTTCAACTCCCGATACCCGCGCGTGTCGTCTGGGATCACAGGTTCCTCGAGCCAGCGGATGCCAAACGGTTCCAGTAGCGGAAGCATGCGCTTCGCATAGTCGAGGGTCCAGCCCATGTAGGCATCGGTCATCAGATCGATGCCATCGCCGATTACCTCCCGGACATTGCGGACGAGTTCTACATTCTTCATCATGCCTGCGCGGCCATCGATGGGTCCCCAGCCGAAACGAAGCTTCATCGCTGTATAGCCGTCGTCCTTGTAGCGCTGCGCCTCGGCGCGGAGCTCATCGATTGGCATCGCGTAAAGCCGGCTTGCGTAAACGGGAATGCGTTCCTTAGTGCGCCCGCCGAGCAGTCGGAATACAGGCTGCTTTGCATCCTTTCCGAGGATGTCCCAGAGAGCAATGTCGACGGCCGAAATCGCAGTCATCGCCACACCTTTGCGTCCGAATGCCATCGTGCGCCGATACATCTGCTGCCACAGGAATTCCGTATCCCACGGATCGCTTCCCAGCAGGATTGGTTTCAAGTAGGTGTCAACCAGAGTCTTCGTCACCAGTGGCGACAATGCGGCGTTGCCCAAACCCACCAGGGCGGTATCGGTGAAGACTTCAATTAGCAACCAACCATGAAAAGAGAAATTGCCCATCGAGGCTTGCCGATAACTCACGAGGTCCATCGGATTCGTGCAGAAATGCGCCGGGAGCGGCACCGTTTTGCCTTCCCATTGAACGACGCGCGTGCGAACTTCAGTGATCTTCATATTCAGGCCTCTATTTCTTTGAGGTCATGACTCCCTAATGGTTGAATCTTGCCGCCGACCAGAACGATTGCAAGATATCCGATGAGATGAAAGCTGCCCACGAGTATAAAGAGCGTTTGGTAACCGAAACCATGCTCAAGCAGATAACCTGCGACAAGCCCGAAGACGGCTCCTCCGATTGCGCCCCCGAATCCCACAAAACCTGAGACAGTCCCGACGGCGGAAAGAGGAAGGATATCCGCGGGCACGGTCATCACCAGGCCGGACCACGATTGCTGGCAAAAGAACGCGATGCTGAACAACGCGAGAGAAAGTTGCACAGGCACCATCGGCACTAGAATCACCACGGGCATCAAGGCCGCGCTTAAGCCCAATGCTATTTTCCGTGCTTTGTCGAGAGTCGTGCCGCGACGTAGAAGACTGCTGGAGAAATACCCGCCGAGAAAACTGCCGATACCAGACGCAGCGTAGGGAATCCATGCATAGTAGCTGACCTGTTTGATATCGAAGTGGCGTGCGTCGTACAGGTACTTGGGAAGCCAGAACAGGAGGAAGTACCACGCCGAATCGCTCATGAACTTGGCAAATATAAGCGTCTGCACGCTGCGAATGGAGAGCAGCTTTCCAAGATTCAATCGCTGAGGCAAGGCGCGAGTGTCCGACGTGTTCACGCAACCGGCTGCGGAAGTATCACTGTAGGAGATGATCCACCACAGTACCCAGGCAATACCCACACCGCCGGAGAGGAAGAAGACCCACCTCCATCCGGCGTGCATCAGCACAAGTCCGATCAGTGGGGGCGCCAGCACGGATCCAACCGCCGTTCCCGCATTGATGATGCCTACAGCGGTCGAACGATGTTCGGGAGAGATCCTCTCGGCCACGACGCGTATTGCCGCCGGGAACCCTCCCCCCTCGCCCATCCCCAGCATGAAGCGCGCGAACAATAGCAGACCGAAACCGGAGGCAAATCCGTGTAGCGCGCAGGCAATCGACCACCACAGCATGATCAGAGTGAATCCACGCCGGTTGCCCAGAACATCGAGCAGACGTCCGCCTCCGATGTAAGCCACGGCGTAGGAGAGCAAAAACGCAGTCTGGAGATACGAAAACTGCTCATCCGTGATGGGAATGTTGCGCTGAATTGAGGAGATAGCGACGGGCAGCGTCTGACGATCAAAATAACTGATCGCAATCGCCACCGTTACAACGGCCACGGGATACCAGCGGTTCTCGTGCTTGTAGACGGATTTGATTGATGGCGTATTCAAGCAAATTGTTCTTCTTTGGCTGCTCAGGTCGGCCGTTCGGGCCGAACCTGTGTATTGCTGTGTGCGCCATCAATTACGGTGGTGTTGTGGCAAATGCATGATGCAGGGGCGGAATTACCAGGCTTCGACACGCGGTTTGTAGCCGGTTAGGCAGGCTGATTTATATCACGGTTGATTCCTCATCGTCATGGGAGATATGCACCATTCCATCGAAGCAATCCTGACGTTGATTCTTACGATCGAAGAACTGCGGCTCACGGGGGAGATGGATCGTACCAGTGGACAACTGTCCAGAGCGGTATTTGATGTGGTTCATCCATGGAGGGAGTGCGATTCTGTGAATCAGCGCGAAAGTGACTCCGGATCAGCAAAGAAAGGCAATGCCTTTATGGCCGCACAACCGACTCGCCGACTCGTGCTTAGCGGATTAGGCGCTGGATTGGCTCAAACCCTTTTTCGAACGCAGTTCGACGTCGCAAGATTGCTCCCCAAACCGACCGGCGAGCCGGGCAAACTGGACTTCCGTGTAAGCGCCGTGTCGTCGAGAATCCTTCACATCAGCATCGCGCCCGTGCATTCATCGCTCCCTGGACGAGAGCCCGGAATTCTGGACAGCATTCAAGATGTTCCGCTCAATATCAAAGAAGACCTCCCTTCGACCTTAGTTTGGGACCGGCACACGATCAGGATCAATACGGATCCACTCAGAATCACCGTGATCGACAACGCGGAGCGAGTGCGGCAAGAAATACAGTTTGACCTCGACAGCACATCGGTGCGATTCCGATTGGGAAGCAGGCCGTTGTTTGGGCTCGGAGAGGGATTGATCGGAAACCGGCGAGGCACCAAGGATGCGATGCGAAATGGACAGAGTTCCCCGGAGTTGCGCACGATCGGATCTCGAGTGCCGATCCCATGGCTGATCAGCCCGGAGGGATGGGGCATCTTTGTAGGTTTGCCGCTTGGCACTTTCGATCTCACCGGAGAAATGGGCGTTGTGAACTCGCCAGTTGCAACCTCCACGCGCAATGTATATCTCATCCTTGGCGACTCGCCGGCCGAGGTCCTGCACGGCTATGCAGAGCTGACCGGATTTCCTCATCTTCCGCCACTCTGGTCTCTCGGATACCTTCAGTCGCATCGCACTTTGGCCAACCGTGAAGATGTGATGGGAATTGCGAAGACGTTTCGAGAGAAAAAGCTGCCATGTGACGGACTGATATATCTCGGTACCGGATTCTGCCCTTCGGGTTGGAACACGGGGCACGGATCCTTCACGTTCAACGCAAATGCATTCCCGGATCCTGAGCAGATGCTGCGCCAGTTGCATAATGCGCATTTCAACGTTGTACTGCACGTGGTACCACCGCACGACTTCCATGGGAAGATCACGGACACAGGCTCTGCCACTCATTCGGCCGGCGATGCTGTTCCTTATTGGGCCGAGCATCTGCCCCTGGAGCAACTGGGCGTTGATGGCTGGTGGCCGGATGAGGGCGACTTGCTCCCGGTGGAGGCGCGCCTGGAACGCAACGAAATGTATTGGGAAGGTCAACTTAAGACACATCCCGAGCGAAGGCCTTTTGCCCTGCATCGCAATGGATATGCCGGACTCCAGCGGTACGGCTGGCTTTGGTCAGGAGATGTCGACTCCACATGGAAGACATTGGCGGCGCAGGTTGCGAACGCTATTGACGTCGGCCTGTCAGGCATTCCTTATTGGGGAACAGATACGGGCGGCTTCGTCCCCACACGCGAATTGACGGCCGAGCTCTACGTACGATGGTTCCAGTTCAGCGCGTTTTGCCCACTGTTCCGCTCACATGGGCGAGCTTGGAAGCTGCGTTTGCCCTGGGGTTGGAATCTCGGCACGCCAGGTCCTCTCGAAGGAGCCGAGAAACTCGGTGATTGGCCAACCGACAAGGATCTACACAATGCAGAAGTGGAAGGAATCTGCCGAAAGTATCTTGAACTTCGCTATCAGCTGCTGCCCTACATCTATTCGACGATTGAGGAGGCCCATCGATCCGGTCTGCCGCCCATTCGCGCACTCTGGCTCGCACACTCGGATGACGAGAAAGCTCTCCAGATTGCAGATCAGTACATGTGGGGAGATCACATTCTGGTTGCACCTGTGCTCGAGCCCGCCGCTACACACCGGAACATACATCTCCCTGCCGGAGAGTGGTGGGACTTTTGGAGTCATCAGCGCACGACAAGTGATCGGGGCATGGAAATCGCGCGCGAGTTAGATCTTTCGACTCTGCCACTCTACATCCGAGCGGGAGCCATCGTGCCGATGGGCCCGGTCCGGCAATATGTGGCTGAGCCAAGTGACGAGCCTGTAACGCTGAGGGTTTATCCCGGCGCAGACGGACGATTCAGCTGGTACGAAGATGATGGCGTCAGTTTTGCGTATCAGCATGGGGAGTTTTCGAGGACTGATTGCTCCTGGCAAAACTCGACGAGGAAGCTAACGCTCGCGCGATCCGGCGGAAATACCCAGCAGGTCGCGAAAAAGGTCATCGTGCGTTCGATGGACAAGAAAGAGTCAAAGATAATCCATGTGACGAATCAGCCGGCGGTAGTCGACTTGTAGTTCCCACTCTGGTTCCGTCGATCCTTCACCATGAGAATCAAC
>Ga0105238_10003637_pt1 | contig 15371 bp, 19 predicted proteins | sample KBSC34metaG_FD_81526 | JGI IMG/M metagenome (GOLD analysis project Ga0105238, IMG submission 81526) | Corn rhizosphere microbial communities from Kellogg Biological Station, Michigan, USA - KBS C3-4 metaG | ecosystem: Host-associated > Plants > Roots > Rhizosphere > Soil | place: Michigan, USA... | reverse complement strand
GATCAGGCGCAGATCGCGTAGACGGTTTGATTGGCATCCACTCCGGCTGCTGTGATATCATCGCAACGACCAGCCTCGAAATGGCCTTCCGCGTTATCACTGCTGAGATTTTCCATGGTGGTCTCGTCAACTTCGACGGTGGTGATGAATTCGCCGCTGTGTGAGTAGATTTTGTAGTTCATTTTTCGGTTTTGTGATGGAAGAACCGCTTCATTGTGGTTCTAATTTTTGTTGTTAAATCTTCGATCCCATCATGTTCAATCCGCGCATTGCCGCGAAATTGTAAGCGGGGAGCTTCATGCGCTTTTGCATCTCGCGATTGAATCGATCAACGGTCATTCCGTTTTCGCTGATTACGGTGGCGGCGATCTCGTTTGCGACTTTCGCAAGTTGGTTTCTTTCGTTCTGATTGAATTTCGTTTTCATGTTCAAAGATTACACCCAACCGCTTGCGTATGCAACATTTATTTTCAATTATTTTCGCGGGTGACTCTGGCGGTATTGCGTGGCGTATCACAATCTTCGTTCCAAGCTCGACCGTGCCGTCGTCGCGTATCTGATTTCGGTCGGCGCTGGCAGCGATAAGGACACGTTCCCGGCGAACTCCATCGAGAGCACGGAATATCCGCTAACCGTCGCGCAAACTTTAGGCGGAATTCCCGACCCGGTCTTAGTCGGGAATTACAAAATGAGGATTGCCGTTTCCGTCAAGGGCAGCGTCTCGAAATTCATTGACGACACCAACGATCAAGCCGCGCGGATGGCGCATGACGAACGTGTTTCAGACGTTTTCGACGCGCTGATGCAGTCGGACGATGACCGCACGTTGCGAGCGACTGCCAGGCTGATAAACGCAGCGGGCCGAGCATTGGCCATGTATCCGGTAGACATTGCCGCGCACAACGCAGACATGGCCGATTTCACAATCATCCAATGGTTAGACGGGGGATTCGGCGATGGAAAGTCCGACGAAGCGGGCTGCGATTGGATTGAGACTTTGTATTTCGACGTCATCGCTTGCCCGTCGAATGTTGATTGATTATGACTACTATCCCCATCGGTCCGCTCCCGGAACATTTACGCCCGCCACAGCGCGAAACTATCGCCGACAATTGGAACTTGCCAAGCTTGGAAGGTTCCCGCGCGGGCGTTCTTAACGCTGTCGAAAACTCACCCATTCCGGATCATTGGAAGTTGGTAATCAAAACCGAGATCGAATCTTTGCTGGCGAAATTCAATCACGTTTGCGTCGATGCCCATTTCCACGGCGGCAACGGTCGCGCGAACCTGCACCTGTCAATCGTTCCGTCGACGGTCCTTTGATTGACTCGAATCGAAATTTGAATATGGACGCTGAAATTATCGAGCCGAAACCAGTCACAAAATCTGATGCGGTTAACGCATGGATGGACGCGAGCACTGCGGAGCAGAAACGTGCGGCGGTCAAACAATTTCCGATTCTCGTCGCGATTTATTCCGAAGCATCAAACTACCAATAATTTATGGCTACAATGGTTCGACGTGGTAAAGGAGCAGTAGAAGGCTGCGCAGGGTTGTTCGATGTAATCCTTACCGGATCATACGGAGGATTGCAAAGCGCCAGCACGACTCATAATTTTGAGTTAGAGGTCGTCAAGGACAACGCTGGTCAAGACGGCGCGTGGCGTTCGCGGAATGAAATGGTCGAGCTTGAAGCGGATTTCAAGATGCTCGGAACTACCGCCGCGCTTGCTAAAGCGAGCGCGGCATTACTCGCCCCGCTTGCCGTTGTGACAATTTCGGCTTGTGACATCACCGAATGGAATACGACCTATTGCGTAATCCCTGGCGCATCGCAGAAGCTCAAAAACGACGCCATAGGAGACCTGTCCGTCAAGCTCCGTCGTTACGTTGACGCGACGCAAAACACCCTGTTCGCCGCCACCCCGTCTTAACATGCTTGACACCGCTTTCGCCGATGCTGCGAGGCCGGCGCGGCGAGTCATTCTAAACCTGCTCATGGCTGACTACTCGCTCGGCCATGAGCTTTTGCTTTTGCAACAGCGCAACCCACTGGTGATGATGAACGGCGCGGAATTCAACGCGCTTCCCATCGTCGCGCAGATTCAATCTGTAACCAGGGCCGCGCTGATTTGTTGCCGGTCGTGGTCTGAAAACAAGGGGTCGCATCGATGGCTCGGATTTTGGCGTTGGAAAAATCGACGCGCTGATTACCCGCTGGCGATCGCAGAATTCAGAAACTATCGCGAGTCCGGCTCGACATTTCCGAACATTCTACCGCCGGAAGAATCCGGCCGGGCTTTGGGCGCTCCCTATTTCGCCCGGCTGACGGCCTACGCTTGCGCTCGATTCGGAGCGTCGGCAATGGATCAGCCTTTAGGCTTGGTGCAATGGTGCTATTTCGCGTCCAGCGAAGAGGAAGGCGCAGTCAGAATTCCGAACGCTGCCGAGACGGAAACGATTGACGAGGTCGCGCGGTTGTCGGCGGAAATCGAAGCAGAACACGCGGCGAAAATGAAGGGAATCACATGCCCGGCTTAATGGCCATTATCGGCGCAAACTCGCAGCCGATGCAACGCGAGCTTGTCGCCGTCCAGCGCATGGCACAGCAAGCGGGCGTGAACATCACGCGCGGGCTTGAGAATGGCGGTGGCCACGGCGGAAAGTCTGGCGCGATTCGCGAATCCATCGTCATGTTGCGCGAGATCGGGCGCGGGAACTGGTCGCGAGTCCCTGGGTCATTTTCGATTCTGCTCCAACAAATGGGTGTGCTAAATAAGCTCACAGGGAGCACTGCCAGCACGTCGCGAATCCTAGCCGATGCTTGGCAGGCTCAAAGCGAGAAAGCTCACCTTGCCGCAATTGCAGCAACCAGGAAAGCCGCTGCGAGTGCTGCCGCATTTGCCGCCGACGAAGCGGAAACGACCGCGACACTTGAGCAAGCTGTGGCCGATGAGACCGCAGCTGGTGCCGCAATCCAACACGCGCAGGCCTTGCGGTTGAAAGCCGTTGCAGCAGGGGAAGCTGCAGCCGCTGAAACAGTCGAGGCTGCCGCGAGCGTCGGCACGGTCGGCGTAATCGGATCCGTCATCGCAGGCGTGGCCATTGCCGTAGGACTCTTGTGGTATCGCGTCAAGGGCACGGCCGCTGCGCTTGAGGATTTGAAAAAGGGAGACTTCACCCCGACCTACATCGCGAAGCATCTCCAGGGGGCGAACGCCGCTCTGGAAGGGCAGAAGAAAATCAACGAAGAGGTTCGCAAAACGGTTGAGCTTTACAATTCGGTTTCGGAGAGTTCCAAGCGCATTGCGGAAGACAGTAAGGAGCATTTCGAGCATCTGCGCAAGATGAACGAATTTGAGAAAAACCCACAGAGAAAAGCGGCGAACGAGTTGCGTATAAACGCGCAAGAACGCGCGGAGAAAATATCCCTTGCGGAGTTTGAGAAGAAGCGTCTTGAGCGTGAAGCGGAACAGAAAAAGAAAAGTGCAGACGCAATCGCTGTTGTCTCTAAAGATCAAGATTCTGAACGTGTAAAAAAGTCAGAAGCTGACGCAATAGAGGCTGAAAAATTTCTAAAGACTCACGAGCATTTCGGGACGGCTGGTGACAAATTTTCCGCGGTATTGCATGGCGGCGTATTGCCCGGCCAGGCGCAAGCCGCATTCGATGAAGCGCAAAAGGCAGATGCAAAAAAGGTCGACGATGCTCGGAAGGCCGTAGAAGCGCACAAAGCAGCAGTCGAGACTGCCGCCGCAAACGATGAGTTGCGCAAGCGAAAAGAGGAATTGACCAAAGGTGCAGCTGACTCTGCAGCGCGTGCGACGGGAATAGGATTGTCATTGCCGACGATGAAAAGTCGGGCTGCACAAGTCGATAAAGAGGAAGCGGAACTTTCGTCTAAAAAACTACTGGCCGAACAGAAGAACCTTCACGGCAACGTAAACAGCCTACAGCGGGTCGGCGCATTCGCGGGCGTCGGAACCTTGGAATCTTTGACGAAACGATCCGTCGGCCATCTGGCGTCCATCGATCATCAGATAAAGAACATGGCTCACCATAGTTCGACTGCTCCAACCGGAGGGAAATACTAATGCCCGCACAAGTGACACGCGGCACGAACGCCGCACTGCTCCAAAACCGGACGGAAGATTTCGATCCGACGCGCGGTTTAATTATCCATTACGACGTTCGCGGAATAAACCCGTCACAAGTCGTGGCCTTGCGCGACGATTGCACGCGGAACGGAATCGCGAATCAATTGACGTATCGACAAGGGAACGTCACAGAGCTTGTGGTTCAGGATTCAACCCAGGCTTTCACGCAAGATGTTTGGCAGATTGTCGGAACAGAGATAGAGGTTGACCTGCTGATGAATCCTCAAATCACTCCCGTCATGAGCGGGAGTGATCTTTTCATTTTACGTCAATTGTTCAATGCGGAAAACTATAGTTGGACAGATTTCGTCGCATCGCCCGATTATGGAAAATTGAGCGCGACGGCAAAAGCAAACGCGGCATTGCTGCAAGATTTTTATAACCTCAAACTCTCCGGCGCAGATGGTTATCGTCGTCAGCAATACGTATTGAAGCACACCACGAACGTCGCGAGCAACTACAGCGCTAACATTGCCGACATTGGAGTTGATTGCATTTATACACCAGCGCAACTGCTGACCGAATGCCAATCGACTGCGTTATGGGCTACGCCGATATATTCTCGACTCTCCTACAAGATCGCGCACGTTCCGCAAGTTCCCGCTTCAACTCCCGCTAATTTCCAATGGGGCTGGCTGAAATCTGCGAGCACGGAAACGACCTCGCCTTACAATCGAATCCAGATCGAAACGGATTTCACTTTGGAGATGTGGAGCACTCGTCTTTATACGCCGTTCTGATTATGCGCGGTCATTCACCATTGCAACCGGAAGGGTCAAGCCCGGAGTTTCTTTTTGCCAAAAACTCATGGCGAAAACTGTTTGGGCTTGAGCGCCAGTTGAATGATTCGACGACGGTCAAATGGTCGAAGACGCCGCGCGGAATTCAGGCGCATGTGAAAATACCACCAGCGGTTTCCGCTCCAGGAACCGCAGTTGCTCAATATCAGATCCTGGACATGTCACAAATGCATGGAGATTATTTCCTTGCCTACAAATTTCCTCTAGTGGCTGGCGATAATTTTCCAGTTGCAATAGCAAAACCTAATGAACTAATGAATAGCGTCATCAAGGAAACACTCGACGGAGTTGAATACGATTACGCTTATGATCCGTCATTCGTAAAGCGCACTTCAACTAATGCTTCTACCGGAGATGTGGAAAATCAGGTTATTGTTCCTCGCTATCGGAAATACTCAGTGATATGGGCCGCGACTGTGGATCAGATTCAATCATGCGATTTCAACGGACAAGGAACTTTGATTCCCGGTGTCAAGTTTGTTGACATAAACGCTGGCGGACGCGCATGGGCAGCATCATCAGATTGATCTATGGCTGACCCTGTAATATTTGCGGAAAGCGGTAATCGTGGTTTCGTTGAAAGCTTGCATCATCAGCGCAACTTTTTCAAAACATCGCGAAGTTGGAATCTGTTTTTGTATGGATTGGATAATGACAATTACGGCCAGGCGTTGACACCCGGAGAGCCGATGATAACCGGAACGCAAGACAAGCTCGGGGATAGGTTTTACAATAATCGTTACGCGGGTTTTGTGAAGATTACGGATGTCGCGGTTTATGACGCGATATTTGGCGCGGACATTTTAGCTGATCTCGCATGGTATGATTCCCACGGCGAGGCCAGCGGGTCGGCGGGATATTTGCCAGATGCATCAGGCGCGGCGTGGGACTGGTTTTGGGGGCTTAACGGGCCGTTCGGCGATTTTGTTCCGTCGTCTTTGATTCTCAAATTGCTGGATTCAAATAAGATGCGACCTGGGACGTATCATTGTTCTTGCGGAGTTTCAAATGGAACGCTCGACAGCATCGACGGGCTTGGCAGCGGCCATTACAATCCCGACCCGGACGGTAAAAGTTACGTCTACGGAATCGTTGACGCTGTCACGCAAATATTTCACCCGATAATTACCTACAGCAATCGACCGTTCACGGTGGTTTCAATTCCAACGGGGGTGTCTTATTTGGAAACCGGAGCGCAAAGGAATCCACTGAACCCGGCGACCGATAACAATTACCCGTTCATGGCCGGCACTCCGCTGGCAAGTTTTGGAGATTATTACGCCGCGTTCAATTCGAGTTTGGTGATGGGAAATAATCATCCTTTTTACCCGGCTGTTACAATGCCGATGGGACAATTTCCATTGGACGGAATTGGGGGGAGCAGTTCCGCTTTCGCAGGGTTCAAGGTTTGACTGCCGCTCTTTGTTAGGCATGTCGGTTATATACCTTTTCGTCAATATTGCGGCAAATCAGATATTGGCCAGCGCGACCGCTTCGACGGTCATCGATCCTGGCACGCTTCCGCTTTACTACGGGGACACTCCTACGATTCAGCTTCAATTCATTCAGCCTACATCGTCTGGTATAACGCCGACACTGGCCATTGTCCCCATTGCGGGACTCTCGCCGGCCTTGTATCTGGACGACGGGACGGTTGCCGGCGGCGCGACACCATACACCCAGCAGCTCGCATGGACACCAGATCCGAACGGCGGGCAATTCTGGACGGCGCCGCTGCCGCTAAACACGGTCGCGATTCAAACCCTGCTCGGGACGTCAACCAGTGTCGAGGCGTGGATTAAGCTGGGCTACACGAGCGGCGGATACCCTACAACCGTCCTTAGCCAGAAGGTGAACATTCGGGTAGGCTTACCTGTCGGCGCACTCGTGACACCTCCAGGGCAGACGCCAATCAGCCTTGAGACCGCTCGGGCATTATTCCTGCCGCAGACGCCAGTTCCTGGCCAACCATTGCCGTTCGCGAGTCCGACGGGACACGTCTTTCTTTTGCTGGCCGTTGACAATGCCGACGGGACGCAAACCTACCAAGTCTCGCAACTCAATTGATGAAAACCCTACTCTCACTTCTGCTTTCGCTACTGTGCGCAAGTGCCTATTCGCAATCTGTCGTTGTCGCGACCGTGACAGTCACCAACATCGCCGGCGCGACAAACGGTTCAACGCTGGTGATTAATGGCGTCTCTCGACTGTTTACCAACAACGTCACTACGCCAGCGACTCAAATTTCAACGGTCAGCGCGGGGAACATCGGCGCGACGGCGAGCAATATTTTCGCGGCCTACGCGGCGAACGGAAACCCGCAGATCACGCCAATTGCAGTCGGGACAAACGTCGTCCAATTTCGCTCGTTCCCTGGGTTTAACGCTGTCGTCACAATCGGCGGAACATTCGGCACGGTTACGTTTTCAACGCAATCGCTCGCGATGGCTACAGTCGTCCGCGTGCCATCGTCCGTCGAAGGACTTATTCAGCAGACCAATGTTTCGAGCGGAATTGTCGATTGGATTAACAACTCAGCACAGACCAATTACATCGCGCAAGCTGCCAAAGCTCTTTTCGGATTCGTCAACGCGAGCAACGCGCAGGTGGTGCCAGGCGCAAAGAATTTCACGGGCGGACTGTCGGGAACTGGGGGCGTAATCACGAATACCAGCTTGCTAAACCCGAACATGACCAATGCCGCGAATTATGGCAATCCGTTTCGGTCGCCTGGTGCTGGAAGCGGTTCGGAACAATTCGGCATTGGCGCGGCTTCGTTCTCTGATTTCAGTCTGTCCTTTGGAGATGACACTTCCGTTTCGTCCGTTGCTGGAATTGCGTTCGGAGAAAACGCACTCGTGGACACCAATAGCACCGGCGGAATCGCTATCGGTTATCAGGCGCAAATATTCACACCATCAGCGCATTCAATCGCCATCGGCTACACGGCCACCGTTAATCCTACAAACGCGGAATCAATTGCCATCGGCTACGGCGCAACGGTGAACACGACGAACGATCATTCCGTAGTCATTGGGACTCAGTCGCAATCGACGGCACCGCACCAAATCACCCTGGGGACCGGCGCGGAATACGTCAACATCCCCGGCGGGTTGCAAGTCGTCGGCTCAATCACCAATATTCACGCCTCCGGAACGAACGTAATCGACGGCGGGTTGGCATTCCTGCGCAAAAACAACACGAGCCTGGCCAATGGCAATAATGCTGCGGTGAGTATCTCGACAAACCTTTACGTCAAGGTCAGCGGTCCAACGGGAGCTTTCGCGGTTTGCGGCATCGCAGGGGGCAGCGATGGGCGTTACATCATCCTGCAGAATTCGACCGGCCAGACAATGACGCTGTCGAATGATTCAGGCGTTGACCCGACGGCAGGGAATCGAATCCTGACCGGCACCGGCGCCGACGTTTCTCTGGCCAATAATCCGGGTTGCGCAACGTTGATTTACGATTCGGCTGCGTCGCGGTGGGTAGTTGTCTCCGTTCATTGATTATGCTCAATCGCGCTATCAAGGTTCTTCTGTTTCTGGCCATCGTGACATACGCGACGGGCCTTTTCGCGCAGACGGTAAACCCCATTTACAGGTTCGCGGACATCGTTCAAGACCCTGCCGCGGTGACGAGAATCACGCTAGAGCGAATCGGATATTTCGCGGATTACAACGGCGTCACCCAGACCATGCAGCCGGTTAACCGAACGACCGACACGAACGGCACGTATCGCTTCACGAACGTCGTGAGTGGGGCTGCTTACCGCGCTACATTGTCCGGTCCGCTCGGGACGACTGTTATCACGAACGGGTATCCATACGGTCTCACAGGCGACGTGGAAGCGTCTACGTATCGCGGGTTGCTGGTTGGAGCGCAGTTCTTTGCGTTCCTGCAAGCGACGAATTTCCCGGTTGTTTTCGCTGGAAATTCAACTGTCACCATTACGACGAACATCACAAATGGAGTTACTTTTTACGGAATAACATCGCAGGGCGGCTCGAATGTCACCGGCGGCACGAATACCGTAGCCACCACGAACGGCGCAACCGTGGCCATTAATCAGAGGTTTGACGGGACGAATATCTTCACCGGAACAAATACATTTACCAAGCCGATATTCCCCGCAAGCATCGGGATTTACGGCACTCCGATCGCTGATATTTTTGCGACTAACATTGATTTTGAGAATGGCACGTTGAGTCTCAACGCCGGGTCGCGTATACAATTTGAAGGATCTTATTTCTGGATGCCAGACGATGCTACGTGGGAATTTGTCATAGCTGGCAGCGGAGATGTCATGCATCTAGGAGAATTGGGGTTGAGCATATTAAACCCAGTTGGGCCAGGAGGAAATATCAATTGGCAGGGTGTGGCTAGCGGGAACGGATCAGGTCTTACAAACCTTACATCAGCGGCGGTTACTAATTTCAATTTATCAGGAGACTTGCGATGGCAGAAAGGTTCATCAACTTTAACCAATTGGTCAGGCGTCGCGACGAACCTTGTTCCATACCTATCTGGAGCGAATACGTTTTCAGGGGTTCAATCACTGACTAATAATCAGAATGCAATTTCCGGTAACAAGCAAACCAACACGTCATTGCAGGCAAATACCGTAATGGTGACAGACTCAAAAGACGGTCAGGCTTCCAGCGTTACCACCGACACTGAAGTTGCATTTGTCCACGGCGTCACCAGCGCAATTCAGACGCAACTGAATTCAAAAACCACGGGCGACAGTTCCGGGATTAGCGGTGATCCTGTTTTCTTCTCTGCGGCAAATGGAATCACCGATTTGTTTCCGGCAAGCTCACAGAGTGTTGGAGATTTTATGCAGGTTGTTACAGGTCCCGCGTGGCAATCAGGACACAATGGCTCGGCACTGGTTGGACTTGTGCCGTCCGCGTTGACAGGCTCTGGAACCGTTCCCGCGTCAGCGGTGGCGGGAGGCGCTTACACCCTGGGAGCAACTACAGTCACAAACGGGCTGACGCTTTCCGGTGGCACAAGTCAGGTTTCGTCTGTGACGGTCACCAGCACGAATGGAGTTTTGATTCGCGCGATTACGCTCGGGTTGACAAATCAAATCACGGATCGGCTTACGAATTCGGCAAACGGTAAACAGGTCCAGTGGACGACAAATGGAGACTTGAGCCTTGGTCAGACGACCGCGACACATTTGCTAATGGCAGGTGCAGATAATTACGTTACGAATGTCACGCTTGGCGCGAACCTTACATTGACAGGGACAACGCTCGCAGCATCGGGCGGGGGAGGGTCGTCTGTCACGTTCGATCCCAACCAATTCAGCGCGCAACCAGCGGGCACGAACATTCCCAGCGGAGCGCCGCTGACGAACATCAACCATTTCGCGGAATTGCAATTTACCAATGCGGGCGCAACCAATGCTCATTGGTTCACTGGATCAAATGGAGTGACGGCGGCTACAATCTATGGAAGCACCAACGGAGGATTACACATGGTGTATTCCACCACGGGAAACAGAATTGATGGGACTAACGGAACCGTTGCCGCGCAACTCGACGTGACGGTGGGTCGGCAATTCAATGGTAACGGAGCAGGGATTACCAACATCCCGCTGTCGGGAATTTCGGGATTAAATACCAACGGCTCAACGCGCACGAACATCATTGACGGCGGGGTATACGTGAACAACACGGGATCTGACATCCTGGTGATGGCCAATGTTTGGTATGCGGTCGGAGCCTCGGGCATCGGCGATGAAGCCCTTGAGATTATCGGTCGGGCAACGAATCATTCATCCTCGTCATTCGCCACGTCCATCGCGACAAACATGCTTTCCGGAGTGGTGACAAACGGCGGTTCATTCACATTCACCAACCGAAGCAGCGGCACCGGGACGGCGGGGCTAATACCTGGACTCTCGGGAAGCTGGACACCATTAAACGCAGTCACTGGAAGCGGTGGCGGAAGTGGAAGCACCCCAACCGGAACAGGATTCCCGCTTATCATAGGAGGAGTGCAGCAGGGAGCGGCTTCGTTGAACGGGGCTGGCCTTACGAACAGTTCCCGGACGATCTTGAATTTCGGCGGGACGACCGCAGTCGCCATGAACACATCAGCGGGTGCGGAATACATGATAATCGGCGTATCTCAATCTGCGGTTGGCGCGAGCATAGCGGGGTTAAACGGAATATTCCGGGCACCTGTCTCGGGCTATCTGACGAACCTCTGGATCGACAACACCACCGGGATAGGAGTCGGGACTAACGTGTCAATCAGGGTATTCACCAACGGGGTGGCGTCCAACATGGCAATCAGTGTGAACGGCGCTGGGACATCTACGCATTTCGGAGTGTCCAACTTGGTTGATTCGATCATTGTCCCGGCTGGGTGCTCGCTCAATCTGTCATTCTCAAACAACACGGCGGGAGGACTTAATCCGGCAAATCAGCAATGGATGGGCAACATTCAATTCATCCAGTGAAGAGGCTGATTTTATCTCTTTTTCTGATCTGCTGGTCAGTCGCTGATTCATCTGCTGGCCAGTGGGGCAATTACAGCCCGATACCGTTCGGTCAATGGATGGCGTTTAATGCGGCCACGAACGGTCACCAGTCGGTTACAATCTTGGTTGATGGCGATTCAATCACCGACGACACTGGTGCCGCTGGTAAGTGGTTGGACTACGTAATCGCATACTACGCGTTTCGGTATAACAACGTGACTCAGCATTGGCGCGACATTGCGTCCAGCGGTAAGGCAATCATCTTTGCGCCGACATTTGCGCAAGAATTCGGGGGTGGTAATTACTACAACTCAAGCAATGATGGGTTGGGCAAGCATGACGAATACGGTGCGTTTTTCAAAGCTGACGTTGTTATGGAGTTCATGACAATCAACAACGGAACGCTGACGACCAACGAATATCGAACTAGCCTTGAATACATGCTGACAAATCGTTGGCTGTATAACGGCGCGATGGGAACGAACGTCATTCCGGGCCTTCCGGTTGGCAGGAATGCCACAAACTACAACGGAGCTTCGCTGGTGATGCTTATTGGTTGCAACCCTCAGGAGAATACTGAAGGCGGTTTCTATGGGAAGATACTATCATACGGTCGAAGCCTGATGAACGTATCGGTTGCCTCGGCTCACCCCGGAACATTGTCGTTTGACATGTTCGGATTTCTGCGCGGGCCGTATAGCAATAATTACGCAGGGGTTGTGGACAATGCGCTTGGAACAGATCAATACAATCTCCAATGGTGGACACCGCACAGCGGGCCAGCCGGCCAGCTTACTTACGCATGGGCAAATCTTTCTCAGTTGCTCAATGAGCTTACCGGAACAAACATCGTCGCATCATGGGCGAATGTGGACGCGGTTAACGGTGTCAGCGCGGCCACAAACTGCACAATCAACATTCTGTCGCATTCCTCAACCGGGGTTCAATTCACTCGGACCAATGTTTACGAAAGCGGGTATACGTTCGACGGTTACGGAACCATCGGCAGTTACTTCGCGGACACGGCGTATCTTAACGGCCACGGCGTTGGGGATAACGCGACGGGCGCAATCGGGATGTTTCCTGGAATTCAAACCAGCAATCAGGTTGTTTTCATCGTCAGCAACTTGAGCGCGGGGAGTTATTATTTTTACGTCGATGGGACGAACGTCGGGACTTACAGCGCAGCACAGCTTCAGACTGGTGTAAACGCAAACACTTGGACTAACGGTGCCTATGTGGATCAGGGATTCAACGCTCTGAATCAGGTGCGCTATATGCGCGGGTGCTGGACTACGAACGGCACCGGGTCAGAGTTGGGTGGATTCAAGGCGAGCAGCGGCGGAAGCTCATTTGGAAATGTGAAAACCAAGGGCAAGTTGGCCCAGCAATTTCAACTCGGATTGGTTAACGACGAACTGGTTAATAATCCTCTTGTGATTGCGCTGGAAAACTTGAACCGGACAAACAGCACAAACAGCGATTTTGCTTTGCAGTCGGCAACCATCCCGAGAATTCACACGTTCACAATCTCACTCGCCGGCGCACCTCCCGCGCAATCCGCAATCCCATTAATGATCTCGGGAAGTGTGTCGGGAAAAGGCACGGTCACATTTTCGCACTAATTATGGGCACTAAAAAACCAGACGACGAATCGCCTGCCACGTCACCCCAATTGAATCTAAACACGCTGCTGTGCTCTGTTATCTGCGCGGTTACGTTGTGGATTGGAAGCTCGACCTGGCAGACGACGCGAGACTTGGCGGTGGCCATTAATTCCCTTCGGACCATCGACACGCGGTTGAACGAGATCGCTACGGACACGAAAGCTAACATCGCGGAGTTGCGAATCCGGGTAACGGCCATCGAAGTGGAGATGGCGCGGCAACAGCAAGTGAGGCAGAAATGAAAACCTTCAATCAAACCGTGGTGCTGTGGCGTCTCGACATTTTTAAGCTGTTCGTTCAGTGCTGCATTTCGTCGATCACCGCTTACCTCGGATTCATGGCTAACCAGCATTGGTCCGACCTCGACGGCGATTCGAAATTCAAGATCATCCTCGGACTGGTGAGCGGAAATCTCACGCTCATCTACACGTATATCACGCTTGCGGCCAAGCAAATCGCGAAGGGCAAGTTTACTCCACCCGATTTAGAAGACGGGGTCACCGTCACGACAAAAACTGAAACGACCGTAAATCAAGAATCAAAATGAAAACTAAATATCTCCCGCTCGCACTCTGCGCCTTGGGCCTTGTCGCACTCGGCACCGGCTGCGCGGCCTCGAACCTGACTGAATTCCAGAAGGCCATCGGCAATGATCAGGCTGACTTGGATGTCAGCCTCTCCACGCCGTGGGGCACCGAGACCATCAAGCGCCGCGGTCACCCGCCCGTTCCTGCGGCGCCCGTCCAAGGCACCAACGCGCCCCTTCCCGCGCTCGGCACGCTGCCGACTCCGTAACGCTTTGCGTCCGTTCAGGGTTCTACCTTTCTCCCCTCATCCGCGCAAACTCGGGTCGCCCGCCAGGGAACGGAGGCGGGAAATTTGAAACCCGCGAGGTTTTGACATCTCGCGGGTTTATCATTTCGGGCGCAACGCCCAAAATTCTTTCGCAGCTTCCGGCGTAACCCTCTCCCGGTAGTGCGCAAAAAGGATCGTCTCCGAGTGTCCCGCCCATTCCGCAATCTTCTGCGCTCCGAACACCGGAAGCCCGTAGGAACAAAACGAATGACGCATCACGTCATGAGGCCACGGAAGCGCCAGCTTGCCCTTGGCGGTGTCTAGTCGCCTGCACCTTCTCTGCATACCCATCGCCGCGCCGGGAACGGCCAGCCAAGCCGCCAGCGTGTCGTTTATGGGTATAAATCGTCGCCGCCTGGTCTTCGCCTTATCCGGCGTTACCTCGATCATTCCGTTCACGATGTTCGCCGCGGTTAGGGCGCGACTCTCGAACGGCCGGACGCCACCGAAATAAATCGGCGCCACGTATCCCAGCAGGTCAGGATAAAATTTCCTCAGATATTCCAGCAACCGTCCGACGTCATCGACTGAATGAATCCCCGGAGGCTTGCCGTCCGTCTGGATCTTCTGTAATCCGTCGGCGGGACTTTCGGTGATCCACTTGCGTTTTACGCAAAACGAAAACAACGTCCTCGCGTCAATGATCCGGCTCTTGACCGTGGCCAATGAAAGCGGCTTTTGTTTCGCCGCAGGCCGATAATCCTCGCGAGCCCACTGCTCAAGTTCTTCGGTCGTGACGGTTGAACACAATCGCGAATCGAATCGAGCGTTCAACCGTTTCATGCGCCGTTTGAAAACTTCAAGATATTCCGCACGCTTCCCGGATTGCTCGCGAGATTTGATGCAATCGGCCACCGCTTCAGCCACGGTCTTGGCTTCGACATTCCGCCATGTTTTCTCGCAATATTCGACCGCCTTTACCAGCGTCAATCCGATCCGCTCAAGCCGGCGCTCAGCTTCCATAAAATCGATTCGCTTATTGTTCGGAAGGCTGCACATTTCAACCGGCAACCCGCGCAGCTCATCGCGTTTAGCTCGCATCGCCTCTTTTGCAAGCCATTCCGTTTCGAAGAATTCCCGACGCCGCTTACCGTTAATCTTCCCGCAGTCGAGCACCCATGGCTTTGGGCGATCCTCCTTACGCTTCGTGATCTTCATTTTCTGGTGACGTTTGGTGACGTTTAAGCCTCAAACATGACCATTGATGCCAGTTCATGCAATTTCATAATCTTGCGAAACCCCTTATTTTTCAACAATTCCCAATGAAAGAATGGTGCGCGAGAGAGGACTTGAACCTCCACCCCTTACGGGACCAGATCCTAAGTCTGGCGTGTCTGCCATTTCACCACTCGCGCAACCCCGAGCAATAAGTAGCGATCCAAACACCTGATTT
>Ga0105238_10003635_pt1 | contig 15374 bp, 8 predicted proteins | sample KBSC34metaG_FD_81526 | JGI IMG/M metagenome (GOLD analysis project Ga0105238, IMG submission 81526) | Corn rhizosphere microbial communities from Kellogg Biological Station, Michigan, USA - KBS C3-4 metaG | ecosystem: Host-associated > Plants > Roots > Rhizosphere > Soil | place: Michigan, USA... | reverse complement strand
CTTTACAGGATGTGGTCATCGCCAATACCAATGCCGCCGGCCTGACACTTCCTTCCGGATGGACCATCGGCGATGATCTCACCGTCAACAGCAATGCCATCTTTAATGCCGGAACTTCTTCCTTCACGGTGGGAGGAGACATGGAGAGCGATGGTACATTGAACGGCGGCAGCTCCACCATTACGCTTGCCTCACCCGCAGGCACCTTATCCGGCAGTTCGGGCACTGCATTTAATAACCTCACCATTACCGGCTCCATCACTGCCAATTCCGATTTCCAGGTCGCGGGCAATCTCACGGACAATGGAACGCTGGATGCCTCCATCGGGACGCCGGTGATGACGGGAAGCTCTGCAGCTACGGTCGGAGGATCGGCCAGCCCGGTGCCGATCGCCCAACTGACCATCAATAAAAACAAAGGCGTGTCTGTAAGTCTGGGTAAGGATCTCAGCACGCTGACCAGCCTGCACATTGCAGGCGGCATATTGGATGCCGGCGCTTTTAACCTCACCCAGGATGCAACCAACGGCGGGGAGCTGGTAATAGATGACAGTGCGGTGTTAAAGATCGGAGGCACTAACACCCTGCCAACTTTCAATACCTACACGTTCGATACCTTGAGCACTGTGGAATACGCTGGTTCTACGCAAAGCATCCCCTCCACCGTCAACTATGGCAATCTCAGCATCACCGCCGCAGGCACAAAGACACCTTCAGCCGCGCTCACCATCCTGAATGACTTTACATTGAGCAATGGCACTTTCACAGGCGGCAGCTTTACACATCTCATAGGTGGTAACTGGAACATGACAGGGGGAACCTTTACCAATACCGGCACTACGATACAAATGAACGGGACGGCTAACCAATCCATATCTTCGACAGGCGCGTTCAACAACCTCACCATCAATAAAACTTCAGGACTTGTGACTTTAGGCAGCAATGCTACGATAAACAATACGCTCACTTTTTCCGCCGGGAAAATGTCGCTGCTAAGTAACAATCTTACCATGGGGTCCTCAGGCACTATCTCCGGGGCCTCGGCTGCCAATTATATTATTGCGGAGGGAGCCGGCACCCTCATACAATCCATTGCCAACGGTTCATCAAGATCTTTTCCCATCGGAACAACCGCCAATTATATTCCTGCAGCCATCGCGCTGACGCCGGCCTCCACTGCCGACAATTTCGCCGTCAACGTATTGAACGCGGTCTACCTGTCCGGGACCACCGGCGCCGCAGTTACTTCAGGAGCGGTAAATGCCACCTGGTTGATCGGTGAAGGCACTGCCGGAGGCTCGGATGCCACCGTCACCCTGCAATGGCCGGGATCATTGGAGCTGCCCGGGTTCAACCGTTCTGCCGCCAGGCTGGCTCATTATATTTCCTCCAACTGGGATTACGGTCTTTCGGATATTCCGGCAACAGGCTCCGACCCGTATACGCTGTCACGATCCGGGTTCACCAGCTTCTCGCCTTTTGCCGTCAGCTCCCTCGGAGCGCTCCCGCTTACCTGGCTGAACGTCAGCGGAAAGAACATCGGTCATGATAATTACATCCATTGGTCGACTGCAGCCGAAACCGGCAATGATTACTTTGCTGTCGAAGTATCTCCCAATGGCGCCGACTTTACGGAAATAGGGCGCGTACCAAGCCAGCCATCTTCTTCCGGCGCGGGAGACTACAGCTTTATTCATAGGAATGTTACCCTGCCCCTGGCATATTACCGGATAAAACAGGTGGACCTCGACGGCCGATTTTCTTACTCGAAGGTCATAGCGATCGCAGCAGACGATGCTGCAGGTACGGGCTTCCGGTATGTCACCAGCCCTGCATATGAACGCGTATCGGCATTGATCGCCGGAACACGATCATTCAGCACGGACATCCTGCTCCTCGATATGGCGGGCAAGATCCTCCAACGGCAATCTCTGACGCTGAACAAGGGAAGCAATCTCGTAGACATAAGTCTTAACGGCGTAGCGAAAGGTATCTATATCCTGCAGTATCGTAATGAATTTGGGAAAATAGAGGTGGCCAGGTTTGTAAAATAGACGTGTGCTCTTGCCTTAAGAGGGCATCCTGCTTCCTTTTCGCTCGGGTTCGTCCGGCTTCTCGTTTTTCCAGTTTTCATTGTACCGGACAAAAAATGACAGCCAGATCGCCCTGGACAGCCGCATTAAGTAAGGCTGGGCAATAAGCAATGCGGCTATATTGAATCCCATCCACAGGAAAAACCTGTTATCGTTCAATGAAAAGCCGATAAGCACCCACCAGGCGATGCACGTAGCCACGGATAGTGCGACGGTGAGCGCATAGCTCACATAGCTGGTGCCGTAATAGAACCCTACCTCGATCTCCAGCTGTTGATCACAGGCGGGGCACTTGTCATTCATTTTCATAAACTGTTTCAGATCATAGGAGCTCTTCACCTTAAACATATTGCCAGTCCTGCAGCGCGAGCATTTATGCCGCAAAAGACTCCCAATATAACCTGGTTTATGTTCTTTTTTGTCAGCGCACATCCGGCAAAGCTACTGATCCGGAAAGACTTATCGAACATCCTTTTATCAGTTCAAAAAGTGATTTTTATCAATTTTTGATGTGATAAGGTTCACCAGGCGGGATAGTAACTTAAGATACCTTTGCCCGATGAGAAAATTCCAGGAGTTCCAGAGTGCCCTTTATTATACGAATGATCATGAATGGATCAATTTTCAGGGGCCGGTGGCTTATGTGGGTGTCTGTGCATTCAAACTGACTGGGATCAGACGGATCCGGCAAGTTGAATTCGAGCAGGGGGACGGTCAAAAAAAAGCCGGGGAAATATTGGTAATCATTCATTCAGAAGAGTATAAGATCCCTATTCATATGCCGGTGGACGGGGAGATCCTTAGTTACAATGAAAGACTTTCAGACGACTCGCAGAATATGCTACTGGAACAGCCGGAAAGGGATCGATGGGTGGCATTCATTGTCCCTTCTACGCTTCATGACCGGAAGGGACTGCTTTCACCTGAACGGTACCAGGCAATTAACAAACCTCTGTTTTAAGCTATGAATTTGTTAGCTATTTTAAAATCCTGACGCTTGGATAACTGGTTCAGCAGCGACATACAATTTCATCTTCTGTATCCCTCTTCCATGCAGCAATTAGCCCGCAGGCACTGGACGCCGCTGAATGTAACGCATCAGGCAGTCCAATTCCTTGTGCCCCGTGATGGCGTCCGGGTATTGGATATTGGCAGCGGCGTCGGAAAATTCTGTTTGGGAGCTGCCTATTACAAGCCTGATGCTTTTTTTTACGGGATAGAGCAACGAAAGAACCTGATCGGACATGCGGAGGCCGCAAAGAAGATTTTAGGTCTGTCAAATGTTGCTTTTATTCAAGGAAATTTTACAAAACTGGACATGAAACAGTATGACCATTTTTATTTCTACAATTCATTTTATGAGAACATAAAAAGCGTCACAAAGATCGATTATAATGTATCATTCTCGGAAACCTTATATAATTATTATAATCGCTATTTATTTAAACAGATGGAGGAAATGCCGGCAGGTACAAGGATCGTGACCCGGTGCAGCTGGGAAGACAAAATACCTCCATCTTATACCGTGGTGAATAGCGATTTTGACAGCATGCTTAGGTTCCTTATCTAGGAGTAGCCATTGCATGATACTATGATTTATTCGCTATCTTCAATAGTTTATGTCTGTAAAATTGACATATTTTCGGCTCTTTAAATATTCGAAATATCATGAACCTTGCACAACTAAAGGAAAGAAGCGGTAATGCATGTGAACTTTGCGCCACAACGGAAACGCTGAACGTTTATGAAGTACTGCCTGCTGCAAACAATATCCCGGACAGGGAGATCTACATTTGCAACAAGTGCCTTTTACAAATAGAGAAAAAAGAGGACATCGATGGCGCTCACTGGCAGTGCCTGACAACCTCTATGTGGAGTGAGACACCGGCAGTTCAGGTCGTGTCATGGCGGATGCTCAACAGGCTGCGTGCCGAAAGCTGGGCAGCAGAGAACATCGATATGATGTACTTCGATGATGCTACATTGGAATGGGCAAAAGCAACGGGCGACCATGAAAATGATGCGAGTGTACATCTGCACAGGGATGCCAACGGAAAAGTATTGGTGAATGGAGACACGGTAGTGCTTACCCGATCACTGGACGTAAAAGGTTCGACAGTAGATGCGCGCCTGGGCACTGTGATAAAAAATATACGCCTTGATGTCAATGACCTCAATTATATCGAGGGAAAAATAGAGGGGCAAAGCATTATGATCAAGACCATATATGTCCGCAAGCAGGGAGGTGCTTAACGCCGGCGAACGGGCTATTTGCCATAGACATATAGGAATGCCAAAATTGCTTAGTACTTTGGCAACCAGGGGGAGCTGAAAAAAAGAGAAAATCCCCATATTACATGTTTATGATCGGGGATCGCATCTTCTGGAAATTCCGCATTGTCATCATTCTTTTCTTGTTCACCAGCCTGCGGGCTTCGGCACAGCAATCTGTTTATCTAAAGGATGGGTGGGAATTCCTCCGGCAGGACCTGGGTGGTCCCTGGGAGGCGGTGAGACCCGTGACAAAAAAAGACGATCCCGGTGCTGTCCCTCTCTGGCAGCCGGTGAGGCTACCTCATTGTGTAAATGCGGAAGATGCCGTCGATCCCGGCGGTAACTATTACCGGGGACCGGCCTGGTACCGCAAGCAGCTGGAGCTGCACAACCCTTACTCCGGGGGAAGGACGCTGCTGCATTTTGAAGGGGCGGGGCAGAAGACGGCTGTCTATATCTACACGACGCAGGTGGGCGCTCACACGGGCGGATATGATGAATGGACCGTGGATATCACGGATGCGGCGGCGGCTTTCGCTCGTACGGATGTTTGCCGTCAGCAGTTCAAAGGGAAGATACCTGTCTCTATTCGTACGGATAATTCCCGCGACCTGGAAATGATCCCGTCCGGTATGTCCGATTTTAATTTGTACGGCGGGATCTATCGCCGGCTGAGCCTGGTATATATGCCGGCAGTGTATATCGATCAGCTATTGACGAATGCCACCGTGGATAGTTTGGGGCGTGTGGGAAAGGTACAGGTTAAGTTACTGTTGAATCGACCGCCCGGCTCGGCTACCGTCTCCTGCCGGCTGCAAGATCCCGGCGGGCATATGATAACGGAGATGTCCGGGATGAAGGCGGCAGTTTTATCGGATACGCTTGTGCTGCCGGATGTGGTGGTGAAAGCGCCGCATCTTTGGCACCCGGATGATCCGGCCCTTTACACTTTGACCGTGATGGCCGGCGACAGTTGTGTGCAGCAGGTGCGGCTGGGTTTCAGACATTTTACATTTGTCGATTATGGTCCCTTTTTGCTCAATGGCCGTAGATTATTGCTGCGGGGTACGCACCGGCATGAGGACCATGCGGGACTGGGCGCTGCCATGACGGAAGACCTCATGCGGCAGGAAATGATCCTGATCAAAGAGATGGGGGTTAATTTTATCAGGCTGGGGCACTATCAGCAATCTCCCGTTATACTTGATCTCTGTGACAGCCTGGGCATCCTCGTATGGGAGGAGATACCCTGGTGCAGGGGTGGTCTGGGTGGAGCTGTCTACCAGCAACAGGCCCGGAGCATGATGACGCATATGATCGGGCAGCATCTTTCTCATCCCGCTGTGATCATCTGGGGACTTGGGAATGAGAACGACTGGCCCGGCGACTTCCCGGAATTCGACAAGGAGAATATCCGCAGCTTTATGAGGGAGCTGAATGATCTCGCGCATCGCCTCGATCCCTCCCGGCGTACGGCCATCCGGCGTTGCGACTTCTGTAAAGATATCCCCGATATTTATTCGCCTTCCATCTGGATGGGATGGTATAGGGGCGTTTTCACCGATTGTAGACAAACGACAGAGGACGAGTTCAAAAAGGTAACTCATTTCCTTCACGTGGAATGGGGCGGTGACAGTCATGCCGGCAGACATTCCGAAAACCCTGTAAAGATGGATTGGAGCGAGTCGTACATGTGCGATCTTGTCGACTGGCATTTGAAAGAGCAGGATTCCATGCCCTGGCTTACGGGGACGGCTGCATGGTGTTTTAAGGATTTTTCCACACCGTTGAGGCCGGACAATCCTGTTCCTTATGTCAACCAGAAAGGGGTGGTGGAGCGGGACCTGACAAAGAAAGAGGCTTACTATGTATTTCAATCTTATTGGTCCCACAAGCCTATGGTACATATCTACGGTCATACATGGCCGGTGCGATGGGGCGGCGAAGGACAGCCGCGGCAGGTAAAAGTTTTTTCCAATTGCGGGGAAGCTACCTTGTATCTCAACGGTAAGAGCTGTGGATTACGGCGGCGTAACAGCCAGGATTATCCTGCGGCGGGGCTTAGATGGGATGTCCCTTTTTTGCGGGGAGAGAATGTTCTGCGTGTCGTTGCCCGCAAGGGCGGCGCCGTGGTGGAGGACACGGTGCGTTTTCAATATGTGACGGAGAAATGGGGTATGCCTGCACAGGTGAAGATAGAAAAAGTGGCGGAAGAAAAAGATGTTGTCACCGTCCGGGTGCGGCTGCTGGATGCGAATGGTGTTCCCTGTCTGGATGCCACCGATTGGGTGAGCTTTGGGCTGACGGGTGATGGCAAGCTCATCGATAACCAGGGTACTTCGACGGGGTCGCGTTATGTGCAGATGGGGAATGGGAGGGCGATGATCCGGTGTCATACCAACGGCGGTCATTCGGTCGTCAGCGCTAAAGTAGGTAAACTACCTTCGGTATTTTTGAATTTGTAAATGAACTGCATGAAGCTTGCTATAACGATCTTGCTTGGTTTTTTAGGGTTTGCGGTACAGGCGCAGACGGCGGCAGACCCTTACCTGAAATTATGGTACGACCGCCCCGCCAAAGTCTGGGAGGAGGCGTTGCCGCTGGGCAATGGTAAGACGGGCGCCATGGTATTTGGAAGACCCCTGGAAGAGCTGTATCAGCTGAACGATAATACCCTTTGGTCCGGCTTTCCGGAATCCGGCAACAATCCGGCTGGCCCTGACATGCTGCCAAAGGTCCGGGAAGCTGTTTTTAAAGGAGATTATGACAGTGCCGCTGCTTTGTGGAAGAAGATGCAGGGCCCTTATTCGGCCCGTTATCTTCCGTTGGCTGATCTCCGGATCGCGATGAGCGACGGCGGGCAGGTGAATGGATTTTACCGTGATCTTGATCTGAATACGGCAACTACTACCGTGCAGTATGTGTCGAATGGTACTACTTTCCGGCGGACCAGCTTTATCAGCTATCCGGGTAAGGTAATAGTGATCCATCTGACGGCCAGTAAAAAACATGCGCTGGATTTTGCTGTGGCGTTGAGTAGTCAGCTGCATTATAATGTTTCTGTTGCGCAGAGTTCAGTATTGGTGTTGAAAGGTAAGGCCCCGAAGTTCGTAGCCAACAGGGATTATGAGCCGCAGCAGGTGGTATATGATGAAGATCCAAAAGGTGAAGGGATGAACTTTGAGGTGCAGGTAAGTGTGAGGGTATCGGGAGGAAAGATCACGGATGAAGGGGACAGTCTTAGGATATCCGGCGCAGATGAAGCGACCCTTTATCTGACCGAAGCCACCAGCTATAATGGCTTTAACCGTTCTCCCGGTCACGATGGCAAGGATCCTTCCGTGGAAGCGGGCGCTAATATGCGGAAAGCATGGGCCACGCCTTATAGTGTGTTGCTGAAGGAGCATCTCGGCGATTATCAGCGGCTCTTCCGTCGGGTGAGCCTGCATCTGGGTATAGACAGTGCGGCCGCACAATTGCCCACCGATCTTCGTATCCGGCGTTTTGACAGCACAGGCAACGATCATCAGCTGCAGACCTTGTATTATCAATATGGAAGATATTTGTTGATCGCCTGTTCCCGTCCCGGCTCTTTGCCCGCTAATTTGCAGGGGATCTGGAACAAAATGGTGCAGCCGCCCTGGGGCAGCAACTATACCACCAATATCAATACGGAGATGAATTACTGGCTGGCGGAGAATACCAATCTTTCCGAATGTCATCAGCCGTTGTTCGATTTTATAAAAGCGCTGGCTGTCAATGGCGCGCAGACGGCCCGTGTAAACTATGGCATACAGGAAGGATGGGTGGTGCATCACAATTCGGATGCCTGGGCCAAGACCTCGCCGCCCGGAGGGTATGACTGGGATCCCAAGGGGATGCCCCGCTGGTCCTGCTGGCCGATGGCCGGCGCCTGGCTTAGCCTGCATCTCTGGGAGCATTTTCTTTTTACCAGCGATACGGTGTTCCTGCGGAAAGCTTACCCGCTGATGAAAGGGGCTGCGCAGTTTATGCAGCATTGGCTGATAAAAGATCCCGCCACCGGCCTGCTGGTGACCAATCCCTCCACTTCACCCGAGAATACCATCAAGATCAACGGCAAGGAATATCAGCTCACCATGGCTTCCACGATGGATATGTCCATTATCCGCGAATTATTCTCGGCCGTGATCCGGGCGGGGCAGCTGTTACGTATAGATGTTGCTTATGGAAAGGAGCTGACGGGGATGAAGGATGAGCTCTATCCGTTTCACATCGGGCAATATGGCCAGCTGCAGGAATGGTTCAAGGATTGGGATGATCCGAATGACAAGCACCGGCATGCCTCTCATTTATTTAGTCTTTATCCCGGCGCCCAGATCACACCGGACTCTACGCCCGCGTTAGCGGCTGCTGCCAGACAGTCATTGGTGTTGCGGGGCGACGTCTCTACGGGATGGTCCATGGCCTGGAAGGTCAATTGGTGGGCAAGATTGCGGGATGGCAACCATGCTTATAAGATATTACATGATGCTTTTAATTATATGGATCCTACGGTAGAGAAGGAACAGATGAGTGGCGGCGGGGTCTATCCCAATCTCTTCGATGCACATCCACCTTTTCAGATCGACGGCAATTTTGGCGCGACGGCTGGTATGACCGAAATGCTGTTGCAGAGTCAGAATGGGGTGGTCCGGCTCCTGCCGGCGCTTCCGGATGCGTGGGCGGATGGCGCTGTCAGGGGACTAAAGGCGCGGGGCAATTTTACGGTGGATATCGAGTGGCGTCATGGCCGGCTGACGAAGGCGACCCTGGTCTCCGGTTCGGGCGGGCTATGCAGGATCAGTACGAGTGTACCGGTGAAAGTGGAGGGGGCAGTGAAGGTACTGGGGTCAGAGGTGAAAGGAGTGAAAGTCCGGCGTATCGGCGGCACGTCGAGCGGGTACACGATCGAGTTCAATACGGTGAAGGGCGCGACTTATGTGATCTTGTCTGAGACTGGCGGTTTTTATGACGGGATGATCCGCACATTGAAAAAGCAATCTTTGGAAGAGGCCGCCTGCGCCTTACAGCAGGCGCCCATCACGGTAACGGCTGAACACTGTCCCCGCAGCGCCGGTGGACTGCATGATTTTTATTCCGAAGGAGATTACTGGTGGCCTGATCCGGCACATCCGGATAGCCCATATATTCAACGGGACGGCATGACCAACCCGGCCAATTTTACCGCTCACCGTCAGGCCATGATCCGGCTCAGCCGCATCATAGGGGCACTTGCCACGGCTTACAGGATCACCGGTGATGCGAAATATATTGCCCCGGCATTACGGCACTGCAAAGCCTGGTTTGTGGATACCGCCACCTGTATGAACCCCGATCTGCAATATGCACAAGCCATTAAAGGGCGGGCTACCGGCAGAGGCATCGGGATCATCGATACCATCCAATTGATGGAGGTTGTGATGGGGTTGGAGGCGATGGAAGACGACGCTGCTATGGACAAAACCATGCTGGTCCGCATACGGCAGTGGTTCACAAAATATCTGCAATGGTTGACTACCCATCCTTATGGTAAGGATGAGATGAATGCCGCTAACAATCACGGCACCTGCTGGGCCATGCAGGTAGCGGCTTTTGCCCGTTTTACGGGTGACACGAGCCTGATGAATTTTTGCAGCCGGCGGTACAAGGAGGTGTTATTGCCCGGGCAGATGGACACCGATGGGAGCTTTCCCCGTGAATTGAAACGGACCAAGCCTTACGGATATTCTCTTTTCAACCTGGATGCCATGACTACTCTTTGTCAGCTGTTGTCCACACCGAAGGATGATCTGTGGCATTATCAAACTTCGGACGGTCGCGGCATAGAAAAAGGTATTGCCTTTATGGCGCCCTATATTGCCGACAAAGGGAAATGGCCATATGCCCATGATGTCATGTATTGGGATCAATGGCCTGTGGCGCAGCCTGCGCTTGTGTTTGGCGCCAATGCGCTGGGACGGGAGGACTGGTTTCGCACCTGGCAGCGGCTGGATCATGCGCCGGGGAATGAGGAGGTGATACGTAACCTGCCAGTGCGTCACCCTATCTTATGGATAAATAAATAACTGACATGAATAAACGATTTTTGTTTGCTTTTGTTTTTTTTGCCTCCCTGTCCGGACAGGCGCAGCCACTTGACCGCGATCACCAGGCGGCCGACGATGCCATAAAAGGCTGGTGGCCTGCGTCGATGAAAGACCATGACCAGCGCATAGCCTGGTGGCGCGAAGCCCGATTTGGTATGTTCATCCACTGGGGAGTATATTCCCGGGCGGGTGGCGAGTGGAAAGGTCATAAGGTGGATGGTTATGCCGAGCATCTTATGCGAAAAGAAAAGATCAGCCGGAAGGAATACCTGGAGCTGGCCCATGGCTTCAACCCTGTAAAATTCAACGCCGAGCAGTGGGTGCTGGATGCGAAGAAGGCAGGTATGAAGTATATGATCATCACGTCCAAGCATCATGACGGCTTTGCCATGTATGATTCGAAAGTATCCGATTTCAATGTCGTCCGGCAGACGGCCTGGAAGAAGGATCCTATGGCGGCGCTCTCGGCGGCCTGTAAAAAATATGGACTCAAGTTCGGTTTTTATTATTCACATGCGTTCGACTGGGAGCATCCGCTGGCGCCCGGCAATGACTGGGAATACAATAACCCCGGAGGCGATAAGCAGTTGTTTGGCGGTGTACGCTGGTATGACCTTCATCCTGATCTGCTGGCCAGGGCGCGGAGGTATGTGGATGAGAAAGCCATCCCGCAGATAAAAGAGCTGATCAATAAGTATCATCCGGATATCTTTTGGTTCGACACTCCCAGTAAGCTGCCGTTTTCCGAGAACCTGCGGATCCTGCAAGCCATCCGGGAAGTGGATACGCATGTTGTGATCAATGGCAGACTCGCCAGGGCGGATACCAGTTTTGGGGATTATAAGAATACGGCCGACCGGCCTGCCGAGTTTTATCCTGTTACGGGTGACTGGGAAGCTATACCCACTACCAATGAATCATACGGTTATCATAAGTATGACAGCAGTCATAAGCCTTCCGCCTTTTTTGTCCGGCTGCTGGCAAAGGCAGCGTCCAGGGGTGGCAATCTGCTGATGAACATCGGCCCGAAGGGCGATGGGGCCTTTGATGATCGGGATCTTACTATCCTTCATGGCATCGGAAAGTGGATGGACGTGAATGGAGAAAGCATCTATGGCACGACCGCAGGACCTTTGCCGCTGCAAAATTGGGGTGTCTCGACGTTAAAGGGGGACAAGCTTTATCTCCATGTTTTTGACTGGCCTGCCGATGGGCGGCTGTATGTGGGAGGGTTGAAAGGAGGCGCCGGCAAAGTGTATTTGCTGACTGACCCGGCGGGGGCATTGCATACATCGGCTGTCGATGGGAAAGACCTTATCATCGACGTTCCCCGTCAGGCGCCTGACACGGCCAATACCGTCATTGTAGTGGAGTTAAAAAAAGGCTGGCAAACGGACACCGTAAGATATATCGCTCCCAATATCCCTCTCACGCGCTTGCTGGCTTTTGATGCTGAACAGCATGGCAGGGGTTTTGGCTTCGGCGATGGAAAGGCGGGCCGGTTCTATGTCGAAGGCTGGAGTAATAAAGATCAATACCTAAGCTGGAGTTTCCGGTCGGCAACCGCGGCCACCTATCATATAACTATAAAATACCGGGCTGGCGAAGGTTTTGGCGGCGTCTATCAATGGCAGATGGATGGCTATCAGGGCGAGAGCAGGATCGATACAGGAGGTAAGGACGTGGGTGTCCTTACGGCTGACCTGGGTACTGTCTCGCTAAGTCCCGGTGTGCATGAGCTGGATATCCGGCCCGTGGATATCGCCGGGCGTCAGCTGATGAGATTGCTGGAGGTTGACCTGGTGCGGTCGTGGAAGATGGGGGTGTCGACCGATAGTGCGCAAATGAGGATGTCTGTCCGGGATGGGATTGGGAACGTAATGGCGGGCGTAGAGCAGCAGACCCGGTTGATACTGCGTGAGATCGCGGCAGCCGGTGGTCCTGGCAGGGCCGGGGGATCAGGCCCCGCACCCGACAGTCCATTTTCACCCCGCACGCTGGAGAATGGCCGCCTGAAGCTGGTGGCTTCCAGGGATTGGACCAGCGGATTTTTTCCGGGGGAGCTTTGGATGCTGTATCAATACACGGGGAAAGAAGAATGGAAGAAGGAAGCGCAGGCTTTTACTGCCCGTATGGAAAGGGAGAAGCTCAATGCCACTACCCACGATATGGGTTTTAAGATATACTGTAGTTATGGCGCGGGTTACCGGCTGACAAAGGATGAGGCTTACAAGGAGGTGATCATACAGGGCGCCAAAACGCTGTCTACCCGGTTCAACCCCCGCATCGGCTGTATCCGGAGCTGGGACCATCACCGCAATCTATGGGGTTTCCCCGTTATCATCGACAATATGATGAACCTCGAGCTGCTGTTCGAAGCCACGAAGCTTACGGGTGATTCATCTTTTTATAAGATCGCCGTCACCCATGCCAACACGACGATGAAAAATCATTATCGTGATGACTTCAGCTCATTCCATGTGGTGGATTATGACACGGTCACCGGTAAGGTGGTGAAGAAGATGACCTGGCAGGGATACAGCGATGCTTCTGCGTGGGCGAGAGGCCAGGCCTGGGGATTGTATGCTTTTACGATGTGTTATCGTGAGACGAAGGATCCCCGTTATCTGCAGCATGCGGAAAGGATCGCCGCCTTTCTCCTGCCCCGGCTGCCGGCGGACAAGGTGCCTTATTGGGATTACAATGCGCCGAATATCCCGGATGAGCCCCGGGATGCATCTGCCGCTGCCGTCATGGCATGCGGCTTATATGAGCTCAGCGGATACAGTACTAACGGTGAGGAGTATCGCCGGATAGCGGATGAGATGATGGAGAGCCTGACGAACAGTTACCGGAGTCCCGTAGGGTCCAACAGGGGGTTTATCCTGTTACATAGCACCGGCTCGAAGCCTTCGAACTCCGAGGTGGATGTGCCGATCAATTATGGGGATTATTATTATCTGGAAGCGTTATTAAAATCAAAATAAAAATTGTTTACGTATGAAAAGAATACTTATCGTTATCCTATTTTTCCAGCAGGTGGTGTCGGCCCAGACTATCAGCCGGGATGAAAGAATGCAGTGGTGGAGAGAGGCCCGTTTTGGGATGTTTATTCACTGGGGCGTTTATGCCGTTCCTGCAGGCACCTGGCAGGGCCACCAGGTCGGGCATGGCGGCGAATGGATCATGAACAGGGGCAAGATATCCGTGGCCGACTATCACCAGATCGCCAGGCAATTCAATCCCATCAAATACAACCCCGAAGCGTGGGTGAAAATGGCGAAGGACGCCGGGATGAAATACATCGTCATCACGGCCAAGCACCATGACGGTTTTGCGCTCTTTAAGAGCAATGCCAGTAAATGGAATGTGGTGGATGCCACGCCTTATGGTAAGGACCTGCTAAAGCCCCTGGTAGCCGCCTGTCGCAAATACGGCATCAGGCTGGGCTTTTATTATTCCCAGGCGCAGGACTGGAACAACCCGGGTGGTGCGGCGGCAAGGAAAGTAGCTTCCGAGGGTTGGCCGAATCCCGACTCCGCCCGTATAGATGCGTATACGCTGGCGCATTCGGGGCATTGGGACCCGGCCCAGACGACGGACTCCATGGCCGACTACATCGATAAGGTGGCTGTTCCCCAGGTGAAAGAGCTGCTGACCGACTATGGCGATGTGGCTGTGCTCTGGTGGGATACCCCGACGGGTATGAAGGATGAATATGCTGAAAAACTGCAGGCGGTGCTGTCATTACAGCCGAAGATCATTACGAATGACCGGCTGAAACGTCCCAACTTTCCCGGCGATTATAAGACGCCCGAACAGAAGATCCCCAACCTGGCTGACCTCGACGGCAAGGATTGGGAGACTTGTATGACCATGAACGGCACCTGGGGCTATAAGAGCTATGACAACAAATGGAAGACGCCTGCGACGCTGATACATAACCTGGTGGACATCGCTTCGAAAGGCGGTAACTATCTGCTCAATGTAGGTCCTACGGCCGAAGGAGAATTTCCCCAGGGCAGCATAGATGACCTGAAGGCTATCGGGGCCTGGATGAAGGTAAACAGCGAAGCCATTTACGGCACGAAGGCCAGCCCTTTTGGTTTGTTGCCGTGGGGGCGTTGTACAAAGAAAATGCAAGGGAGCAATACGCTGCTCTATCTCTCCGTATTCGACTGGCCGGCTGGCGGCAAGCTGACGGTGCCGGGATTGAAGAGCGGTGTGATCAAGGCGCAGCTGTTGTCCGGTGGGGCGACCCTTACGACGTCCGCCGGTGCTGACGGGCTTGTCATCGATGTTCCCGAAAAGGCGCCGGATACCATTGCCACCGTCATCAAGGTAGAGGTAAACGGAACATTATAATTCTTTGTCTATGCGCTTTATCCTGATCACCTGGTTTGTTGCGGCCGGGTTGACCGCAAACGCACAACGGGTACAGAATGCCCGGCAGATCATTGCTGCTGTCGACAGCTTCAATACCCAGCTGCCTGCTGAAAAGCTGTTCCTGCATTTTGACAAGCCGTATTATGCTGCCGGCGATACCATCTGGTTCAAAGCTTATCTCTTCCGGGCGGCCACCTATGAGTATTCACCCTTCAGTGGTCTGCTGTATGTAGATCTCATCAATGACAGCAGTAAAAAGGTCCGGCGTATGTCCGTCCCTGTCAATTTTGGCGTCTCCTGGGGGCAATTGCCACTGACAGGGGATGATTTGAGAGAAGGCAGCTATACTGTCTGCGCTTATACCCGGTGGATGCGGAACTTTGGGGAGGAATGTTTTTTTCGACGGCGGTTTATCATTGCTCCGGCAACGGAGGGGCGCTGGTCGATGAATCTGGCGAGAGGCAGTGGGAGTGGGCAGGGAAGAGGCAGTATGAGTGGACAGGGAAGAGACAGT
>Ga0105238_10003632_pt1 | contig 15386 bp, 15 predicted proteins | sample KBSC34metaG_FD_81526 | JGI IMG/M metagenome (GOLD analysis project Ga0105238, IMG submission 81526) | Corn rhizosphere microbial communities from Kellogg Biological Station, Michigan, USA - KBS C3-4 metaG | ecosystem: Host-associated > Plants > Roots > Rhizosphere > Soil | place: Michigan, USA... | reverse complement strand
CGCGCAAGTTCGCGCAGGGCCGGGCGGATGTCGTCCGGTGCTTCATGGGCGTTGCTGGGATGCCAGCCAACGGCGGCGTAGATCATCTCATGCCTGTCGGCGAGCGCGAGCGCGCGGCGGCTGCTGTCGAGGTCGGTGGCGATGGAAATGATCTTCGTGATGCCGGCGGCCCGGGCGCGGGCCAGGACTTCCAAAAAGTCCTTTTCGTATTCGGGATAGTCCAGGTGCGCGTGGGTGTCGAAGAAGGTGGGCATGACTATTTTTTCTGGGCGGCCAATTTATGCTCCAGTTGGGCCAGTTTTTCACGGATGGCGGGGATGTCCGGATAATCCGGGGAGTCCGCGATCAGCTGACGCCAGTTTTCCGCCGCGTCTGCATCACGTCCGGCTGCCAGTAATTTTTCCGCGAGGATCCGGTGCAACCGGATGCGCTGGTGCGGCGAGGGTTTTAGTTTCAGCGCCCGCTGCCACGCTTCGATGGCCGAGGACGGTTTGCCCTGCATTTCGTAAAGTTGCGCCAGTTTTTCTGTCAGCACGGCGCTCTGCGCCGTGGTCGGCAGGCTCTCCAGGAAGCCCGAAAGCTGTGGCGGGCGTACCCCCCGTACCAGGTCGAGATTCATCAGCCGGTTAAACGACCATTCAATGAGCGGACTTTGTTTGCTTTCGAGCTCCGCGTGCAGTGCTGGCGGCGCCTTTTTAAAGGGCTGATACAAAGGGTCGCCAATCATCGTGACCTGCCATGAGACCACGATTTCGGATGCCCACGCGGATTCACCAAAAGTCCAGCCGCTGCATAGCGACTGTGCGAAGCAGGCGATGTTTGGCGTACATTGCAGAAAGGGCTCATAGACGCAGCCCATGGTGCAGGTCGCGCCGCGTGCGAGCAGCGGGCCGCACCAATTATGGTTGGTGGTGCGCAACGAATCGGCGCTGTAAGAATGCAAGTGATAGGCAAACGCTCCCGGCATGAACTCGACCTGCTTTTCCAGAAAAGGGCCGTTCACCCAATCGGCATACCAACCGGCATAAAAAGCAATATGACTCATCGGTAATGACGCGGGCCATGTTTCAGCATTCGTGTCCGTCTCGACATCGAAGCCCTGCTGGCGGCAGATTTCAGCGGCGGCCAGCATCCAGGAGTCGCCCAAATAATATGCGTTGGTCTTGTCCAGCCCGCGTGCGTCAAAATACGCCCGGCCCCACAATCCATCGCTTTCCGCCTCCATCGCCTTGTCCACAAGACCGCGGGCGATTTCAGACGTAGGTCCGTCCAGCCGGGTGACGAGCAGGATGCCGTTTGTGCAATTCAACATTGCCCGGTTCGTGGTCGTGTAAAACGGGTTCGGCAGCGGTCCCGTCAAAGAAACCTCTTTCCTCGATACCGGCAGCCAGACAAGTTCTGAGTCCACCGCCGCCTCGTTACGGCGAAATTCTTCGCGCGTCAGCTTTTGTGCCAGTTCCTGGATGAATGAACTTGGAGCAATTTTCAACGGTACCCCATAGCATAATACCGCGTACCGGATTTTGGATTCCGTCACACTTTCCTCCGTGCGCGCCGGTTTGCCGTTTGCCGCGGGTATTTTGACTTTGCCGAATTTCCACAGCTTGCCGGCCTCAAGCTTCTCCGCCAACGGCTTCTGCAAGCCGTCCGTGAATTCCGCGCGCGTCATCGTTTCATTGGTCGTCAATGCAAAGCCGAAGATCTGGTTTGCAGGCACCTGGCGCATCGTGGCGTAATGCTCGGCGACGGCTTTCGATTCCGGCATCCGGGAATTATAGACGACCACCACCTCATCGCCGCCGGCATGCGCGAACAATGGCAGCAGGCAGAGCAGGAGAGATCCCAGCCGGTATGTCAGCAATTGCCTCATGGTTTGCCCGTATTTCATTTTCCGAAGAGAGCCTCGTGCATCCCTGGCATGGGCGCATTATTTTTCTTGTCCCAATAGCGAAAATTCGCGCTCCAGTCCCAGATGCACCAGCCGAGCTTTTCTTTTTCCGCCGCGCGCCGGAACGTCGAATAAAAATTCACCCGCGAATCCGGGTCCGTCTTCACATAGGCGCCAAATTCGCCCAGGTGGACCGGGCGTCCGTAGAAGTCTGACCAGGCATGTGCATACGCCAGTTTGCCGGTGAATGCCAGCGGGCTGCTGGGATTTTTCTCCGCCGGCAGCGTGTTGTATTTTGCAATCCATTCCCGCACCCAGGGCTTGGGGTTCAGGCTCTCATCCACCGCCAGCGGTTGTGCGGGCGGGCCGGGAAAAAGGATGTTCGTTTGCTGGACGTCAGCCCCAGCCCAGCTTGCACCCTGATGCGTGAAATGGAACGGTTCGTAGCAATGCACTGAAACGATCACGTTGTCATCCGGCGGGAGGACGAGATTCTTCAGTTCGCCGATGCCGCCCCAGTCGCCGGGTTCGACAAAAATCGTCCGCTTCGGATTGCTTTGGCGGATTTCCGCGATGGCCCGGGCATAGATCGGATTTATCAAGGCGGTCGTCGCGTTCCCGTGTGGCTCGTTGTCCAGTTCGAAGGCGAGTTGCACCGGGTAATCCTTGTAGTGCGTCGCAACCTGCCGCCAGATTTTTAGAAATTCATCCGCTGTATTCGTCGGGTCTTTGTCCAGCGCGTCAAAATGGTGGATGTTGATCATCGCCGCCATTTTATTGTCCAGTGTGTTCGTCACTGCAAAATCCACACGGGAAAAGATTTCCGGCGAGAGCGTAAAATCAGGGGCCGGTCCAACGTAGTGATGCCAGCCCACCGGTATCCGCACGTGGTCGAATCCCTCGCGTTTCATCGCAACAAATTCATCCGCGTCGATTTTCACAGCCCAGCGTCCGGCTTCCAGGTAGTCGCCGAGATTGACACCGTGCTGAAAAATTTTTGCCGTCCGGTATGCCGGGGTGTCATGGCTTGCCAGCGGCTTCATGCCGGGCGGATTGGCGGGGGCGAAGGTGGCATCATCGGCGGTTTGCGCCTGGAGCCCGCAGCCAAAACAAAATACGGTGACGAAAATGGCCCTCAAATAATTCATGCGTCAGATTTCACCTTCAGCCCGTCCCAGGCCAGCGTCACGCCGGGCGGCAATTCCGCCTGTGACTTGTCGTGGTCGTAATCGTGTGTAAGGTGCGTGAAATAGGTCTGCCGGGCGCCGATACGCCGGGCCGCGGTCAACGCCTCATCGAGGCACATGTGGGTGGGGTGGGGCTTGTGGCGCAGCGCGTCCAGCACGGCGATCTCCACGCCGCGGACTTTCTCCATGGCGTCATCAGGGATTTCCTTGCAATCGCTCAGATACGCCAGCTGTTTGCGTCCGTTTTGTTCAAACAAGAAACCGGTCGTCGTCATCCGGCCGTGAGGCAGGTCCAGCGGCGTGATTTTCAGGTCACCGATCTCGAATGGGCCGGTGATGACGCGTTCCTCGGGTATGAAATATCCCTTTGGCCAGGGGCCTTGATGGAAGGCGTAGATGAACACCCGCCGCAGGTGGACCATCGTGGCCTCGCTCGCGTAGATCGGCAGGGCCGTGCCACCGTTCAGGTCGCAGAAGCGGCGGCAATCGTCCATGCCGAGGATGTGGTCGGCATGCGCGTGCGTCACCAGCACAGCGTCGAGATGCTTGATGTTTTCGCGCAGGCATTGGATGCGAAATTCCGGCGAGGTATCCACCACCAGCTTCACCTTGTCGGTGGCCACATAAATGGACGGGCGCGTGCGCCAGTTCTTGGGGTTCGCAAGGTATTCCGGCGGATAGTCAATGCCGATGAGCGGCACACCCTGTGAAGTGCCGCTGCCGAGGAATGTAAATTCAAACGCCATGCGATTTTGAAGTTAGCAGAATCGCAAAATTCGGCGAATGAAAATGAATGGTGGATGGAAATTGAACAGCCCAGACACACGGCCATTACCGCGAATACTATTTCGTCTCCGGGTTTTCTTCCGATGCTTTTGGCTTGAGCTTTTGCATCCGCTCCACGAACAGGAAGAAGACGCCCGGGCCGAAGCAAAGCAGCATCACGGAGATGCCCGTGGCAATGCCCCAGAAGGTGCCGATGGGGGCGCAACAATCATCGCGGCGGCGCACAATGACATGGCTCGGCACGGCGATGATCAGTTCGAGGATGCTGCCGCGCAGCAGCCAGCACTTCATGCGCTTCAGCAGGGCATCAGGCTCGTCTGACTTTGTGGCCCGGCGGAAGAGAAACGCCCAAACCAGCCAAAAAAACAGGACGGTAATGGCCATTGTGAGCAATACGGCGTCGCCGGATCCTGAATTGTTTTCATTTGCCGCCGGAGATTTGAAGAGTTGGGTCGGATCGAACAGGTCGAACGCGTGATCAACAAAGATGGCGCAGAGGATTGAAAAAATTCCGGCGAACAGCAGATTTGCGAGGAAAAATGCGGTGACAATGACCGGAATCTTGAGCGGCCGGCGGGCCGGCAGCCGGCGTTCGGCGATATTGATGGGCAGCAGCAACAGAAGCAATTGTCCGCCGACGAGCACGGCGAGCCACAGCCAGTAGAACCAGTTCAAATAAAAACTCTGGATGATTTCGTGCAGACCGACGCTGCTGTTGTTCTTGCCCCAATTACCGAAGGTGATGAGCACTGCCGGTACGGTAAGGAGAATCAAGGCAAGCGCGTAAAGAAAGACGGTGAGAATGGCCCAGCGTTTCATGGTTTTAGAGCATTTTCAGAAATACTATAGCCCTTCGGTCCGGACAGGAATGAGGGCGGTCTTTTTGAGTTTTGGCTTCGTTTCGGCTCAGTTACAGGGTTCGTTTGAACCTGCGCCTTCGCCGAAGCCTCGCCAAAACCCAAAAATCCTCGCTCCGAACGGCTACAGTATTTCTTCAAACGCTCTCGCATGCTGGGATATTCAACACCGCGCCAGACGATTCGGTGCGAAAAATCAGCGCACGATGGCGGTGAGGTCGCGGTTCTTGAATCTCACCAGGTCGATCCCATGCACAGCGAAGTGCAATCCGTTTGTGTCCGGCAGCCTGGCCAGTTCGCTCGTCGGCAGCACCAGAATGTAGGGCGGCGCATTGGTCAGGAAATCTTTCGCCTGCTCCACGGTGCCAAGGGTGACGATATTGGTCGAGACACTGCGGAATTTCCAGACCAGGCTCGGCTCGGTGTAACCGAAGCAGCCGATCTTGGTCTCCGGCTTCACCTGCTGGCGCGTTGCTTCCCAGAGATTTTGCGTGAGCAGATGGCTGCGGGCGTACGTGAACAGGCCCAGCGTGATTGTGAGGATAAAAATCACCATGACGGCCAGGCGCCTGCCAAACCACGCCGGCAGGTGTGATTCGCCACCGATCTGCCGCGCCAGCCACAGCGCGATCAGCGGAAACGCCGGCGCTGTGTAATGCGGTAATTTGGTCCTCACCAGCGAGAAAGCGACAAAGACAATGGCCGCATTCACCAGCAGAAACCAACCAAGGTCATCGCGCCTCCGCTCCGGCCACCAGCGCTTCAAGGATGCCGGTACCCGTAGCGACCATGGGAAAAAACTGATAAAAAAAGTCGCAAAATAAAACGGCACTGACACGAGAAAGCCAAGGAATCCGCTCATGCCGTGACTGTTGTTCACATCGATGGCACGTTGATAGACCTGCTCACCCATGCCGAAGGACCAGAATCTTCCATTGGTCTGCACGAGCGCCGGGATGCCCCACATCCCCACCAGCGCCAGCGTGACGCACACACCGGTGACGGTCTCAAACCACGGCAGGCGGAAGGACTCTTTCCAAAATATCCGGCCCAGGATCATGCCAATGAGAGGAAACAATGCCTCCGGGCCTTTCCCCAGAAAACCAAGGGCGAGGGATATATAAAAAATCCACCACCATTTCTGCCGCGCCGGACTTTGCGGCCGGGTCAGCTCCCAGCCGCTCCAGGTCGCCAGCGTGAAGAAAAAAATCATCACCAGGTCCGCCGTCGCTACGCGTCCGATGAGGGCGATATGCAATCCGGCCACATACATCGCCCCTGCGATGAACGCCGTCTTGTTATCCGCAATCTTCCGCCCCCAGCGGACCAGCAGCAGCGCGGTCGCCGTGGTGAACAGCACCGATGGCAGCCGCGCCGTAAATTCATTGGCGCCAAAAACCTTGTAGCTGGCGATCTGGCACCAGTAAATCAGAACGGGTTTATACAGGCGCCACTCGCCGTTGAACCACGGCACGACGTAATCGCCGCGCTGGATCATCTCACGCGAGGCCTCGGAAAACCGCGCCTCATCGCGGTCGGTGAGCGGCAGGATCCAGGTGCCCGTGAGCAGCAGCAGCAGGCTCAGGCAAATGATCGAACGTTGGGGCCGGGCGACGAGCTTGTTGAAAACAGATTCCATTCGGGAAATACAGATAATGGTGCGGACACTAGCGATTTGAGGTGCCATTTGCAAGCGCCCCGCTCGGGAGGTGGCGTCTTAATCTGGCGGTGAGCGCGGGCAGCCGCTTCAACGTTGTAATGCCTGACGACATTGAAGCGGCATAAATGCCGCGCTCCGCGATTTGAGCCGCTGCCGCCCGGAAGCTGCTGGCGTCGCAGCGTCAGTTGATCTTGTCGGCAACAACGTATTTGAACATCCGCTTCTTCATCCACCGGACGGCAAGCAGGTCATAAAACGATGCGAACAGCCGGTTCCAGACACCGTATTTGCTCTCGCCGGCGAACCGCGGATTATTGGTGACCGGCACTTCCGTGACGGTGAAGCCTTCGATCTTGAACAGGGTCGGCATGAACCGGTGCATGCCCTCGAACAGTTTCAGGTCCGCGATGCATTCGCGCTTGAACGCGCGGTAACCGCACCCGGCATCGGAGACATTTTCCCCGGAAAGTTTGTTGCGCACCCAGTTGGCGATCCTCGACGACGCGATCCGGACAAAATTATCACCATGCTTCCGCGATTCGACCCGCGTGCCGCAGACACAGTCGTACTGCTTCAATCCCTCCAACAATCTGGGCAGGTCCTTGGGATCGTTCTGGAGGTCGGCGTCCAGCGTGACGAGGTAGCGGCCCCGGGCAACTTTCAATCCCGCCCAGGCCGCGGCGCTCTTGCCGGAGTTGGCCGTGAATTTTTGCACGTGGATGAGCGGGTCGCCCGCCGCCAGTTCCTTGAGGATCGCCCACGAGCCGTCCTTGCTGCAATCGTCGGTGATGACGATTTCGTAGGAGAGCTTCATCGGCACAACGGTGGCGCGGATGGCCTTGATGAGTTCGCGCAGGGTGCCTTCCTCGTTGTAACAGGGGATGACGAGGCTGATTTCCGGACCCTCAATGTTTGGCGGCTGCATTTGAAATCTTTAAAATTCCTCGATCGCCAGCCCGGTCCCGTTCTGCAACATTTCCGCCTGGCCGGACGGATTTGTGAAAGCGTCTTCTTCCTGCTACCCCCAACCGTCCGGCTGATTTTGAAATTTTACGGACACTAGCGTTTTGAGTTTTGATTTGCAAGCGCAACGCTTACCTTCCCCGCGTGACAGTCCCGCCAAAATCCCGTTGGGCCGGCTGGCTCTGGCTGCTGGCCGGGGCCGGCATCGTGGCCGTTTCGTTTTTGTTCGATGCGCGCGCGGATGCCGCGCTGGATGTCACCAAAAATCCCGCGCTGAAAAATGTGGCGTGGTGGTGCTCCAAGCTCGGCGAGGGGGAGATCGTGGGTGGTGCGGGGATTGTTCTGGCGCTGGTTTATTTCTGCTTGAACCGTCCGCGGGCGGCAGCGGAGATCTTCTTTGTGGCGGGGACGGGATTGCTGACCGGCCTGGCAGGGACGATTTTGCGGGTGCTGATCGGACGTACGCGGCCGGAGGGGCACGGTCCGGCGGGCGTGCCACCGGGATTTTACGGCATCTGGCATGACGGACATTGGATCATCGGCAAGGCGGCCTATAGCGCGTTTCCTTCCGGCCACGCAGCGGTGGCGGTGGGCGTGGCGGCGGCGGCGTGGCTGGTGCATCGCGGCTGGGGCGCGGTGATGATGGTGTATGCGCTGGCGGTGATGTGGTCGCGCGTGGCGCTGGAATGGCACCATCTCTCTGACGTGCTGGCTTCGGCGGTGGTGGCGATACCGCTGGCGGTGCTGCTGAAAAAGGTCTTGTTCCCGTCGGTTGAATTTCAGTTCAACAATTTCTATCGTGCGTGGAAGAAGAAATAGTTTCTCGGAACCGAGAACGATAGAAATCACGTCCCAAACAACCGGTCGCCCGCATCACCGGGACATTAATCCCGCTTGCAAAGAGGCCGGAAGCGGCTAGTTTTTCCATATGACAACGACGGTGGATGCGATCTACGAACACGGCAAGCTGACTTTGCCGCAGCCGCTGGCGCTGCCGGAAAAATCCCGCGTCCGTGTCACCATTGAGTCAGACGATACAGAGCGCGAGAACTGGCTCAAGCTTTCCGAGGCGTCGCTGCTAAAGACATGGGGTAATGATGCGGATGACGTCTTCAATGAACTGCTCAAGAAATGACGTTGTTCTCCTGCCGATCCCGTTCACGGATTTGACCAGCCGTAAAGTCCGACCTGCCATCGTTATCGGAAAAAACGGAGCCGACCTGTTTCTTGTCCCCATTTCCTCGGTATTGGCAAATACAGATTTTCAACTGTTGGAATGGCGCATGGCGGGATTGAATGTGCCGTCGGGCATCAAGGCGCAACTGGCAACGGTGGAGGAAAGACTTGTGGTGAAAATTGTCGGCCAATTGAGCGGCAAAGACGCGCAGGTCCTAGATGCCCGGTTGCGGAACTGGCTGCATTTATAGTGTTGAGCTTGCGGCCAATCTGCATCAAGCCGGAGGCAAGGAGTTAAGCAGTTTTCACGTCCCAAACAAGCGGTCACCGGCGTCACCCAGGCCGGGGAGGATGTAGCCGCGCTCGTTCAGTTTCTTGTCCACGGCGGCGACGTAGATGGGGATGCGCGGGTGGCTTTTGCGGACGGTGGCGATGCCCTCGGGCGCGGCGACGAGATTGACCACGCGGATGTGTTTGGCGCCCTGTTCCTGGAGCAGGTCGATGGCGGCCACGGTGCTGCCGCCGGTGGCGAGCATGGGGTCGATCAGCAGCACTTCAAAACGTTCGAGATTTTTCGGCAGGCTCTTGTGATAGAACATCGCCCGCAGCGTCGTTTCCTCGCGCTTCAAGCCGATGAAACCGACGCGGGCGTGCGGAATGAGTTCCAAGATGGCATCCAGCATCCCCAGACCGGCGCGCAGGACGGGGACGAGCGCGACTTCGCGTTCGAGCTGGAAGCCGGGGCAGGGGGCCAGCGGCGTCTGCACGGAAATCTTTTTCACCGCAAATGTCCGCGTGGCCTCGTAGATCATCAACGCGGCGATTTCGCCGAGCAGCCGGCGGAATTCCTGCGAGTCCGTCTGCTTGTCGCGCAGCCGTGCGAGGTTGTGCTGGACGAGCGGGTGGGCGATGACGGTGACGTTTTTCATATTCAATCCTAGCTGGAAAGATTCACCGGAGTTTAATGCAAAGGCGCGAAGAGGCAAACACGCAAAGCGGGGAAGGCAAATCGACCGTCGAGGTTGCCGGTGTTGGGATTAGCATGATGGTATCTGGTGCTGGACGCGTTCCCCCTCACCCTAGCCCTCTCCCCCAATGGGGGCGAGGGGACTGCTTCTGGTATTTCGACGGACCGTTTTGCCAATCCAGCGCCAACCTTCTGGTATCTGAATTTTACTTAATTTCCTGGCATCTCCCAGAGGAAGTACATGCACCCGGCCCGCAGCCGGGGGATGTCCACGCCGAGGTCGATCTTGACGTTCTTGGCCTGGCCGTTCTGGCCGAACATGGAGAGAAAATTGCCCAGGTCATAACGCTCGCGGTATTCGACGAGGTTTACATTCTTGATGTTGGCGATGGTCATGGCGCGGTCCACGGCGGCATCGTAATCGCCCAGTTCATCCACGAGGCCGAGGTCGTACGCCTGCGTGCCCGAAACCACGCGACCGTCGGCGTAACTTTCCCAGTCTTCAGAGAGTTCCTTGCCCTGGTCTTCCGCCTTTTTAAATTCCTTTTTGTTCAGCGCATAGCTGTTGGTCCGGCCATCGGCGACGATGCCCTTGAACTTCTGGTAGGTCTCATCGATCAACGCCTGAACCATGGCGCGTTCCTCGGCGGGGATCTCATTCGTGGAGCGGTCGGGGCTCAACATGTCCTTGAACTTGCCGCTTTTGAAGGTCATCGGCAGGACGCCGACCTTGTCCATGAGGCCGCGAAAATTATAGCCGTGCATGATCACGCCGATGCTGCCGGTGAGGGTCAGTTCGTCCGCCACGATCCAGCGGCACGGGGCGGAGATGTAATATCCGCCGCTGGCCGCGAGGCTGCCCATGGAGCAGATGACAGGCTTGCCCTTTTTGCCGGCTTTGCCGTGCTCATCTTTTTCATCGGACTGAAAATTTTCAATCGCCTTGTAGATCTGGTCGGAGGCCATGACTTCGCCGCCGGGTGAATCCACCTTCAGGATGACGGCTTTGACGCGGTCGTCATCGGCGGCGCGGTCGAGCTGCGCCTTGATGACATCCACCATGTTGTTGCCCGCCTCGTCCGCGGTGTGGCTGGTGATGATGCCATCCACCGTGATGACGGCGATTTTGTTGCGCGAATCGTTGTCCTCCAAGATGCATTCGTCCAGTTTCGGCCCGACCTCGCGGGCGCCAACGGTCTTGAAACCGTGGCCGATGCTCAAGGTGCGCGATACCGACTGGCCGACGATGACCAGTCCGGCGAAGCCCAGCAGCACGGTCAGGATGATGCAGGTGATCATCCAGCCCCAACTGCGGCGCGGCCTGGGCGAGGGCTGCGGGGCGATGACCGGCGGCGGTGGCAAGCGCGGCGGTGGCGGCGGGACAAATTCAGGCGAACCGGGAATCGTTTCCATATTGGGCGCAAACTAACGCAAAGCGGGCAGGGCGGCAAATGCAAATGGCTTGCCGGGTTGGATTCGCGTAAATATATTCCCCGCGCCAAGCCAAACTGGGGCATCAATTCAGAAGCTGTTTCCTATGAACCGTTACTACAAGCTCGACAGTCGCAAAGTGACCTATGGCGAATATTGGAACATTGTGCGTTCGCCCCTGGTGATCATCCCCTGGGTGGCCAAGTTGCTGAACATCCCGATTAAATTTTCGGCGGGTATGCCGGATTTTGACTCGGTGCGGCAGTTGGAGGTTCCGGAGGCCGAATTTTCCACGCGGGCCCGCGAGAAACTGCAGCCATTGCTGGACAAATGCCAGGCGATGGGTTTTCACTCGCCGCGTTTCTTTACGTACGAAAATATGCGGCGTGATTCACGGGTTTCATTCATCGCCATGTTGCACCCGTCGGGGGCGACCGTGAGGTTGATGCATACGCTGATGTCCCGGGTTCAGCCGCCGCAGGAAAAGGTGTTGGTGGTGCTGCTGAGCGAATTGAGCGATGGAACGAGCTTCCTGACTTCAAGCCAAAGGAAACAATTTATCAGCCAGCCCGGAATTTTGGTCAACCGTCTCATCGGCGCCGGGCCGGAACGGCTGCTGGAATCGCACCTGCAAAAGCTCTCGGAATTTCAGTCCACCAACCCGCCGAGGCCCGTCGCGTCAACAGAGCAGCTTGACGAGCTTTGGGATCGCTATGAAAAATCTTCGCGCGATTTTGGCATGCAGCGCGGCATCTATGCCTGGATGACGCCGGAGGAAGTGGCAAAGGAATCACAGGGGCTGTCAGAAGTGCGGGCCATGACGGCTGATACCGGTGGTCAGAATGCGGATGTGCTGCTGGCCCTGCATAATCTGCAGAATAAAAAAGCCGGCTGGGGCGGCATCATGGCCTTGCTGGTCATTTCACTGCTGTTGTTTGTCTTTGTCGGAAAGCGGCAATGGTCATGGAACTACCTGGTCATCCTGCTCTCCGTGCTGTTTGTGCATGAAATGGGACATTACCTGGCGATGCGGGCGTTCAATTACCGCAACCTGAGGATGTTTTTCATCCCGCTCTTTGGCGCGGCGGTCTCCGGGCAGAACCATAATGTTCCGGGTTGGAAAAAGGTCATCGTCTCGCTCATGGGGCCGTTGCCGGGCATCATATTGGGTATCATCGTGGGCGTGGCGGGGCTGGCCCTGCATCAACCCTGGCTGGTGAAGGTGGGCCTGGTCTCGCTGCTGCTGAACGGCTTCAATCTGCTGCCGGTGCTGCCACTGGATGGCGGCTGGGTTTTTCACACGCTTATCTTTTCCCGGCACCCGCTTTTGGACGCGGTGTTCCGCGTGGTCGCGGCCATCGCTTTGATGACCGGCGGCACGCTGGTTTCAGGAAATCAAATCCTCATGTACCTCGGCATCCTGATGTTGCTGGGTGTGCCGCAGGCCTATCGCACGGCGCGCCTCGCGGCAGACCTGAAGCTACGCGTGCCGCCAGCACCTCCGGGCACCCAGGATATCCCGGTTGGTACCGCCAATGTCATCATCGACGAGATCAAAAAGACCACACAAAAGCCGCAGTCGGTTAAAATGACGGCGCAGCAGACGCTTCAGATTTTTGAGACCATCAACGCGCATCCGCCCGGCTGGGCACCGACTCTCGGGCTCCTGTTCGTTCACCTTGCCGGGCTTGGGCTGGCGGTGGTATTTGCGCTGGTCCTGATCGTGGGCCAGCGCGGTGACTTCCGGGAGATTTTCGCCAAGGCCGCGCTGTTACCAAAGCACGCGCTGGAGTGCGGGCCAGTCCCGACATGGCACGGCGCCCAATGGGACGAAAAATCCCCGGCGGTGAAAATCACAGTGGTGGCGACGTTTCCCAAACACGCGGCCGCCATGTCAGCCTTCCAGTCGCTGACCAATCAATTGCCGCCGGCGTGCGCCCTCAAATGTTTTGGCGAAACGCTGCTCCTGGCGATGCCGGCGGACGATGACAGCGTCCGAAAAAAGTGGCTGGCCGAATTGCAGGGCCGTTCCAAGGATGTGTTCGTGGACAGCACCAACTATCATGCGGCGTTCTCGCTGATATGTGTTGCGCCCAACAGCCGGGTGGCGACGAACCTGAATCTTGCGCTACGAAATTACTTTGAGACTTTCCCGCAACGTGGACTCGTGCCGCCATGGGAACCGCAAGATGTTCGCAACGCCAGCCAGCGCGCCCAAGACGAACTTGCGCGGCAGACCTATCTTAAGCTGCAGGCCGCACAGTTTCCGGATTTCACCAATGCCACCCTGCGTTCGTTGGAAAAGCAGATGATGGCCGCCAGAAAACAAGGCGGACAGGCCGAAGCGGATGCGTTGCAGGAACAAATCGAAGCCCTGACCAAAAAACTCTCCGCTGAAAAAATCGAGCGTGTGCGCAGCGGGGCGGAGGGCGCCGTGGATGGACGAGTGGTTGAACTATTCAGCGCTCTCATGGATGACGTGACGCGCACAAACCGAACGGCGATGGAAGGCATCCGCCTTAAACTGGCAGAATGCATGGGCCGGTTACCTGATGATGATTTGCAGGGAGCCCGGTTCTCCGCCCACTACGGAGGAGCCACCCAAAACGGTTTATTCGTGAACGTGAGCTGGGTTTCCTTCGACAATATTGATGATGGTCCGATGGCCCTGGCCGCATGGCTGTGTGACCAAGGCTGCATCGGCCTTAAATATGATTTTCAGGCCGGGATGGGGATCTTTGGCGAAGATGGTTCGGATTGAGCCGATGGCGTCAAAATTTGTCCTGCGTTCTGCAACGGGTTGCTCCATCATGTCCCCATGCCGTTGACGAATGCAAAAATCCGCGAGCTGAAGGCCCGCGCCCAGTTGATGAAGCCCACCCTCAAGGTCGGGCATGACGGGTTATCCGATCAATTCATCGCCGCGCTGGATGAAGCGCTGAAACATCATGATCTGGTGAAGGTGAAGTTCTCGGATTTCAAGGAACAGAAAAAAGAATTGTCCCCGCAACTGGCGGAAAAGACCGGCAGCGAACTGATCATGCGCGTCGGCAATGTCGCCGTGTTGTATCGCGCCAAACCGGTGGCAGCCGCCGAGGAAGAAATTGCAGGGGATTGAGAATGGAGGATGGAAAATGGCGACATATCCGATTCCAGTGGAGTTCGAAGATGAATTGAAAGCGGCGAGGCTTTGGGAGTTCTTCTTAGATTGCACGGAGGCGCACCAGCGCGAATATCTGAAATGGATCGGCGAGGCGAAGAAGCTGGAGACGCGCATGGCTCGCAGCCGGCAGGCGGTGAAAATGCTCGCGGACAAGTGCGCGGCGGAGAAGAAGAAATCGAAAAAGGCTCGGTAGAGCCGGTTGAAGCGCGGTTTGCAGGGCTGGCCAGGGGAGAAAAATTGGGGACTGGTAATTTTTATCTGTTAACCGTACGTCCTAATGGGTGACCACCTTCACTTTTTGGCACTTTTCTAGGACTGACGCCTTCACTAAAAGGGTAAATAAGTAAAAATATATAAACGTTTGTGAAAACCATACGATATATGCATTTAAACTATAAATTGGCGTTGGCATTAGTTTTGGTTGCCGGTTGCTGCTCCAGCCATCCTCCAGTACCGATTGAGCCCATGAAACTCGACGCCAAGCAGCTCGATGCTGAATTGCACGAGTTGAAAATTCGAGCCCAGCATTTGAAATTGGGTATGACGCGAGATCAAGTGAAAGAAATACTTAAACCGATGCCAACGCATTTGGTGGATACCAATATTTCCGGCTTCATTGTGTCTGCGTATGTGTTGGAACCGGGCATATCTGTAAGCATGCTATTCGCTTCGGATGACACGTTAATAGGCCTGCCGGACAGTTTTTATGTGTATCAACCTAGTCGGATGAAAAGCAATGTGCGCCATTCGAATCGCAACTCGAGGCCGGTTGGGTCAAGCACAACCAATTTTTTTGAGAACCCATTCGATCAAAATGGGTTGGAGGAAGTTGGTCATCCTGTGAGTTTTTCAGAAATTAAATAACGTATGGCCTTGCCTCGATTTGGTGGCCAACGGCGCCAATGTTTTCAAGCAAGGTGGTGCCGCCCTTACAGGGCGGTGAAGTGTTTGGGGGATTTGACCCGGGCCTGCGCTTCGCTCCAGCCCGGGCTGTCACATGGCGGGCTTTCAGCCCTGATCCGGTTTTGTGGTCCGATACCTAGGGCGTTGCCCCAGGCTTCCGTCTTCGCTGCGCTACGACGCGACAGGGGGATGGCGGCGCGCCGTTGGCGCTGCGGGCGGAGAAGGATTTAATATTTTTTGGGTTGGACAGCCAATGTCCAAGCGGGTGGGGTAAAGTCGGGGAATGAATAAAGAATTAAGAATGCAGAATGAAGAATTGAAGGGGCGGGCGGACGGGGGCGCGGGATGGCCATGCCACAAAGTGCCTGCTGCGCAGGCAAGCAGGGTCGCATCCGCCTTTGCGCG
>Ga0105238_10003631_pt1 | contig 15386 bp, 19 predicted proteins | sample KBSC34metaG_FD_81526 | JGI IMG/M metagenome (GOLD analysis project Ga0105238, IMG submission 81526) | Corn rhizosphere microbial communities from Kellogg Biological Station, Michigan, USA - KBS C3-4 metaG | ecosystem: Host-associated > Plants > Roots > Rhizosphere > Soil | place: Michigan, USA... | reverse complement strand
TCTGCACCTCGTGGATCGAGCTCTTCACGACCAGCGTCGTGTCGAACGGCACGAGGTAGTCCATGTCCGGCGGGAACGCCTGCTTCACCTCGACCAGGCGCGCCTTGATGTTCTTCGCGACGTCGAGCGCGTTGGCGCCCGTCTGCAGGAACACCGCCATCCCGACCGCGGGCTTCCCGTCGACCGTGGCGGGCGTGTCGTAGGTCTGCGCGCCCAGCTCGACCGTCGCGATGTCCTTGATCCGCAGCACGCCGCTCGGGGCGTTCGCGCGGACGATGATGTTCTCGAACTCCTCGACGCTCGAAAGGCGCCCGCGCACCGTCACGGTGTACGTGAGGTTCTGTCCCTTGGGCGCGGGCTCCGCGCTGGCCTTGCCCGCGGCGAATTGCGCGTTCTGGCCGCGGATCGCGTTCGCGACGTCCGAAGGCGTCACACCCAGGCGCGCCATGCGGTCCGGATGCAGCCACACGCGCATCGAGGAGCCCGAGCCGAAGAGGAGCACGTCGCCCACGCCCGGGATGCGCTTCAGGTCGTCGATGATGTTGACGCTCGCGTAGTCGGCCATCGTCGTGGTGGCCTGCGTCCCCTTGGGCGAGAAGAGGCCGATCACGAGGAGGATGTCGTTCGAGCGCTTCTGGACGATCACGCCGTTCCGCCGCACGTCGTCCGGGAGCCGCGGGAGCGCGGTCTGCACGCGGTTGTTGAGCTGGAACGTCGCGCGGTCGATGTCGGTGCCGACCTCGAAGGTGGCGGTGATGTTGAGCTGGCCGTCCGAGCCCGCGCTCGACTGGAAGTACACCATGCCCTCGGCGCCGGAGAGCTGCTCCTCGATGGGCGCGGCGACCGTCTGCGCGATGGTCTCGGCGCTGGCACCCGGATAGACCGTGGAGATCGTGACCGTGGGCGGCGAGATCTCCGGGTACTGCGCGACCGGGAGCGAGAAGCCCGCGAGCAGGCCCGCCAGCGTGATGATGATCGCGAGCACGCTCGCGAAGATGGGACGCTCGATGAAGAAGCGCGAGAAATTCCCCATGGCGGCCTACTTCGCGGCTTTCGCCGGGGCGTTCGCGGGCGCGGAGGCCGGCGCGGCAGGCGCCTGGCCCTCCCCGTGCGGCTGCACGGTGGCGCCGGGGCGCGTCTTCATGAGGTTGTCGACGATCACGCGGTCGCCCTCGGCGAGTCCGCCGGTGACCACCATGTCGTTCCCGACCCAGTTGGCGGTCTGCACCGGCTTCGGCACGACCTTGTTGTCCGGGCCCACGGTCATCACGAGGCGCGACTGCTCCGATTGCAGCACCGCGCCCTGCGGGACCAGCATCGCGTCCTGCTGCCCGGCGAGGATGCGCACCTTGGCGAACTGGCCCGGCAACCATTTCATCTGGGGATTCGGGAACTCGGCACGGAGCTGGACCGCGCCCAGCTTGGGATCCACCGTGGAGCTCGTGAAGTTGAGGCGGCCGTGGTCCGCCACGACCTTGCCGCTCTCGTCCACCAGCTGCACGACCGTCTCGCGCTCGGCGCCGCGCACGCGCTTGAAGTCCGCCTCGGCGAGCGGGAAGCGCACCCAGATGGGATTCACCTGGGTGAGCGTCGTGAGGAGGCTCGAGTCCGTGTTGGCGGTGACGAGGCTGCCTTCCGAGCGCAGGGCGCGGCCGGTGATGCCCGAGATGGGCGCCGTCACCTTCGTGTACGAGAGGTTCAACTGCGCTTCCTTGAGCTTCGCCTCGGCCGAGGCGATCGATGCGGTCGCCTGCTTGGCGGTGGCGAGGGCCTGGTCGAGCTCGCGCTCGGAGATCGCCTTCTCGCGCGCGAGCGGCTCGAGCCGTTTCGCGTCCACCTCCGCCAATTCCTTGCGCACCCGCTCCTGCTGGAGCGCCGCCTTCGCCTCCTCCACCGCGAGCTCGTAGGGCGCCGGGTCGATCAGGAAGAGGACCGCGTCGGCCTTCACCGGCGCGCCCTCCTCGTAGAGGCGCTTCTCGATGATGCCGTTCACGCGGGCGCGGATCTCCACCTCGCGCGAGCCCTCGGCCTGCCCCACGGCCTCGAGCGAGATCGGCACCTTGCGCGTGTGGACTTCGATCACCGTCACGGGCAGCGGCGGCGGGGCGGCGCCCGCCCCTCCCGGTCCCTTCGCGTCCTCCTTGTGGCCGCAGGCGGCGAGCAGGAGGGTCGACGCGAGAATGAGGAGTGCTGCGCGCCGCGGCGCGGACGGGACGAACGTCATGGGGCGGAGGCTCGGGGGACGACGGAAGCAGGCTATTATATACGTTCTTCAACGAACGTATCCGGGCGGCGCCGATGCGCAGGACCAAGGAGGACGCGGCGCGGACCCGGGCGGCCATCGTCGAGGGCGCGCTCGCCTGCTTCGACCGCTACGGCATCACCAGCGCCACGATGGAGCAGATCGCGTGCGAGGCGGGCGTGACCCGCGGCGCCGTCTACCATCACTTCGGCGGCAAGGGCGACATCCTCCGTGAGATCCGCGAGCACGTGTCGCTCCCCCTCCTCGACGAGGCGAACACGGAGCTCCTGCGCCGCGACGGCACCCGGGCCCTCGACCGGATCGAGCGCTTCCTCGCCGCGATCCTCGCCACGCTCGAGAATGACGCGCGCACGCGCCAGGCGCTGGTCGTCATGCAGTTCCGCTGCGAGTACGTGGGCCGCATGGGCGGCGAGCTCGACACCGCCGCGCGCAACATCGACCGCCTCGCGAAGGCCCTGGAGACCGCCTACCGCGAGGCGCGCGCCGACGGGGAGCTCGCGGCGCCGTTCGAGCCGGAGATCGCCGCGATCGAGACCACGATGTTCCTGAGCGGCCTGGTCCGCCTCTGGATCCTCCACGGGCGCGACGCCGCAATCCGCCGGAACGCCCGCGCCGCCATCGCCGCGCACGTCGCCGCCCGCCGCCGGAGCGGTTGATCCGCGGCAAGGCCCGGCCTGCCCGGGCGCCTACCATCGAGGTGAGAGGATGGGAGGCCCGGCATGAAGACGCCCTGGGAAGACCGGATCGTGACCGTCGCGGGCGCATGGCTCTTCTTCTCGCCGTTCGCGCTCGGGACGCCCTGGCTCTCGCACCCGGCGACGGTGACCGCGATGGCCTGCGCCGCGATGCTGGTGAGCGCGGCGGCGGAGGCGGCGCCGGTCCCCGACTTCGTCCAGGAGGTCGTGATCGCCACCGTCGGCCTCGCGCTCGCCGCGAGTCCTTGGCTCCTGGGATACGCGGCGCTCCCCGCGCCGACGCTCAACGCAGTCGCCGTGGGCGCGATCGCGGTCGTGGCGGCGGGCTGCGGCCTCGCGCGCCGCCGGCCCACGCCGCATCCCGACCTTCCCGCCCCCGGGAATTAGCACGCGTTAAGCAGAACGGGCATAATCGGCGGGACACCCGCCGCCCATGGAGCAAGCCCGTTGATCGTTTCCGGGATCCAGGAACGGATCCGCCGCGCCGCGACCGACGCGGAAGTGATCCGCGTGGCCGAGGATTGCCTCGCCTCGCTCGATCCGGCCGAGATCGCCGCCCTCCCCGCGCGCTGCAGGCCGCGGCGCCTCGTCTGCGCGCTCGACGTCTCCACCTACGCGTTCGACCTGGTCTCCTACTATGGCGAGGAGACCAACGAATCCATCCGCCTCGTGAACGCGCTCGCGATCGTCTTCACCGAGGCCTCGATCCGGCTCTCCGAGATCCTCGTGGACAGCCACGACGACGCATGGATCCGCAGGCGCTCCGCCTAGCTCGCCCCCCTGGCGCGCGGGATGAGGAGGACCGCCCGCGTGTCGCCCCGCGCGTTCACCGCCGTGCCCGCGATCCAGCCGCGGTTGTTGATCGCCTTGGGCTCCACCCGGTGAAGCCCCAGGGCACGCACCTCCGGTAGCGTGTCCAGCCGCGTGAGGGCATCCCGCACGACGACGTAGCCGAAGCTTCCCTCGGCGCTGCCGATGATCTCGGCGCGGTTGTTGATGTCGACCGCGGCGGAGTCGCTGGTCCCGGGGAGCGGCCGGAGCGTGCCGTCGAAGAGGAAGGCGCCCGGGACGCCGTGCCCGTCCGACGCCATGCCCACGATCTCGCCCCGGTCGTTGATGCCCTTCGCGATGCTGCTCGCGCCCGCCGGCGTGCCGAGGTCCTGCAGCGTCCCGTCGCGATAGACGAACGCGCGCCCGTCCGAGGCGCCCACGACCTCGCCGCCCGCGTTGATCGCCGTGGCCTCGCTCGCGACCGACGGGCGCCCGATGTCCACGAGGGCCCCGTCCCGGTACAGGAAGGCGACGGTCCGCGCGCCGTCCGGATGGCTTCCGACGATGGCGCCCGCGTCGTTGATCGCGCCGATGTTGCCCTTCACGCCCAGCCGGGTGACCGATTCGCCGCTCCAGACCACGAGGTCGCCGTTCCCGGCCCGCCCCGCCGCGACGCCCGCGTCGTTCACCGCGAGCGCGCAGCTGTTGCCGCCGCCGTCGCCGGTCGCGCTGCCGAGGTCGCGCATCACGCCCTGGTAGTAGAGGAAGGCGTGCACGCCCTGCGGCATCACGTCCGAGCAGCCGGCCACGAACCCCGTGTCGCTCACCGCCGTGGCGTAGCTCCCCGGGCCTCCGAGCGTCCCCAGGTCCACCACGGTCCAGCGCGGGACGGCCGCGGCCGCGACGGGCGCCGCGAGGGCGAGGAGAAGCGCGGCCCACGCCGCCAGGGGATTGCGCCATCGACTTGCTTGCATGCGGGCTCCGTAAAAAATGCACGAGCCTCTTTTCTAGATTTCGGGCGTTGCGTCCCGTGGCGCCGGCCCCATGCCGACCGGACTACGCGCCCGCACCCTTCGCATTTCGCGAAGGCCCGTTTGCCGCAATACCGATTCCGGCTTCCGCCGCGCGGTGGTGAGATGGGACGAAGGGCCGAAGCGGGCCCGCGACAACCGGAGGAACACCATGGCTCGGCGCAGCATCCTGGTATTCGGGGCGTCCTACGGCTCGCTCCTCGGCATGAAGCTGGCACTCGCGGGCCATTCGGTGACGCTCGTCTGCCGCGCGCGAAACGCGGCGCTCATCAACGCCGAGGGCGTGATCGTCCGCATGCCGGTGAAGGGCCGCGAGGCGCCGGTGGAGATCCGCACGCGGGAGCTCGCCGGCAAGGTCGCCGCCACCACCCCGGAGGCCGCGGATCCCGCGGACCACGACCTGGTGGTCCTCGCGATGCAGGAGCCGCAGTACCGGCTCCCGGGCGTGCGCGAGCTCTTCGACGCGACGGCGCGCTCGCGCGTGCCGTGCCTGTCGATCATGAACATGCCGCCGCTTCCCTACCTCGCCCGCGTCCCCGGCGTCGACGCGGCGCGCTGCGTCGAGAGCTACACCGATTCCGCGCTCTGGGACGCGTTCGATCCGAAGCTCATGACGCTCTGCAGCCCGGATCCGCAGGCCTTCCGCCCGCCCGATTCCCCCGGGAACGTCCTCGAGGTGCGGCTTCCCACCAACTTCAAGGCCGCCGCGTTCGACGGGACGGAGCACACGGCGCTCCTGCGCGAGCTCTCCGACGGCATCGAGGCCGCGCGCTTCGACGCGGGCGGCGAGGCGATCGACCTTCCCGTGAAGCTCAAGGTGCACGACTCGGTCTTCGTGCCGCTCGCCAAATGGGCGATGCTCCTCGCCGGCAACTATCGCTGCGTGCTGGACGGGGGCGTGCGCTCGATCCGGGACGCCGTGCACGGCGAGATCGAGGCCGCGCGGTCGGTGTACGAATGGGTGGTCGGGCTCTGCGTGTCGATGGGCGCCGGCGCGGCCGACATGGTGCCCTTCGAGAAATACGCGCTCGCGGCGCAGTCGCTGGGCGCGCCCTCCTCCGCCGCGCGGGCGCTCGCCGCCGGGGCGCCCAACATCGAGCGGGTGGACCGCCTCGTGCAGGCGGTGGGCGCGCAGCGCGGGATGGAGAACCCGCACGTGGACGAGATCGTCGCGCGCGTCGACGCCTGGCTCGTGAGGAACCGCCTGAAGGGCTAGGCGCCGGCCGGGCCGCCCTGCCAGAGCATCTCGTAGCCCAGCTCGAGGCTCTCGCTGCACATCGCGGCCAAGGCCGAGAACTTGTCGCGGAACGCGGCGTCCGCGTGCGAGCGCTCGTGCTCCTCGAACGATCGCCAGTAGGTGACGATCGCCACGTGCGCGTCCGCGGGCCTCACGCCGCCCAGGGACCCCTCGTCCGAGGCGAAGCCGGAGAAGCGGAACACCTGGCCGCCGCAGAACCCGCCCTTGTCCCCGCCGTAGGCCGCGTTCACCACGTTGCACATCTCGCCGATCGCGAGCTCCACGTCCTCCATCGTCACGCCGGGCTTCAGCTTCACCGTGTTGAACAGCATCTTCGCGCCGTAGGGAACGGCGAGCGCATCGAACATCGAAAAGCCTCCCGAAACCGGCCTCACGGGCGGGCCGTCACATGTTGTATTCTGCACGAGGAACGCGCGCCCCATCCTCCGCTCTCGAAAGCCTCCATGCCCGACCTCCTCCACGAACGCCGCGGCGACGTCGCCTGGATCACCTTCAACCGGCCGGAGGCGAGGAACGCCCTCACCTTCGCGATGTACGAGGAGCTCGCCTCGATCTGCGAGGCGGCGAACGCCGACCCGGCGCTCCGCGTGATGGTGCTGCGCGGCCAGGGCGAGAAGGCGTTCGCCTCCGGGACGGACATCAACCAGTTCCGCGCCTTCAAGACCCCGCAGGACTCGCTCGACTACGAGGCGCGCATCGACCGCATCCTCACGGCGCTCGAGCAGTGCCGCGTGCCCACGATCGCGGCGATCGCGGGGGCGTGCACGGGCGGGGGTGCGGCCATCGCCGCCTGCTGCGACCTCCGCATCGCCGCGCGCAACGCCCGCATCGGCTTCCCGATCGCCCGCACGCTCGGCAATTGCCTCTCGAGCGCGAGCCTCGCGCGGCTCACGGCGCTCGTGGGTCCCGCCCGCGTGAAGGACCTCATCTTCACCGCGCGGCTCGTGGAGGCGGAGGAGGCGCTGCGCGTGGGGCTGGTGACGGAGCTGGTGGACGACCTTCCGGCCCTCGAGAAGCGGGCCGAGGAGCTGGCACGGGTCGTGGCCGGCCACGCGCCGTTGACGCTCCGCTCGACCAAGGAAGGCCTGCGGCGGCTGCAGCAGCGCTTGACGCGCGAGGAGGCGGAGGACCTGATCCTCATGTGCTACATGAGCGCGGACTTCCGGGAAGGCATGGACGCGTTCCTCGGCAAGCGCACGCCGCAGTGGAAAGGGCAATGACGGGCGGGCGCGGATGGACGCGGAACAATCGCTGCGCCGCGCGCTGCCGCTGGTCCTCCTTGCGGGGCTCTTCTTCAGCACCCTCGACGCGACGGCCAAGTACCTCGTCCGCGACCACACGCTCTTCGTAGTCGTGTGGGCCCGCTACGCGGGCCAGATGGTCGTGACCACGCCCATCGCGTGGCATCGCGGAGGGCCCGGCTTCTGGCGCACGCACCACCTGCGCGTGCAGCTCCTGCGCTCCCTCTGCCTCATCGTCGCCACCTCGTGCTTCTTCGGGGCGCTCCGCTTCCTGCCGCTCGCCGAGGGATCCGCGATCAGCTTCCTCGCGCCGATGTTCGCGATCGTCCTCTCCTACCCGATCCTGGGCGAGCGGCCCACGCGGGGGCGCTGGATCGCGGCGCTCGCGGGCTTCGCAGGCGTGGTGATCCTGGTCCGCCCCGGGTCCGCCGTCTTCCACCCGGCGACCGGGCTCCTGGTCCTCGCGGCGATCTCGAACGCGCTCTACCAGCTCCTCACGCGGAAGCTCCCGCGCGACAGCGCGCACACGACGCTCTTCTACTCCGCGCTCGTGGGCACGGCCGTCCTCTCGGCCGCGATCCCCTTCGTCGAGGTGCCCGGCGAGTTCGCCATGCGCGACGCCGGATTCTTCGTGTTGCTGGGGCTCCTCGCGGGCCTGGGCCACGGCCTCCTCATCGCGGCGTTCCTGCGCGCCCCGGCCTCGCTCGTGGCCCCGTTCACCTACATCCAGATGCTGTGGGCGACGTTCTACGGGTACGCGATCTTCGGCCAGCTCCCGGACGGGATCTCCGCGCTCGGGATGGCGGTGATCGTCGGGAGCGGCGTGGGGCTCGTCCTCCACGAGCGCCGGATCGCGGCGTGGCGCCCCTGACCGCGCGGCGCCTCAGCCGAGCATGTTCGTGTCGCCGCAGACCGAGAGCGCCTGCCCGGAGATCATGCGGCCGCGCGGGCTCGCGACGAAGACCACCAGGTCCGCGAGCTGCTGCGGCGTCACGTATTCCTTGAGCGACGTGTAGGAGAGCGCGAGCCGCTCCATCTCCTCGAAGGAGATGCCGCGCGCTTCGGCCTTCGCCGTGAGCACGCGCACCTGCCGCTCGCCCGCGACGACGCCGGGAAGGAGCGCGTTCACGCGGATCCGATCCGGGCCCAGCTCGATCGCGAGCGACCGCGAGAGGCCCACGACGCCCCATTTCGCGCTGGCGTAGGGCGTGCGCATCGCGAACCCCAGGCGGCCCGCGAGCGACGAGACGTTCATGAGGCTCGCGTTGGCGGAGCGGCGCAGGTGCGGCACGGCGAGGCGCGCGCAGTTGAACTGGCCGGTGAGGTCGACCGCGATGCATCGGTCCCACTCCGCCGGATCGATCTCGTCTATCTTTCCCGTGGGGCCTGCGATGCCCGCATTGTTCACGAAGCAGTCGAGCCCGCCCAGCGCGGCGATCCCCTCCGCGAAGAAGCGCTCGACCTCGGGGCGCACGGCGACGTCGCACCGGGTCGCGGTGAGGGCCGGATCGCTCGCGCGGAGCGCCTCCACCGCCGCCGCGTCCGCGTCGCACACGTGCACGCGCGCGCCCTCCCGCGCGAAGGCCCGCGCGATCTCCCGCCCGATCCCCGTGGCCCCCGCGCTCACCATCACGCGCAGGCCCGCGATCTCCATGTCCATGCGTCCGCCCTCCCGCGACCCATCGCCGCCGTGCCATGCTAACGTGCGCGCGATCGACGCGCATCCCGACGGAGAGATTCCATGGCCGAAAGCCGCACCAGGGCGCCCCGCAAGGTGGTGATCACCTGCGCCGTGACGGGCGCGATCCACACGCCCTCCATGTCGCCGTACCTGCCCATCACCGCGGACGAGATCGCCGAGGCCGCCATCGGCGCCCACGAGGCGGGGGCCGCGATCGTGCACCTCCACGCGCGCGACCCGAAGGACGGGCGGCCGGACCAGCGGCCGGAAGCGTTCGCCCCGTTCCTCGCGAAGATCCGCAAGGCCTGCGACGTGGTGGTGAACATCACGACCGGCGGCGCCCCGACCATGACGGTGGACGAGCGGGTGAAGCCCTGCGCGCACTTCAAGCCGGAAGTGGCCTCGCTCAACATGGGCTCGATGAACTTCGGGCTCTTTCCCATGCTCGCGCGCTTCCGCGAGTTCAAGCACGACTGGGAGCGTCCGTACCTTGCCGGCTCCGACGAGCGGATCTTCCGGAACACCTTCAAGGACATCCAGTTCATCCTGGAGACCTGCGCCGCGAACGGCACCCGCTTCGAGATCGAGTGCTACGACATCGGGCACCTCTACACGCTCCGCCACTTCGCCGACCGCGGCCTCGTGAAGCCGCCCTTCTTCATCCAGTCGGTGTTCGGGATCCTGGGAGGCATCGGTCCGCATCCCGAGGACGTCGCCCACATGCGGCGCACGGCCGATCGCCTGTTCGGGAGCGATTACGTGTGGAGCGTGCTGGGCGCGGGCCGCAACCAGCTTCCCATCGCCGCGCAGTCGGTGGCCCTGGGCGGGAACGTGCGCGTGGGGCTCGAGGACTCGCTCTGGATCGGGCCGGGCAAGCTCGCCGAATCCAACGCGCAGCAGGTGCGGGCGGCCCGGCAGGTGATCGAGGGTCTCGGGCTGGAGGTCGCCACGCCGCGCGAGGCGCGGGCGATCCTCCAGCTCAAGGGTGCGGACGCGGTGGCGTTCTAGGCATCCGCCGGGCCGCTATTTCGCCTTCCGCGACCGCTCGAGGAGCTCGCGCTTCCGCGCGAGGGCCTGTTCGCGCTTCCCCAACGCCTCCCCCTGGCCTCCCCGGGCGACGCCGGCGCCCAGGGGGATCTTCTTCGCCTTGTGCTTCTCCAGCTCCGCCTTCTTCATCGTCATCGTGTGGCCTCCAGGGCCGACGTTAGCATGCCGGGAACGACGGGCGCCCCACCCCCATCCAATGGGGCGCAAAGCCGGGCCCGGAAGCCAAGGCCCGGATCCCCGAAAACACAGGAGAACTCCATGAAAATGTTGAGCTTTATCGCCGCAGCCGCCCTCGCGGCCGCCGGCTCCGCCTTCGCCCAGGGCGGCCCCAACGACGCGCAGATCGCGCACATCGTCGTCACCGCGAACCAGGTCGACATCGACGCCGGCAAGCTCGCCGAATCGAAGTCGAAGAACGCCGAGGTGAAGGCGTTCGGCAAGCAGATGGTCACCGACCATTCGGGCGTGAACAAGCAGGCCGTCGCGCTCGCGAAGAAGCTGGGCGTGAAGCCCGAGGACAACCCGACGAGCGAAAGCCTCAAGAAGGGCGGCGCCGAGAACGTGAAGCACCTGAAGACGCTGAAGGGCGCCGCGTTCGACAAGGCGTACGTCGACCACGAGGTGGCCTATCACGAGCAGGTGCTGGACGCGATCGACAAGGTCCTCGTGCCGAGCGCGAAGAACGCGGAGCTCAAGGGCCTGATCGAGAAGGTGCGGCCCGCGTTCGTGGCGCACCTCGACCACGCCAAGATGCTGCAGTCGAAGCTGGGCAAGTGATGGACACCGGCGACCGGGTACGGCGAGGCATCCCCCTCGCCGTCCTGGCGCTGGCCTTCGCGGCCGGCGCCTTCGCCGCACCGGCGAAGCACACGGTGACGATCGAGGCGGTGAAGTACGATCCGCCCACCCTCACGGTGAGGCAGGGCGACACGGTCACCTGGATCAACAAGGATCCGTACCCGCACACGGTGACCGCGAAGGGCGCCTTCGACTCGAAGGAGATCGGCGCGGACCGCAAGTGGACGTACGTGGCGCGCAAGCCCGGGCGCTACGACTACATCTGCACGCTCCACCCGAACATGAAGGGCACGCTCGTGGTCGAGGGCGCCGCGCCGAAGGGCCGCTAGGCCGGTTTCCTAGAGAAGCCGGCCCCAGAGCGCGGCCGCCAGCTCCTTCACCCGCAGCACGATGGACCTCCTCTGCCAGCTCGCGAGGTCGATCGCGTCGGATGCGGCCATGTCGCGCGCATACGCCGCCTGCATCTGGGCCGCGAACGCCCGCCCCAGGATCACGGCGTTCACCTCGTCGTTGTCGAGCGCGCTTCGCCAGTCGAGGTTGCTCGAACCCACCCAGGACCAGACGCCGTCCACGACGGCGGTCTTCGCGTGGAGCGTGGCACCCCGGCGCTCGTAGATCTTCACGCCCCCCTCGAGGAGCTCCTCGTAGTGCGACCGGCCCGCGTTGGCGACGAGCGCCGAGTCCGAGTTGGCGGGGAGGACCAGCCTCACGTCCACCCCGCGGGCGGCCGCTTCCACCAGCGCCTTCACGAGCTGCGGGTCCGGCACGAAGTAGGCATTGGTGATGTAGAGCTGTTTCTCGGCGTTCGTGATCGCGGAGATGAGCGTGAGGTAGATCAGGCTGTACGGATCGTCCGGTGTGCTTCCCACGGCCCGCACGATCTCCGTTCCCGGCGAAGCGATGCGGGGAAGGTAGTCGCGCGCCGCGAGCGTCTTCCCGTGCTGCTTCTCCCACGTGTCGAGGAAGAGCTTCTGGAACTCGGCGACCGCCGGCCCTTCGATCTCGATGTCGGTGTCGCGCCAGCCGCCGGCGGGATCGGGGCCCGGCCGGCTCCGTCCCACCCCCGAGCCCGCCGAATAGACGTTGCTGATGTTGATCCCGCCCAGGAAGGCGGCCCGGCCGTCCACGACCAGGAGCTTCCGGTGATCTCGATGGTTCGGCGCCCAGGCCTTCTTCAGCGAGGCCGGATTCACCGGGTTGAACTCGAGCACGTTCACGCCGGCTTGCGACAGGCGCCCGAAGAACGCCGGGGCGGTCGCGAGCGCGCCCACGCTGTCGTAGATCACGTTCACCTGGACGCCGTGCGCCTGCCGCTCGAGGAGCGCCTCGGCGAAGCGCTCCCCCGCCTCCCCGTCCTCGATGATGTACGACTCGATGTTCACGTGATCCTTCGCCCCGGCGATCGCGGCGAGCATCGCCTTGTATGTCGCCGGGCCGTCCTCGAGGAGCGTCACGCGGTTCCCCACGACGAGCGGGCTGCCCACGATCTCCTGCTCGAGGGCGATCTGCTTGTCGAGGACGTCGAGATCGCCGGAACGGCGCTTGAGCTCCGCCACGATGGCGGCGCTCCGGCGCGCGGTGAGCGGGCCGCGGGCGTTCTCGAAGCGCGCCGACTGCGCGACGTAGCGCTCGGAGAGGAACTCGGTGTCCGGGAGCGTGGCGCAGCCCGCCGCGACGGCCAGGCAGCAGGCGGCCGCGATCTCCTTCGCGCGGATCATCCGCACGCGCTCACTCCGCCTTCGCCGCGGCGGCGTCGCGCCGCCCCAGCTCGCGATGCTTCATCGACAGGTACTCGTCCCGATCCATCTCGTGCAGCTGCCGCGGGTAGCGCTCCACGGCGGCGAACCAGTTCTCCAGCCGGCGCTCGCGCCGCTGCGCGGGCGGCAGCGCGGCGGCCGCGAGGTACCCCTCGATCGCGAGGTAGTAGCGCATGGTGTTCCGCTCGATCACGCCGCGGACGTCGCCCAGGAAGACAGGCGCCCCGGCCGCGTCGCGCTCGACGATCGTGAAGCCCACCTTGTCTCGGCCGGCGGTGGCGAGGTAGCCGCGCATGGCGACTTCCGCCGCCACCCCGTAGGCATACGAGTACGACATGTGGATGAAGCTCGATTTCGCATCGACGGGCGCCGCCTCCACCACGATGCGGTAGTCCTTCGTGCCGAGGGGCCCCTCGCCGGCCGTGAGCAGCACCTCGAGGTAGCCGGGTGTGCTCGCCGCGACCCGGTACGCGAAATCGATGCGGAAGGCGTCCGCGAGCGGCTGGTCGAACCGGCGGCCCACCGCGAGGCTCAGGACGCTCCGCTCCCCCGCTCCGCGGGCGACGCAGTCCTTCACGTTGAGGTGCACCATGAGGATGTCGCACCAGTGGTCCATGCCCTGCAGCGCCGGCCCGACCATGGCGTAGGGGTAGGCCACGACCGCGTAGACGTCTCCCTCCAGGGTGCCATGGGAATGCCGGGATTCGATCACGAGCGGCCGGTGGAACTGGTTGGCCGCGAGCCGGCCTTCGAGCGCCGCCTCGCGCGATCGCAGCGCCGCCGCGTCCTGCGCGTGGACCCCGAAGGGGCACGCGAGAGCGATGAGCGTCGCGGAGAAGGCGTTGCGCAGGCGGGCCATCGGCGCGGCGCGGGCCGCCTAGTCCTCTTCCGCCATGCCCTCGAGGAGCGACGAGAGGTCTTCCGCGTGCTCCTCCTCGCTCGCGAGGATCTCCTTCAGCACGCGCTGGGTCGTGGGATCGTTCGGGCCCAGGTAGGCGATCATCTCGCGGTAGCCCTCGATCGCGATCCGCTCGGCGATCAGGTCTTCCCGGATCATCGCGGCGAGGGAATCGCCCTCCCCGTACTCGGCGTAGCTGCGCTTCGCGAGGCCCTCGGGCGAGAAGTCCGGCTTTCCGTGGAGCTCGACGATGCGCTTGGCGAGCGCGTCGGCATGCCGCATCTCCTCGTTCGCATGCTCCAGGAACTCGGCCGCGACGGGGGCGGCATGGATGCCGCTCGCCGTGAAGTAGTGGCGCTTGTAGCGCAGGACGCACACGATCTCGGTCGCTAGCGCCTTGTTGAGGAGGCCCACGACGACCTCGCGCTCCGCCGCGTATCCGGGCGTGACGGCTCCCTGCTCGACGTGCTGCAGCGCACGCGCGCGCAGCGTCGCGGCGTCGGAGAGCGCCGGCCGGGGGGACGACACGTCCTTCAGCACGGGAGGCTCGGCCCGCGCGGCCGCGCGGCGGGGATTCATACGGCGTTTCGCCCGCTGATGAGCCGCAGGAGGATCACGATGACCGCGATCACGAGGAGCACGTGGACGAAGCCGCCCATGGTGGTCGAGGTGACCATCCCGAGGAGCCACAGGACGACGAGGATGATGGCGATGGTGTAGAGCATGATCGTTTCACTCCGCGAATGGGTGGTGGGAGAACTGCGCCATCCTGCCTCCATTGCGGGTTCCTATCTGTGCGATACCGCGCATAGTCCCGGCTCCGCGCTAAGTTCGGTACCGCACGGACGGGTTCGCGTCCCGGACGCATGCTGTCTCCGGGACAATTCGCCACGACAGCCGGAGAAAACACACCATGAACGGGACCTCGCGCCACGGCCGCATCCATCAGGGCATGTTGATCGCCGCAAGCCTCGCTTTCGCGCTCGGGATCACGGCCGCGCACGGCGCCAATGGCGCCATCGCTCCCGAGGCGAAGAGCGACGGCATGGGTGCCGCTCTCAGCGACACCACCATCACCGCCAAGGTGAAGGCGAAGACCATGGGCGAGGCGGGCTTCGAGCGGTCGCACATCCACGTCACGACGACCAATGGCGTCGTGACCCTCGAGGGGTCGGCCAGCAGCGCGCGGGCCAAGTCCGAGGCCGAGGCCGCGGCGAAATCGGTCGAAGGCGTGAAGAGCGTCGACAACAACCTGAAGGTCGACGCCAAGACCAAGGCGGCTGCCAAGTCGCGCGATGCCGCGGCGAAGACGGAGCGCGTCGCCTCCGACAGCTGGATCACCACCAAGGTCAAGTCCGAGATCCTCGCGAGCAGCCTCTCCAGGGGCTTCGAGGTGAGCGTGAAGACGACACGCGGCGTGGTGGTCCTCACCGGATCGCTCGCCAGCCGGGATGCTGTCGAGCACGTGAAGGACATCGCGCAGAAAGTGAAGGGCGTGAAGAGCGTCGACGTCTCGGGCCTCAAGGCCGCCGGGTGACGAGTCGTCCCCGGAGCCGCTCCTAGTCGTGGCGATGCCGTTCCTCGTGCCCGCGACGATCCGCAAGCACTCGATCGACCGCGCGCCCACGCCGGGGGAGCACTTCGAGAACGCTCCCGGCACATGGGGGCGGTGCGCTGTTTGCAGCGCCCCCAGGCCGTGCCAGCCCTGCAAGCTGGTCGTGCCCGAAACGGTGTGGGGAGCGGATCCGCCCTACGCCCGCAAGCGCGTGCCGCGCACGCAGGCGCTGTATCGGGCGGGCGGCCCCTTCCAATGCCTGTACGCGGTCCGAAGCGGATTCTTCAAGACCAGCGCCATGCTCGCGGACGGCCGCGCCCAGGTCACCGGCTTCCACATGATGGGAGAGATCCTCGGAATGGGCGGCATCGACACCGGGCACCATGCGTCC
>Ga0105238_10003630_pt1 | contig 15388 bp, 10 predicted proteins | sample KBSC34metaG_FD_81526 | JGI IMG/M metagenome (GOLD analysis project Ga0105238, IMG submission 81526) | Corn rhizosphere microbial communities from Kellogg Biological Station, Michigan, USA - KBS C3-4 metaG | ecosystem: Host-associated > Plants > Roots > Rhizosphere > Soil | place: Michigan, USA... | reverse complement strand
CCGCATGGACGTGCTGCCCGAGAAGAAGCACTACGAGCCGGGCGAAACCGCAAGGCTGCAGGTGCGCATGCCGTTCCGCGAAGCGACCGCGCTGATCGGCATCGAGCGCGAAGGCGTGATGGACACGCGCGTCGTCACCTTGCGCGGCGACGACCCGACGGTGGGGCTGAAGATCGAGCCGGCCTGGGGGCCGAACGTCTACGTCAGCGTGCTCGCGCTGCGCGGCCGCATCCGCGAGGTGCCCTGGTATTCGTTCTTCACCTGGGGCTGGAAGGAGCCGCTGAACTGGGTGCGCTCGTTCTGGTACGAAGGCCGCGAGTACCAGGCGCCGACCGCGCTGGTCGACCTGTCCAAGCCGGCGTTCAAGCTCGGCGTCGCGGCGCTCGAGGTCGGCATCGCCGGGCATGAGTTGCAGGTCGCGGTCAGCGCCGACAAGCCGCAGTATGCGGTGCGACAGAAGGCCGTCGCGCGCATCAAGGTGAGCCAGGGCGGCAAGCCGGTGGCGGGGGCTCGGATCGCTTTCGCCGCGGTCGACGAAGGCCTGCTGGCGCTGCGCAACAACGACTCCTGGGACCTGCTGCACGCGATGATCCAGCCGCGCGCCTGGGGCGTCGAGACCAGCACCGCGCAGGGCGAGATCATCGGACGGCGCCACTACGGCCGCAAGGCGGTGGCCGCGGGCGGCGGCGGCGGGCGCGGCAGCACGCGCGAGCTGTTCGATACCTTGCTGCTGTGGAAGGCCGACGTCGCACTCGATGCGAACGGCGAGGCGGTGGTCGAGGTGCCGCTGAACGATTCGCTGACGAGCTTCCGGCTGGTCGCGATCGCCGATGCTGGCCTGCAGCAGTTCGGCAGCGGCAGCACCACGATCAAGGTGACGCAGGACCTGCAGCTGCTCTCCGGCCTGCCGCCGCTGGTGCGCGATGGCGACCGCTTCAGCGCGATGCTGACCCTGCGCAACACGACGGCGCGCGAGATGAAGATCCATGCCACGCTGAAGGGCACGGCCGACAGTGCGACGCCGCTGGCGCTGAACCTGCCGCCGCAGGACGTGACGCTCGCCGCCGGCGCCGCGCAGGAGCTGGTCTGGCCGATCGACGTGCCGGCCGATGCGACGAACATCCGCTGGGAAGCGAGCGCCGAAGAGCAGGGCGCCCCCGCGGCCAGGGCCAGCGACCGTCTGAAGCTGACGCAGCAGATCCGCGCCGCGGTGCCGGTGCGTGTTCTACAGGCGACGCTCGCACAGCTCGACGGCAGCTACAGCTTGCCGGTCAGCGCTCCCGCCGATGCCTTGCCCGCCGGCGGCGTCAAGCGCGGCGGCCTGAACGTCTCGCTGCAGCCGAAGCTGAGCGGCGCCTTGCCGGGACTGCGCCGCTATTTCGAGACCTATCCCTTCGTCTGTCTGGAGCAGAAGGTCTCGAAGGCCGTCGGCCTGCACGATGCCGCGCTGTGGGCCACGGTCGCCAACGGCATGCCGACCTACCTCGACAAGGACGGCCTCGCGAACTACTTTCCGCCGCGCGCCGACGATGCACCGCGCGGCAGCGACCGCCTCACCGCCTACCTGCTCGCGGCCACGCACGAGGCCGGCTTCGCACTGCCGGTACCCGCGCGCGATGCGATGCTGGACGGTCTGGCCGCCTTCGTCGAAGGCCGCATCGAACGCAAGTTCTGGTCGCCGAAGAACGATCTGGACGTGCGCAAGATCGCGGCGATCGAGGCGCTCTCGCGCTATGGCCGCGCCCAGGCCGGGATGCTCGGCTCGGTCAACCTGACGCCCAATGTCTGGCCTACCGCCGCGGTGATCGATTGGCTGCAGGTGCTGCGCAGAGTGCCGAACGTGCCGCAGCAGGCATCGCGCCTCGCCGAGGCCGAGCAGGTCCTGCGCGCCCGGCTCACCTATGCCGGCACGACCCTGAAGTTCAGCACCGAGCAGGACGACTTCTGGTGGTGGCTGATGGACAGCGCCGATGCCAACGCGGCACGCCTGATCCTCGCGGTGCTCGACGATCCGGCCTGGCGCGAGGACCTGCCGCGCATGGTGATCGGCTCGCTCGGCCGGCAGCGCGCCGGCGCCTGGATGACCACGACGGCCAATCTCTGGGGCTCGCTCGCGCTCGACAGGTTCGCGGCGAAGTTCGAATCCGCTGTCATCGACGGCAAGACGGTGGCGGCGCTCGGCGACGCCTCGCGCACGCTGGATTGGGGCCGGCAGGCCGAGGGCGGCAGCCTGTTGCTGCCTTGGCCGGAGAAGCCGGGCAGCCTCAGCGTCAGTCAGCAGGGCGGCGGCAAGCCCTGGCTCAGCGTGCAAAGCCTGGCCGCGATCCCGCTGGCGGCGCCGCTGCGCGCCGGCTACGACATCGTGCGCACGGTCACCGCTGTCGAGCGCAAGGACCCGGCGAAATGGTCGCGCGGCGACGTGATGCGCATCCGCCTCGAGATCGACGCGCAGACCGACATGACCTGGGTCGTCGTCAGCGATCCGGTGCCCGGCGGCGCGACGGTGCTGGGCTCCGGCCTCGGCCGCGACAGCGCGATCGCGACGCAGACCGAGAAGCGCGACGGCAATGCCTGGGCTGCCTATGAAGAGCGCAGCTTCGAGGCTTTCAGGAGCTACTACGGCTACCTGCCGCGCGGCAAGCAGGTGATCGAGTACACCGTGCGGCTGAACAACCCCGGGCGCTTCAACCTGCCGCCGACGCGGGTCGAGGCGATGTATGCGCCGGAGACTTTCGGGGAATCGCCGAATGCGGCGCTGGAGATCGCGCCGTGACTGCGAAGGCCTGGCTGGCCGGCCTGGCGCTCGCCGGCATGCTCGGCAGCAGCCAGGCCCTGCCGTCGTTCGCCGAAGTCAAGGCAACTTTCCGCCCCTCCGACCTGACGCTGCTCGACCGCCGCGGCGAGCCGATCCAGACCTTGCGCCTCGACGCGAGCGTGCGCCGTCTGCCCTGGACCCCGCTCGAGAACGTCTCGCCCGCCTTGCTGCGCGCCGTCGTCCTCAGCGAAGACAAGTCCTTCTACGAACACAGCGGGGTCGACTGGTCCGCCGTCGCCGGCAGCGCCTGGGGCAATCTCTGGAACACCCGCACGCGCGGCGCGTCGACCCTGACGATGCAGCTCGCGGGCCTGCTCGATGCCGACCTGAACCGGCCCGCCGGCGGGCGCAGCGTGCGTCAGAAGCTCGGCCAGGTGATGGTCGCGAAGCAGCTGGAGTCGCGCTGGAAGAAGAGCGAGATCCTCGAGGCCTACCTGAACGTCGTCGCCTGGCGCGGCGAGGCGGTCGGCATCAGCGCCTTGTCGCAGACGCTCTTCGGCAAGTGGCCGAGCGGGCTCGACGCGCAGGAAGCGGCCATCGCCGCGGCCTTGCTGCGCGGCCCGAATGCCGCATCGGAGACGGTCGCGAAGCGCGCCTGCGGTGTGCTCGAGCTGCAATCGCTGCCTTGCGCCGGCGTGCTCGCGCGCAGCGTCAACGCGCTGGCGCGACAGGGCGGCGTGCCGCTCGGCGAGCAGCTCGCGCCGCATTTCGCGCGCCAGTTCGTCGACCCGTCGCACCCCGATCGCCGCAGCACGCTCGACGCGCGGCTGCAGCGTGTCGCGATCGGCGCGCTGCGCGAGCAGCTCGCCGAGCTGAGCGGGCGCAACGTCGGCGACGGCGCGATCGTCGTGCTCGACAACGCCAGCGGCGAGGTGCTCGCCTGGGTCGGCTCCAGCGGGCCGGCCTCGGAGGCGGCCCATGTCGACGGCGTGCTCGCGCGGCGCCAGCCCGGCTCGACCTTAAAGCCCTTCGTCTACCAGCTGGCGTTCGAGAAGCGCCTGATCACGCCCGCCAGCCTGCTCGACGATGCGCCGGCGCAGATCGCCACCGGCAGCGGCCTCTACCTGCCGCAGAACTACGACCACGAGTTCAAGGGCTGGGTCAGTGCACGCACCGCGCTGGCGGCGAGCCTGAACGTGCCGGCGGTGCGGGTTGGCCAGATGATCGGCCCGGATGCCTTGTTCGCCCGCCTCAATGCGCTGGGCATGGCCTTGCCCGAAAGCGGCGGCTACTACGGCGCTTCGCTCGCGCTCGGCAGTGCCGACGTGAGCCTGCTCGCGCTGACGAATGCCTATCGCAGCCTGGCCAACGGCGGGGTGTACAGCCCAGTGAAGCTGCGTGGCGAGCCGATCGCGCCGCGCCGCGTCGCGAGTGCCGCGTCGGCCTGGCTGGTCAGCGACGTGCTCTCCGACAACAACGCCCGCGTGCGCACCTTCGGCTTGGACAGCGTGCTCGCAACCCGAGGCTTCGCCGCCGTCAAGACCGGCACCAGCAAGGACATGCGCGACAACTGGTGCATCGGCTACACCGACCGCTACACCATCGGCGTGTGGATCGGCAACGCCAGCGGCGAGGCGATGCACGAAGTCAGCGGCGTCAGCGGAGCGGCGCCGATCTGGCAGGCGCTGGTGCGCTATCTGCACGAAGGCGCGCCGTCGCGGCGGCCGGACGAGCCGCAGGGCGTGGCGCATGGCGTGGTGCGCTTCGATCCGCCGCGGGAAGCCGCGCGCGACGAAGTCTTCATCGCCGGCACCGAGCAAAGCCTGGTGCGAAGCGGCCTGCAGACTGTGGCGTCGCAGCGCCTCGGCATCAGCAGCCCGCGCGACGGCAGCCTGTTCGCGCTCGATCCGGACATCCCGCCGGCCGCGCAGCGCATGGCCTTCGAGGGCGAGCAGGGCAGCTGGCTGCTCGACGGCCGCCGCCTCGGCAGCGGCACGCGACTGCGCTGGGCGCCGTGGCCGGGCCGGCATGTGCTGACGCTGGTCGGCGCCGACGGCCGCACGCTGCAGACCGTGCGCTTCGAAGTGCGTGGTGCCGGCGTGCGCAGCGCCTCGCGCTGAATGGATGGAGCCCCCGGTCGCCGGAGTTCGCCGGCCGCTTCGGAGCGGCCGGGCGCTGGCCTGCGCAGCTTCATTTTTCTTCACATCGCTGCGTCCATTCGGCGAGTCGTCGCGTAAGCGTGTTCCAGCAGCCACTCGCAACCCGGGGCGGGCAGGCTGCACAACCCGCTGACCACACGACCACAAGGATGAGACGATGAATCCGAACCCCGCGTCACTCAAGCGCCTGCTGCCCTTGATCGCAGCCTGCGGCGCCATCTACGGCCTGACCAGCCTGCCGGCCCAAGCCTCGAGCCATCGCGAGGCGCCGTCGATCACGACGACGCCGAAGGTCGACGGCACGGACTTCTACATGTTCAACAGCTACGAAGCGGGGCGCGACGACTACGTCACGCTGATCGCCAACTACGAGCCGCTGCAGGACGCCTACGGCGGCCCGAACTTCTTCGCGCTCGATCCGAACGCGCTCTACGAGATCCACATCGACAACGATGGCGACGCGAAGGAAGACCTGACCTTCCAGTTCCGCTTCACCAACACGCTGAAGAGCATCGCGCTGCCGATCGGCGACAAGAACGTGACGATCCCGCTGGTGCAGGCCGGCCAAGTCACCGACCTGAATTCGCCGTCGCTGAATGTGCTCGAGACCTACACCGTCGACGTCGTGCGCGGCGACCGGCGGGGCGGCAAGCGCAGCGCGATCACGAATGCCAACGGCGGCTCCGCCGTCTTCGAGAAGCCGGTCGACAACATCGGCACCAAGACCCTGCCGGACTACGCAGGCTATGCCGCCAAGCACATCTACACCGTCAACATCCCCGGCTGCGCGAAGCCGGGCAAGGTCTTCGTCGGCCAGCGCAAGGATCCCTTCGCGGTCAACCTCGGCGTGATCTTCGACCTGGTGAACGCGCCGGTCTCGGTGATCACCGATCCGACGCTGATCGGCGCCGCGCCGAGCATCATCGACGACAAGAACGTCACCGAGCTCGCACTCGAAGTGCCCAAGTCCTGCCTGACCGCGGGCAAGGAGACGGTGATCGGCGGCTGGACCACGGCCAGCCTGCGCCAGGGCAGCCTGATCAATCCGAAGCCCAAGATCGGCCACCAGACCACGGCCGTTGTTGGCGGCGCCTGGACGCAGGTCTCGCGCCTCGGCATGCCGCTGGTCAACGAGGTCGTGATCGGCCTGCCGTACAAGGATCGGTTCAACGGCTCGAAGCCCAAGGACGACCTGCAGTTCCTGGACTTCGTCACCAACCCGACCCTGCCGGCCCTGCTCGCAACGGTGCTGAACCTGCCGGGCACCGCGCCGACCAACCTGCCGCGCACCGACCTGGTCACGACCTTCCTGACCGGCATCAAGGGCGTGAACCAGCCGGCGAACGTGACAGCTTCCGAGATGCTGCGCCTGAACACCGCGATCCCGGCGGTGCCGCTGGCGATGCAGAACCGGCTCGGCATCGTCGGCAACGTGCTCGCCGGCGGCAACGACAACGCCGGCTTCCCGAACGGCCGCCGCCCGCATGACGACATCGTCGACATCTCGCTGGTCGCGATGATGGGCGGCCTGTGCATGGCGAACGGCGACACCGACAAGTTCGGCTTCGGCACGAGCTGCAAGCCCTCGGCGGTGCCGCTCGGCGCGACGGCATTCAAGCTGCATGACGCGGTCGACCAGGCCAAGGTGCCGCTGCTGCCGGGGTTCCCGTACCTCTTCACGCCCCTGCCGGGCGCCCAGTGAGCGAGGCCATGATGAACAAGAAGACCCTGATGAGCCTGGCCGCGAGCCTGCTGGTGCTGGCCGCCTGCGGCGGAGGCGGTGGCGGTGATGACGGCAGCCCGGCGACAAGCAATCCGCCGCCCGTGACGCAGACGCCGGATCCGGTGGCCGATACACCGCCGGACAGCGCCAGCCAGACCGCCGAAGGCCTGACCGCCTACCTCGAAACGCTGGCCGGCGCGTCGAGCGACACGGCCGAGGCGCTGGATCTGAGCAAGTTCCTGCCGCCGAAGTCCGAGACCGCGGAGCCGACGCCGGTCAGCTGATCCGGCAACCCACCCGCTTCTTGCCGCAAGCCAGGGGCGGGTGTCTTTTCATGCGGAGGCCTTGATGCAACTTCCTTTGCGCCACCTGCTGTTTGCCGCAATGCTGTTGGCTGCGTTGCTGTGCGCTGCCTTTGCGCCGGCGCAGGCGACGCCGATCACGCCGACAAGCGATGAGCAGGTCATCGAAGTCATCCCCGGCGGCGCCGGCCGCGCCGAAGAGCGGCGCCTGAAGCGCGCGCTGTCCCGGCAGCCGCAGGACGCGAAGCTGGCGGTGCAGCTCGCGCGCCGCTACATGGCCGAGGCCCGTGCGAGTGGCGATCCTCGTCCCGCCGGCCAGGCGCTGGCGGCGCTGAAGCCCTGGCCCGATCCCGCTACTGCGCCGATCGACGTGCTGCTGATGCAGGCTACGGTGCAGCAGTATCTGCACGATTTCGACGGCGCCGCGGCGCTGCTGCAGCAACTGCTGGCGCGCGATCCGGCGCAGCCCCAGGCCTGGCTCACGCTCGCGACGATTCGCCGGGTGCAAGGCCTCTACGCCGAGTCCGACGGCGGCTGCAACCGGCTCGCCGCGCTGCGGGTCGATCTGTACGCCGCGGCCTGCCGCGCCGAGAACGACGCGCTGCGCGGCCGCTACGAGCCGGCGCGCAAGGATCTGCAGGTGCTGCTGGCCAATCCTTCGCTGGACGGCGATTCGCGCAACTGGCTGCTGACGACCTTGGCCGAGCTCGAAGAGCTGGCCGGCCGGCCCGAGGCGGCCGATGCCGCCTATCGGTCCGCGCTCGCGGCTTCCGACGACGCCTACACCCGCACCGCCTATGCCGACTTGCTGATCACGCTTCACCGCGAGGCAGATGCCCTGGCCCTGCTGCGCGACCAGCCGCGCACCGACGCCGTGCTGCTTCGCCTGGCCATCGCCGGCACGCGCGCGAAGAGCCCGGGCGCGGCGCGCGATGCGGCCGAGATGCGCGAACGCATCGCCCAGGCCAACCTGCGGCCGGAGGCGCGCGGCGTGCATGCGCGCGAACAATCGATGTTCGCGCTGCAGGTCGAGGCGCAGCCGGCGCACGCGCTCGATCTGGCGCGGCTCAATCTGCGCAGCCAGCGCGAGCCGATCGATCTGCGGATCTTCGCCCAGGCCGCCCGCGCTGCGGGCCAGCCCGCGGCGCTGCAGGAGCTCGACAAACTGCGGCAGGACATCGGCCTGCAGGACAGCCGGCTGGCGGAGGCCACGCGATGAAATACCTGTTCAGCCTGTTGATGCTGGCGCTGTTCGCCGGCCCTGCCGCGGCGCACAAGGCGAGCGATGCCTACCTGCAGCTGCAGCAGCACGCCGACGGCATCACCTTGCGCTGGGACATCGCGCTGCGCGACCTGGATGCTGCGATCGATCTCGACACCAACGGCGATGGGCAATTGACCTGGGGCGAGATCAAGGCCGCCTGGCCGCGCATCGAGGCCTATGCGTTGCCGCGGCTGCAGATCGCGGGCTGCGAGATGCACCCGGTCGGCCAGGGCCTGGAGCAGCGCAGCGACGGCGCGTACGCGGTGCTGCGCTTCGCATCGCCGTGCCAGCTCGCCGCCCGCCCATGGATCCACTACGGCCTGATGCGCGACGTCGACCCGACGCACCGCGGCCTGCTGAACATTCAGCGCAGCGGGCAGGGCGCCGAGCTGATGGTGCTCGACCCTTCGCGCGACGAACCCCAAGGTGCCAGTGCCGCACAGCCCGCCAGCGCGACGCCATCCTTCCTGCACGAAGGCGTGCTGCACATCCTGACCGGCTACGACCACGTGCTCTTCCTGCTGTGCCTGCTGCTGACCGCGGTGATGCGGCGCACGCCGCAAGGCTGGCAGCCGGTGGATCGCCTGCCGCAGGCGCTGCTGCCGATCTTCGGCATTGTCACCAGCTTCACGATCGCGCACTCGATCACCTTGGGCCTGGCCGCGACCGGCCAGGTCACGCTGCCCTCCTGGTTCATCGAGCCGGCGATCGCGGTGACGATCATCGTCGCGGCGATCGACAACCTGCATCCGCTGTTTCGCGGCCGGCGCGGCGTGGTGACCTTCTTCTTCGGGCTGATCCACGGCTTCGGCTTCGCCGGGGCGCTGGCCGAGCTGAACCTGCCGACGGGTGCCTTCGCCTGGGCACTGTTGCAGTTCAATCTCGGGCTCGAACTCGGGCAGCTGGCTATCGTGCTGGTCGCGGTCGGCCTGCTCTACACGCTGCGGCGCAGGACCGTCTACCCGCGCTGGGTGATCGGCGGCGGCTCGACGGTCGCCATCGTGCTCGGCGCGATGTGGTTGCTGGAGCGCACCACCGGCCTGGCACTTTTGCCGGTCTGACCTACAATTGCCGACTCAACCTGAAAGGACGGGAAAGGCATGATGGTTATGACACCGCGAACTACGAGCTTCGTCACCGGAGTTTTTCGCTGACCCCGGTCAGCGGCCGCGTTCGCCATCCCTTCTCGTCCCCAGGAAAAGCGCGGTCAACCACCGCGCTTTTTCTTTTCCGGAGTTCCCGCTCATGATTTCGATTCAGCTGCCCGACGGTTCCAAACGCCAGTTCGACCGCCCCGTGACGGTCTCGGAGGTCGCCGCCTCGATCGGCCCCGGCCTGCTGAAGAACACGGTCGCCGGCAAGGTCGACGGCCGATTGGTCGACGCCAGCGATCGTATCGACCACGACGCGAAGCTGCAGATCATCACGCCGAAGGACGAGGAGGGCCTGGAGATCATCCGCCACTCCTGCGCCCACCTGGTCGGCCACGCGGTGAAGCAGCTTTACCCGACGGCGATGATGGTGATCGGCCCGGTGATCGACGAGGGCTTCTACTACGACATCGCCTACGAGCGTCCGTTCACGCCCGAGGATCTGGCCGCGATCGAAAAGCGCATGCGCGAGCTGATCGCGAACGACTACGACGTGATCAAGGTGATGACGCCGCGTGCCGAGGTGATCGAAGTGTTCAAGTCGCGCGGCGAGGAATACAAGCTGCGCCTCGTCGACGACATGCCCGACGAGCAGGCGATGGGCCTCTACTACCACGAGGAATACGTCGACATGTGCCGCGGGCCGCACGTCCCGAACACGCGTTTCCTGAAGTCGTTCAAGCTGACGCGCGTCTCCGGCGCCTACTGGCGCGGCGACGCGAAGAACGAGCAGTTGCAGCGCGTCTACGGCACGGCCTGGGCCGACAAGAAGCAGCTCGACGACTACATCAAGCGCATCGAGGAAGCCGAGAAGCGCGACCACCGCAAGCTCGGCCGCGAGCTCGACCTGTTCCACCTCGACGAACATGCGCCGGGGCTCGTCTTCTGGCATCCGAAGGGCTGGACGATCTGGCAGCAGATCGAGCAGTACATGCGCGCCGTCTACCGTGACAACGGCTACCTGGAGGTCAAGGGCCCGCAACTGCTCGACAAGGGCCTGTGGGAGAAGACGGGCCACTGGGACAAGTACCGCGACAACATGTTCACGACGGAGTCGGAGAAGCGCGATTACGCGTTGAAGCCGATGAACTGTCCGGGCCACATCCTGATCTTCAAGCAGGGCATCAAGAGCTACCGCGACCTGCCGCTGCGCTACGGCGAATTCGGCCAGTGCCACCGCAACGAGCCGACGGGCGGCCTGCACGGCATCATGCGGGTGCGCGGCTTCACGCAGGACGACGGCCATATCTTCTGCACGGAGGACATGATCCTCGACGAATGCGTGGCCTACACGAGCCTGCTGCAAAGGGTCTACGCCGACTTCGGCTTCACGGACGTGATCTACAAGGTCGCAACGCGGCCGGACGCGCGCATCGGCTCCGACGAAAGCTGGGACAAGGCCGAGCAGGCGCTGATGGAAAGCCTGCGTCGCTCCGGCGTCGAGTTCAAGATCGCGCCGGGCGATGGCGCCTTCTACGGACCGAAGATCGAATACACGCTGAAGGACGCGCTTGGCCGCCAATGGCAGTGCGGCACGATGCAGGTCGATTTTTCGATGGCCGAGCGGCTGGATGCCGAATACGTCGCCGAATCCGGCGAACGCAAGACGCCGGTGATGCTGCATCGCGCGATCGTCGGCAGTTTCGAGCGATTCATCGGCGTGCTGATCGAGCACCACGCCGGTGCAATGCCGGCCTGGCTGGCGCCGATCCACGTGATTGTCTGCGGCATCACGGATGGACAGGCCGATTACGTCCAGCAGGTAGCGAAATCGCTGCAGAAACAAGGAGTTAGGGTATTGACAGATTTGCGCAACGAGAAAATCACGTATAAAATACGCGAGCATTCTTTGCAAAAGGTTCCGTACATCCTCGTCGTCGGTGACAAGGAAAAGGCAAGCGGGGCCGTTGCGGTGCGCGCACGAGGCAACCAAGATCTCGGCGTGATGCCTCTAGAACTCTTCTCCCAGAAGCTGGCTAGCGACATCGCCTCGAAGGCCTGACGGCTCATCGGCGCGCGAAGATCATTGCGGGGCCCGGATTGCCTTGGGCTCCTTTGAAGGGCACACACCATCGCTACTTTTGCTGACCGCCGTACTCCCAACGCAGAGCGCAAACACCGCCTCAACCGGGAGATCATGGCGCCGCAAGTCCGTCTGAACGGGCCTGAGAACGAGCCGCTGGGCATCGTCGACATCAACGAGGCCTTGCGCATGGCGGGCGAACTGGATGTCGATCTGGTCGAGATCGTCGCGCAGGCGGACCCGCCGGTCTGCCGCCTGATGGATTACGGCAAGTTCAAGTACCAGGAACAGAAGAAGGCGGCCGAGGCGAAGAGCAAGCAGAAGGTCATCGAAATCAAGGAAGTCAAGTTCCGCCCGGGCACGGACGAAGGCGACTACGCGATCAAGATGCGCAACCTGCGGCGATTCATCGCGGAGGACGGCGACAAGGGCAAGGTCACCTTGCGCTATCGCGGCCGCGAGATCACGCACCAGGACATCGGCATGCGGCTCTTGGAGCGCATCCGCGACGAGCTGTCCGACGTGGCGGTGGTGGAGAACATGCCGAAGCTGGAAGGGCGCCAGATGATCATGGTGCTGGGCCCGAAGAAGAAGTAAGTCATCGGTGATTCAGGTTCGAGGTTTCAGCGCGATGGTCTGGTCACCGTCGCGCTGCAAGAAGCGGCTGCAGGCCAACAAGGCTCCGGGTTTTTCGGGGACGCCTGCAGCAGCACACTAAAAGGAGCAGCAATGCCCAAGATGAAGACCAAGAAGAGCGCGGCCAAGCGGTTTCGCGTTCGCCCGGGTGGCACCGTGAAGCGGGGCCAGGCGTTCAAGCGCCACATCCTGACCAAGAAGACCACGAAGAACAAGCGCCACCTCCGCGGCGCCGTCAACGTGCACGAGACCAACATGGGCCACATGGCCCAGATGCTGCCCTTTGCCGGGCTGTAAGTCTCCTTCCGAATTCAGATCAAACGCTTGAAGGAATAGAACCATGCCTCGCGTCAAACGTGGTGTAACAGCCCGCGCCCGCCACAAGAAGGTCCTCGCCCTCGCCAAGGGCTACCGCGGCCGCCGCAAGAACGTCTTCCGCATCGCCAAGCAGGCGGTGATGAAGGCGGGTCAATACGCTTATCGCGACCGTCGCACACGCAAGCGCGTGTTCCGTCAGTTGTGGATCGCGCGTATCAATGCAGCCGCACGTGGCCTCGGCATCACCTACAGCAAGTTCATGGCCGGCTTGAAGAAGGCACAGATCGACATCGATCGCAAGGTGCTCTCGGACATGGCTATCCACGACCCGGCCGCTTTCAGCAGCATCGTGGACAAGGTGAAGGCCCAGTTGACTTGAACGTGGCGCGTACCGGGTTCGTCATGAATCCGGTACGGCCACTGACTCCGGCTTGCCGGAGTTTCAGTTCTCCAAGGCCGACAGTGTTCGGCCTTTTTTGATTCCGCATCCGAATTCAAATGTCTGAACTCGATCAATTGGTGCAAGCGGCAAGCGAGGATTTTGCTCGGGCGCGCATGCCTGCCGATCTGGAAAACGCCAAGGCGCGTTATCTCGGCAAATCCGGCAAGGTGACCGAGTTGCTGAAAGCGCTCGGCAAACTCTCGCCTGAAGAAAAGAAGGCGCGCGGCGCCGAGATCAACCTCGCGAAGCAGCAGGTCGAAGCCGCGCTGAACGATCGCCGCCAGGCGCTCGCCGATGCCGAACTCGATGCGCAGCTGAAGGCCGAAGCGCTCGACGTCAGCCTGCCCGGCCGCCAGCGCGGCACCGGCGGCCTGCATCCGATCACGCGCACGATGGAGCGCATCGAAGCGATCTTCGGCTCGATGGGCTTCGACGTGGCCGACGGCCCGGAGATCGAGACCGACTGGTACAGCTTCACCGCCTTGAACAACCCGGAGAACCATCCGGCGCGTTCGATGCAGGACACCTTCTACGTCGACCTGAAGGATGACGAAGGCCGCTGGCTGAACCTGCGCCCGCACACCTCGCCGATGCAGATCCGCTACGCGCAGGCGCATCAGCGCAAGTACGCGCAGATGGCCAGCCTCCAGGCCGACGCTGCGCGTCGTCCGCCCCCCGAGGGGGTTGAGTCGGCGCGGGGCGGCCCTTCGCCGACTCACGATCGCATGCCCGACATCCGCGTGATCGCGCCGGGCCGCACTTACCGCGTCGACAGCGACGCGACCCATTCGCCGATGTTCCATCAGGTCGAAGGCCTGTGGGTCGGCGAGAACATCAGCTTCAAGGATCTGAAGGCCGTCTACGTGAACTTCATGCAGGAGTTCTTCGAGACCACCGACATGCAGATCCGCTTCCGGCCGAGCTATTTCCCGTTCACGGAGCCGAGCGCCGAGATCGACATGATGTTCGGCAGCGGGCCGCTGAAGGGCCGCTGGCTCGAAGTCTCGGGCTCCGGCCAGGTGCATCCGCAAGTCATCCGCAACATGGGGCTGGATCCGGAGCGCTACATCGGCTTTGCCTTCGGTTCGGGCATCGACCGGCTCGCGATGCTGAGATACGGCGTCAGCGACCTGCGGCTCTTCTTCGACGGCGACCTGCGTTTTCTTTCGCAATTCAAATAATCAGAGTAGAGACTGTCGATGCAATTCCCCGAGTCCTGGTTGCGCGAGTTCTGCAATCCGCCGTTGTCGACGCAGCAGTTGGCCGATCTGCTGACCATGTCCGGCATGGAGGTCGAAGAGCTGCGGCCTGCCGCACCGCCGTTCACGAAGATCGTCGTCGGCGAGGTGCTCTCGGTCGAGCGCCATCCGAATGCGGACAAGCTGAATGTCTGCCGGGTGAATGCCGGTACCGGCGAGACGCTGAACATCGTCTGCGGTGCGCCGAACGTACGGCCGGGCATCAAGGTACCCTGCGCGCTGGTCGGTGCGGAGCTGCCGCCGGCCGAGGAAGGGGCCGAGCCCTTTCGCATCAAGCTGAGCCAGCTGCGCGGCGTCGAAAGCCAGGGCATGCTGTGCTCGGCGCGCGAGCTGAAGCTCTCGGAAGATCACGGCGGCTTGCTGATCCTCGGCAACGACGCCGTGGTCGGGCAGGACATCCGCGAGGCGCTGAAGCTCGACGATACCTTGTTCACGTTGAAGCTCACGCCGAACCTCGGGCATGCGCTGAGCGTCTTCGGCGTGGCGCGCGAGGTCTCGGCGCTGACCGGCACGTCGCTGAAGCAACCGGCCTTCCCGCCGGTCGCGACGAAGCATGACGACAAGCTGCGCGTGCGCGTCGAGGCACCGGATCTGTGCGGGCGCTTCTCGGGCCGCATCGTGCGCAACGTGAACACGAAGGCCGCTACGCCGCAGTGGATGGTCGATCGCCTGGCCCGCTGCGGCCAGCGTTCGGTCACCGCGCTGGTCGATATCTCGAACTACGTGATGTTCGAGTTCGGCAGGCCTTCGCACATCTTCGATCTGGACAAGATCCATGGCGGCCTGACGGTGCGCTGGGGCAAGCCGGGCGAATCGCTGAAGCTGTTGAACGGCAACACGATCGAAGTCGACGGCGAGGTCGGCGTGATCGCCGACGACGAGGCGGTGGAGTCGCTTGCCGGCATCATGGGCGGCGACGCGACATCGGTCTCCGACGACACGAAGAACGTCTACGTCGAAGCCGCCTTCTGGTGGCCGGAAGCCGTCGCCGGCCGCTCGCGCCGATTCAATTTTTCGACCGATGCCGGCCATCGTTTCGAGCGCGGCGTCGATCCATCGCAGACGGTCGAACACATCGAGCGCATCACGCAGCTGATCATCGACATCTGCGGCGGCGAGGCCGGCCCGATGGACGACCAGACGCTCGCGTTGCCTGAACTGAAGCCGGTCACGCTGCGCGTCGCGCGTGCTGCCAGGATCATCGGCATGCCGATCACGCAGGCGCAGTGCGTCGGCGTGATGGAGCGCCTGGGCCTGCCGTTCACGCAGGCCGAGGGCACGATCACGGTGACGCCGCCGAGCTGGCGCTTCGACCTGTTGATCGAGGAAGACCTGATCGAGGAAGTGATCCGCGTG